>Ga0070712_100000600_pt1 | contig 21109 bp, 19 predicted proteins | sample LARL81metaG_FD_71396 | JGI IMG/M metagenome (GOLD analysis project Ga0070712, IMG submission 71396) | Corn, switchgrass and miscanthus rhizosphere microbial communities from Kellogg Biological Station, Michigan, USA - LAR L8-1 metaG | ecosystem: Host-associated > Plants > Roots > Rhizosphere ...
TGCTGCTAGGACCTTCCGAGCTTCCGATCGAGTGCAGGAGCATCACGCCGTCCTCGTCCAGCAGCTCGCAGCATTTGCGGAAGAAAGCATTGTAGAATCCGATCCCGACGTGCTCGAACACTGTGGAGCAACGAGGCTTGGCCATCGACACGCTAATCAACGACGCTGGCCTTGCTGATACCAGGCGGTTTGATCAAGAAAATCCGGAAAGAATTTTGTCGATGCTGCAAGTCAATATCATCGCCTTAACCGAATTAACCCGGCTGGTGTTGCCGCAGATGGTGGCGCGCAATCGTGGCAAGGTCATGCTCCTTGCGTCCCTAGCTGCATTCCAACCCGGTCCTGGCATGGCAGTATATTTTGCAACCAAGTCCTACGTGCTCAGCTTCGGCCGCGCAATCGGCCATGAGTTGCGCGGCACCGGAGTTACGATCACGACTTTATGCCCTGGCCCAACGACCAGCGAATTTGCCGAGGTCGCCAATTGCGTCGCTTTGTTCGAAGGCCCACTGCCGGTGATGACAGCCGCCGAAGTGGCGCGCCAGGGTTATGCAGCGCTTAAGGCTGGGCGTCCGCAGATCATCACAGGTCTCACCAATAGGATCTTAGCGATTTCCACGCGTTTCATGCCAACGGCGATCTTGTTGAAGATTGCCGGTCATCTCAATTGTCCCGGAAGTAACGGCAGTAACATCTGAACCGTTGCTGTTTCAGCCAGCGCCACGATGAAGCGACCGCGTTGACCTCTGGACCGCCCGGCATCTCCGTCAACCGATCAGCCAACTCAAAACGGGTCGCCTCCCTCGGTCCGACAAAGACCTTGGGCGGTCTGCCTAAACCTGCTCGTTTTCCGCCTCTTGGCATTGGTTTCCTTCCCCTGACGTGCTGTCTCCACAGTCCGCTGTCATACCTCCGCAAAGGTCACGACAACATATTCGGCTGAAGACTGGACTGTGGCGCGACTTGCGGCACCTTGGCCTTCGATCTGAACTCGGCGCGGCTGATAATTCATCTCATGTGCGCAGCCGCGGCTTGTAGCTGGCGGCATTCTTTCGCCGCCGAAATCATGAAATCGAACGCCGGTACCGGCGCGACGTGATCCAGACATCGAACAGTTACTCTAGCTCGAAGACGACCCTGAATGGTAACTGCCCTGGACTCAGGACGTCCGAGTCCACGGCGACTTGTACGCCACGGCCCCACATCTCCTCGGTAGTCGGCAGAACATCCATTTGTGTTTCTTCTCCTTCGATTTTCCTGCCGCCGACGCTTCTGACGGATGTTCCCATTATGGACGTTACGCGCGCGCACGCGTGCGCGATGACGCCTATAACCGGAAGACCCGTCATCCCCCGTCACCTTTCTGTCTGATGCCTTGAGGCCCCGCCCTCATGCTTGGTCTACCTCGTTTTGTTGCAACCACACCTTCCCGCCCCACGCGGAGACGTCTCCCCGGTTGACCAGATATGCGAAAGCCATATCGAACTCTCGCCCTTCTATGCCGTTGCTGGAGGCGCAGGACCGCCACTGCTTGACCAACACAACCCGGACATTGCCGGGGATATGATCCGATGGCTCGACAGTGGTGCCACTTTCATCGAGAGCGATGGCCAGGGCCCGCATTGCGATGGGCGCCAGCTCGGCGGTGCGGTTGGAGTACCTCGCGACCTCCTCCTTGATCTTGTATGGCCACAGCTTGCCCTGGACCGCGAGATCTCTCAGCTTGATGCTTGCCCACGTCGCCCGATCAATCATCTCACCGCGGGCTTCGTCGCCATTGCCGAGGAGTCGACGGATGAAAACCCGTGCGTCGCCCTCTGGAACAGGAGCGGAGGGCGGACCCCTGCATCAGAAATAACGCATCGGCGGCCATCGCTGGCCGATTTCGGACACGTTCAGACTTGCGAGCGGCTATGCTCATTGCCGCCTGCTTGATCATGCAGGTGTTGCGGCGGCGACTTTGCTCGCCGGTTGATCGCCGGATTTCGCAATCGACTCGGACTCCCTCGCCCGCACCCACTCGGCGTCAGCTTCGTCGCTGATTCGAACCGCCCCACCGGCATTGAATGTCCGCGGCCGCCTGCTTGCGTTTCTTCAAGCTGTAGAAGAATCCGCGCGAGAATCCGTCGCTGTCGCACCATTTCTGAATTGTCTTAGATGACATGTTTGCGCCCGCGTTTGTTCATGCATTGCAAATAAATGACAACCCATGATTCGCAAGGAGTTGATGAATTGTTGCCCGCTACACGCCCGGTTATCCCCCAGGTGAAATCCGCGTTCGCCGCCGGCTGGCGTCTGACCCTAGCGGGCGGCTGGAATAACGCGCATGGTGGAGCGCCCGTGGTGGGCGCTGGCGACGCGATAAGCCCGTTCTGACATTTGGCGGGGTAGATAGCGGGGTAGAATGGCAGGCTACGCCGGGAAAGGCCATAACATCGGCACAAGTCGCATGTCCGGGGCGGAATGCCTCGCCGATATGCTCAAGGGTTACGGGGTAACCCACGTGTTTCATGTCCCGGCCGTGCTGCGCAAGACGTTCGCGGTCATGGAAAGCCGCACCGATATCAAGCGCCTGCACGTGCACGGGGAAAAGGCCGCTGCGTACATGGCCGACGGCTATGCGCGTGCGTCCGGCAGGCCCGGCATCTGCATGGCGCAGGTCATCGGGGCGCTCAATCTCGCCGCCGGCCTGCGCGACGCTTGGCTCGCGCATTCGCCCGTGATCGCCATGACCGGCGGGCGCGAGCCGAAGACCAAGTTCCGCAAAGTCTATCAGGAGGTCGATGATGTTCCGGCATTCGAGCCGGTCACCAAATTCAATGCGACCGTGGATGATGTCGCGCGTTTTCCCGATTTGGTGCGACAGGCATTCCGGGTAGCTACATCCGGCACGCCCGGTCCCGTACATCTCCAGTTTCGCGGAAACGAGGGCCAGATCGATGCCGAGGAAGCGGAGCTCGAGCCTTTATGCGAGCCGCAATTTGCCCATGTTCCTCCGTTTCGTCCGCGTCCAGATGATGCGAGCGTCGCGGCAGCCCTCGACCATCTGCAAAGGGCTTTGCGACCGGTCATCGTCGCGGGCGGCGGAGTGCGGGCGTCAGGCGCGGCAATCGAGCTGGTGGCCCTCGCCGAGGCACTGGAAATCCCTGTCGCAACGTCGCTCAATGGGAAGGACGTAATTCCCGGAAATCATCCGCTCTCGGTCGGGGTGGTAGGCACCTACTCGCGTGAGAGCGCGAACCGCGTGGTCAACAGCGCGGACCTTGTCTGCTTTGTGGGCACCGAGGCTGGCGGTATGACCACCCATTTCTGGGCGGTGCCGAAAATCGGCACGCCGGCCATCCAGATCGACATCGACCCGCAGGCGCTCGGCCGAAACTATCCGCTGCTCGTTGGAGTGAACGGCGATGCCAAGGTCACGCTCGCACAGATGCTGCAGGGCGCCGAGCGCGCCAGTGCGGCCAAGCGCAAGCCCTGGGTCGAGCAGGTGCAGCAGATATGCCGGCAGTGGGCGGGGAAATATCAGTCTGTGCTCGCGTCAGATGCCGTCCCGATCCGACCGGAGCGCATTTGCGCCGAGCTCACCCGGCACACGCCGGAGGATGCCATTGTGGTCGTGGATACCGGTCACGCCGGGATGTGGATGGGCGGAATGTACGATCTTGCCAGCCCGCGCCAAAGCTATTTGCGCAGCGCCGGCCATCTCGGCTGGGCGTTTCCGGCCGGACTCGGTGCAAAATGTGCCTGCCCGGATCGACCGGTGATCACGTTCACCGGCGACGCTGGACTGTGGTACCACATTGCCGAGATCGAGACCGCGGCCCGCTGGGGCATCAATGCGATCACCGTCGTTAACAACAATGCGAGCGGCAACCAGTCCAAGCGCGGTTTCGATCGGGTCTATGGCGGCACGCAAACCGAGCAGGCGCGCGAGCTGTGGACCTTCAGCAAGGTCAATTTCGCGCGCATCGCCGAGGACATGGGTGCGCTCGGCATGCGAGTCGAGAAGCCCGCGGACATGGGCCCCGCCTTGAAGCAGGCGCTCAGCGCAAACCGGCCCGTGATTCTCGACGTGGTCACCGATATCGATGCGCTCGCGCCGCTTGCGGTGACCTGACGATCCCGGCTTCGCGGGCGTAGGAGGGCTGAAGCGGACGAAGCAGACCCCGCCCCTACGAACCTACGCTCCGCGCGTAACAGGGGAACTTAAGCTCCCTCCGTTTGTTATCTTTTACTACGAATTCAGCCTGCGTCTGGTCGGGAGCGAACCATGGAAGCACACCACGGGCATCTGGATGAGATCAGCGTATGGACATGGGTGGCCACGCTGGCGTTCATCTTGATCGCGCTCACTGCAGTTCTCATAGGCACGCACGATAACTTGAGAGTGGCGAAGGACGTAGCCGGCCCCGCGCTGCCACTCATTCAACCGGCGTTGCTGCCGCCGTCGCCGGTCGATCCGCACGCTTGAGCTAGTCCTGCGACGTCAGCGGCCTGCGCACGTCCCATTCCCGCAACACGGCGGCGAGCTCGTCGGCGACAAAGAAACGTGCGCTTTCCCGGTCGTAGGCGTCTCGCAGAAGCTCGTCATAGTTCGTAAAGGTGTGACGCGCGTAGGCGACGAGCGCGAGCCAAGCGGCCGTCTCCGCTGCAGCGACCCGCAAGCCGGGACTATCGACGGCGTGGTCTAGTACTGCCTCAAATTCGTGGGAAGGCAGCTTTGGCGCCAGGACGCGCAACGCACGTGCGATCGCGACGCGCGTGCTCATATCGCGCGTTCATTCCGGTTTGACGCCCGCCAGCCTGACGACCCGACCCCATTTTTCCGTTTCGGCCTTCACATACCCGCCAAACTCCGCCGGACTGAAGACCATTGGCGTGGTCGCGACATCGGCGAGCCGCGCTTTCACCGCGGCGTCGGCAAGCCCTGCATTGATCTCACGGTTGAGTCTTTCAATGATGTCTTCAGGGGTGCCCCTTGGCACGCCGACGCCGCACCAGGAATTCGCCTCGTACCCGGCAACCGTCTCCCCGATGGTCGGCACACCCGGCAGCCCGGGAAAGCGGTGCTTGCCGGCGACAGCCAGCGCCCGCAGTCCGCCGGAGCGGATCTGTGGCAGCGCCGTCGTCATCACGTCGATACCCACCTGCACCTGGCCAGCGAGCAGATCGGCGATCATAGGCGCGCCGCCCCGATAAGGCACGTGAATCATATTGACGCCCGCCATCATCTTGAAGAGCTCGCCTGCGACGTGAGATGTGCTCCCGGTGCCGAACGAGGCAAGGCTCACCTTTCCCGGATTGGCTTTGGTATGCGTGATCAGTTCCGGCACCGAGGTCGCCGGCATTCCCGGGTTTGCTATCATGACGAGGGGAAAATCGATCAAACCGGAAACCGGCGCGATGTCGCGCAGCAGATTGAAGGGAAGCTTGTCGAATAGCGACACATTGACCGCAGCCGAGGCCGCAACGAAAAGGAGGGTGTAGCCATCGGGTGGGGACGCGGCGACCGCTTGAACCGAGATATTGGTGCTTGCGCCGGGTTTATTTTCCACGATAACGGGCTGACCAAGCCGCTCCGCAAGCCAGGGCGCCATGATGCGCGTGACGATGTCGGCGCCGCCCCCGGGTGGAAAGCCGACAATCCAACGCAATGGCTTTATCGGGTAAGCCTGCGCAACCGCAGCGCAAGGAACGAGCGTGAAAACGCCGGCAGCAACCGCGGTGATCTGCAGAAATCGGCGCCGATGAGCGTTCATGATGGCTTTCTCCTCCAGCATGCCACCTGGTGATCCCACAACACGCGTCTGCAAAGTTCGCGCCTCATGTCGATCGATGGTATAAGCTCCGCTTGCTAAGTGTCATGCTGCGCAGTCGCGCAAACGAAACTACGGGAGCTCCCCAATTTCACGCAGGATCTCGGCAGTATGCTCCCCAAGTTGCGGGGATGGACGCTCGGCGGCCATGGGCCTTTCGCCCAGGATGATGGGCGTGCGCACGCCGGGAATTTTGCCGGACTTTGCGGTCGAGCAAGGCAGGCTGAGTTGCATGCCGCGCGCAATCACTTGCGGATCGGCAAAGACCTGATCAAGCGCGTTGATCGGCCCGGCAGGCACCTGCACCGCCTCGAGTTTTGCGAGCAGGTCGGCTCGCTGCCACCGCATGGTAAGATTGGAGATATGCATAACCAGCTTTTCGCGATTCCTGAGACGATCGGAATTGACGCGATAGTGCGGCTCCTCCGCGAGCTTCGGCTCGCCCAAGATCGTGCACAGCTTGCTGAACTGATTGTCATTGCCGGTGGCAATGATGATGTGGCCATCCGCGACCGGGAACACCTGGTACGGCACGATGTTGGGGTGGGCATTGCCGATGCGTTTGGGCACTTTGCCAGAGACAAGGTAGTTGAGCGCTTGGTTGGCCAGGACGCCGACCTGACTGTCGAGGAGAGCGGTATCGACCAGGCATCCCTTTCCGGTCCGACCCCGCTCGATGAGCGCGGCGAGAATGCCGATGACCGAATAGACCCCGGTAAAGATGTCGGCCACCGGAACACCCGTACGCTGCGGCTCCCCCTCCGGGATGCCGGTCAGGTCCATGACCCCGCCCATGCCCTGCGCCATGAGATCGTACCCAGCCCGCGCCGCATAGGGACCGCTCTGACCGAAACCGGTGACCGAGCAGTAGATCAGCCGCGGCATGTCTTCGCTCAGACTCGCGTAATCCAACCCGAACTTTGCAAGCCCGCCTACCTTGAAATTCTCGATCAGCACATCGGATCGCGCGGCGAGCTTCCTGACGATCCGCCGCCCCTCCTCGTTCTCGAAGTCGACCTCGATCGAGCGCTTGCCGCGGTTGGTGGCGTGGAAATAAGCAGACCCGAGACGGCCGCCATCGGCCGCCTCGACGAATGGGGGGCCCCAGCCGCGGGTATCGTCACCGGGCCCCTTGCGTTCCACTTTGATGACGTCGGCCCCGAGGTCCGCAAGGATCTGACCCGCCCAAGGCCCGGCCAGGATCCGGGCAAGCTCCAGGACGCGCAATCCGGCCAAAGGCCCCGGCATTCAACTTTCCTTTCCCCCGCAAAAAGCCCGGAATGGTCAAGATCTGAGCCTTGTGTGGCCTTTCGGGCTAACGTTGTCCATATGCCCAGCCCTGGCACCGGTAGCCGTGCGCGCGGCGCGGATCAGGCACCTTTGTAGACTCGTCATGGCGCTCCTATTTAATAGTGCACGCGAGCACAGACGATTCGGGCGACAGTGACCTCCACCTTCTTTGGCGATATGCTGCAGTCGATCGCGGAGCGCGGGCGATCCCTGCTCGACCGCTCCCATCGTCGCGGTATCTCCGAGCAACATTCCGCTAACCTCATCCAGCTCTGCGAGGAGCTGCTGTCGCGCCGCGGGGAAGCATCCGGAGTAGCACTCGCCCGGGAGATCCTGGCACGCTACAGCGAATTGAAGACTGGCCCTCGCATCGCTTTTTTTGAGGTGCTGGCCAATCGTTTCGGCCCCGATGCCAAACGGCTCAGCGCTGCCGCCACGGCCTGGTTGAACTCGCCGACGGAAGCCGCGGCGGCCAAGCTCCATCGTGCCTCCGAGCCGCGCCGGCTTGAGCTCATTCGGCGCCTTAACCTCGCACCGAATGGGACCGCAGCGCTGGTACGCATGCGCGAGCAGCTCATCGATGCATTGGACCACCGCGACGACCTTGAGCTCATAGACACCGATTTCCTTCACCTATTCGCGTCCTGGTTCAACCGGGGCTTCCTCGTGCTGCGGAGGATTGACTGGTCGACGCCGGCGCGGATCCTGGAGAAGATCATTCGCTACGAAGCGGTCCACGAGATCCGCGACTGGAACGATCTGCGCACGCGGATCGATTCCCCCGACCGGCGCTGCTACGCCTTCTTTCATCCCGCATTGACCGATGAGCCCCTGATCTTCGTCGAGGTTGCGTTGACCCGCGGCATTCCCGATGCAATCGAGCCGATCCTGTCCACCAACGGTCGGCCGCTCGACCTCGATCGCGCCAAGACGGCCGTCTTTTATTCGATATCGAACTGCCAACGCGGATTGGCAGGAGTTTCGTTCGGTCACTTCCTGATCAAACAGGTTGTGGAGGAAGTGCAGCGCGAAATGCCGCGCCTTTCAACTTTCGTCACCCTCTCCCCTGCTCCGGACTTTGCCGCATGGCTCAACCGCGAGCGTACGAGCGAGTCGTCCCCTGCATTGAGTGAGGAGGATCGCGAAGTGCTTGCCGCGCTCGACCAACCGGATTGGTGGCAACATGGCGAAACTGCCGAGGCGATTTCCGAACCCCTATTGCGCGCCGCGGCCTGGTATTATCTGCGTGCGCGTAATGCGCGCGGCGTTCCCCGGGATTCGGTTGCGCGCTTTCACCTCGGCAATGGCGCTCGACTCGAGCGGCTCAACTTCCTCGGCGACACCTCGGCGCGCGGGCTGCAGCAATCACACGGCCTGATGGTGAACTACCTTTATGATCTCGACGATATCGAGAAGAACCACGAGGCATACGCGCAACACCAGACCGTCATCGCCTCGAATGCCATATCGCGTCTCGCTCGCGGCCCCGCGCGTGAAGTCGCCCTTGTGCAAGATTGAGCGCGCGAGAGAACGCAATTGGGCGACATGGAATCCGCGTGTGACGGCACCTTTGATCAATCGGAATGCGGCTTTTACTTACGATAATCCGTAGGCCGGCACGATCGCGCCGCGGGTGACGCGGTTTTGGGGCGACGCAAGAAAGAGGATGGTAGCCGCTACGTCCTCGACCTTGGCCCAACCCGCGGGGTCCGCGTGCGGCATGGCCTTTCGATTGGCTGGCGTATCCATCGTGGACGGCGCGACCGCATTGACCAGAATGCCCAGCCGGGCGACCTCCTCGGCGAGCGCGACCGTCAATGCAGCGACAGCGGTTTTGCTCGCGGTGTAGGCGCCCATGCCGGCACCCGAGCGCCACTCCAGTGCTGGGCGGCTTGCGATGTTGACGATGCGACCACCTGCTCCGGTTTGGGTCATGCTCCTGACAGCGGCTCCACAGCACAGAAACGCGGTGACGAAATTCATGTTCAGCTGCTTCATCAGATCCGTTTTGCTGGTCTGCGCCACTGGGGACATTGCGAAGCCCCCTGCGATATGGATCGAAGCCCACAGGTCCGGGATGCCGGCATAAAACTTCGCAACCGCGCTCTCATCGCAAAGCTCGAGGGGCCCCAGCAGCTCCACTCGCTCGTGCGCGCGCAAGGCAGACCGCTCGGCTTCAGCAGCATCGATGTAGGGCACATGGCAGAACGCACCCGCCTCGACCAGTGCATTGACGACCGTAGAGCCGAGCGCACCGGTTCCCCCGGTGACGATGATATGACGATCGCGGTATTCCATCGAGTTCTCCCTGTGTCCGGGTTTATCATCGCTAACCGAACATACAGCGGAAGACCGCGGGGCGCGTAGGCTTTTTGGAATGACGCAATGGCGGTAGCCGATTTCGACCTGGCCGTGATCGGCGGCGGCATCAACGGGACGGCCATCGCCCGCGATGCAGCCGGCCGTGGGCTCGCCGTCCTTCTCCTCGAGCAGAACGATCTTGCGTCCGGCACTTCGTCCGCGTCGACCAAGCTCATTCACGGCGGGCTGCGCTACCTCGAGCACGGGTGGTTTCGCCTTGTGCGCCAGGCGCTGACGGAACGCGAGGTGATGCTGCGGATGGCGCCCCATATCGTGCGGCCGATGCGCTTCGTACTGCCGGTCGAGCCCGGGATGCGGCCAATGTGGATGCTGCGACTGGGCTTGCTCATTTACGACCATCTGGGCGGGAGACGAACTCTGCCCGCCAGTCGCAGCATCGACGGCGAGTTGCGGGATGGCGCGCTTGGTGCGCCACTCAAACGCGCCCCCGCTTACGGATTTGAGTTCTCTGACTGCTGGGTGGATGACGCCCGGCTTGTTGTGCTCAACGCGCTCGACGCAGCGGAGCGTGGCGCAGCGGTCCGCACCCGCACCCGCTGCATCGCTGCAGAGCGGAGCAGCGTCTGGCGTCTTGTGCTCGAAGTGCGGGGGCGTCGCGACGTTGCCACGGCTCGCGCTCTTGTCAACGCCACCGGCCCCTGGCTCCAGCTCTTCACAACCACGGTCCTGCGTCAGGCGCTCCCGATGCCCGTGCGGCTCGACAAGGGAACTCACATCGTGGTGCGGCGGCTGTTCGAGCATGACCACGGGTACATCTTCCAGACCCGCGATGCTCGCATCGTATTCGCGTTGCCCTTCGAGCAGGACTTCACGCTTATCGGCACTACCGACCGCGGCTTCACCGGCGACCCGGCCGAGGTGCGAGCAAGTGCTGACGAGATCATCTACTTGTGCGACGTCGCCAATCAGCACTTCCGCGTGACGATCGGACCATCCGACGTAGTGTGGTCGTTCGCCGGCGTCCGCTCGCTTTACGAGGATGGCTCGAAGCGATCCCAGGACGTCAGCCGCGACTACGTGCTGGCGCTGGACGAGCGCGCAGGCGCAGCGCCACTCCTGACCGTCTACGGCGGCAAGATCACGACCTCCCGGCGGCTCGGGGAGCAAGCCCTCGATCGGCTTTCCCACATCCTGAAATGCGGCCCGGCGTGGACGCGGAGATCGCATTTACCAGGAGGCGAATTCCCTCACGACGGATTCGAACGTCTGGTGGCAAACACACTGGCCTCGAGGCCATTTCTGAACGAACAACAGGTGAGCCGGCTCGTGCGCGCCTATGGCACGCGGGTGGAGCGCGTGCTCGGTCCAGCTCGATCTGTGCAAGAACTCGGGCCTTGCGTCGGTCCCGGACTTGTCGCGGCCGAAGTGCGGTATCTGATGGAGCGTGAATGGGCGCAGACCGAGGACGACGTGCTGTGGAGGCGGAGCAAACTCGGATTACATTTTGCGCCCGAAGACCGTCAACGGCTGACGCGCTTCATGACCGCGACAATTGGCGCGACGGGGTGACTGGTCAACCCCTCGGGGAAGTCGTTCTGCTCAAACCGATCTCGAACGGCGCGCTCAAGGCCCGTCTTCTCTCTGTGCTGGGCAGCGCATTGGCAACTTCGCGGTGCGATCGGCAGCCGCCATCCCATCCGCGGAAGCTGGCAGCAAGCTGAGCCTCGCTGATTCGCCGGCCGCATGGCCGCGCTTGTCACCGCGCATTCGACCCACGATACGCGAATGTGGTATCGAGGCTTGCGTTCCGACACGCAAAACCGGTCCGAAGCCCTCGGACGTAGCGTGGAAAACCTGCACAGCAACCAACCCCGCAGAGGCCGAGCTTGCCGGAGTTCATTCTCGCCATCGACCAAGGCACGACCTCGACCCGTTCTATTCTATTCAATTCAGATCTCGTCCCGGTTGCGACTGCGCAGCAGGAATTTCCGCAAATCTATCCGGGTCCCGGTCAGGTCGAGCACGATCCCGAAACGATTTGGGCAACCACGCTCGCCACCATGCGCGCGGCGCTGCAGCAGGCTGGAAGGAGCGCGAAAGAGATTGCAGCGCTTGGCATCACCAATCAGCGCGAGACCACGGTCATTTGGGATCGGGTCACCGGCCGGCCCATCCATAACGCCATCGTGTGGCAGGACCGCCGGACCGCCGAGCGCTGCGCAGCCCTTCGCCGGGACGGGTGCGAACCCCTCATTTCAGCGCGCACCGGCCTGTTGCTTGATCCCTATTTCTCCGCGACCAAGATCGCCTGGATTCTGGACCATGTTGAGGGCGCGCGAGAAGCTGCGAAAGCGGGCCGGCTGGCGTTCGGCACGGTCGATACCTTTCTCCTCTGGCGCCTGACCGGCGGGAAGGTTCACGCTACCGATGCGAGCAACGCAGCGCGTACCCTGCTGCTGGATATTGGCCGCGGTGAGTGGGACTCGGAGCTCTGCAAGCTGCTCGCAGTCCCTGCCCCGCTTCTCCCGGAGGTGCGCAACTCTGCCGGCGATTTCGGTGCGACCAACGTGCTCGGCGCCCCCATACGCATTCGCAGCATGGTTGGTGACCAGCAGGCAGCAACTGTCGGACAGGGCTGCTTCACCCCAGGCATGATGAAGTCGACCTATGGTACCGGGTGCTTCCTCCTCCTCAACACGGGCGAGGAGCCGGTGGCCTCGAACAATCGGCTGCTCACGACGATTGCGTACCAGTTGGGTGGCACGCGCACCTATGCGCTGGAAGGCGCTATCTTTGTCGCTGGTGCCACGGTGCAGTGGCTGCGGGACACGCTCAAGATGATCTCGGCCGCATCCGACGTGAATGTGCTTGCTGCCAAGGCGGCTCCTGTGGAAGAGGTGTATCTGGTCCCCGCTTTTGTCGGACTGGGCGCCCCATGGTGGGACGCAAATGCGCGCGGTGCGCTGTTCGGGCTTACACGCAACTCGGGCGCGCCCGAGTTTGCGCGCGCGGCGCTGGAGGCTGTTGGCTATCAGACCCGCGATCTGCTCGAAGCCATGCGCGCGGACTGGAGCGCGGACGCCAGCGGAACCGTGCTGCGGGTGGACGGCGGAATGGCGGCAAGCGACATTACGATGCAATTCCTCGCCGATATCACCGGGGTTCCGGTCGAGCGGCCTGCGGTCATGGAAACGACGGCACTCGGAGCAGCCTATCTCGCGGGCTATGCCGCCGACCTCTGTCCCGAGCCGACAGCCTTCGCGAGCACCTGGCAATGCGAATGTCGATTTGATCCGCAGATGGATGCGGCGACACGGGAACGCAAATGGCGCGGCTGGCGTGATGCGGTCGCACGCACATTGAGCAATGGCGGCAGGCCAGTCTAGCTTCAGGGCATGACTACCCGATCTGCCGAACACGAGACCGGATTCGCGGCTCACGCCGAGCATACGCCGCCAGTGCGACCCGCAGAGCCCCTGGTGCGGTTCGAGGCGGTGAGCAAAGCTTTCTCCAGCGGTATTGCGGTCGACAAGCTGTCGCTCGACATATTCGAGGGCGAGTTCTTTGCTTTGCTCGGGCCTTCCGGCTGCGGCAAGACGACACTCCTGCGCATGCTGGCCGGGCTGGAGGGTCCCGACAGTGGCCGCATCTTGCTCGACGGCAAGGATCTGGCCGGCGCGCCGCCGCATCGTCGACCGATCAACATGATGTTCCAGAGCTATGCCCTTTTTCCGCATCTCAATGTGGAAAACAATGTTGCTTTCGGACTCAAGCAGGATGGCCTTTCCAGGAGGGAAATTGCCGCGCGGGTTGCGCGGATGCTGTCGTTGGTGCGGCTCGAAGGCTACGAGAGACGCAGGCCACATCAGCTCTCCGGCGGAGAGCGCCAGCGGGTTGCCCTTGCGCGGTCGCTGGTGAAGCGACCCCGCGTACTCCTGCTCGACGAGCCCCTTGCAGCCTTGGACAAGAAGCTTCGCAACGAGACGCAATTCGAGCTTATGAACCTGCAGCAGCAGCTCGGCCTCACTTTCATCATCGTGACCCATGACCAACAGGAAGCGATGACCATGGCCGACCGTATTGGCGTGATGAGTGAGGGCCGCTTGATGCAAGTGGGCGCTCCCGCCGAGATTTACGAGCGTCCAAATTCGCGCTGGATTGCAGAGTTCATCGGTGACGTGAACCTGATCGAAGGCCAGGTGCTTGCAACCGACCCAGACGGCCTGATGATAGCAACCGGGTCGGCGGGACCGTTGCGTGCCGTGTCTCCTTCGGACTGCAAGTCGGGGGATACTGTCTGGGTGGCGCTGCGGCCTGAAAAGGTGCGCCTTTCGTGCGAGCGACCAGCCGCAAGCGAGGCGAATTGGGTGACCGGAAAGGTCTGCAATATCGCATATCTTGGAGAGCACTTGGCTTACAAGGTGCGACTGGAGGCAGGTTTCACTATGAAGGCAACGCTGCCCAACGCGACGCGGGTCGCGGAGCAGAGAATCCGGTCTGATGACCGCGTATGGCTGAGCTGGTCAGAGGATGCAGCAGTAGTTCTGACCCGATGAAGAGTGTTTTGCCTGGCGCACGTATCGGCGGCGCGCGTGTCGTTGTGCTGATACCTTACCTCTGGCTCGTTTTCCTTTTTCTCATCCCCTTCCTCATCGTTGTGAAGATCAGCCTCTCGCAGACTGCGATCGCCCAGCCGCCCTACACCCCGGTACTCGACTTGGGCGGAGGCTGGCAGGGGCTTAAGACCTTTGCTGCCGCTCTCTCCTTGGACAATTATTCTCTCATTGCATCGGACAGTCTTTATCTCGTGTCCTATGCCAGGAGCATCCAGATCGCAGCAGTGTCGACCGTGCTGCTGTTGCTCCTCGGGTTCCCGCTGGCATACGGCATGGCGCGTGCCCCGCGCCGCTGGCAGCCAGCGCTATTCATGTTGGTTGCGCTACCGTTCTGGACGTCTTTTCTGATTCGCATCTACGCCTGGATCAATATTCTCCAACGCGACGGACTGCTCAATCAGCTCCTGATCATGCTGCGCATGGTCGATGAACCTCCCGCATGGCTCGCCAGCGACACGGCCGTCTATATCGGTATGGTCTATTCATACCTACCCTTCATGGTGTTGCCGCTCTATGCAAGCCTCGAGAAAATGGATGAAAGCCTGATCGAGGCTGCCGCCGATCTCGGCTGTCCACGCTGGAAGGCGTTTTGGCTGGTGACGCTGCCGCTCTCGCTGCCGGGCGTGATCGCGGGAGTATTGCTGTGCTTCATCCCCATTGTGGGGGAATTCGTCATTCCCGATCTGCTCGGCAGCTCGCAAAGCATGATGATCGGGCAGACCCTGTGGACGGAATTCTTCCTGAACAAGGATTGGCCGGTCGCGTCCAGCATTGCAATCGTGCTGCTCGCGGTCCTGCTCACACCGATTCTCTTCTATCAGCGCATGCAGACGCGCGACCTTTCGGAGCGCGCCTGAATGCACAAGCCGACCGCGTTCAACGTCGCTTCCGTCGCGCTGGGGCTTGCGTTCCTTTATGCGCCCATTGTCGTTCTGGTGGTTTACTCCTTCAACGCGTCGCGGCTGGTGACGGTTTGGGCCGGATGGTCCACGCGGTGGTACGGCGAGCTTCTCCGCGATGGAGCGATGCTCGAATCTGCGTGGGTCACCATTCGGGTTGCCATGCTCTCGGCCACTGCGGCGACTGTGCTGGGAACCCTCGCGGCGCTCGCTTTGGTACGGCTAGGACGCTTTCGCGGTCGCTTGCTGTTCTCGGGAATGGTCTATGCGCCCCTCGTCATGCCCGAAGTGATCATCGGGCTTGCGCTCCTGCTGCTGTTCGTTGCTGTTGGCGCCGATCGTGGGTTCTGGACAGTGACGGTGGCGCATACGAGCCTGACCATGTGTTTCGTGACCATCATCGTGCGGTCACGGCTTTTGCATCTCGATCCGAGCCTCGAAGAAGCAGCGCTCGATCTCGGCTGCCCCCCCATGAAGACGTTCTTCAGCGTCACCGTTCCTTTGATTCTGCCTGCGCTTGCGTCGGGCTGGATGTTGGCCTTCACGCTTTCGCTCGACGACCTCGTCATCGCGAGCTTCACTACCGGCCCGGGAGCTACCACGCTCCCCATTCGCATCTATTCGGAGATCAGACTCGGAGTGAAGCCGGAGATCAACGCTATCTGCACGATCATGCTCGCCGTGGTCGGCATCGCCGTCGTTCTAACATCCCTGATAATGAAGTCTCGGGACGCACAGACAATAGCGAGAGCAGGATGAGCTCGAGCGGCGATGAATGCGTCCAGGCTAGCAAACTGGCAGCAAACGCGGACAAACCAGCCGCGTCTTCCATTTATTGCGGTTGTGGCAATTCCGGTGTTGACACGGTGTTTGGCGGCGCTCCGACCCCGGCCGGGCTCGCCTCGGTGGGGACCGATGTGCCCGCGAGCGCTGGCGTTTCCTCCCGCGGGGCGGCAGCGCGGGGCGGCGCAGAGCCCGTCAACCGTTCGATGGCAGAGCGGACCTGGTCCGGCACGCCGTGATTTCGCAACGCGTCAAGGAGCGGCGCCGCTGCCCCGGAGCGCTGGATGCGACTTTGCGGGTCCGGCAGCATAATCGGGTCGCTCCATGAGCCTTGCACCATGAAGGGGAGCTCGAAGATGGGAGGCAAAGCTGTGCTGCTGGTCGATAACAAGCTGGCAGTGCCGCGCAGGTCAAGCTCACGTTCCGGGATGGATGCTGAGCCGCTCAATCCAAGACCAACCGCGGCGCCCGTCATACGGACCTCTTCGACGTTGGCTATGCCATTGACTATCTTGAGGTTCACAGTGAGGGTTTCGTACGGCGTTTTCCCGATGCGGAAATCGCCACGTCCCGAAAGCGGCCTACGCTCGATGCGCTTGAGCAGTTGCTCAACATTGAAGCCGGCGATCGCGCCCTTTCGGCTCGACAGGGCAGCCGTTCCATTCAAGCCCTGGGTCAATGCGTAAACGCTGGCGCCCGAGCTGTCGATTGCGAACGCGAGGTTGCCCTTCCCTTCCAGACGCCTGATCCCGAACAGCTCGCCGAGGCACTGGTCGAGGTCGACGTCCGAAAATTGCAATTGCGCCTTCAGGTCGGCTCCCGCTCCCGACTTGGCGAGCCCCAGAGTTCCTTTGACCAGGCCGCCGAAGGCTTCGGACTCGCCGATGGCCATGTTGAAATGCCCGCCGCGCAGCGTTGCCGCAACGGCGGTTCGTCCCAATCTCGCGCTGGCGATTGCTACGCGGGCAGCCGAGACCCGAAGATCGATTTCGACACTGTCGAGGCCGGTGAGTGCAATCGGCTTGCTGTCCCATCCGTGCTCGCCACCGGTCAGCAGCCGAACCGTTGAAACGTAAGGTGTGAGATCCAGACCTTCCGCGGCAAGGGTGCCCTGGAGCGTGTGGTGGCCATCGAAGCTCAGTACGCCCTCGCCAACATTGCCGTCGAGCTCAACATGTGCGCCGGAAAGTCCGATGGTCGTCGCAACAACATTCGCCTGGGCCTTGAGAGCAAAGCGGCCGAACCCACCCCCCGGCGGAGCTTGCTGCCCTGTCCAGCGCAGGGCATCTCGCAACGAAGTTGCATCGGCTGCGAGAGTCCCTTCCATTTTCAACGTCGGCCGATGACTGATGTATCCGTCGAACGCAAAATTGAGCGGCGGACCGGCGAGCCTTACCTTGAGCCCGGAGCGGTCGCCGCGCAGAGCGGCGACGAAATCGGTAAAGCTGATGCTCGCGGTGACCTGCTGATCGTGCCAGACAAATCCGCCGGTTGCGGCGAAGCTGCGCGAGATGGAAGGCCAGGCAAGCTCGAATTCCACCTTGCTCAGCTTTTCTCGGCTTTTGTTTGCCTCATCCTGCAGAATGAGGGTGCCGTCCTCGATGCGAATCTCAGAAAACGAGGCGGCCGGAGGCGGCGCAAGCTGTAGGTTGCGGGCCAAGGCTTCGAGGTGACCCGACCAGTTCGAGCTCCGATCGTTGTCCAGGACCACGGTAATGGTAGGACGCACCAGCAGTATGTCCGCAATCTCGATTCGCCCGATCAGGAGCGGAAAAAATCGCAGGCGCGCGAGCACGTGCTCGGCCGTCAGCGCGGTAGCGCCGGTGCGGTTGTCCCCAAGTGCCACGTCCTCGAGGCTCACTCTGCCGCCTGGAAAGAGCGACACCGAGACGCCGCCCCGCACCACGGGCTCGAGCCCGGTGACGGCCCGGATCTCCGCCTTCACGGCATCCCGCACGGAATCTGCCGGCATGAGCAGTGCGACGATCAGAAACGTGCAGGAGGCGGCCAGGATCAAAGCTGCGACGGCAAGTCCGAGACGTTTGGTGCCTAAGGGCATGCTCAGAACGCCTATTCCCCGGGATTACTTGCCGCTGTTATCGCCGCAGAAAACGAGGCCAAGCTGGCGCACGCGGTGTCGCCAGCCCCCTGCTTTACCGGCCCTTCTGCAAGTGCTCTGTGACCCTTTCGTGACCATGCTCCGCCCCAGAATGCCGGAACCGGTTGGATCCTACCAATGATCCCCCCGAGCCCTGACCTCAGTTGGAGGCTATCCGAAAGCTCGCCTCGGTCTTACTGCGGATTTCGTCGTGAGTGACGCCGGGCGCGACCTCGATCAGCGTCATTCCACCCCCGCCCCTCTTGTCGATGGTGAATACGCCGAGGTCGGTGATGACCATATCGACCACCCCTGCGCCTGTAAGCGGCAGGGTACAGCGCTTGAGCAGTTTGGGCTCGTTCTTGGCCGAATGCTCCATCGCAACCACGACCTTCTTGACCCCGGCCACCAGATCCATAGCCCCTCCCATGCCCTTGACCATCTTGCCCGGGATCATCCAGTTGGCGAGATCGCCGTTCTCGGCGACCTGCATCGCGCCGAGAATCGACAGATCGATGTGGCCTCCCCGGATCATCCCGAAACTATCGGCGGAAGAAAAATAACTCGTCGTCGGAATCTCCGTGACCGTCTGCTTCCCTGCATTGATAAGGTCAGGGTCTTCTTCCCCTTCAAACGGAAAGGGCCCGAAGCCGAGCATCCCATTCTCGCTCTGGAGTTGGACGCTCATGCCGGCAGGAATGTAGTTCGACACCAAGGTCGGGATGCCGATGCCGAGATTGACGTAAAAGCCGTCGCGCAGCTCCTTGGCGGCGCGCTCGGCCATCTGATCACGGGTCCAAGCCATCAGATTTCCTCCCCTGTTCCGGCGGGCGCTCCTCGCTTGCGGACGGTGCGTTGCTCGATGTGCTTCACCGCATTCGGCACGTGGATGATCCGCTGTACAAAGATCCCCGGCGTGATGATGTGATCCGGATTTAGATCGCCGGGCTGCACCAGGTGCTCGACCTCCGCTACGGTTGCCCGACCCGCCGTGGCCATCATCGGATTGAAATTGCGTGCGGTCTTGCGATACACGAGATTTCCCTCGGAATCTCCCATCCACGCGTGAACAATCGACAGGTCGGCGACAAGGCCCCGCTCCATCACGTAACGCTGACCATCGAATTCACGCTCCTCCTTGCCCTTGGCAATCATGGTCCCGGCGCCCGTGCGGGTGAAGAAAGCGGGAACGCCCGCCCCACCGGCACGGATGCGCTCCGCCAGAGTGCCTTGCGGGTTGAATTCGATCTCCAGCTCGCCGGCCAGATACTGCTGCGCGAACGTCTTGTTCTCACCGACATAGGACGAGATCATTTTTTTGATTTGCTTGGTGTCGAGAAGGAGACCGAGGCCGACCCCGTCGATGCCCGCATTGTTGGACACGACCGTCAGATTGCGAACTCCAGAATCGCGAATTGCCTTGATCAATGCTTCCGGGATCCCGCAAAGCCCGAACCCGCCCGCCATGATCATCATGCCGTCGCGCAAAAGACCTTCGAGAGCGCTGCGGGCATCGGGAAAGACTTTCTTCATGCTGGACCATCCAGAATTAACGAACGCTGAGATTTCAGCGGCGAGCTTTATCGCGCTGCGGCAGAGGCCGCAATGTCGGGGCGCGACAAGCCGGACAGCGTCGGACCGCGAGCCGCCGGTGCCGGCGGTCAACGTCTTCGATTTGCCGCAAGGCACAACGATAAGAGAGGCACGGCTGGAGCAGCCATTGGGGGGAAATGACATGCCCGTGCGGATACGAAGACGAACGGTGGGCGCCGTCCTCCTCGGCTCGTTCGCAGCTCTCTCATGGGCCTCGCGGACCAATGCTGCGTCCGGGCCGGAGATCGACTTTGAAGTCCGCGCAACCCTCGATCGGTTCTTCCGCGACGTCTGGTCATCCCACGAGCTCGCCAACAAGGCCATCGCCATTCTGGTCTTCCCCACTGTGGTCAAGGCGGGCTTTGGGATTGGCGGAGAATATGGGGAGGGCGCTCTGCTGGTTCGCGGCAGAAACGCTGGATATTATAACATTATTTCCGGCTCGATCGGCTTTCAGTTCGGCGCGCAGGCACGCTCCGTCATCATCATGTTCATGACCGAGGCTGCGCTCGCAGGCTTTCAGCGGTCAGACGGCTGGAAAGTCGGGGTCGATGGGTCCGTGACCATCATCGCCATAGGCGCGGGCGGTGCCATCGACACGAACACCGTGCGCGCTCCGATCGTCGGCTTCATCTTCGATCAGAAGGGCCTCATGTACAATCTGACGCTTGAAGGCTCCAAGATCACCCGCATCGCCAGATAGGCACGGACCGCCGCTGTCAGCGCTCAAAGCAGGCGACCAGGTGGTCCGGGGTGCGAGGTGTCAGGGCGGGCGTTTCTAGTCGGCAACGGTCGCGCGCTAGCGGGCATCGCGCCTGATACCGGCAGCCTGGCCCGGGATCGATCACGTTCGGGGGCTCAGCTGCCACGAGCTGGCGCGGCCTTGCGCGCGCCGCGGTGGGATCGGGCTCCAGCACAGCCGACAATAGTGCCTGGGTGTAGGGGTGGCGAGGCGAGTCATAGATGGAATCGCGGCTGCCCACCTCAACGATGCGACCGGCGTACATGATCGCAATGCGATGCGAGATGTGGCGCACGATCGCGAGATCATGGGCGATGAAGAGGTACGTAAGGCCAAGCCGCTGCTGCAGATCCTGCAGCAGGTTGACGACTTGCGCGCGTACGGAAACATCGAGCGAGGATACCGGCTCATCCGCGACGATGAGCTCCGGCGAGATGGCAAGGGCGCGAGCGATGCCGATGCGCTGGCGTTGTCCGCCGGAGAAGGCGTGGGGATAGCGATCAAGAGCATCGGCGGGCAGACCGACGGTCTCCAGCAGCGAAACGACTTTGTCGCGAGCATCCTTCGGGCGCTTGGCCAAGCCATGCACGATCAGTGGCTCGGCCACCGTATCGAGTACGGTCATGCGCGCATTCAGACTTCCATAAGGGTCCTGGAACACGAACTGCATGTGGCGGCGCATGCGCCGCAGCTCCTCGCCTGCAAGATCGGTGACGTCGCGCCCGTCGAAATGGATCCGGCCCCGGTTGAGCCTGACCTGAAGCATCACCGCGCGTGCCGTCGTTGTCTTGCCGGATCCGGATTCACCGACGATACCAAGCGTCTCCCTCGGCGCGAGCGTGAAGCTCACGTCTTCCACGGCGTGCAGTCGGAAGGATTTCCGGGAGAACAGGGCCGGCGCGGGAAGCTGAAAAAACACGCTGATTGCTTCGACTGCCAACAGCGGGCGC
>Ga0070712_100000602_pt1 | contig 21089 bp, 31 predicted proteins | sample LARL81metaG_FD_71396 | JGI IMG/M metagenome (GOLD analysis project Ga0070712, IMG submission 71396) | Corn, switchgrass and miscanthus rhizosphere microbial communities from Kellogg Biological Station, Michigan, USA - LAR L8-1 metaG | ecosystem: Host-associated > Plants > Roots > Rhizosphere ...
GTTCTCCCAATTGTGTGAAAATTAGACACAATTAGGGGGGGCTAAAAAATTTTTTAAAAATATTTTTGTTCCATGTGAAACAGTTAATCTTTTTTCGTTGCTCTATTTATTTCTTCCTTTATTTCATCAAGTTCTTCATAAAGCTTTTGTTCTTTCATTTGTTTGTTTACCGCTCTAGTTGTTGTTAAGTAGTTAAACAAGACAATGATTATCATTGTAAGAACATTAAAGCTTGTAAATTGTTTAATGAGCCATTCACTAAACGCCATTCATTCACCTTCTTACATAATGCCCGCCCCGTTCAGGGTGTTGCTTGTTATGGCAAGCCCTACATAAGCTGACTAAATTATTATTCTTCATGGCTAGTTCAGGCGCATCTTCTAGTTCTTGTATATGGTGAACTGTATCAGCTTCTTTATTGCGCCCATACTTCTTGCATTCTTGGCAAAGATGCTTATCCCTATATAGAATATAAGCCCTCTTCTTGCGCCATCGTTTAGAAGTATAAAAGGGGTTAGCCTTTTTCATATGCTTTTCATTCCTTATTGTCTTTATGCAAAAGCAACCGCAAAGCCAAAGCCCGCTTCAGGTTGTGGCGTTGTATTGTTTTGATAGTTCGCTACATTGTACCAAACAGAATTATCAGCGCTCACATCTATTTTAAATTGGGTTTGTCTTGGGTCTGCGCTTGGTGAATAACCAACAACATTTATTTGGGTTAAGGCGTACCAATCGCCCAAATCATAAGTTAATACGGGAATACCTTCACCGCTCCACCACAATGGATAACCTGAAGCATGAACAATAGCGCCATCAGTTGCAACCGCAATATTTCCCAATGCGGGCGCTTGATAACCCGCCATAGGTAATTTATTTAAAAGCCTATTTGTTGCTCCATGCATCGCCTGAAGTTCAACTAATCTTGTTGTTATGCCCGTATTATCTCCATAGCCCGTAAATCGAACATAGCGCCAAGATGTTGGCGTTGTTACTGGTGCCGTAATTGTTATTGCTAAAGTTTTCGTTGCTTCAGCAACGCCAAAAATGCTAATTGATTTTACTTTTAAAGTTGTATTTGAATTAAACGATAAAGCGCCCATAAGTTTATTTGATGATGTACTTGGTTCGCTTCCATCGGTTGTATAATAAGTTCTACAAGCAACGTAATTTTGAACATCAACCCATAAAGGTTGATTGGCATCTAAAGTTAAACTTGATACACTTCCAATTCCCGCATAACTATTGGGATTCGTTCTAAATTGGGTTTGTGGTACTTTGTTTGTTGTAAATGGTTCAATTGGCGCTTGATTGGCGTTATTAACAAGATTCGCCCCTAAATATACGCTTGTAATGGGCTTATCTCCTAAACATAAATTTTCTACATCTATAATCCCCAATTGAACATTTGTATCAGGTTGTGGCAATTGTTCAGGGCTTGCTTTTTCAGCCAATGCGGGTTCTTGATTCATATCAAATTGGTTTTTTGGGTCATAAGCTAACCCAAAATAATCGCCAGTTTGATTTCCCATACAAGAACGCCTTGGGCGAAAAGTATTACTTGAAGTATCATTTAAAGCATTAACTTCTTCATTCCCATAAAAATTTATATGCCAAATCTTTTGCGCTTCTTTTTCAGCTTCAGTTATAGCAATATTTGCATCAATTTCATCAAATTTTGCTTGTAAAGTATTAACTGGATAATAACGCCCTTTATTAGTAACAACATCAAACAAAGAAGCAAGCGCCATTCTTGATTTACAAGACATTTGCCTAAAACAAAAAAGGGCATCTTGCAAATAATAAACATCCATCATTTGCGTATATTTCGCATAACATTCAGGCGTTACCATTAGATTTCCAATCAAGGTTAGCCAAGGTTCTATGATTTTATGCCCATTGTTTGGGTCTGTAATGGTTCCACCCCAAGCAATTTTTTGCGCTCTAGTATAGGTTGTACAAACTGTTTTAAATTCTTGAAAATTTGCCGTATTTCCTCCAAAAGCTGATTCAACTACACTTTCATAATTTGCGAACATATGATTAAATAACTCGGTCAACCTATCAGCGGTTCCCCAATTATATTGCATATTTCCCGCACTCATTCCCGCCCCATCCCAATTGCCCGCAATAACTCGCATTTGTTCATCAAGTGTAATCCTACTTGTTTCAAAAAAGCCCGTATTTAAATTTAATTTCCCTACAAGTTCACTCCATGGTAGAACGCCCGTTGTCAAATCGTCACCCCGTTATAAAATATAATGTTGTCGCATTTTTTGTAACAATTGCATCATATTGCGCTTGCGTTCCTGTCCATAGTTTCAAGCCATTCAAAACAGTATTAATAATATAATTATCAGCCGTATCAACATAAGTTGTTGGCGCTAGTCGTTCCCAATCCGCAACCGTTCCCCCATTTGCGATAAATGCTCTTTTTTGAGCCGTATCAATTACCATATCCCCCGTATATCTTGGGTCTATTGTTGGTAATGCGGGAACCGAACCGCTCGCAATAGGTTTTATTGCTTTACCATCAAGGGCGGTTTGTAAATTGTTTATATCAGCGATTTCATGCATATGAGCAATTGCGGGATATTCAACGGGCTTTCCAGTAACTTCAGCCCAATCATGATTATGGGCAAAATCCGTAATATCTGCTTTTGTATGCGTATGAACATCTTCAGCTTTAGAATCTAAAGCCAGTTGAAGCCCCGTAACTTCAGAAATTACATGATTATGGGCTTCAGGGGCAAAAGTTGCGGGCTTGCCCGTAATATCAACCCAAGCATGAGTATGAACTTCAGGAACAAAAGCAAGGGGCTTATCCGTAACTTCGCCCCAAGTATGATTATGAGCAAAATCAGTAATTTGGGCTTTTGTATGGCTATGAGTTTCAGGCGTAAAAGTTGTTGGTTTTTCTGTTATTTCGCCCCAACTATGACTATGAACATCTTCAGCTTTAGAATCTAAAGCCAGTTGAAGCCCCGTAACTTCAGCAATCGCATGATTATGCGCTTCAGGCGCAAAAGATAAAGGTTTATTTGTTACTTCAGCCCAATCATGAGTATGAGCATCAGGCGCAAAAGTTAAAGGTTTATCAGTTATATCAACCCAAGCATGAGTATGAACTTCAGGAACAAAAGCAAGGGGCTTTCCAGTAACTTCAGCCCAATCATGATTATGGTTTATATCAGCTTTTGTTTCATTTAAAACACGCCCTTGATTAGCTGATAAAGCACTACTAATAGAATTGCTAATAAGATTATCTTCAACAACGGTTCCACCGCCTTCAGTTATCCCCGTAACAATCGTATCAACTTCACTTTTATTATAAGTTTCAGTTTTATTATAAACATCAGCAACATTTGCTTTTGTTGTTAAATCTGAATCATCAGCTTTTGAATCAAGGGAAGCTTGAAGCCCCGTAATTTCGCCTATTTCATGATTATGAGTTTCAGGCGTAAAAGTTAAAGGCTTTCCATCTATTTCAACCCAATCATGATTATGGGCGCTTGGTGTAAAAGTTGTTGGCTTACCCGTAATATCAGCCCAATCATGAGTATGAATATCAGGCGCAAAAGTTAAGGGCTTCCCATCTATTTCAGCCCAATCATGATTATGGGCGCTTGGCTCAAAAGTTAAAGGTTTATCAGTTATATCAACCCAAGCATGAGTATGAACTTCAGGAACAAAAGCAAGGGGCTTATCCGTAACTTCGCCCCAAGTATGATTATGAGCAAAATCAGTAATTTGGGCTTTTGTATGAGTATGAACATCTTCAGCTTTAGAATCTAAAGAAGCCTGAAGCCCCGTAACTTCAGCAATCGCATGATTATGCGCTTCAGGATTGAAAGCAATGGGCTTTCCATCTATTTCAGCCCAATCATGCCTATGAATTTCAGGCGTAAAAGTTAAAGGCTTTCCAGTAACTTCAGCCCAATCATGATTATGAGCAAAATCAGTAATTTGGGCTTTTGTATGAGTATGAGCAAAATCAGTAATTTGGGCTTTTGTATGAGTATGAGCATCAGGCGCAAAAGTCAACGGCTTGCCCGTAATTTCGCCCCAAGTATGATTATGAATAACATCAGCTTTAATTTCGTTCAAAAGGCGCCCTTGGTTAGCTGATAAAGCATTTGTTGGCGAATCGCTCATTAAATTATCTTCAACAATAACCGCTGAACCTTCGCCCGCTCCAAATGTTAATTGATTAATTTCAGTTTTATTGTAAACTTCAGCTTTTGAATAAGTTTCAGTTTTTAAATAAGATTCGCCAATATTTGCTTTTGCATCAATCGCATCTTGAAGCCCCGTAACTTCAGCAATTTCATGATTATGGGCTTCAGGATTAAAAGCAAGGGGCTTATCTGTTATATCAACCCAAGCATGAGTATGAACTTCAGGAACAAAAGTTAAGGGCTTCCCATCTATTTCAGCCCAATCATGCCTATGAGTTGAAGGGGCAAAAGATAACGGTTTATTTGTCACTTCAGCCCAATCATGATTATGGGCGCTTGGTGTAAAAGTTGCGGGCTTATCAGTTATATCAACCCAAGCATGAGTATGTTCTTCAGGAACAAAAGCAAGGGGCTTTCCAGTAACTTCAGCCCAATCATGGCTATGAATGCCATCAGCTTTTGAATCAAGGGCATCTTGAAGCCCTATGACTTCAAAAATATCATGCCCATGCTCTGAAGGCTCAAAAGTTGCGGGCTTCCCTTGAATATCAACCCAATCATGAGTATGAATTTCAGGGGTAAAAGCAATTGGCTTATTTTCGACTTCAGCCCAATCATGAACATGGGCTTCAGGGGTAAAAGTTGTTGGCTTATCTAAAACTTCAGCCCAAGTTATCGCTTGTTTTACAAAGTCTTCATTATCTATTTGAAGCCAATCTTCAGCCGTTGCGCCTATTGCTATATAAACATTTTCATTAATTTCATCTATGAACATTTGCCCTTTTCTTATAGGCGTGAAATTTAAAGGATTATCGCCAAATATGGTATCATTAGCGCCCCCGCCCCCACCTTCGCCCGTTCCAAAAGTTACCCAAGAATTACTTGTTAAATCACTTGCAATATAAGTAATTTTATTCAGCTTATCAAAAGCCATTTGCCCAATATATTCAGGCGTTATTGTTGGGAATCCTTCAATTATTTTTGGGCGCAAATCATAAGCAAAAAGCGCTTCTTGCAAAGCGCTCCAATCGTTTGAACTCTGAATAGCTTCTTCAGTTGTATCATTAAAAATTGGCGTTCTTGATTGATACCAAAAAGGAGAAGTTACGGCTAATTGGTTCGCATCTCTAATATAAACTTCAGCCGTATAAATCCCATATTCAATATACGCTTGTTGATTCAAGGCAAGCTTGGCTTTTCCTTCTTTAGCGCTTGTTATTTCGCAAGCTTGATAAATAGATAAACCTGAAGGCTTTTTTACGGCTAATTCAACCGTTTTATTTGTTAAATCAACGGGGGTTCCATCTTGGGTTATAACAAAATTTAATTGAACCGTATTAAAATCATTTCTTGAAACAGAAAAAAGAAGGGAAGAAGGGCTATATAGTTCTTTTTCTAAATCTAAAAGTATATCAAAGGTTTTAACCATTGTTTTTGCCCCCTTTAGCTGATTCTTTTATTTGGCTAATAAGTTCGGTTTTTGATTGTCTTATTTCTTGTTGCAATTGCTCAAAAATCAGCTTATTTTGCGTTTCTATATTGTTCATTTCCGCTCTTAAACTTTGTTCTTGCTTTTGTGTTTCTTTGTTGGCAATCCAATTAAAAATCATTGAAAGAATAATTCCTTCAATGATTAGACTAGCCCCTAATTCGATTACGGTTAATACTATATTTTCGCTCATTTTTTCAACTCTCTAATTTCATCTTTTACTTCTTCAATTTCAAGATATAACTCTTTACTTTGTTCTTGAATTAATTTTGAAGTGTTATTTTTCGATAAACCCACATTAAAAATCATAATAGAAATAAATATAATTACGTTAAAATCATAAACTTGATGAAATAACCATTCTTTCATTTGCTGAACAACTCCAATAAACCAACAAAAGAACTTGTAAAAAGATAAGAAATATAAATGATTGATAAATACATTAAAATGATTTCAAAAATCGTTAATTTTTCATTCATAAAATCAGCCCTTCTTATACAAAAAAAAGCAACCATAAGCAGGAATAATGGTTGCTTTCAAAGATGCATATTAACAAACTGGAAAGATTGATAAGTAGACATTATAAAGCATAACCAAAAAACAGGCTCATGATACTGTATTTTTACTGTCAAAAAACTGTCATTTGCATATAATGTTAAAGCAAAGTAATCCAAGACAAATTGCTTTGCCATCTCTTTTTATTAGTTGTGTATATCGGCTTTTCTTTTTCTGAAAAGATTATTGGTAATATATAAATTGAACGGCTCCATTAATCTTTTCAGCTTTTTTCTTTTTACAACTCCAAGGCTTGAAAGTGATACAAAAGAAGCGCCTAAGATTACATATAAAAGAGTATTTCTTTTTTTTCTTCCCATTCTAAATATATTTTTGTTTTTCATTATTGCCCCTCATTTCTTTTTGTTTAGACTTATATAAGTCATAAAGCATAGGATAACCCCAATAAAGATAAGGAAAGCAACTCCCATTCCAAACAATACATCATAAAAAAAATCGCAAATCATTTCTAACACTCTTCAAAGAATCTTGTTAATTCAGGCAAGCCATGCCCTTCAGTTGAAGCTTCATAATTTAATGAGCAACAAACTTTTGTAAGCATTCCATAAATTTCAGCTTGTTCTAAATTTCGTTTGAATTTCTTTTCGCCTAATTTAATTAATAAAGCAAGGGCGCCCGCAACATGGGGGGTTGCCATTGAAGTTCCTGATAATCTCGCATATTGATTTACGGGATAAGTTGAAAGAACATCAACCCCGCCCGCAACAACATCAACTTGTTTATGATTGTTTGAGAAATAAGCAATTTTTCTTTTTTCGTCAATCGCTCCAACCGTTATGCATTCGTTATATAATGCGGGATAACCATATTCATATGTTTTTTCGTTATTATCGCCTTCATTACCTGAAGCAACAACAACAACAATACCTTTTGCGCAAGCTTCAAGAATAGCTTCTTCAAGATTTTTATCATTATGTGAACCCCCAAGGCTCATTGATATGATTCTTGTTTTTTCCCCGTTCTTCCCTTCCCATTTTGTAGCCCATTTAATGCCATCAATAATGGATTTATAAGAACCTGAACCATTACTATCAAGAACTTTTCCTATTAATAATTTTGCTTCAGGGGCAACGCCAACAACGCCTTTTTCATTTTCAACGCCCGCAATGGTTCCCGCACAATGGGTTCCATGCCCGTTATGGTCTTGATAATCATCTTTGCAACCCTCATTGGTAAAATTGCGCCCATCTATAATATTGGGTTTTAAATCAGGGTGAAACATATCTATTCCAGTATCTAAAACCGCAACAACAATTCCTGAACCTTTTTCACCTTGCGCCCATATTTCAGGGGCTTGAAGCTGATTAACTCCATAAGGGATTTCAAAGCTTACTGATTGCAATCCCTGAACTTCAAAAGGCAATAATTTCATCATCTTTTTTTCAAACATAAAAGAACCCCCTCTTTAATATGAATTCGCAAAAGTTGTTGTTTGAAAAGCCGTAATTGCAACTTCATTTGCAACTTCAGCTTGATAAGCTTCAACGGCTTCAAGCCCTTCGCTTGAAGTCATTAAAAAATATAATAAGAAAAAAGTTTTCATTTTTTCGCTCCTTAAAAATTTTTTCCCCTACTTTATTATTACTTCAGTATTTTTTACTATCCTTTAGCCTATTTGTTGTTATATGGAAAAAAGATTGCTCAAAGAAATGAGCAATTTATCTAATACATGGCGCCTGATTCTGAAAATGCTTTTGTCTTCAGAATAGCCCATTTTATTTTTTACTTCCTGAATAGGCAAGCAATCAAAATATCTAAGTTGGACAAAATCCCGTTCTTTTTCTTTTAAATCCTCTAAGGCGTTACTAATACAAGAAGTAATTAATTTGAATCGCTCTATTTCTTCCCGCAAATCAAGCGCCCTTTTTCCTTCAATTCTATCAAGCGCAAATTTTTCAGTTGTATTTGAAATTGAAAAGAAGCTTGAACCGCCTGAATCAACCCCGTAATTTGTAACAAGGCTTGGCATAATATATTCAAGTTGTTGTTCAAGGTTTTTAACGCCTACCTGATAAGTTTTAAAATATCGCAAATGATTTTCTAAGATGCGCTCTTTTGTTGCTTTTGTTTGGGTCTTCATATTAATGATATTCGCCCCTGATTGTTACAACTGGTTCAAAAGAAAAAGAAGGGCTTTCAACATTTACTTCAGCTTCCAATAAACAAAAATCTGAAAAAATAACTGAAATATTAAAAGAAAAATAACTAGTTCTTTGAAGCTTCGCAACCCTCGCAACGCTTCGCCCGTATTCTTTTTCCATTTCAGCAATCATTACATCAAAAAATTCCGCATTATCAAAATCAAGTTCAATTTCTCGCATTTTGTCGGCTCCTTCAAGGTTACAATTTTGGTTCAAGAAGTTACAATTTTTTTTTATTTTTGTAACCCTCTTCGCCCTTACTCCTTCAAGGGTTCAAGCAATCAAGGTTACAAAGTTACAAAAAAAACGCCAAATTTTTATATTCGTATGTTATTACTACTTTTTATTTTTTACATAAAAAGTATAATTATTTTATTTCTATAAATTATGAAAAAAAGTTGTAACTTTGTAACTTGAACCTTGTAACCCTTGGCGCTCTAAGATTCAGGGCGGTTACAAAAAGGTTACAAAAATGGTTCAAGTTACAAAAATTTTGTAACCTCTATTCTAAAAAAACTCTTGCCGTTTTGCCGTTTAATTTTTTTGCCTTTAGTTCTAAACCAAAAACATCAAAAACGCTTTGATTAAATAATTTTTTACTTTGTAAAGGAAGCCCATTTTCTTCAGTCCATCGCTCATAAATTTCATAAGCTTCAGGGCTTCTTAATCCCAAAAAATCGTTTTTCTCATAATCCTGAAGATATTGTAAAACCGTATTATTTTGTTCATGGTATTCAGCATTGAAATTTTCAACCGCTTCGCTAAAAGTAAAGCCTTCATTTTTATATAATCTTTGATAGGCTTCAACAATTAACCGTATCCAATATTGAAGGGCTTCAGGGGTTGTTAATTTGCTAATAAAATGTTTGTCCTTCTTTTTTGGTGTTCCAAACATGGGCATCCAATCAACCCGCCTTTTATATGCAATTCCCTTTTCCCAACTCCTAAGAATATGGTTTGAAGTGAATATTAGGCTTATTGTCAATTCAATATTTTTACTTTGTTCAAATAGGTTTCTTGTCGCTACATAATCACAAGTAGAAATATTTTTAAGTATTTTCATTTGCTCATGGTCTATGCTCGAATCTTCAACATCATCCCCCAAATTTACAAGCTTCCCTTGCATCGTTGTAAAATATCGTTCATCAGTCATTTGCTTGATAGATAGGGCGCTTGTATTATGAGCGCCTAATATTTGTCGAATGATAGATAAAAGCGTTCCCTTGCCATTCCCGCCCCCTCCTATGAAAATAAAAAACTTCGCCAACATTCGCTTGAATTCTTTATCAACTATCAAAGTATGAGCAAGAACTTCAAGCAATCGCTTCTTGTAATGCTCATCGTCATTGGTTAAATGATTTAAATACTCATCAACAATTTCAACGGGTTCAGCATCTTCATAAAAGGGAACCTCTATTGAATAAGGCGTGAATTCTTGATAATCCACTTCAATAAATTCGCCCGCCCGCAAAATCCCGTTTTGAAGCTTTATATCAAAAATTTTGTTTGGGTCTATTAAAGGCGCTCTATACTTCATTTGCTTTATGACTTCATCAATAAAACGTGTTCTTTGATTACCAATCTCTTCAAATATCAGGCGTTGCAATAATCGTTCATTGTTCAAATATTTTTCATCTTGATACCAATGAATATTATCCATATATGAAACAACCTTGTATTTTGTTATTAGATAATCAGCTATTTCAGGTTCAGAATTCGCCTTGGCTTCAATTTTTACATCTCTGCTTATCGTTTGAAATTCTTCTTCAGCTAAAGGAGAAGCAAAAATATAATTATTGATAAATCGCAAAATGCTTTGCCAATTGTCAATATCATGTATTTTCATTCTATGGGCGAAAAGGGCATTATTTCGCCCTTCATGTTCATCAAGCCCAAACAAAGATTCAAGTCTTTTTCTAGTGTAAAAAATAGGGTTCAGTTCTTCCCTTACTCCTTCATTTTCAATAATTCTAAGTTCGCCATCTTGTTTGATTGTTATTGAAGGCGTGTTTTTCAAATGCTTATATTCGACTTCAAAACCAAGGGGGCATACTTTTTTGGAACCCTTAAACCCTTGGGGCTTTTTGAAATAAAAATGAACGCCCCTTGTTGTCCATACTGTTTGGGTTTTGATATTAAATAGGCTAATCGCTTTTTCAATTATTTCTTTTGGTACATTGTCAACATCAACGATTAAATCATTATCAGTTAAAAGCCAACCCGCATTTCTAAACGCTTCATGAGTATCAGCAATATCAGCATCTTTTTTTGGATATTTCTTGTTGTTCTCATATTCGATATACACAAGCCTACGCCAACCACCTTTCAAGCTTTTTTATGACTAATTGATAATAATGATTCAAATCAACAATCTTTGAAAAATTTTTAAGTTCATCGCAATCTTCATTCCATAAAAATTGATTAATAGGGCTATCAGCGAATCTTACAAGCCCCCCATCATGGCGCTTTTTATAAATGCAAAAGCCTTCCTTCTTGCTTGCAAAAATGCGATTTACTTTATTATATTGATTGCCCTTATCATCAAAAGTTCCTTGATAGGTTCCCCCCGCCTGAAGAACATATTGAAAAAGATGCGGTTTGTGTAAATTTTCTTGAATGGTTTCTAAAATATCCTTGTCTTTTGTAATTTTATCTACAAGCGCAATATCAACAATTCTTGCGTTGTTATTTCTAAAAAGCGAATCTTCCAAGTATCTGTTTACATCAGCGCCTTTACATTCCATATAATCGCCTTTGATTGCAATATAATTGTTTACATCTTTTTGATAGATATAATCAAAATTCTTTTCTTCCAACTGAAGTAAAAAATCTTTTTGCCATTGCTTGTAAACTTCAATATAGGCATCATCATGCGGGATAAAGGCAACGCCATCAGTATTAATATTCAAAATGGTAGAATAGGGCGCTATGCGCTTGCAAAGTTCATATAATGCTATTTGCCCATAGACACAAACCGACAAAGCCCCATTTGGATTATAAAGCAATGAATATTCATTATTTAAATTGCCATAAACAGAATTAAGGATTAGCTTCAAAGCTTCAGATAAAATTTTATCAATATGTTTTATTGCAAGCCTTCTATCAAGAATCCTTTTATATTTTTCTGAAGCTTCGCCTAAAACATTCAAAATTAAAATGATATTTGGATACATTGAAGCAACATCAAGAAGTTTTACATTCTTTTGTTTCTTGATTTCCCTATGGGCGCCATGCAACCCGCCAAACCCAAATTGTATTTCATTACCAAATTCATTAATTGTAATGGTCTTATTGGTTTTTTTCTTACTGAAGTCTTGCGCTCTTTCAAGCCACATTTCTTTAACTTCAGGGGGAACCAAATCAAGAAATTTTTCTTCAACTCTGATATTGCTCCATTTTTGCAACTTCTTTTTTAATAGTAAATTTCCGCTTATTGTTGTTGTATTCCATCTAATCGCCTTTTCATCGCCATACATATCAATCAAGCTAAATTTGGGCTTGAAATATGACTTCATGCGCATCTTAAAAATTTCGACAACCATATCAACATCATAGCAACAATAATCAAGAACTTGATGAAATTCTTCTTCAGTCAATTCCCTATCAAGTGAGAAGGGAACGCTTGATTCAAGAATCATGCGCCCCATGTTACCTTCAATTTTTTTCAAAGAAGGGTTTGATACATCTAATTGCTGATATGTATCCAAGCTTTCAAATTTGCGATATTTCAGCTTTATTTGTTCGCCTGAAATAATCCTATCATTCAGTTCTTTTATTTGCTTGTTGCTCTTTTGTTCAATCATGGCGTGTAAAATAAAATCATCATAATGATAATTGTTAAAGCCAACTAGAACTTTACCTTTAATAAAATCAAGCAAGCCCTTGAAATTATTATGAAAAACCCGTAATAACTTCTTATTTTCGTCTTTAAATACAACCATGGCATTATATTTAAAAACCTCTATATCAAAGAACATATATTGCGCATCTTGTTGCATCCAATCAATCCTTTAAATTTCTTCTTCAGTATCGCAATTTTTACAAAGAAAAATAATAAAATCGTCAATATCAAGAAAAACATCAATGTTATAGGAACCGCATTTTTTGCAAAAAATCGCAAAATCTTTTGGTTCCTCGCATTTAATTTCCATGTTGTTTACGCTCCTTCTTTTTTCGCCTTTTTGAATGGCTTGATTTCTGAATAAATCCATTTGCCCATAGCTTTTTTCACTTCAACAAGTACAGTTTTTCCAATCATATTTTCAATTTCTGTTACTGGCATTTGAAACTTTGCTTCAAATTTGTCGTATTGCTTTTTCTGCTTGATTGGATTAATGAACCATTCTTTACGGGCTTCAACATAATCAGCGTATTGCATTTTGGATTCGTATAAATTACCCTCATATTCAAATTGGATTGCAATCTTCTTTCCATCATCAAAAGCATTGGTTACTTCAGTTTCAAAAACTTGCCCAAGCATATCTTCTTCAAATTTCGTAACCATTTGAACTTCAAAAAGTGAATTGAAATTGTCATAACAATAAACATCTTTTCTTTCCCCAATGGCTTCAGCCAATCTATCAAAAGGAAGCCCAAAATATTCTTCAGCCCATTCTTCGCACTTTTGAGCCTTTTCAGCATCATCGACAAATTTTTTCGTATCTTTATCATAGACTTGCTTATTAAAATTAACTTCCCTGATTTCGCCCCGCTCTTCGTGTAAAAAAACAAGGGTTACTTTTTTGTTATCTTCAAAAATCACATCAACCAATTCTAGTTGTTCCAGTAATTCATTTGTCATTTATAAAACCACCTTATCAATATTAAATTCAAAATCATGTTCTTTTAAAATCATTTCAAGAAGCTTTAGCTCTTTTTCATTGATAATTTTTACACTAACCAAGAAGCCAATTTTCTCTTCTTCCTTGGCGCTTGCCTTTTCTAAAGCCTTCGCTTTTTTTTCAATTTCCTTTTCTCTATTTAATTCATCTGTCACAATCGCAATGGCTTCAGCTAAATTAAACCCGCCAAGCTTTAGATATTTGTTTAAAATTGCGCCCGCATTTGGCATTGTTTGAATTGCTTTAACATCTTTTTCAGTTTGTTCAAGGAAGGCAACCATTTCTTTTTCAACTTTTTCAAGGTTCGTTGTTTTATTTAAATGAGAAGGCTTTAAAAAATGATTTACATTTAATAATTCACCTAAAGAATATTTATCTTTTCGCTTGAAAAACAACTCTCTAATTGCATCTTCTTTTTCGATTCGGTCAAACTCTTCAAGAAGCTTTACTTGTTCCCTAACTTCAGCATCAGCTTCCTTTACAATGCCAACAATTTCTTTTACTTGCTCTTCAAAAAGCTGATAAGGTTCAAGCATTGATTTTTTGATACCAATCCTAGTATCTTCTAATTCCTTCAGGCGCTTATTAACAACCGCCAAAAGCTTCTTGCTTGCTTTTACATTCTCTTCATTTACTTCAACCGTTTTAATTTGTTCAGCCAAATTTTCAGCTTCTTTTTTAATTCGCTGATAATCATTAAAATTAACTAATCCTTGAACAATTTGAATTCCTTCAATATCTACTTTCAACAACTCATTTTCCATTTCATATGCTCCTTTAGAGGCCATTTTCAGATAATTCTAATAACGGCTGCCAAAATTATTTTCTTGGTTTTGAAATTCTTTTTTCAACTTTATCAATCAACCAAATAAAATCATCAATCAATTGGTTTGAATCTTTGCCCCTGATTCTTTTTCTTCCCAAGTAATTAATTTTGTTTTTGATAAACTCCAAGCGCTCTTTTTCGGTCACTAATAAAACCTAGCACTTTTATGAAGTTCAATTAATTCTGAATCAGGGCTTTTTCTATGCATATACCAAAAAGCTTTAGCTTGTTGGGTTGATAGGTGGCGCTTCCCTGATAAATAGGGGCTATAATTACCGCTCATTTTATCCCGCACTTCTTCAAGCTTCGCTTCATCATGATTGGATTCAAGAAAAAGATAATCATATTTTTTCTTGGGCGCTAGTTCTAGGCTTGAAGTATCAGTTGCATAAATAACTTCTTTATCGCCATATGTCCAAGTGAATCCATTGCAAAGAACATCATGAAAAAGTTGAAAAGGATAAAAAACATAATCTTTTGTAACAATTTCAAAACCGCTATTGGCGATATGATTCACGTTAAAAACTTGGTGAACTTCGTAATTTCCTATAATCTGTATTGTTGGGAATTGTTCAGCAATTTTTTTAATCGTTTTTACTTGTAAATGGTCTTGGTGTATATGAGTAATTAACAAATAATTAATATCATATAATTCAGCCTTGATTTTATTGAAGGGAAGCCCGCAATCAACCATCACATCATTTATGCAAATGCAATTACCCTTGGAACCTGAAGATAAAATTTTATATTTGAAGTTGTCTTTCATGGTGTTTTTCTCCTTCAATATAATTGTTGATACCATCCACTTTTACGAATGATATGAAAATATTTTTCATCAAGCATTTCTTCCAAATCTTTAGCAATCGCTTCAGTATGTTTTTCAGCCATCGCTTCAAGAATTTCTTGTTGCGCATTTTTGAAATATTTATAATCAGCGGGTTCAGCAATCAAAACATATTTGTAAAGCCCGCCATCTAAATTGTATTTCAATATCTTGTAACCTTGTCTGTATAGATTCCCAAGATGCCCGCCATATCTCAAAGAAATTTTACTTAATTCAGCATTTGTTACCCCTTCAGCCCCCGCCAATCTCAAAGCATTTATTATCTTTTGTTTTTGTGTAATTAATCTATCATCCATCATTTTTTTAGCTCCTTCTAAAAGTCAATCAATACTTTTCTACAAATTCCGCAAAAATGGGTAAAAAAAAGAAGGGCAAGTAAAATTGCATTCAAAAACAATGCAAAGTTTACCGTTTCCCCTCGGTTCCCTTTTGGCGTTTATCCTAGCTTTAATTTCTCTCTATAAAAAATTTCCTTGAATTCTACAAGCGATTTTTCCTCTATAAGTTGTTACATGAATCAACCCCATTAAAATTTGTTCATTTTCAAAAACAACAATAACTTCAATGGCATCTTCTAAATCTCCAAAAATGCGCATTGTAAAAATTTTTGATTTTGCTTTTTCTTCAAGGGCTTTAGTCATAACTTCCATAATTTCTTTTTCGCTATGCGCTTCGTATACTTTCATTTATCTTTTTCCTTTTCTTTATTGGCTTCTTCAAGCCCTCTTAATATCCCATTTTGAAAAGCAATTGCAATCATTAATAATTCTTTTCCGCTTAAATCGCCTTGCTTTATGAAAGTTTCAAGATAGGCAATAGTTTCTTCAATGCTTGTTGGGTTCATCTTGCTTGCTCATGGTCTGTTTCAAAATCAGGTAATTGAACTTTTATTAAAACGCTCCAATGTTTATGGGCTTTTTCAAAAACATAAGGTTCGCCCCAAACTTCAAAACCTAAATTTTGCATATCAAAGATTGCTTTTTCAATTTCGTCTTTTGTTCCGTTAATCCTGAAGATATTCAAACCCCGCTCATTCTTCCCAAAATCAGCAATGATTGCGCCCATGGGTTCCCCCTTATCGGTTCATTTCAATATTTTCTAGTTGCCTTGATTCCTGAAGCAATTCAAGTTGCTTTTCAGCTTCAAGCTTCTTTTTCTCTTCTTCCAATTGTTTTAATTCTTCTTTAGATTTTTGTTTTTGTATCAATCGCAATTCAATATAAAAATCATCAGTTTCATCTTCAAGCATCAATTCAAATTTCCCTAATTTTCTTTGAATCAATTCAGGCGAATAAGTACCGCTAAAAACTAAATGAATTCCATCAACAAGAATTTCTTGAACGGGTTCATTTTTTATTTCAGGCTTGGCTTCAGGTTCAGGGGTCATAATTGGGCTTGGTTTGACCGCTATGGCTTTTTCTTGGTTCGCCTGAACATTTACCCCCTTGGCTCTTCTTGGCGGGTTGCGGTCTACTCTAGGCGCTTTAGGAAGTTCTAATCTTTTAACGATTTTATAAAATCTATTATTGTGAATTCCCATCGCTTGCGTTATCTCTTTATTGGTGTAAACCGTTCGCCAATATGCCATTCTGTTTTTTTGTTCATATGTTTCTAATTGCTCAAATTCTTCAACTGGAATGATTTCTTCATATAATTGTGTTGTCACTACTTTTCCCGCTTTCCTATAATTGTACTTTTCTTTTCTACTCATAATATCTGAAGGGAAGCGCATCTTGCCAACATAGCCCCGTTTACCTGTTTTACTATGAACGCCTGAAGCCGTTCTTTTTTTATCTCTGACTTCTTCTTTAAATAGTTTTTCAGCTTCCGAAAAATAAGACATTTTTAAGGCTCCTTAGTTGCTACTGGTTCCGCATCCTTTTCAGCTATTAATATGCAAAGTTCTTTTTCTACTAGTGTTATATCGGCTCTTACTTCTCTGACTTGTCTTATATCCCCTATTTCTTTATAAAGCGTTAAACAACGATATAAGGCGCCAAGAACGCTATTTATAACTTTAACTTCTTCTTCAATCGTTTTTGCGTTCATAAGATTACCTTACTTTTATTGATAAAATACTTTCAACGGTTTTTAGGCTAATTTGAACCGTTCTTTTATCAAAATCTTCTTTAACAATTTTTTCAGCTTCAGCTTCATTAAAAAGCCCCGCTTCATGAATGTTATAGGTATAACCATGTTTATTGCCTTTCCAAAATGCGGGAACCCCACTTGCAAGCGTTCGCTCCAAATCCATTAAAATAAAATCCATCGTCTAAATATCTCCTTCCATTTTTCCATGCATCAGCCCCTTTAAGATTTACGCCAGTTGTTCAAGAATGTTAAGTTCATTTCTTTTACCATTGATAAAATCATTCTGCTTTCCAAAAAAAATAAATTCGCTTGGAATGCCATATATTTTTTCAATTTGTATAAAGAATGAACGGGGAACATTGGTTGAATCGTTTTCGTAATTCCCTAAAGTTTCATGATGAATTCCAAATAACTTTGCTGATTCTTTAAGAGTTAAGCCTAAGTTTATTCTAGCACTTTTTAGGGTAATTTGAATTAATGGCATCTTCTTTAAAATCTCCTTTCATTTAAATTTTTGTGGGCTAAACTTTGCAAAGTTATCAAAACCTTTACGCTACTTATGATATACCATTTTAAAATTAAATATACCTGAAATTTAAATAAATTTTTATTGTTTAGAATTATGAACTTTTGCCCACAATATATAAGTTTGACAAAAACCCCTGAATTCCTTCAGGGGTTTTAAATTTCTTTTATTTATATTGGTCTTGTAATTTTTTCAGCGTTTCAATTTTACTTTTCGTTTCAATTTTTTTTATAAAATACTCTGTTTCTTTTTCATCATCGCCATCTTCAAGATGTTGTTCATATAAATAGTTTACTTTATCAAGATATATTCTAGCTAAAGCTATCCCCAGTTCTAAGGCATCAACAATAATTTCTTTTTCTTTTTCTCTCATTTTATTTTTCCCCTTTATTAAAGTTCTTCTTCCCAAATCCTATTAGTTAAAACAATATCAAGATTCATTTCAGGTTTATTTTTTTTCGTTCCCGCTTTTGTTACTTCCATTTTCAATTCGCAAATCATGCTTCTTAATAATTCATTTTTTTCATCATTGGATACGTTCGATTCATAAACATCAATAACTTTTATAAGATTGGTTTTTATTAAATTCCCATCATAATCAATTGTTTCTTCAGCGCTTGCTATTTCTTGCCTTCCTTCATTTTCTTCAAGATGTTTAATTTCTTCGAGTTCTGCTAAAATCTTTGCTTCAAATTTCTTAAACATATCATCGGAATAAGTGCCTTCAAAGTGTTTTTCTACAATGAATTCAAGCCTATCTTCAGCCGACTTTTTTCTTTTTGCTAATTCTTTTTTCATATGGGTTTCAAGGTCTGCTTTTGATACTTGGATTTCTTCAGCCTTTTCAGCCATTACTTGTTCTTTATACATTTCAAGCAATTCTTCAGCGGGCGCATCTTTTAATCGTTTTAATAATTTTAAAATCGCTTCTTCAGCAAATTGATATTTTACAGTAAGGCAATTCCCAACATTACATTTAATATAAATATCGTAATAATCCCCGCTTTGCCTTTTGCGTTTATAACGATTTACAACCGCTTTTCTACCGCATTTTTTGCAAGTAACAACGCCTGACAATGCAAATATTTCAGCATCTTTTCTTGATGTTTTTTTCTTACTTCTTTTTATTTCCTGAACCTTTTCAAAATCTTCAACTGAAATAATTGGGTCATGAGCATCTTCAACAATTATATGTTCTTCTTCAGGTCTTACTTCTACTTTACCATCGCTATTTCTTTTTGTTGTTCTGAACTTTGCAACTCCAATATAAGCATCATTGGTTAAATATCTTTTTACTTGCGTTGAATCCCATTCAGTACAATTTTTTGCGGTTTTAATCCCATGTTCTTTTAAGATAGTAGCAATCGCCTTTTCTTTTACTTGTTTACCTTCATAGCCATTCAAATATAAATTGTATATCAATTTAATAATTTCAGCTTCTTCTTCAATAGGTTCAAGAAACATTGTATTTTTATTTCTTCTATAACCAAAAGGAACATTACCCATCCATTTCCCTTCTAATGCTGAATTGTATCTAGCCGTTGTTAGGCGTTCCCTAGTCGTTTCAAATTCTTCCCTACTCATAAATAGTTCAAATCGTATTTGTTTCAAATCTGATTCATTTGTACAATCATAAATTCTATATGGCGTTATTACAAAAAGGCGCTTATCTTTTAGCAAATCATAAATTAAAGCCATATCAGAATAACTACCCCGCCCTAGTCGTGAAATTTCTTTTACAGCAATAGCATCATATTTATTTTCCTTCAATTCTTCAATGATTTCTATAAAAACGGGTCTAGTTGAAATTTTATCTCCGCTTCCTATTTCTTCCTTTTGAACATAAGGGATTCCATAACTATCAAGCACGTTTTTCATCAGTTTTTTTTGTGCTGAAAGTGTATCTTCTCCCGTTCTTCTTTCACGTTCCACATCTTGCCTTGAACGCCTTAAATAATTAATAATCCTTGAAATATCTTCAGCATGGTCTTTATAATTTCCTCTAAAATTTCTCATTTCTCTTTGTCCTTTCCAGTTGTTAAATTGTAAATAAAAGCTTGATACATAAGTATTTTATCATTGCCGTACCTAATAGTCAATGTATGAGTGCATTGCCTACTTGGAACCGCAATTAAAATTATTGCAGTACCAAGTAAGCGAATCATCTATACTGTGTCCACTTAGTACCGCAATTATATTTTAAAAAGAAAAGCCCCATAAATCAAGGCTTAAAATGTTTTTTAAAAGTCGCTTTTGCAAGGGCGTTATAATATTTTTTTCTTTTTTCAGGTTCTTCTTTTATCGGTTGCATAATCGTAAAAGTACAATTTTCATCTTTAAATTTTGCAACGGTTTCAACTTCAATTTTTTCATTCGTCAACTTTATCAATCCTTTCCATTTCATCAGTATGGAAAGAATCAGTAAAAATTAAACGCTGAATGGTTACATCTTGGGCGAACCGTTAATAATATAAATAAGGTTCAAGCTTTTCCCCTCTTATCAACTAACTAATCAAGTTGAACCTTCTCCAAAAAAAGTCTTTAAAAAACCGCCCAATAATTTGAGCGGTTCTTTTTATCTTATAAATAAACTTCAATAGGGGTAAAGATTCTTATATACTTTTCAGCTTCTTCATTCGTCAAGCTGACATAATCCCCTTCAAGGTTAAAAGCCGTTATAAAAAAAGTTCCAACTAGAATATCAAAACCAACTAAATTGCGATTAAAGGGCATTTCATGAATCTTACCTTCTTCATTCAAATGAATCGCAACTTTTGCGCCTTTTCTAGTTCTTCCAATGGGAAGAAGTTCAAGATAACCCCCTACAATTTTATTAAATGCTTCCAATTGATTTTCAATGATTATTTTATAGGGCTTCTCATTGGGTTCAACAACTACAATTTGTAGTTCATCGCTTGTTGGGTTGCGCTTTGCATCAATTTCAGCTTCTTCAATGTATTTTCTCGCAATTTCAATTAGTTCTTGGTTTTTGTAATTGTTGTTGTTCATGGCTAACCGCTCCTTCAATATTGTTATTTGTCTTTAGAACATTCTAAACAAGGCTTTGTTGCAATCCAAGTATCAACCCCTTTTTCATCTAATTGTTTTTGAATCAAGGGCGGGGGGCTTTCCTTGTTATCAATAAATGTTTTGCAATGCGGGCAATAAAAAAGGCTTTTTACTATCGCATTCACCCCCCTTATAAAAAGCGCCTTTTTAAAGGGCGCTTTTATATAAATTAGTTCGACTATCGAGAAGCATTTCCTTTTTTAAAGCTTCAACATCAGGAAGGAAAAAAAGTGATTCTCTTTTTAATTCTTTAATGGGCTTCAGCTTCCCGCAATCAATCAAGGCTTTAAGCCTTGAACGATTGATTAAAAGGATTTCTTGAACATCATTTGAACCTAATAAATTACTATCAATTAATTTTTGAAATACTTCTCTATTCATTGTTATGCGCTCCTTCTTTTTTGTATTCCGTAATATAAGCAAATTCAGGCTTCCAACCGCTATAAATGTAATGGTCAAGCCTAACCCCTAAATCTTTTCCATCAAGGCAATAGCCATAAAGCGAACTGCC
>Ga0070712_100000603_pt1 | contig 21069 bp, 18 predicted proteins | sample LARL81metaG_FD_71396 | JGI IMG/M metagenome (GOLD analysis project Ga0070712, IMG submission 71396) | Corn, switchgrass and miscanthus rhizosphere microbial communities from Kellogg Biological Station, Michigan, USA - LAR L8-1 metaG | ecosystem: Host-associated > Plants > Roots > Rhizosphere ...
AAAGTAGAATCTACACACATTGAAATGGAACTCGACCCATAAAACTGGTATGCTACCCGAATGGCAAGAAAGCACTCCTCAGCTCGCCGAGAACGTGGAGAAGGAGGACTCTTCCTTATCAAGGGATCGCCCATCTGGCACACGAAGGTCAAAGGTAGGCGACAATCCACAGGTACCCGCATAAAAGAAGAAGCCAAGAATATTCTGAAGGCTCGCCTAGGCCGCGAGCTCTCGGCATCGCGGATCCAAACGAAGCCCGGCGGTTAAAATATGGAGATGTGCGGGATGCACTTCTAGCCGATTACCGCAACGGACAGCAGGCCGGGCATTCACTGGTCACGAAATCGGACGGGACTGAAACCGTATGGGGCTTGAAATATCTGGATGAATTCTTCGGCGGCCGGGCTGCAGTGGATATCAAGACGCCGCTGCTCCGCCAATTCATCGAGATCAGGAAGCGCCAGGAACGCAACGATCAATCGCAATTTAGCCCTTTTGCGTCGGATGCTGACGTTAGCCAGAGAAGAGGAGCTGCTTCAGACTGTCCCGTACTTTCCAAAACTTCATGAACCTGAGGCCCGACAGGGATTTTGCGACGTGGATAAGTTCGGAGATCTGTATCACCATTTGCCCGAGCGTTTGCGGACCATCTCGCTGTTCCTTTATACTACCGGTTGCCGAATCGGCGAGGCGAAGAAGCTGCGTTGGGATCAAGTCGATTGGGCGGCGCGAGTGATCCGAGTGGAAGGTTTGCAGACGAAGAACAAGACGGCGCGAACAATTCCACTCACAGGTCCCGTGTACGATCGGTTGCAAGCGATTCCTGAAGCAAGTCGAGCTGGCCTGCTGTTTCCCGTCGGTTGCTTCCGCAAAGCTTGGCAAAGCGCCTGTGTGAAAGCCGGACTCGGCACTCTCACTAAGGGCTCTACAAATGGCGGATACGGAACCTATGAGGGTTTGCAAATTCACGATTTCCGGCGATCCGCGGTTCGAAATCTGCGTCTCAAAGGGATTGGTGAAACGGTTGCGATGAGCGTTAGTGGCCACAAGACGACCGAGGTCTTCAGGCGTTATAATATTGTTGTTGATGCCGATAAGACAGCCGCCGTGAACTTGGTCGGGGCGGATCTGGATCAAGTTTTGCAACAGACTGACAAGCAAAGGAACGGTAAAGTCGGGTCAAGAATGGGTCAAGTAAATCGTGCTTCCGGGGCACGGAAATCGAAATAGACCCTGTTTATGTGGTGATGGGAGATCGTCCAATTGGTAGGACTCCAGACTCTGGATCTGGCTATCCTGGTTCGAGTCCAGGTCTCCCAGCCAATTTTTCTCCTTACCAGAGAATGAGTTAGGCAGTAAATGCTCGAGAGCATAGTGGTTACACCGCATGGTCGCGTAGTTCAGTTAGGAGAGCACCTAACTGGAAAGCAGGTAGTCGTTCTCATAAAGATCTATTAAAATAAGGGAGTTATACGGGCGTGTAGCTCAGCTGGGAGAGCACCTGTTTTGCAAGCACGAGAATTCATTCTAAGCATTCCATTTCCTGCTTGAGTCTCTATTGTTTCCAACGAACTGGGGAACCTGCTTCTCGTTCAGAGGTAACTCCAAGGGCCTCAATCTCAACCATAAATGCACGGCTCGTGCACGGTAGCGCACCTGCTTTTTTCAATATCTTCGGTCTAAAGCGGGTGATAGGCGATGTGCAATAGGTACGCGGATCAAGGGATGATTGAGGGACGAATCCGACCATGAATCCTGTAGACAGCGAAATCTTTCTTGTCGACGGTGAATATTTTGCGAATGCCTTCCCGCTCGGCAATCCGGATGAGGGCTGCGTCGGCAAGATCCATCGGACGATCGGCATATTTCCGCAGAAGTTCACGGATGCGTGGCAAATCGACCAGGCCAAGCGGTAGCAGCTGCAGCGCCTTCCTCACCAACATCTCCCATAGAGCTTCCTGCGCCGCGGGCAGATCGTTTAACAGGTACATCGCTTCCGTCAGAGGCGGCCACACCGTTGCCAAAGGTTCTTGCAAACTCTTCAAAGTCGACACGCATTGCTGATGGTATTGGTCGTCTGCGTCCACGAGAGCCACGAGGGGCCCCGCATCCACCAAGATCATCGGGAGCCCCGTCGGCTCTTTAGCAGGGCCGCGAACTGACGGCCCGCTCCCGCCGAGCGTTTTCGGTTTCCGCCGTGCACAATTCCAATCAAGTCCGAAACCATTTCATAAGGCGATCCGGCTGGTTCCTGCTCTTCGATCCATGTCTCGATCGCATGGCGAATCACCTCTGACGCAGACAATTGCTTGCGGTGCGCGATGCGGGCGATACGCTGCCTGGTTTCCTTATCCACCCTCAATGTCACAGGAGATGGCATAACATTACCTCAGAGTGGTAGCTTAATGTATTACGAGCTGTAATACAAGAGGCTGCATTAGGCCTTCCGGATCACGTTCCGCAAGAACGACAATGCCTGCTTCGCCTGTAGTTCGCCAAATCGTCGTGCACCACATTAAAAGGATTTCTTTCTCAACCCGTGGTCGAATGTATATCGCATCGGGCTGGCGGCTCCCCACCCTGCAGTCAAGCCCATGAGATTGAGAACGATCCTGGCGTCTGGGACCGAGTTGGTGCGCTAATCGACTACGAACTGTCGAGTGAAATATCCGCCTCAAAGACTGCGTGGGGATCCGGCGCTCTGCCCACGGAATGACGCGCGTTTTGAGCTCGGATCAATGCCCCTAGGATCAACATTCCCAAAGTCAAGGAATTCGAAGACAGTCCGGGTGGATTGGCGGCTTTCGCGACGGAGTTGCGAGTTCATGATTGCTCGAGTCGCTGCGTGCCAAGCACGCGCGTTGACAATCGGCGACTTAGGATACCCACTGCACATATCTACTTTCTGCATATATTATTTCTCAGCTGTCTGGACGAAGCATGTCCAAGCAGAAAGTTCTTAAAAACCAAAACTGCGACAATGTGTTTTGGAGTCGAATGCTACGCCAAAGACGGAGAGAAATCAGTGAACCAGGGCCGCCGGCACGGGGAGGCTCGATACTTTGGCATACTCCGAAGCAAACAGTTCACTATCCGGATACTGCTCGATCAATTCCCGCAACAACTTTCCCGCGAGGGCAGCCTGATTTTCACGGCACGCGGCAAGGGCAAGGATGATTTTGGCGAAGGGGCGCAGATAGCGACCGTTCTCCGCAGCCCTGGCGACTTGTTCCATGCCGAGCTTTTTGTCGCCGTGAATTCCATCGAACCAGAGCGCGAAGCGGGAACCTGCGCTCTGCGATCCGATAATGTAGTTTGCTATGCCAAGAGCTATGTAAGCGTCGGTCGCGTCCGGATAATTTGCCAGTAAACACTCGGCATATTTGTTAGCTTCCTTCATGCGTCTCAAGCCGTTCATATGTTTCTTCTGCAGAATCGATTCGGCGTCTGATTCCATTCCGGCAGCCAGCGTCAGGGCAAAAAGGGCTTCTCCATCGTTGGGATTTGTTTTCTGCCGCACCTTGGCGAGTTCGCGGGCCCGAGTTAGCGCTTCGCCGAAATGGCTCATGCGCTCCGGGTTCGGTCTGCCGTCAATCCCGTGCAGAAATTTCTTTTCGTTCAGGAAAAAATCGCTTGTCAATACGCCTTGGAGGTACAACTCCTCAAAAAGATAGCTCGCGGCCATGGCCACCTCACCAAAAGGATCCTCCTGATTGCGGGACTCCCAGCCTACGAAAATTTGGCGTGCTTCGGCAAACTTCTGCACGTATAGGAGGTCGAATCCAGCGTTAAGCTCCGGCACGGGTGTGAAGGCCGGCGAGTCGCCGTTCGGCGCTCCCCTCGCGAAACCGATGGCTGGACTCATTAGCAGTAACAGCGTGAGAAACTTAGAGCAACGCAGCATTTATCTGTACCTTCCGTTATCGATGTCCTGATATCCGACAACGTGTGTAGCAAAACTTGACAGTACGCTCATGTCTCACCCCTCCATTTGCCGTCACGAATCGTGCCAACAAGAGACCTGGGTTGGCCGCTCATAGTTGATTCCACGTTTGCCTCGTCCATCGCATGCGCTCATGCCCGAGCCTCCGCAGTCATAAGGTGTCTTGAATTCGACATGGTGAAAGGCATCTGTGCATAGGAAGAGCACTGTTCCTCGTCCCTTATAAAGGCCAACTCCTCTTCGCCTGGATGCCGATCGATCAGAAGGACATCCCCCGAGCGCACTTGCGCGGTGGCGAGCAGCCTCGCCATCGGGCAGACTACATAGCGCTCGATGGCGCGCTTCAGGTGGCGTGCTCCATATCTCTGGTCGGTGCCCTCTTGCAGCAGGAACTGCCTTCCTTCGTTCGTTATCCGAAACTGGAAGGCACTCGTCGCACAATCTAAGCGCTTTTGCACTTGCCGCAGTTCAATCTCCAGCACTTCATCAAGTTCTTGGCGCTTCAACGGGTGGAACACCACCACTTTGTCCAAGCGGTTCATAAACTCGGGTGAAAACTTCCGCCGTGCCGCTTCTACTGCCGTCCTCTCCACCTTCTCATTTAATCCTTTGGCTGGCATGTCCTTCGGCTGGATGAAACCCATCCCGCCTTGCATCAATTCCGTGATTTCTCCCCCTCCCAGGTTCGAAGTCAGGAAGATCACCGTCTGCGACAGATCGACTCTCCGGTTGTCCCCTAACGTTAAGGTCGCTTTGTCCAGCATCCCAAGGAGCAGTTGCCAAAGTGCGTCGCTCGCTTTCTCAATCTCGTCAAACAGCAGGAAGCTGAGTTTCAACTCGCCTCGGTGGCTCTTTGCCAACTCCTCTTGCGTAATCAGCGGATGGGTCTCCCTATGGCCCAGATACCCTGGGGGCGAGCCAATCAGTTTGGCGATCTCATGGGAGTGCTGGAATTCCGCGCAATCCACTTTGATCAGCGCTCGGCTATCTCCAAACAGAATTTCTGCTGCAGCCTCGACAATGCGCGTCTTGCCAGAGCCGGTCGGTCCCAGAAACAGCAGGTTTCCGACGGGACGACCTGGGGGGTGTAGCCCAGCGCAGAACACCTGATATAGCTCGCCAAGCGCTTGCACGGCTTCGTCCTGCCCGACGATCTTTTGTCGCAGCGCATCTTCAAAATGTCGCGACGCGGAACTCCGCCTTTTCGTGTCCAATTCTTGTATAAGGGCCGACTGCGTTGCTGTTGCCATAACTTCCCCTTCACTGTCGTAACTCGAAAAACCTGTACAGCTGCCAAAACTTTTCAGGCAAGCTTGCTGACGGAGCACAGGAAACTCCGCCAACACTGCCGTTCCGGTATCCAGGCAATTTCATACGTGAAAGCGTCATCTACTTCGGCCAACGCTTGCCGATCCCAATGCGAGAGAACTTTGGTTTCGTAACGCACACTCGGACCGCTCTCCGAACGCTGTGGCATCGGTGTCGATTGCTCAATTGCCATCCTGGTTTCTGTGCTCATTGCCTTACCCTCATCACCATTCAAATCGTCAGATAGCTCGCGTAGCGCGCGAGCCCTGTGCTAACACTCACACGGCATAGCAAGCGCGGCTGATGTTCAGCTTGTTCATCTTGTTTTGGAGCGTTGTTCGTTTCAGTCCCAGGCGTTCTGCGGCTCCGCCTTGGCCGGCTATTCTTCCGGAGGCGGCTCTCAAAGCTTGGAGGATGACCTGCCGCTCAGCCTGTTCGAAAGTTGATGCGGCTGAAGCAGCGGAGCGCCTCAGCTCTTCGCGTGGGACGTTCAATTCGTCCCCTTGCGTGAGAATCACGCAGCGCTCGATGAAGTTTTCCAGCTCGCGAATGTTTCCCGGCCAATCGGCGTTTACCAGCGCCTCCATGACCTGCTTCGGAACGGACTTAATGCACTTTTGCATTTCACGCGAGTGGCGCGAAACAAAATAGTGCACTAGCAGCGGAATATCCTCGCGCCTGTCGCGAAGCGGAGGGATCTCGATCGGAAAAACATTCAACCTGTAAAAAAGGTCTTCGCGGAACTGATTGTTTCGTATCATGCTCTGCAGATCGCGATGCGTTGCGGCAATCAAGCGAACGTCCACGCGAATGGTCTTCGTACTCCCCAGTCGTTCAAACTCACGTTCCTGCAAAGCGCGCAACAGCTTCGGTTGCAGCTCGAGGCTGATGTCGCCAATTTCATCTAGAAAGAGAGTGCCGCGATCGGCCAACTCAAAGCGGCCTCGTTTCTGCATGAGCGCGCCGGTGAAAGCACCCCTTTCGTGCCCAAACAGTTCGCTTTCCACCAGCCCGGAAGGTATGGCAGCACAGTTGAGTCGGACAAAAGTGCGTTCACGACGCGGACTCAGGTTATGAATCGCGCGGGCCAGGAGTTCCTTACCAGTGCCGGTCTCGCCGTGCAAGAGCACCGTTGACCCCGTTGGCGCGACAATCGCAACCTGATCTAGCACGTTGCGGAGAGCGGCACTCTTGCCGACGATGTCCTCGAAACAGCATTCAGAGCTGATTTCTGATCCCACATCCAGCCGTTCGTCTTGCAGCCTGCCCCATAACGGTCTAGGCTGCTCGTCCGCCATTGCGTTGGCGATTGTTGCGCACATTTGCTCTACCCCCTCTGTTGGTCGATCCACTTGCGAACGTAGGCAGGACAGTTTTCGAGGGTCATGCCACCGGCTTCGCATTCGGCCAAAAATTCCACTCCGTCGCCATTCACTAGTACAAGCTCTCTCAGGTTCAGCACGATCTGAACCGCAGCGGGTTCGAGGCCGAACAGTCTCCGCAACTCGTCAATGTCTTCCGGCTCTATACGGCCGCTTAAGGTGAAGACGACCTTTCCGTTCGCTGCCCTCTGGATCCTCAGCATGGTACCTCCTAGCGCCGGCTACCCACGTTGCGCTGTGACGTTAGGAATCGGCGCCACATGCCGAGCTCTTTGATCCAACTGACCTCATAGACCAGTTCTTGCTGTTCCGGGGTGCCTTCTGCATTCCAAACCGGAAGAGTTGTCGTTTCCCAATGCACATCGCTTCTATCCGAAAACGGTGCGATGCAGGTGGCTGTTCCCTGACTGTGAACTTCGTGCCTCATTTCGACCTCGCGTGCGAGAACTACGAAACTGAACTCATTTCGCCTTGATCCGAGGGACCCAGGGTTCTGAGCGGGGTAGCTTCTAATGCTCGCTGCGGTTTGATGAAGCAACGCGGTGGCCACTTTCAATCCACTGAAAACACATGGTTTGGCGGACAGAAACAGTCACAAGTTCTGCGAATTCGCAAGTTTTGCGAGTTGCAAAAATGCAGCTAACTCTCGCGCAAATATTTTTTGAACTCGTGCTTGTTGATCTTCAGCAGGCGGATCTTGTATTCCAAGGTGGAGGCGGGGATACGGAGTTTTGCGGCTGCGCCTGACGGACCAGAAACTCTACCTTCTGCTTCCGCCAGCGCCTTTTCAATGAGCTCTTTTTCCTCTGCCGAGCTTTTCCTCCCCAATGACCCGGTTGGGCCCTGCGGATGCAAATTCCCGATGGAGAGCCAACTGGGATCAATGGTTAGCGTCTCTGTCTCACAGACAATAACTGAGCGCTCGATCACATTTTCGAGCTCACGAATGTTTCCTGGCCAGGGGTACGACTCCAGGAGCTCGAGCGCCTCCTTCTCAATGCTGCGGATGTTTTTGCCAGCCTTTCGCGCGAAACGGGCCACGAAGTACTCCACCAGCACGGGAATATCTTCTATGCGTTCTCGGAGAGGTGGGATGTGGATCGGGAAGACCTCAAGTCGGTAGAAAAGATCCTGTCGAAATGCGCCTGCAGCAATCGCCTTTTGCAGATCGCGGTTAGTAGCTGCCAGGACACGGACATTCACGCGAATTTGTTCACTGCCGCCGACACGTTGGAACTCCCTCTCCTGCAAAACGCGCAAGAGGGCAATCTGCGTCTCAAGAGGCAATTCTCCAGCCTCATCGAGGAAGATCGTACCCCCGTCTGCCAACTCGAACTTGCCTAGCCTACGCTGCAGAGCCCCAGTGAACGCCCCTTTCTCGTGCCCGAACAGTTCTGAGGCGATCAACGATTGCGGAATCGCAGCACAATTGACCGCTACGAAGGCCCGGGAACGGCGAGGCGACTTCTTATGGATAGCACGCGCAATCAATTCTTTCCCTGTTCCAGTTTCACCGGTTAGGAAAACAGTTGAATCCGTAGGGGCGACCTTGGACACGGCCGAAAGCACGGACCGGAGGGCCGGAGAGTGTCCTACGACTTCCTCAAACATCCATGCTTGTTCGATCTCCTCACGCAGCGCGACGTTCTCATGTTGAAGTTTCTCTTCCGTCCGTTTGCGATCGTGAATATCCGTCGCGGTTCCGTACCACCTGACGATGTTTCCTCGTTCATCTCGCAACGGCACTGCGCGAGATAAGAACCAACGATATTCTCCAGTTCCGGCACGACGGATGCGAACCTCATCCTCGAATGGATCCCCACTGGCTAGCGAGGCACGCCTCTTCTCGACATAACGGTCAACGTCCTTGGGGTGAAGCGCAACCTCCCATCCGAAACCTACAGACTTTTCTGTCGAGATACCCGTGTATTCCTGCCAACGTTTGTTGACGAATTCAACCGATCCATCCGAGCTATTCGTCCAGGCGATTGCAGGAATGGTTTCGATGACCTCGTGAAGCTGCATTTCGCTCTCGCGGAAAGCTTCTTCGGCACGCTTGCGTGCCGTGATGTCGTTGCTGGTCACCATGGTTGCAACCGGCGCACCCGAGTCATCTCGTTTCAGCGACCAGCGGCTTGCCACCACAATTTGGGTTCCGTCTTTCTTGGTTTTCAAGAGCTCGCCTTCCCACCGGCCGTTAGCGAGCAATTCAGCTTCAATCTGCTCAAACGGCAAAGGAGAGGCCGTTTTCAGCAGTTGATGAGCAAGCTTCCCAACCGCGTGCTCCGCGGGCCATCCATACAAGACCTCAGCGCCGCGATTCCAATAGCTAATAACTCCCTTCATATCGCGGACATAAACTGCGTCATGAGCGAGACTCAAAAGGCTAGCTTGCTCCTGCAGTTCCTGGTAGAGCGCCTGGAGTTGCCGGGCGGCATGGTTGAAGGCCCTGCCCACAACGGCCAATTCGTCGTTTCCAGCAACATTGATCTGATGCTGAAAATCGCCGAGCGCCAAGGCTTGCGCCCCGCTCGCCAGTTCGGCGAGCGGAGATGTGATGCTTCGAGTGGTATACCAGCCGAGCGCGGCGGCCACGATTAAGGTCAGCAGCGCGGCAATCGGGACTACCACAAAAAGACGTTGCTGTGCAGTTTCCGTCTCGGCGACAGCTCTGGTGCGCAGCTGTTCCGTCCGCCGGTCCACTTTCGTCACCAGCGATGCGCTAAGGTTAAGCAAGTCCTGAATTTGACCGTTGAGTCGGAGTCGAACCGCAGTCCAATCCCCCGCATCCGCGAGCTGAACCGCGGTGTCGAGTTGAGCCGGAGGCGCTACCTTGAGGGTCTCCAGCGCCGCGCCCATGGTAGGATCTTCTCGGGCAATTTCGGGAGTTCTACTCAGCATCTGCTGCGCCTCTTCGACGTCGTGGAGGAAATTCTGGCGAAACTGTGCTGCTTCTGTTGAGAATTGGCGCGTGTCGTGTGTGCTCTCCAACGCAGCCACGTTCTCCCGCAGCGCGTCCACATCGAGGTGGACCCGAATGAGGGCAAGCGATACCTGATCGACGTTGCTGAGCCGGCGGCTGGGAGCCACCATTTGTGTGAACTGCCAGAACACTAGGGCATCCGCAACGATCATGGACAACACGATGATCAGGAAGGAGGCGGTCAGCCGTGTGCCGATGCGCAGTTTATTTTTTAGCCTACTGTTGCGACGCACCATTGCCTTCGCTACGCACATTCGAAGTACTTTCCTTTGCCGTCAGTATCTGCCGTAACTCAACTTCCAAGTCGGCCGCGGCCTTTGATGCGGATTTCTTGTGGGTGAGCACGGCATGCACCGCCTCAAAGTAGGCCCGTGAAACCTCCGGATACATTTTTCCTGCTACTGTTGATGGCCTGACCACGGCACCTTCACGAAACACTTCCAGAGCACGAGGGAAGTGTGGATTCGCAGCCAAGACTTCAGGTTGCTTGTACAGCTCAGGTATGGTGGGTAGTTCAGCCGCATAACGAGACCTTCTGACTTGCTCATCTCTGCTGGCTAGAAAGAGAACCAACATGACTGCCTCTCGAACATGAAGTGAATGACGCGAGACGCCATAGCCAGATCCACCTATGGTTGTGGCCATACCGGCCGCACCTCGGGGCAGGGGGGCGATGTCAAAGCGGTCCTTTGTGGGTGAGTTGGGAGCGGCGGCGGCACGATAGGTGCCCGTCCAGCCACGCATAAAGGCTGTCTGACCCCCTTGCCAGATATTGTTCGCGTCCCATTCCTTGTACGCAGTAACTCCGGGAGGTGAAATGGAACCTATCCAGCTTGACGCTCTCTCCCATGCGTGGATGGCCTGAGGATTGTTTACTGTAATCCTTGCGTTCCCATCAAGGATGGTTCCACCCCCCTCGGAGGCCTGCCACTCCAGAGCGTTGCAGGTCAGAGCCTCGGAAGGGGCTCCTTGCCAGACGAATCCCCAGAAGTCTTTTCTTCCCTTGGCGCGTTCACCGGCCTGAATGCGTTTTGCCATGGTTTCAAGCTCTTGCCAGGTTTTCGGCGGCGAGGGGTATCCATAGTCCCGCAGCAAATCCGTCCGGTAAAACAACACGCCTTCATTCAGGTTGCTCGGCAAGGCGACAAGTCTTCCGTTGACAGTGTTGTTCGAAACGAGTTCCGGGAATTGTACTTTGATGTCCTCCGCAAGTACGTAGGCCTTAAGGTCAAGAAGGTTATCCGCGAGAATCCCAGGCCAGATCGCGTCGATGGCGTACACATCGGGTATTGTGGACCCGCTTTCCAATAGCTTGCGCCAGGTTACTAGCTGTTCTACGGCTGCCTCCGGCGCAGGCAGGACTTCCACCCGTAGACCAGTGCGTTTTGTAAACTCCGCTAATTGTTCGCTAAGCCGAAGCTGGTACTCCTTTTCCACCCACGTCTGATCGATGAGAGTGAGCGTGATCCCGGAAGCCCTTTGGTCGGCTCTATGGCAGCCTAGGACAAAAACGATAAAAGGAAGGATACATGCAATCGAAAGGTGCCTCAAACTCAGCTGCCGGTCTGGTCTAGGAAAACACGACATTTTTTCACTGGAATTCATGGCCAATTCTCTCTAACCTTGTCGTGAGTGTGAGTAATCGGCACAGGAATGTTGCCTGTAAGTCTACCTTGAAGCGCATCATTTCAAAAGAGCTCCGGGAAGCGTGCTTTGATGTTTACGGATCTAGTGATGAAACGTGTGTTTCTGAGGTTACGATGCCCGGGCAATAACCGCTAAGAGAATCTACGCCTCGGATTAGGTGAGATGTCAAAAGGGCAGCAATTCGAAACGCCGGCCGACCTGAGCGCAAAACAGGCGGATGCAGTTCGTAGTGCGCTCGAATCGGTGATTCGCAGTGATGCGTTCGCCGGAAGCAAGCAGTGCCAGGATCTTCTCCGCTTGCTGGTGCAACATGCCCTGTCCGGTGAATTGGAGGCACTGTCTGAACAAAAGATCGGCGTAGAAATGTTTGGGCGTCCCGCCGGTTATGACACCTCAAACGATGCAGTCGTTCGTGTGCGCGCGACCGAAGTTCGAAAACGGCTGGCTCAATATTATGGCCAGGCCACTGTTCCGCCAGAGGTCCGTATCGAAGTTCCGTCCGATTCCTATGTGCCAGAGTTCCATTGGTCCCGACGGACCACAGTTGAGGCGGAGCTTGTAACGCCTGCACCGCCAGTGGGGGTTGCGCAACCGTGGCGAAGCAAGTCAGTGCTCGTGATTGTCGCCGTACTCGGTGTTGTCGCCGTCGGTGTTCTAGCTTGGTGGCAGCTCGGCCGGAAACCTCAATCGAAGACTCCAGTACGGCTCACCCTCGGTCTACCCGAGGGTGTAACACTCCATCGGAACTGGCACCCTTTCGAACACATAGCGCTCTCGCCGGATGGAGAAATGTTGGCCTTTGCGGCCACCGACGCGTCTGGTCGCAGTGCCTTGTGGGTCAGGCCGCTGAGTTCGTCGGAAGCGGAACGGATTGACCAAAGTGACGATGCGCTTTTGCCGTTCTGGTCGCCGGATTCGCAGTTCATCGGATTCTGGGCGGGGAGCAAGCTGAAGAAGGTTCGGCGCTCCGGTGGAATCCCCGAAATGATCTGCAGCGCGCCAGAAACGGCCCAAGGCGCCTGGGGACCCGATGGGACGATCCTGTTTGCAAGGGCAGTGAACAGTCCGATCCTGCGCGTTTCGCCCACTGGCGGAGACGCTACGCCTGTTACGACGCTGCTTCCTGGACAGGTCAGCCAAATGTGGGTGCAGTTCCTGCCCGATGGCAAGCACTTTATCTATTTGGCTCGAACAAGTCTGACTAGTCGCGATCCGGGAGCGAAAATTTACGCGCAGTCGCTGGATGGTGGAGATCCGATACTGTTGCTAGCGAGCGAAAGTCGTGCCGTGGCGGTGCCGGACTACTTGCTGTTCGCGCAAGGGCAGACTCTGTATGCCCAGCGCATGGACTGGACCGCTTTGCGAAAGATCGGTGAACCGTTGTTGGTGGCTGGCAACGTCGCGGCTTCTCCCGCTTATCTGGGCACTTCCGAATTCACGGCCTCGCAAACCGGAGTGCTGATCTATGGCACAGCAGCGGGCTCATCTTTCGATCAGCTCAAGTGGTACGGGCGAGACGGCGCTATGATTGGCACCCTCGAACCGGTAATCGATTATCAGCAGTTCACGCTTTCGCCAGATGGTAAGCACTTGGCGCTGAACTCGTTTCGTCAGCATGCTACCGGCAGTCTGTGGCTAATAGATATCGCAAGCAATACAACGACACCTCTGACCACGGATCCGCACGCGCAGTCGGACCCCGTTTGGTCGCCAGACTCCCGCTACATTGCCTTCAATCTTCTTCCTAACGGTGGATCGGATCCGCCGTTCCTAGTGGAAAAGATCGAAGTCGGAAATCAGCAGCCACAAACCATCTATGGGGACAATGAACGGCACTGGATCGAAGACTGGTCTCCGGATGGGCGCTTTCTGTTGACACACGATACCAAGACCTTGTCGCTTATATCTGTGAGCGGCGACAGCAAACCTAAACCAGTGCATTCATCCAGCTTCATAAAAGACGAATTCCACTTGTCTCCTGATGGGCGGCTAATCGCCTACGGCGAGAACCGCACGGGAAGATGGGAAGTCTTTGTCGCCTCGTTCCCTTCGTTTGATAGCTTACAGCAGGTTTCGGTAGCCGGCGGGACCCAGCCACGCTGGCGCGGTGACGGTCGAGAACTTTTCTTCATTGATCTTGAAGGAAAGATGATGTCGGCGATGGTGGAACGCGGCTCTTCTCCGAAGATCAGCGTCCCGAGAAAGCTGTTCGATACGGGGCTCATAGCGGATCCCACCGTCAATCAGTATGCAGTCACCAACGATGGGCTTAAGTTTCTGGTGCTGGAGCCACGAAAGGGTTTCGTCGAATCCTACTCTGTGGTACTTAACTGGCCGGCGACCGTGAACTAGCGCCTTGAAGAACGGTGCGGTTTGGCCGCTCATGAACTGGTCGCCGCTCGCGCATCTTGTTTTGCAATGTTGGTCGTTTCAGTCCGAGGCGCTCTGGAGCGCCGCACTGGCCGGTTATTCTTGCGGAAGCGGCTCTCAACATCAATGATTACCTGCCGCTCGGGCAGAGAGCCCGATTTGGCTCGTTAATCAGAATTAAGCGCTTCGCTGATTTCCTTTTCGTAATGGCGATTCCATTTGCTAGCAGGACCTGCGAATAGTCTGTCCAAGGCATCGAAATCCTTGCTGAGCAGCCACCGCTCCGCTTCTTTGCCTCCTTCACGTTCTCCAGGACATCAGAGATTGCCTGACTGACGACGGCCAGGAACAACCGCTCTGTGGCTTGTGGGCGGAACTCATTGGATTGGCTCTGCATTCTGGGACCCTCCTCGTTCATCATCTGTATTGCTGCCTATGCACTCCGATTTCCCCGACTACCACGCCCAGCCGCGCAGAACGTGAACTGGCTAGCGCGCCAGCCAAAGCGCGAACCGCAACGCCTGGAACATCGTAAATTGATAGTGTAGGCGCAAAATCTGGTACCACTGAAATATCGTTGGCGTTTTCATGACTGCTACCTTTCCTAGGCTGCGATCCGTTCCTTTGCTGTGTCGTAACCCAGATATATCCAGTCGGGCCCAGAATCCGGCTTGGGAAACTCTTCGACTTGTGGCTTGCGTTGCGCCGCCGACTCTTCACGGCTCGCTTCCATCAACGCCTTCATCTTGTCGAAATCCATGCCAATGAGGAGAGCAATCCAAGGACCAAACTTGCAGGCACGTTTAGTGATTGATTTCTTTAGACATAGGAACTAGGAAAATGGTTCGGTAAACCGGAATGTTCAACTCCGTGCCATCAAGCGTGACACACTGCCGATGCCCGGTCACCGAGTTAGACGGGCACTCTCAGGTACGAAGCACAGCGGGGCAGCCATCCTTTTATCCGCCTACACCCAGTTGGCGCACAAAATGGGACAAGGCTTCGCGGCCCTCGATGCGGTGTTCTCCCACTACCGCACCGGAAACTCGACCGATGGGTTCCACAAGGGATACGTGGCCAGTGTCTACGCGCATGCCCCTGGCGCACGTTCCCCCTCGGGACGGAACTCTGACAGAACTAGCGAACTTCGACAATGACGAGCGAAACGTCATCCACGAGAGGGCCGTGACTCCACGCAGCCACCCCGTCAAGAATTGCTTGCCGCATTTCCGGCAATTTATGTTTTGCCGAATCGAGGACCAACTGCGAAAACCCTTCGACCCCGAGCATCTCTTCCTCATGATTAAAGACCTCGACGAGCCCGTCCGTGTAGAGAATGAAGCGATCGCCAGATTTGAGCTCAATTTCGTCCACGGACTCGGTTGGTGCGGTTTCCGCGAGGCAGCCGAGGATCCCGTTTTGCGACTCAAGTAGACGGACACCGCCACTTGAGACGAGCATTGCTGGTGGATGGCCTGCGGCAGCAAAGGTGGCGCGGCGGCCGCCCCTACTGAAACGCATTGCGGCCATGGTGAAGTAAAAGCCGTCCGTCGCAATACGGTCATGCACAAAGTCGTGGACGTGCCGCAGTAATGTATCCGGACCTACCTTTCGTTCGAGCTGATGCAGTGTTTCGGAGTAAATGCGATTGGCCATGAGCGCCGAACCGATGCCGTGGCCCGACACGTCGCACATGAGAACGGTTAGAACATCGTCGCTGTGTGGAAAAACCACGCCGAAGTCACCCCCAATGGTACGCGCTGGGTTGTAGTAAGTCTCGACCGAGACATCGTTCCAAACCAGGTTTTGTGGTGCGAGCGATTGTTGAACACGAGCAGCGAGTGAGAGTTCGGCCTCAATTTCCATCTGCCGCTTTTCCAGTTGGGCGTTGGATTCGCGAAGTTGCTCCTCGATGCGCTTCTGTGCGCTGATGTCGGTCACGATAAGTAGGACGTATTCCTGTCCGTCCGGGCCCTGAATCGATCGCCCGCTGAAGATCGCCGCGATCCTTTCGCCATTTTTGCGAGGCAAGTAGAACTCACTTCGACTGCGTCCGTAGAGGTGGCCTGATTCATGTTGCCGCAGGAGGTACGGAATATCTTTCGCTGGGAAAATCGCGTCGGGCGTTCGACCGCGGATTTCTTCACGGCTATACATTCCGAGCCGGAGCAGCGCTTCGTTGGCGAAAACTACACGAAGCTGATCATCGACAATGACCACTCCCTCGTTGAGCTCTTCAAGGATACTCTCCATCTGGCGGAGCCAATCCGGAGTCTTGATATTGACGTTAGTCATGGCTTTGTTCAGTTGAATTCGTCAGCGAAGATTGTGTGTCGCGATCGAGTAACCGGGTGACGAGAGCAAAGAGAACACTGACCGATATCCCACACATCAACACACCGGTGATCCCCTCCAGCGGCCCTAAGAGTCGCCAGTGGGTCGGAAGAACCAGATCACCATATCCCACAGTGGAATAGCTGCTCGCGGAGAAGTAAAAGGCGAGCTCCCATGACGGGAAGCAACGCGTCCGATAGAAACTGGCCCACAGAAGAATTACGAGGCCGTGCATAATTACAATTGCAATCATCGATTTCACTACCAAAGTGGCCGAGTAAACTGGTCCATGCTTGTGAGTGTCCCTGGTCAGAACACGCTTTAGCCACTCGATGAGCGTAGTTACGCCGGCGCACTGCAAGCAGAGTGTAAGACTCAGCAGAAGAACAGCCGCGGCAATTTGATCAAAAAGCATCATTGCGAAGCTTTCACAAGCGGTCCACTCGCTTTTGGCAGCGCTTCGGTCGACGTGCGAGGTTCAGCCTTTCGATTAGATTCCATGGAGTCCCAGCCGACGAACGGACCGATTTGACCGGAACGATGAGCTGCTGCGGCTTGTGCTTCGAGCGCATAGCGCCCGAACACCTGCTGCGCGGTGGCTACGCGTTGGGGGCGTCCTTGGCTAAAGAACGCAATTCCCCAGTTGAAAACGACGGAAAGCCGGTTCTTGAAGCCAGTCAGCGCGGCGAGGTGGACGACAAGCCAAAGCAGCCAAGCAGGAAAACCGGAAACGCGCAGCGGACCGATCGCAGCGATTGCACGTAAGCGCGAGATCGTCGCCATAGTCCCACGATCGCGGTACCGAAATGGCCGGCGCGTATTGTCGCCTGCGATCCGCCGGACGATGGTCCGCGCCGCGTGACAGCCGGACTGGATCGCAACCTGCGCTACGCCGGGCAGGTCATCGAGGCTCATCAGGTCGCCAATTACGAAAACTTCCGGGTAGTGTGGCAGCGTGCAATCGGGTTCGACTTTGACCCGTCCCGCGCGATCAAGCTCGGCACCCGCCCGCTGAGCGAGTATACGGCCGAGCGGCGAAGCCTCAACCCCAGCGGCCCAGAACTTCACTGCCGCCTCGATCCACTGCAGTTGCGGATCGGCCGAGTTGGTCGCGAGGCCGCGCTCGTCCACACGAGTGACTCTCGTGCCCACATAAACCTCGACTCCCATTTTTTGGAGGTCTCGGAGAGCGCGCTCGCGTAGCGACTCGGGAAAGCCGGGTAATACAGTTGGTGCGCTGCCGAGGAGCACGATGCGCGCTTCCGCCGGATCGATGTTACGGAAATTGCGCCGCAACGAATGGCGTGACAGCTCTGCGAGCTGGCCGGCGACTTCAATGCCCGTCGGCCCTGCGCCGACCACGACGAATGTCAGCCAGCGACGTCGTGCGGCAGGGTCTGGCTCGCGTTCGGCCATCTCGAATGCGCCGAAGATCCGCCCGCGCAGTTCGAGCGCATCATCGATCGTCTTCATTCCTGGCGCGTCATGCGCGAACTCCGGGTGCCCGAAGTACGACTGGCTTGCGCCGGTGGCAACGATCAAACTCCCGTACTGAATCTCACTCCGGGAACCGAGCGTGTCCACAATAACGCGCCGGCTTTCGAGGTCGGCATCAACGACCTCGCCAAATACAACACTCGCGTTTTGTTGATCTCGGAGGATATCGCGGATCGGAGGCGCGATGTCACCCTCGGAGAGAATTCCCGTCGCGACTTGGTACAGCAGCGGCTGGAACAGATGATGATTGGTGCGGTCGATAATGGTCACGTCGACATCGGCGTGGCGGAGTAATTTGGCGGCAAAGAGTCCTCCAAACCCGCAGCCGACGATTACGACGCGCTCACGGCTCGTTCGCCGGGTAGCAGCTATGAAGCCGGAATCCGGCGGGGGATTGGCGCTGGCGAGTTTACCGTATCGAGAGTTTTCAGTATTTCTTGCTTCCATTGTTCACCTTACGTTTGGACCTTACGTCGGACACGAGTCAATGTCCCTCTTTCGGCTCCGTCAGCTAGTTTGTGCCACGGTCTCAGCCGGGCTGTGAGTTTCAGCCGCTGCCGTGGTCTTTTTCGGCTCCCAGCGGATGATTTTCAGGTCGAGTACAAAGATGCTGTAAAGGACGGGCACCAAGAGCAACGTGATGAACGTTGCCACGGCAAGCCCGCCTATCTGTGCATAACAAAGAGGCTGCCACAGGGGCCCTCCTTCAAGCGCCAGCGGGACGAGGGCCAAGATGGTCGCTAGGACAGTGATCATTACGGGCCGAATACGCTGGATGCCTGCGTCTGGAAGTGCCTGTTCCAGAGGCTCCCCTTTCGCATGCATTTCCTCGATGAAATCGAAGAGTACGATCACGTGGCTTACGATCACTCCGATTAAGCTGGCGATGCCCAGAAAGGCCATAAATCCAAACGGCGTATGCATTACCGAGAGGGCGACCAGAGAGCCAATCACTCCGTAGGGAGCAGCGGCGAATACCAGAAGAGGTTTTACGGCGTTATTGAATTGAATCAATAGTGCGAGGTAAATCCCGAGTAAAGAGATCAACAGAACGAGTTTGAGGTTCTCGAATCCGTCGATTTGTTTGGCCCGTTCGCCACCAATGCGGAGCTGATAACCGGGCGGGAGATTTTTCTGAAATTCCTGTATTTTTGGAAGGATCTGGTTAAGCACCTCAGATGCGAGAACTCCAGGCTGGGGATAGCACAGGATGGAGATGGTGCGAAAATGCTCGCGGCGCCTGACGCGACCCGTTTCCAAAGAATTTCCGACCGTGGCGATCGACAGCAGCGGCACGCGGTTGTTGGTCTGTGAAGAGTAAATATAGAGGTTCTTGATGTCGGCAAGCTGAGCACGCTCCTGCATGCGAAGGCGCGCCACAATGGGGATGTTCTTGTCGCCTTCCTTAAAGATGCCCACTGTTGCGCCGCTCATGGCCGTGGCCGACGCGTCTGCGACATCAGCGTTGGTAGTGGCTGCCACGTTGGCGCGGTCTGGATCGATCTGAATCCTCTGCTGAACGTTGTCAGGGAACCAATCATCACGAAGAACGGCGATGCCCTGAGCTTGCCTGACGATGTCCTGAGCCTGCGCGGCAATCTGCCGAAGAGTGCGAATATCGCTACCTTCATTTCTCGCGTCAACGTCTGCCTGCCCCGAGATCAACAACTCGACGGGGTTGTCCACAGGATTGGTTTGAAGCTGGCGAACCGTAACCCACGCGCCTGGAACTTCCTTGTCCAGTGCGTCCTGGATGGGACGAGCTAACTTTGGCGAAGCCTCTTTATCCGTGATCTCAACAATCATTTGCGCGTAGTTGGTCTGCGGCATTTCGGGCGAGACGGAAAACCAGAAGCGAGGTCCCCCGCCACCGGCAAAGGTCGTCAGTGACTTGAGAAGATGCCCACGGTGCTCTTTCGTAGTAACGTCAGGCGAATTGTCAATCACTTGTCGGACGACTCTTTCGGCCTGCACGGCAGCATCGTCGGTGACGCTCAACGGAGTGTCATTCGGCAGCCAGATATCCAAATAAAACCAATACTGGACGTCTTCGGGAAAGAATTGGGTCTTAAGTCGAGAACCGAACAACCCGCCTCCGATCAGGAAAACCAGGGACGCACCGAGGACCGCCCAACGGTGTTTTATGGCTTTGCCGACGAGTCTGTTATAGAAGCCGTAAAATCCCCGCTGCCGCATCTCCTCGATAGTCGGTTCTCGCTTTGCCGAAGCACGCAAGATGTAGTAGCCCAGGAACGGAATAAAGGTCATCGCGACAAAGTACGCGCACAGCAGAGAAACCGTCATCACCACTGGGAGGCTCTTCAAGAACTCACCGGTATTGCCTGTAAGCATCAAAAATGGCAGGTAGGCGATAACATTCGTGATTGTCGCGTAAAAGATTGCTGTGGCGAGCTTTGTCGGGCCAAGCCAACAGGCAATGCTGCGCCGGAACCCTTCCGCCAAGTAACGTTTGATGCCATCTCCTGAGACCACCGGCACGTCCACGAGAAGGCCCAGCGCGATGATCAGCGATGCGATGGAGACTTGTTGGAGATCGATTCCCAACATATACGCGATGCCAAACGTCATCGCGAGTGTGATCGGTATGGCCAGCGCCATGATCAGCGCCAGCCGCCACTCCCAAAAGCCAATCAGGGACACCAAGACGACGAGAATAATGGCTTCCAAAAGCGCCCGCATGAAGAGGTTGATATTCTCCTTGACTTGTAGCGGCTGATCGGACGTGTGCGCGAGAATCAGGTCGGCGGGAACGATTTGGCGAAGCTCAGAAAGCTTTGAATTCACCGACTGTCCGAAGCGCGCGATTTGCTTTCTATCGCGCATGTACACCGCTAAGGTGATCGCGCGGCTGCGTTGCCAGTGTCCACTTGGGTCGCGCCAAGTGTAGTAATTCAGATACTGGGCAGGAGCCTGATAACCCCGGCTGATTTGGACAAGATCCCGCAAATATACGGGGGTACCCTCTGACGTGGCCGATACCGCCACATCGCCGATGCTTTTTGCGGTATCGAATTGTCCGGAGGGAATGAGAGTTATCCTGCGCTCGCCGCTTTCAACAGTTCCTCCCGGCGCGATGATGTTCCGAGCCGAAAGCACTTTGGAGAGATCAGCAGGACGCAGGCCGTAGGCTGCGAGGCGATCCTGCGAGTAATCCAGATAGATAGTCTGCGACAAAACGCCACGCCGCTCCACCTTGGAAACTTCGGGAGCTCCCTGCAGCGTTCGGCCAATCAAGTCAGAAAAATTGTCGAGTTCGGCATAACTGTATTTGTCCCCGGCAACGCTGGCCAGCTTCGTTCGTGTTTCCTTCGGATCGCGGATGATCGCTGGGTCCCACGAATCGGGATGCAACTCGGACGGTTTTAGGCGCTCGGAGATAAACCGCTGAATGAACGCTTGAATGGAACTGTCATCTGCTCCGGAAACACCATCGACGCCGATAAATCCACTTCCCTGAATGACTTGGGAATCGCGAATGATTCCCGCCCTCTGCGCTTCCTCTTGAAACAAGTATGCGCTGTCAAGGACCTCACGCGCCGAAATCGATTGGGGAAAAGAATTCACTACAGTTACTGTTACGAGCT
>Ga0070712_100000606_pt1 | contig 21025 bp, 11 predicted proteins | sample LARL81metaG_FD_71396 | JGI IMG/M metagenome (GOLD analysis project Ga0070712, IMG submission 71396) | Corn, switchgrass and miscanthus rhizosphere microbial communities from Kellogg Biological Station, Michigan, USA - LAR L8-1 metaG | ecosystem: Host-associated > Plants > Roots > Rhizosphere ...
GTTTCTACGACAGGCAACCGCTCCACCTCAGATGAAGGAAAGCGGCCGCCGGCCAGAACCGATGCATGCTCGACGGAGGAAACGAGAAGCTTGCTGGCGCCTCTTTGCGGACGAGCCGGAGCGAGGGCCAGGATGTTGGCTTCCGTACCGCCTGACGTAAAGGCAACGTTTCCCGCCTGCGTGGCCACCAACGCGGCCACGCTTTCCCGAGCTTCCTCGACCAGCCGACGGGCGGCTCTGCCTTCGGCATGAACCGAGGAAGGGTTGCCAATCACGTCCAGCGCCGCGACAACCGCGGCGCGCGCCTCCGGCCGAAGCGGTGCAGTTGCATTCCAGTCGAAATACAAACGAGCGTTCATGGACAAATGGCAAGTTCTTGTTCGAGGGGATCGCAAGCTTTTGTTCGAGGGATCGCAAGTTCTTGTTCGAGGGATCGAAGGACAGGGATCAACGAACGGGCATCCCCGTCCAAAACCCTTGCATTTTGCCCCGGTACCCGTGGTAGAAATCGCACCTGCGAGTGACCGGCGAATTCTCCTGCTTCAGTGCCCATCGACAAATCTGGAATGCTTCTCGGTAGTTACGTGCGCGTCGCATGGGCGTCAAGCAACGTTGTGCGCGGGACGCGTTAACTTGGCTCCTCGTCGGAGTAGCTTCAATCGAGGTCGATAATCATGCCCGAGGTCATATTTGCCGGCGCGGCTGGTCGCATCGAAGGCAGGTACCATCCAGCCCGGCAGAGAAATGCCCCAATCGGGATCATTCTTCATCCGCATCCCCAGTTCGGGGGGACGATGAACCATCAGATCATATACCAGCTCTATTATACCTTCGCCCACCGAAACTTTTCGGTGTTGCGCTTCAATTTCCGTGGCGTCGGAAGAAGCCAAGGAGCGTTCGACCACGGCCAGGGAGAGCTCTCCGATGCCGCCTCGGCGCTCGACTGGGCGCAGTCGATCAATCCGGAGGCCCGCAGTTGCTGGATTGCCGGCTTCTCCTTCGGGGCTTGGATCGGGATGCAGCTGTTGATGCGGCGCCCCGAGATCGAAGGCTTCATTTCCATTGCCCCGCCGGCGAATCTCTACGACTTCTCATTTCTCGCCCCTTGCCCTTCCTCCGGTATGATCATTCACGGCGACAAGGATGCAGTCGTGCCGCATAAGGACGTCACCACCCTGGTCGAGAAGCTCAAAACGCAGAAAGGGATCGTGATCGAGCAGAAGGTAATCCCGGGAGCGAACCATTTCTTTGACGGCAAGATCGAGCCGCTCATACAATCGATCGGAGCTTACCTCGACAAGCGTCTGAAGATCGATCGCAAGCCCAGCGCCGCTTGATTGGCGTCTGGCAATCTCAGAGCAACATCGATCCCGTCATGGGAAGTGCCGCTCATTAATCCAATTGCGGTCACCCAGGCCATTGCCGCGTCCTCGGTTTCAATGTCCCGTCGAAGCTGATACATCAGCCGCGGGTGAGAGACGACAGCGCATGAGCTCGTACAAATCCGAATTGCTCCAGATCCTCGCAGAACGGGGGTTTATTCATCAGCTCTCCGACTCCGAGGGGCTCGACGCCAAGGCCGCAAGCACAACGATTACGGCCTACGTTGGCTTCGACGCGACGGCTCCGAGCCTGCACATCGGCAATCTTCTGACCATCATGATGTTGCGCTGGCTACAAAAAACCGGGCACCGGCCGATCGCATTGATGGGTGGAGGCACGAGCAAGATAGGCGACCCCTCCGGGAAAGATACCAGCCGCACGCTGCTCACCCCCGCGCAGATTGACGCGCACATCGCGTCCATACGAAAGGTATTCTCGCGCTTTCTCAATTTCGACGCGAGCGCCCTCATGGCCAACAATGCCGATTGGCTCGATCAATTGCATTACATTCCATTCCTTCGTGAAGTCGGCCGGCATTTCACGATCAACAAGATGCTGACGTTCGACTCGGTCAGGCTTCGTCTGGACCGGGAGCAACCGCTGACGTTTCTCGAATTCAACTACATGATCCTGCAAGCGTATGATTTTGTTGAGCTGTACAAGAGGTACGGCTGCATCCTTCAGATGGGCGGGTCGGACCAATGGGGCAACATTGTCAGCGGCATCGAGCTTGGGCGACGACTGCTCAATGCCGAATTGTTCGCCCTGACCACGCCGCTCTTGACGACGTCCTCGGGTGCCAAAATGGGGAAGACCGAGACGGGCGCAGTGTGGTTGAACCCGGAGATGATGACTCCATATGACTACTGGCAGTTCTGGCGCAATTGCGAGGATGGCGATGTCGGCCGTCTGCTCAGGCTGTTCACCGAGCTTCCCCTCGATGAAATCGCCCGTCTGACGGCCTTGAAAGGCCACGAGCTCAACGAGGCGAAAAAGGTCCTGGCCACCGAAGCCACGACGCTTTTGCACGGGGCCGAGGCTGCAGAGCTAGCCGCCGAGACCGCCCGGCGCACCTTCGAAGAAGGCGCGCTCGCCGAAACACTCCCGACGGTCGAAATTTCGCGCGCGAGGCTCGAAGCGGGGCTTGGGGTACTCACCGCGAACGTTGAAGCCGGGCTGGTATCGTCCAACGGCGAGGCCCGTCGTCAGATCAAGGGCGGTGGACTCAAGGTCAATGACGTCACGGTGGCCGACGAGAAGACGGTGCTCACGCTGCGAGATCTCACGCCTCAAGGAGTCATCAAGCTGTCACTTGGCAAGAAGCGACATGTCTTGCTGAAGCCAGTTTGAAGCGCATCCCTCATCTGCCCGGCTCGGCATAACTCTGGGGCATGCCGGCAGCACCCCCCGGAAACTCAAAAAATTTCCGTAATAGACCCGGCGCCACCGCAGAGATGGGGTTGACGCGCAACATGGGCGCGCTCGGCGGGCCGACTACTTCGTAAGTCACTCCGATCAGGCCCTCGTTGCTCCCGCCCAGGAACAACCCGACAATGGGAATCTGACCAAACATGTTGTTGAGGCCATACAGCGGGACGAAGGTGCCGCGCATGCGCACGTCGTTATGGGTATAATCGATGTAACCGTCCACGGTGGCGCCCACCGCTGGACCTTTCACCAGACCATCCCGAATGGTGAAACGGCCCAGGGAGCGCGTGAAATCGACCCGAAAGCGAGAGAACTCCACACCCGGCGATGGAGTACCGGGACTCTGCGGATTGGGAGCTGCAGCTACGCGCTCGAGGGTTGCCTCTCCGCGCACGATGAAATCACGAACCGTGAGCGTGCCTTCCTGTGGCGCCTTCTCCGCGCTTTGCGGATCGAGCGCGACCCACATCTCGCCGCCTATGACCTTTGGATAAATATCGGTAAAACGAAAGAAGGCACCTGCGTCATTAGTCTCCATGAATACGACTTGACGGCCGTTCGTTCCGCGTCCGCGCAGGTCGCCAAGCAGTGGCGTGTCACGCCCGAGCTTCGCGTTCAATGCAAACGTGGTGATGATGCCGCTGCGCCGCGACAGGCGCAGATCCATGCCTCGCAAGGTCTCGCCGTGGAACCCCACGACGGTGCCCAGCTTGATGTCGAGATCAATATCTCTGTCCGGCTGCGGCTTGCCGTTGGCAGGACCCGAGAGCGCCGACTTGACGAAGGCGCGTCCGTCATAAAGGTCCCCGCGCAGGGTGACCCGCAGGGCTCCATCCGGGGTTCGATCTGCTTTAAGGGTCGCCTTGTCGCGGTTCGACAGACTGAACACGGGAAAATTTGCGGAGACCACGTCGCCCGAGGCATCGACCTCGACTGCGCCTTTGACCGTGGTGTTTGTTGCTTCAATCAGGATGTCCTCAAATCGCGTGCCCTGCGATTTGCTGACGAGAGCAAAAGTCGCGTGCGCGGCCTCCCCCGGAGCTTTGGACCAGCCCGGCAAGAGATTGTCCACCTTGGCCTGAGTGAGGTCAGCGTCAACCGCGAACCGGCTGTCGCTGTCGCGGTTGGTGACCCGACCGGTCATTTTGACCGGGACGGGCCCAGCGAGTGCGCCGCCGAGATCAAAGCCCAACTTGCTTCGTGCGGTCTCGTCGAGGGTCGCTTGGACTCGGATCTCGGGGTCGGCCTCGCGCGACTTACGAAAATCGAGCGCAGCGGGAAGGCCGTTGATCTTGACGTCGCCTCTGATCCAGTGGCCCTGGTTGTTCGCACTCACTTTCAGCACGGCCGCCTCAACCTTTTGGCCCATGACCATGCGTTCAGCAGCGAAATTCGCGACGTCCATGTTGATGGTGTATGTCGACGCGCCTTCCGCGAGATCCTCTTTGAGCGGCAACCCAAGAGTCACCTGGGCAGTCAACGTGCCCCGACTGGCTGCAGGATCCAGCGGAGCGCCGGAATAGTCCCGCAATCGGTCCGTGGCCAGTAATTCGGCTGCCGCCGGTACCGATCCATCGAGGCGGAAGCGCGCTTTCGCCGGTGGCCCCTTGGGAAACGTATCGGGCACCTCGAATACGCCGTTGGTGATCGAGAGCTTGCGCCCTTGCGCAGTTTCCACGTGGCCGCGTCCCAGATTGATCGTCGCGGTTCGACCAGTGATGCGGAGATCAATGTCAGCGTCGCGAATGGCGGGAAGACCTGCGATCGGTTTCAGTTCCGCCCCATGCCCTACAATCCTGATCGCTAGACCTTCCTCAGGAATGGGGGGCCCGCTCGTCTTGAGCGTAGACATCGGCGCGTTGGTCGCGACTTCAAGCCGCTCCACCACGCCCGCCTGCACATGATCTTCGACCCAACTGCGCACCTTCGGGGCAGCGAAGAAGGGCCACAACCGCTTCATCGCCATGACCGACATCGGTGTACCGGTAACTGAGACCGCAACTCTTGGATCGTCCCCCGCACAGTCTATCCCGCCGGAGAGAGCCACCCCAATCTCCGCGTTGCCGAGCTCGCCCTCCTCGATGTCCACGCGCCGGGTGACTGGATCGACGCGCAATTGCAACCGCAGTCGATTGATGATGAGAGGTGCCGATGCCGGGGGTCCAGCTGAAGCGAGCTGGATCGAGCCGCCGGATACCTTCACTCCCCACGCGCCATTTGCCTCGGGCGGCGCATCGATGAGTGCCTGCACAGCAATACGATTGCCTCCCGAGATGATCTGGAGCGGCATGACAAGCGCGTGGCGCGCAGCGTCCCAATCGAGACCGATCTCGGCTCGGTCAATGGGAATACGCACGAGCGGGTCATCGACATCGATGATGAAGCCTTTCTCGACGACGACGCGTCCATCAATCATGCCCGGAATGCCGTCCGGCCCGATGTCCGCGCGAATGCGCGACGTGAGCGGCAGATCCACTTCGTAGAGCCCCTCTCCCCAACGCATGGCAAACATCAGGTCCTTCACGGAGACTTTGTGAGTGTCGACATGGAGGACCCGATGCCCTTGCGCCCCGGGTGTCAGTGCCGCTCGCAGCTGCCAAGGTCGGTCCGCTTGTTCGGAGCCGAGTTTCACGGCAACGCCACCACCCTTGGGACGTGTGACGCTGAGATCGATGTTCGTGAAGGTCCAGTGCTTGCCGTTGCGTTCGTCATCGACGCTGAGATTGCCGCCCCTCAGGCCAATCTCGGTGAGGTCGCGTCCATCCAAGCCCCCCGCGTCGAGACTCTCTATCCAAGCAAGCAGCGCAGCAAAATCCTGAATGCTGGTGCGCGCAGCCCCCGTCGCGGGCGCATCGGCGTTTGCCACCGGGGCGAACGGCTTTGAGAACGTCGACCCCGTGACGAAAGGCGTGGAGACAGCGGCTGCGGTAACGAATGGCCGCTTCATGCTCCCGGCGAACACGGTGAGTTTGCTGTCCCGCTCAATGCGCACCGCCATCTCGGCGCCGACCAGGCTCAAGCGTTCCGCACGGACGCGGCCGGCGAGCAGGCTGCTCGCCGATATACCCACTTCTGCTTTCGGTGCGCTCGCGACAACATTACCGTCCGCATCGCGGACGACTATGTCGCGAATGCGCAATGACGGGCGCCCATGGGCATTACGCTCGAGCTGCGTGCCACCAATCTCGACCGTATGCCCCGCTCCGAAATTCTCCTTGATCGCTGCTCTGAGCCAAGGAGTAGCGACATCGAGCTCAATCGGACCACTCGAAAGGCGCCACCAGAGGGCAGCCATGACGAGCAACGCAAACCCGGCGATAGCGGTGGCAACAAAGCCGAGCTTGCGCAGCCGCGGGCTTCGCGGCAAGCGTATTTTTCGCCCGCGCAAGAAATTCGGCAGGTTGCATTTCGCGGCCGCAGTAGGCTGCGTGTTTGAGTCGCTGTCCGTCAATTCCGGACGCGGCGCTCTCGCCTGGCGTAGATCCGCGTAGAGACTTTCCTCCAGCTTTCGGAGGGTCTCGAGCGAAATCTGATATTGCTTACCCGCCATGCGCAGACTTGGCGTCCCCCGACGATAACCAGCCGCTAGCGGCCGCCATGGGCGCGCGCAGCCGACCCAGCCCCATTAGCGCAGCCGGCGATCCCGAGAATCACCGGGCGTGCCAGCCTTTCGCCCTTGTCTTTCAATACTTTGACACGAAAAAAGGGACGAAAGGAAGGCGGGTTGTGAGCAGGCGACGTCAGTCCCCACGGGGGACCTTGTCGTCCGGAGGAAGCGTTGTCCACGCAAAGACCGAATCGCCTCAGTGGCCTTCGGCGGCCCTCCTCGAGCGCGCGCTCCTCACGGAGCAGCGTTCAGAGAATGCACGTTTTAGGAATGCATTTCCGAATAATTGACCATAATCGGCGCGAATTGCGTCAAATTAGCGCCGGTGAAAGGTCGTCCGACGTAAGGGACCCGCGGGGATGCGTGAATGTCTTCGCGGTCATTATCATACAGCCGATCGGAAATTTATCTGCCTGACTCGACCCTGGGTAGAGAAGCGCAGCGCGCGGCGGTACATGGCCTTGCTACCCCGCATACCCTCACGCGCGGTGCTCGACCGCTTCGGTTGCGTTCTTTCACGTTCTGGCTGTGGCTCGCGATCATGGCGGCCATGGGCGTTTGGACCATCACGACGGCGAGCTATTTCGCTTTTCGCGAGGACGTGCTTACCCGCCTACTTGCCCGGCAAACGGAGATGCAATTCGGCTACGAGGATCGCATTGCCGAGCTGCGCGCACGGGTGGATCGGATCACCAGCCGCCAGCTACTTGACCAGGAGCAATACGAGCAGAAAGTCGAGGAGATTCTTCGCCGGCAGGCGACTTTGGAGTCGCGCGCAAACGCGCTCAACGGGTTAGCCGACGTCACGTCCTCAACTAGGCAGCCCGCGCGTTCTGGAGCGGCAGAATTCTCCGGCCCCTCTCGCTTGAAACTGGTGCCAACCGGGAAAAAGGGAGCGTTTCTTGTGCCGCGCGACGTCGAAGCGCCGCTGGCAAACGCGGTCAATCGATCTCCTCACATGGAGATAGCGACTGGCACTGGCATGACCGGCACGATCGCCAAAGCCCAGGCATCACTCGAGCGGATGGAGCAAAGGCAGGCCGCCACGCTCGGTTTCATCGAGGAGAGCTATTATTCCAGGGCACAACAGATCCGTGGAGTGCTCACCGAATTGGGGCTGGAAGCAGGCAAGACAGGAAAGGGAGACCGCATCGCTGGGTTGGGAGGTCCGTTCGTTGCGCCGCGCGAGCCGAAGGATGCCAACAGCTTCGATCGTCAGCTCTATCGCATCAGCATCGCCCGCATCGAATACAGCAATCTCACGCGCGCTCTCAACAGCATACCCGTTCGCAAGCCGCTGGACGGGGAAATCGACCTGATGTCGGGCTTCGGCATTCGCCAGGATCCGTTCACCGGTTCGCCAGCGATGCATACTGGGCTTGACCTGCACGGAAAGCCGGGAGATGCGGTCCACGCCAGCGCCGATGGGACCGTAACCGCAGCAGGCTGGAGCGGGGGCTATGGCTGCGTGGTGGACATAGATCACGGAAGCGGACTATCGACCCGCTATGCACACTTGTCCGCGCTCGACGTGCAGCTCGGCCAGCGGATCAAAGCCGGGCAGATCGTGGGCCGGCTGGGCTCGACTGGCCGCTCGACCGGACCACACCTGCATTACGAAACACGAGTGAAAGGCGAAGCCGTGGACCCGCACAAATTCCTGCGCGCCGAAACGAAACTTGCGGGCATCATTTGAGGCCTCGGATAATGCGTCGGTGACGCAAGTTGCAGAAGGCAACGTACTACTCAACGTCCTCTACCTGGACCGGTTCCTCGCCGAAAGCCTTCTGAGCCAAGGCCGCTTCCATGAACTGATCGAGATCTCCATCGAGCACGCCGCCGGTGTTCGAGGTCGAGACTCCGGTGCGCAGATCCTTGACCATCTGGTAGGGCTGCAGAACGTATGAGCGGATCTGGTGGCCCCAACCGATATCCGTCTTCGCGGCCTGCTCGGCAGCCGCCTTTTCCTCCCGCTTCTTGAGCTCCATGTCATAGAGCCGCGCCCGCAACATCTGCCAGGCTTGCGCCCGGTTGCGGTGTTGCGATCTGTCATTCTGACAATAGACCATGATATTGGTCGGGATGTGAGTGAGCCTGATCGCCGACTCGGTCTTATTGACGTGCTGGCCGCCCGCCCCGCTTGCCCGCAGCGTGTCAACACGGACATCGGATTCTTTGATGTCGACCAGAATGCGATCGTCGATTACGGGATAGATGTTCACACTGGCAAACGAGGTGTGCCGGCGCGCATTTGAATCGAACGGCGAAATGCGGACCAGGCGATGTACGCCGTTCTCGGTCTTTAGCCATCCGTATGCGTTGCGACCCTTTACCAGGACCGTTGCGGACTTGATACCCGCCTCCTCTCCTTCGGTCTCTTCGAGGTACTCGATCTTGTAACCGTGTTGCTCCGCCCAGCGGGTATACATGCGAAGCAGCATATTTGCCCAATCCTGGCTCTCGGTGCCGCCTGCGCCGGCATGCACCTCCACATAGCTGTCATTGGTATCGGCCTCGCCCGAGAGCAGCGCCTCCATTTCCCGTCGCCCCACCTCGATCTTGAGCTTCTCAAGCGCCGCTTGGGCATCAGTGACGGTCTTCCGATCCCCCTCGGCTTCGCCGAGCTCGAGCATGGTGATTTGATCTTCGAGCTCCTGCTCGATGCGGCAGATCGACGTGAGTTGATCCTCAAGCGCGGTGCGTTCCTGCATCACGCGCTGTGCGCGCTGCTGATCGCTCCAGAGATTGGGATCTTCTGCCTGCCGGTTCAGCTCGGCGAGACGCACCCGCGCCTTGTCGAAGTCAAAGATGCCTCCTCAGCAGCGAGACCGACTGCTTGATATCGTTGATGAGCTTCTCGACTTCCGCGCGCATGAATGCTCCGACGGTTTCCCGGTGAGCATTTAGCTACGACTCAGTTGCCCCGCAATGGCTGCGCGCAGTCCGGCAGGGCGAGCCAATCGCCGGAGCCTGGCGTGACGTTTGGCAAGTTACGGGCACTTCGACATCCAGGAGCGCCCCGGCGGCCCCGCTCAATAAAGCCCGCCCGTTCCTGTGCGCACCGCGCGATCCGCTTCAGGTGAAACCCCGAGCGGCCGGCCGTCGGCATCGGTCACACCGACCACCGAATAATTGTCGGGTGGCGCGGTGCCGGGTTTGAAGGCCTCCAGGATGACGCGTTGATCACCCGGGCTCGCGCGCATTCCCGTCTTGGGATCAATTCGGATGAGCTTGATCCCGGCTGGCACACGAAACGGAACGGCCGGCTTGTCGGCGAGGGCGACTTTCATAAAGTCTCGAACGATCGGGGCCGCAATGACGCCGCCGGTTGCGCCCTTGCCGAGATGACGCGGCTTGTCGTAGCCCAAATACACGCCGACCACGAGATCAGGCGAAAATCCGATGAACCAGGCATCCTTTTCATCGTTGGTGGTGCCGGTCTTGCCGGCGATCGGCTTTCCCACCTCCTTGACCACCGTAGCGGTGCCGCGCTGCACCACGCCTTCCATCATCGACGTGATCTGGTAGGCGGTCATGGGGTCGAGCACGCGCTCGCGCTTGTCGATCAGAACCGGTTCGTTCTGGCTGGCCCATTTCTCCGCGTCGCATCCGCGGCATTCGCGCGCGTCATGCTTGTAGACGGTGCGACCGTAGCGGTCCTGAATGCGGTCGATCAGCGTCGGCTGAATCTTTCTGCCGCCGTTGTCGAACATGGCATAGGCGCCCACCATCCGCAGCAGGGTAGTTTCGCCGGCACCAAGTGAAAACGAGAGATAAGGCGGCAGGCTGTCGTAGACCCCGAAGCGCTTGGCGTATTCGCCGATCAGGGGCATCCCGATCTCTTGCGCAAGACGCACGGTCATCACGTTGCGCGATTGCTCAATACCAAAACGCAGGGTCGAGGGACCATAATATTTCTTGGTATAATTTTCCGGCGCCCAGATGCCGGTGCCGGTGTCGATTTCGAGCGGTGCATCAAGAACGACCGTGGAAGGGGTGTAGCCATTATCCAGAGCAGCGGCATAGACCAGCGGCTTGAATGAAGAGCCGGGCTGGCGAAGCGCTTGGCTGGCGCGGTTGAACTGGCTCTGCTCGTAAGAGAACCCGCCCACCATCGCCAGCACGCGACCGGTCTGCGGATCCATGGCGACCAATGCCCCCGATACTTCCGGGATCTGGTGCAGCCGGAACTGATCGTCCTTGCCTGCAATGGCCTCGACATAAATCACATATCCCGGCTCGAGGACCGGCGTCACTTTGGCCGGCACCTTGCCCCTGGCAGACGCGTTTGCCGGCTTGGCCCATTTCATCGCTTCCACGGGGATCGTGCCGATCTCACGCGTCTTGGAGACGGCGCCGCTGGGATCGCGCGGCGGCTGCAATCCGATACGTGTCGCGGTGTCGGATGAGTCCAGCACCACCGCGAGCCGCCAGGGTGCGACATCCGCAAGCGCCTTGATCTCGGCGAGCTTGAGGCCCCAATCCCCGGCAATATCGATCTTGGCGACCGGACCACGATATCCCTGCTGCTCGTCGAACTGCGTGAAGCCGTCGACCAGAACCTTGCGCGCCAATATCTGCATCTTCGGGTCGAGAGTGGTGCGCACGGACAGGCCACCCTCGTAAAGCTTCTTCTCGGTGTAATTGTCGGAAAGATAACGACGGACCTCCTCGGCGAAATATTCCGCTGCGAAAACATGCGCCCCTGTGGCACGCTGCGTGATCTTGAGCGGCTCCTTCCTTGCCTGCTCCGCCTGCTGCGCTGTGATGTAATGGTCTTCTAGCATCCGCTCGATGACGTAGTTGCGGCGCTCGAGCGCACGCTCGCGCTGCCGGAACGGATGGTAGTTGTTCGGAGCTTTCGGCAAAGCCGCGAGATACGCAACTTCGGCGACCGAGAGCTCGTGGACGGATTTATCGAAATACAGAAGGGATGCGGCGGCCACCCCGTAGGCGCCCATCCCCAGATAAATTTCGTTCAGGTAGAGCTCGAGAATCTTCTCTTTCGAGAACGCGCGCTCGATCTTCATCGACAGCAGGGCTTCTTTGATCTTGCGCGATACCGAGAGCTCATTGGTGAGGAGGAAGTTCTTGGCTACCTGCTGAGTGATGGTGGACGCGCCCTGTGGGCGGCGTCCGCGACCGTACTGCTGCACGTAGAGCAGCCCGGCGCGTGCGATGCCTGAGAAGTCGATCCCGCCGTGCTCGTAGAAATTCTTGTCTTCGGCAGCGACAAAGGCGTTGGTGACGAGCTTTGGGATCGCCTGTATGGGAACGTAGAGACGTCGCTCGTGTGCGTATTCCGCAAGCAAGGAACCGTCCGAGGCATGCACCCGGGTCATCACCGCGGGTTCATAGTCCTGAAGCTGCGAGTAATCGGGAAGCGACTTCGAGTAGTGCCACAGGAAGCCGGCCGCCCCTGCGACCGCCACCACAAAAAGAATGGTCCCGGCAGCGAACAGAAGGCCAAAGAAGCGCAGCACCAATCTCATCGCGGGCATCCCCCCTGCGCTAACCGCGATCGCCCCGCGTGGAGATCCACGCCGCTCGTGCTCAAACCACAGCGGTCGTTCGGCATGCCCCCGCCTGACGCTCGCAGTACCCCTTTTCCCACGGCTAAGTCGCCCCGTTTTATGTTGAAACTGAGGCTGATCGTCGTCAATTCTGGCTCTGGGTCGCCAAGCGAGTGCTGAAGAAAGCATCGATCGCGTGCGCCATTGCTTGCGCCGTGCGCTCGCGCCAATCCGTTGAGATGAGTGACTGCAAGTCCGACTTGGTCGTTACGAAGCCAAGCTCGACGAGGACGGATGGTACATCCGGCGCCTTGAGGACGACGAAACTCGCCGACTTGAGCGGGCTTTGGTGCAGTCGCACTGACGTTTTCATCGCGCCGATGAGGCCCTGGGCGAATTGCACCGAAAACGTCTTGGTTTCGCGCCGGGCAAGATCGATGAGAATGCCGGCGACGTCCTTCGGCTCGGCCGAGAGATCGAGGCCGGCGATGACGTCGGCTTGGTTCTCGGCTTCGGCGAGGCGGGCTGCGCGAGCATCGGACGCTCGCTCCGAGAGCGTATACACCGTGGCACCCTGTGCCTGCCCTTCCCCTCTCCGGAGCGCGTCGGCATGCACTGAGATGAAGAGGGAGGCTTGGCGCGACCGCGCGAGCGCAACCCGATCGCGCAAGGCGACGAAGGTATCGTCAGTCCGGGTCATGACCACCCGGTACTTTCCGATCTTTTCGATCTGGTCGCGCAACAACAAGCAGAAGTCGAGGACGATGCTCTTCTCCAGCTCGCCTGTTGCTGCTTTCGTCCCGTTGTCGATGCCTCCATGTCCCGGATCAAGTACCAGGAGCGGACGTGGGTCGCTCGCACTCCGGTTACCTGGCGGCGGGTCATATCGCGCAGTCTCGGGAGCTCGGGCCTCGGGCGCGATCAGCCGCATGAACGTGTCACGATCCACCGCGGTGAGATCGAGCACGAGCCGAGCAGGCTGATCGTTTGCAGCGTCAAGCACGAAGGCCTTGTCGATCCGAGCGGGACGAGCAAGGTCAATGACCATCCGGGAGCCCCCCGCCATAACCAGGCCAAATCGAAAGGCTTTGACGATTCCGCGTCGCGCTTCTCCGGTTTTCGGACGGAATTTGAACGCGACTTGCGGCATGTCGATCACCACCCGGTAAGGGTCGGCGAGCGCGAACGCCCGGATCTCCACCCTTTGGCTGAAATCCACCACCATTCGCGTCTGACTATCGTCACCCGCCAGGCGAACGTCACTGGCGACAGGCAGATCGTTGGTGGCCGCTGTGATCGAGCCCGCCGAGCCCGGGCGCTCGGCGGCTGAGACCCCGACGATGGCTGAGACCCCAACGATAAGGGCTCCAAAAAGGATGAAAAACGCCAGGCTGATCCGGCCCCCTGCCATGCTTTTGCGCCCGATGACCCCGCCTACTCGTATCCTAAAGGGCAATGATTGCGCGGAACTTAGGTGCCCGACCCAAACGAAGCTCATTGTGCGCCAGTTAGAATGGCCTGTCCCCCCTGGGCCATGGGCGGTTTACAGTGCCTTAACCGGCGGCTCCCGTAGCGGCTGTGAGGCTGCCTGGCAGGCTTCCCTTGCCATCGCACATTCCCGGTCTTAATAAGAGGATGATGTTGACGATTTAGTGTTTCGGCTGCCCCACGTTTGGACTTGGCAGTCCTCGGACCGGACGCTTTCCACAGGGCGGAGAGTTTGCGGGCACACTGGTGCCAGCCCCATCGCGTGGCGTTCCGACGAAGAAGGCCGATGTTCTTGTGGACGGTAGCTGGTGGTGGGTGGCGCAAGTGCCCCCGCGACAGAGAGCGGTCTATAGTTCCTGCATCCGCTTCGAGTCGACGGATCGTCAACCAAGAACCTGCGGCCGCGTGCAAAGGCGGCCGCCCCGTCACGGGTCAATGAGGTCATGGTACGACTGCAGCCCGAGAACAATTGCAAACGCTGCCAGGGCAGGATCGCGTCGGCAATCGATGCGGCCCTGGCAAAGCGGTCTGTTTCTCGTGCTGCAAGGACCCGCTCATTGACTGAAAATCAGCCGGATCTCTGGTCGCGCCGCTCTTCATCGGTCACGTGCCGAAACAGGGCGGCCGCGCTCCAGCCGACCATCAAGAGATTGGTAAATGCCAAACAAAATGCTTATCGATGCGACCCATCCGGAAGAGACCCGGGTGGTCGTTCTACGTGGCCAGCGGGTGGAGGAGTTCGACTTTGAGTCGGCCAGCCGCAGGCAGCTGCGCGGCAATATCTATTTGGCCAAGGTGACCCGGGTTGAACCGTCGCTGCAAGCGGCTTTTGTCGATTACGGCGGAAATCGCCACGGCTTTCTCGCCTTCAGTGAAATTCATCCCGATTATTATCAGATTCCGATTGCCGACCGGCAAGCGCTGATCGCCGAGGAAGAACGAGCCCAGCGCGCGGCCGAAGCCGAAGCGGAGCGTCACGCAAATCACCGCCCGCGCGCGAGCGATGTGCGGCGCGACGAAATCAAAAGCCGGCCAAGTGAAGCTGCCACCGATATTAGCGGGACTGAGGCGGAGGACGAGGCCGCTGCAATGGCGGCCTGCTCGGAGCAGATGGCTCCGGAAGCGACCTCGACGCTCGCGGCTCCTGGTTCTCCCGCTTTGGGAACGGCGAGCGAGGGCGGCGAAAGTATCCCGGCGCCATCCGCGACAAGCGAGATTCCGATTGAGCTCTCCTCGCTGCAGTCAATGAGTGCGGCAGAAATAATCCCCACCGACGGCAATGATGGTCTGAATCCGGCAGCGAATGAGATTGCCGCTCCCGCAGAGCATGCTGACAGCGACACAGGAGAAACCCGAGCCAATCCATCGCTGGCCAACGTTACAGAAGTGAATGGATCGGACGCCGACGAAGAGACTATCGAATCCGTCGGCGGCGCCGATGCCATGGAGGAGGTGCCGGAGCGCATGCCGCGGCTGCGGCGGCAATACAAGATCCAGGAGGTGATCAAACGGCGCCAGGTCATGTTGGTGCAAGTCGTCAAGGAGGAGCGTGGTACCAAGGGCGCTGCGCTCACCACCTACCTGTCGCTTGCGGGGAGGTATTCGGTGCTCATGCCGAACACCGCGCGCGGTGGCGGCATCAGCCGCAAGATCACCAGCGCGGACGACCGCAGAAGGCTCAAGGAAATCGCCCAGGAGCTCGATGTGCCCGAAGGAATGGGCGTGATCCTGCGCACTGCCGGGGCGAGCCGCACCAAGACGGAAGTCAAGCGGGATTTCGAATATCTGCTGCGGGTGTGGGAGACGGTGCGCGATCTCACGCTGAAATCGACCGCGCCGAAACTCGTCTATGAGGAAGGCTCATTGGTCAAGCGCTCGATCCGTGATCTCTATAACAAGGAAATCGATGAGGTCGTTGTCTCAGGCGAGCACGCGTATCAGGAAGCGAAAGAGTTCATGCGCATGCTCATGCCTAGCCATGGCAAGAACGTGCGGCTCTACACCGAAGCTCTGCCGGTCTTCACCCGTTATGGAATCGAGAGCCAGCTTGATGCCATGTTCACCCCGGTTATGCAGCTGCGATCCGGCGGTTATATCGTGATCAATCAAGCGGAGGCACTGGTTGCAATCGATGTCAATTCCGGCCGTGCCACGCGCGAGCATCACATCGAAGACACGGCGTTGAAGACTAATCTCGAGGCCGCGGAGGAGATCGCCAGGCAGCTGCGGCTCCGCGATCTTGCCGGCCTGATCGTCATCGACTTCATCGACATGGATGAGAAGCGCAACAACCGGGCGGTCGAGCGCCGGCTCAAGGAATGCCTGCGGCATGATCGCGCGCGCATTCAAGTCGGGCATATCTCGCATTTCGGCTTGCTGGAAATGTCGCGTCAGCGCATTCGCTCGAGCGTGCTGGAGAGCTCCACCGAGAAGTGCCCGAACTGCGGCGGTACCGGGCATGTGCGATCGGTCGCATCCGTTGCCTTGCAGCTCCTGCGAGCGCTCGATGAGATGCTGCTCAAGGGGGCAACCCACAATGTCATCGTACGCACCCGCTCCGACACCGCGCTTTACCTGCTCAATCACAAGCGGGCTCATTTGCGCGCCCTGGAGGAACGGTTTCGCATCTTTATCGTGGTGACTGCTGATGCCGGCATGGTTGGGCAGGTTCCATTCATGATCGACCGCGGCGAGCAAGTGCACAGTCTGGAGCAGGCCCGGGCGCTGGCAGCAGAAGCACCGGCACAGGTCACGGTCGCGCTTGAGCAGAGCGAGGAGCCGCAGGACGAGTTGGAAGACGAGCATGCAGCAACCGAGGCCGTGCTCGCCGAGGACGAGAGCGAGAGCGGCGACACCCTAGGCGAGGATGAGGACGAGGATCGGGGTCAGGCGGTGGACCAAGAGTTCACGCACGCAGACGGCCAGGAGCACGGCGGTGCTCGCAAAAAGCGCCGCCGTCGGCGCAGCCGCCGCGGGGGCGAACCCGACACTCATCACGTTTCAGCGGACACGCACACAGCTGCGCCGACAGGCGAGCCTCATGATGAGGATCCCGATTCCATCGAAAACGCAGCAGGTGCGGGCGACGGCGCCAGCAGCGAAGACGCCGAACCAGACGGGGAGGCCGAGCGACGACGACGACGACGCGGACGGCGTGGGGGCCGCCGCAATCGTCGCGAACGCGAGCACGCGACCGCCCCGGAGACGGCCGACGTCGAGCCGGAGCTTGTGCGTGCGGCAACTGATCTCGATCAGCCGCAGGACAATATGGAACCTGCGCTTGCGCACGAGGCGGAGGTGCACGCGCTGCCGCGGATTGAGCCCCATCCCGATGCTGAGGATGCGGGTCGGAATGCCATGGCCGGTCCAGAATCGGATGGATTGGCGGAAACGTCCTCCGAGGCTGCACGACGGCGTTCCACGGTACGCGAGCCGGCATTTGCGTCATTGCGCGAGACCCCAGCTGAAGGGCAAAGCGAAGGGCCGCGCGCACTCGGTCCGGCAAGCGTCTCGCCGGAGCCGGTCGTATCGAGCCCGGAAGAGAGCAAAACGGCTGAGCGCCCGCGCCGGGCGGGTTGGTGGAGCAAGCGCGTGCTCGGCAGGCATTGAACCTTGCGATGCAAAGTCGCTGGCTCGAGACGGAAGCACAGGCGACAATCGATTCATATGCTCAGGAGCAGACCGGCCGTGACCTGGCGCTGCGCGTCTACACGGCGCGCTTGTTGGGACGCGAGTCCCGGCTGGTGCTGCACGGCGGCGGCAATGCTTCGGTAAAGACCGTCCGCCTCGATCTCCTTGGCAAAGAGGTCGAGGTCCTCTGCGTCAAAGGCTCTGGGTGGGATATGGCGGAGATCGAGCCAGCCGGCTTCCCGGCGCTGCGGCTCAATCGCCTGCGCGAGTCGCGCGGACGAGCAAAGCTCGCCGACGAAGACATCATCCGCCTGCAACGTGAGAGTTTGCTCGACCCGATGGCACCTGCTGCGTCGGTCGAAACGCTGCTGCATGCGTTCCTCCCCCACAAATATGTCGATCACACCCACGCCGAGGCGGTTCTGAGCCTGGTCGACCAGCCGAGCGCTGAGGCGATCTGCACTGAGGTTTATGATGGCCGCGTTGGAGTTGTGGGATACGTGATGCCCGGTTTTTCCCTCGCGCAAGCGGCAGCTGCCGTGTACGAGGCGAAACCGGATGTCGAAGGCCTTATCCTGCTCAAGCACGGCATCTTCGCGTTCGGGGGCAATGCCAAGGAATCCTACGAGCGTATGATCGCGCTCGTCACTCGCGCTGAAGACTACCTGAAGAAACACCGAAACGCGGTATTCGCGACTGCTCGACTGCCGCAGGCCATCGCTCCGCTCGAGACGGTCGCCCCTGTCCTGCGTGGAGCCTGCAGCCTCAAGGACGAGCGCATCGAAGGCGCCTGGCGCCGGATCGTTGTGGAGTTCCGCGCCGACGAGACCATCCTCAACTTTGTGAATGGAGCAGCGCTTGCGCGGTATGGTCGGGCGGGGGTCGTAACGCCCGACCATGTCATCCACACGAAGCCGTGGCCGCTGATTGTTGCTGCGCCCCAGGATGGCAGAGAGGCCGAGTTCAAGAGCGCCGTGCGCGCCGCGGTAAGCGCATTCGTGGAAGAGTATCGCGCTTATTTCGCGCGCCACAATGCACGCAGCGGCGGGGGTAGGACGATGGCCGATCCGCTGCCGCGTGTTGCTCTCGTGCCGGGGCTCGGGCTGTTCGGCCTGGGAAGGTCGAAGAAGGAGGCGCGGATCGCCGCCGATCTGGCGACCAGCGCTATCACGACCATTACGAACGCGGAAGCCGTCGGCCAATTTGAGCCGATTTCCGAAGCGCAGATGTTCGAGATGGAATACTGGCCGCTCGAACGAGCAAAGCTCGGAGCTCGCGACGAGCTGCCGTTGGCAGGACAGGTCGCAGCCATTACCGGAGCGGGGGGTACGATCGGATCAGCGACCGCGAAGGCATTTGCGGCAGCCGGCGCTGAAGTAGCCCTGCTCGATGTCGATGAAGCGGGCGCTCACAACGCCGCACATGCGGCGGGAGGGGCGGCGCTCGGCATCAAATGCGACGTCACCGATGCCCCTTCAGTAAGAGCCGCATTCGACCGAGTAGTGGCAGAATTCGGCGGCCTGGACATCCTGGTATCGAACGCAGGCGCTGCCTGGCAGGGCAGGATCGGCGAGGTCGATGAAGCCATCCTGCGCCAAAGCTTTGAGCTCAATTTCTTCGGGCACCAGCGCGTCGCCCAAGCCGCGGTTCGGATCATGTTGGCCCAAGGCACCGGTGGTTGTCTGCTGTTCAACGTCTCCAAGCAGGCGGTCAATCCCGGGCCGAATTTCGGGCCCTACGGGCTGCCCAAGGCAGCAACACTGCTCTTGGTCCGCCAATACGCACTGGAGTACGGAGCCGACGGTATCCGCGCCAATGCCGTCAATGCCGATCGCATCCGCTCTGGGCTTCTCACCGATGCTTTCATTGCCGAGCGATCGCAAGCGCGGCGCCTGAGTGAGGCTGAATACATGCGTGGAAACCTGCTCGGCCGCGAAGTCACTGGCGACGATGTGGCGCAGGCCTTTCTGCATCAGGCGCTGCAATTGAAGACCACCGGCAACGTCATGACCGTAGACGGCGGGAATATCGCGGCCGCGCTGCGGTGATCTAGCCGCCTCAGGCACGCAGTGGGCGGTACCAACGGCGGCTAGCATGCCTTATCACACTGTGATATTAAGCGCGTGATTGGCCCTGACGCCGCGCTCGACACATTGCTCGATCTTGATGGGCAGCAGTTTACAATCGAGCCCAGCGGATACACGGTGAAATTCAAGGCGAGAAAGGTGCCTGCGACCCCGATGCGTCCTCACGGAGTCAGTTATTCCCTTACCCTGAATGCACCCGATGGTACCGACTGGTCGGGTTCGACAATGCACATTCTGTGCGTTCGTCGCGTGGACCCGCCGGCAAGAGACAGGAAGCGGATCATCGTCACCGCCTGGGCGGCAGGCGGCCGTATCGCTATGTCAATGCGCTTCAGTTGATCGAGGATTTTTGGGCGGAGGTGAATGCGGTACTGGAGGCTCGGGGAATCATTCGATGAAAGTCTTGCGGATCGGAATTATCTCGACGGACGCGTTCAAGGCCCGCACCATCACGATAGCGAAAGGTCTGAGAAGCAAGCCGGGCGAGCCAAAGATCTGGTTCAATTCGGCGCAAAGCATCGGCAAGCTGATCGATGACAATTGGCCGTTGCTGCAGGAAATCAGGCGACGCCCGCCACATAGTATCACAGAACTTGCCGCTCGGACCGGACGCAGCGGCTCCAATCTATCGAGGACGCTGAAATCGCTTGAGCAGCGTGGACTGGTATCGTTGGAATCCGGTGATGGATTAAGCAAAAGGCCGGTGGTTGGCTATGACCGAATTGAGATGATCACGGTGCCCTTTGCAGATGCAGCATGAGCCGCAGGGCCTCAAGTACGCGTACTCGGCGACGATCGGTTTCCGTGGCGGCCACGGCCTTGGCGACCGGTCTCATTTCAGACGCTCACGCCACCCGCTTCTTCCACCGCATGCTCAGCCCCTCGCAGGCGAGCGCCACCACACGGGGGCTGGGCCTTGAGTCCGTGCGATAATGAGCGATCATCCGACGTGACAGCCCAATCGTATCTGCCGCCGCATTAAGCGACAGGCCGTGCCCCGCCATCCAGGCAGCGAAACGTCCACCGTCAGCTTTTCGCCGGTGCTCCAGGCGATTTCCAGCGTCGCCGGCGGCTTGGCCTTCACGGCGCGGATCAGAGGCGGTTTGCTCATTGCACGATCTCCTCGCCTAACAGAGCCGAGCCGAATCAGCCCCGGTTGAGCCAAGTGCCCATGCGCGCGATGCCCTCCTGCATGTCTGATCGTGAACCGGCATAACACAGCCGGACGTAGCGTTTGCCCTGCAAGGGATCGAAGTCCACCCCGGGCGTGACCGCGACGTGGGCCTCGCGCAGCATGCGCTTGGCAAAAGCGAAGCTGTCGTTACTAAATCGCGAAACATCGGCGTACAGATAGAACGCCCCATCGACCGGCAGGATTTTTTCAAACCCAATGCCCGGCAATCCGGCCAGCAGCATGCGCCGGTTCTCCTCATAGCCGTGCTTGACCGCTTCCATCTCGATGCGGCCGTCGAAAGCGGCCAATGCCGCGATTTGCGACAGCGCCGGAACCGAGATCGCGAGATTGCCTTGCAGGCGGTCGACCGAGCGCACCAGCTCGTCGGGAAGCAGCATCCAGCCGATCCGCCACCCGGTCATGCAAAAATATTTGGAAAAGGAGTTGATGACCACGACCGTGGGAGAAAGATTCGCGGCCGTCTCCGCCCGAAATGCATAGTCGAGACCGTGATAGATCTCGTCCGAGATGAACCGGATCCCCTCGCCTTCGGCGGCAGCGATGAGATCGCGCAGCGCCTCGGCAGTCATCATTGTCCCGGTCGGGTTGGCCGGGCTTGCGATCAGCACCCCCTTGATCGGCTCCTTGCGATGCTCACCCAGCAGCATATCGGGCGTGATCGCCCAGAGCGTCGCTTGCGTGGTCTCGATCATAA
>Ga0070712_100000611_pt1 | contig 20975 bp, 19 predicted proteins | sample LARL81metaG_FD_71396 | JGI IMG/M metagenome (GOLD analysis project Ga0070712, IMG submission 71396) | Corn, switchgrass and miscanthus rhizosphere microbial communities from Kellogg Biological Station, Michigan, USA - LAR L8-1 metaG | ecosystem: Host-associated > Plants > Roots > Rhizosphere ...
GGCAGGCGTGGGAAGGAAACGGCCCATGAAGAGGATAAGGACAGGAAGGCCAACCCAACATCCCCTGCCAAAACTATGGATGCTACCACGTGGGAAGCAGCCGTCTCAACCGGGGTTGGAGGTCAGCGACGTGCAGATGGCCACCCCCGTAAGGGGCGTCATCACGAACCCGGCGCAGTTCCGTCCGGGGGAGGGATCTCGCGCGGATTATCGGACAGGCCAGATCGGTGCCTGCGCCTGAAAAATGGCTTCGGTCAAGATGATCTCAGCCGAATCGACTGGAAACATTGTGGCCTGCCTCACCGCTTTCCGAGCTATAATTTGCCGCCCTCAGAAAGGCCTCCTGCCCGCGCCACCACCTGGGGAGGCAATCGGCTCATCTGAACCGGACTGGCCCCGTGGAGGTTTCTGTGAAGTCGACCATGATGTCGTCTCCGCTGCTCCTGACCGGCATGCTCGAACACGCCGCCAAGTTCTATCCCGATGTTGAAATTGTTTCGGCTCGATGCGACGGTTCCCGCCACCGCTGCACTTACCGCGATTTGCATCGCCGGGCCCGGCAGTTGTCGGCGGCCCTGCAGGGCGCAGGCATCGTCAGCGGAGACCGGGTCGCAACCTTGATGTGGAACGAGCACCAGCACCTCGAAACCTATTTCGGCGTGGCTGCGACCGGGGCCGTGACTCATACTTTGAACCTGCGGCTGCACCCCGAAGAACTGGCCTATATCGTCAACCACGCCGAGGACCGTTTTCTGATTGTCGACGAGGTTCTGCTCGACGTCTTCGAACAAATCCGTCCGCACGTCCGCTTCGAACGCGTCTTCGTAGTCGATCATGGCGGCGGGAGAATCCCCGAAGGTTGCGAGTCGTACGAAGCTTTCCTCGCGCAGTCGGGCGGCGCGCCAACCTATCCGGATCTCTCCGAAGAAGACGCGGCCGCGATGTGTTATACCTCCGGCACCACGGGCAAGCCCAAGGGCGTTCTCTATTCGCACCGCGCTCTTGCGTTGCACTCGCTGGCGATGGCGTTGCCCGATCATCTTCATTTCAGCCGCTGCGACACCGTTCTCCCCGCAATGTCAATGTTTCACGCCAACGCTTGGGGTTTTCCCTACGCCGCCACGATGACGGGGTGCAAGCAGGTTTTTCCCGGAAGAAATCTGCAGCCGGAAGCGTTGCTCGACCTGATGTCAAGCGAGCAAGTCACACTGACCGGCGGCGTGCCCACAGTTTGGCTGGCGGTGCTGAATGCGATGGATTGCCATCCCGGCCGCTGGAAGCTGGCTCCCGGCCTGCGCATCGCTGTCGCCGGTTCGGCCGCACCCGAGTCGATGTTCCGGCGCTTCGACGCGCGGGGTGTGCGCGTCATTCAACCATGGGGCATGACGGAAACCACGCCCCTAGCCACCTTCTGCACGCTCAAGCCCCACATGGAAAATCAGCCCGATGACGAACGCTATACCGTGCGCGCCAAGCAAGGCATGCCTTCGCCTTTTATCGAGATCAGAAGTATCAATGAGTCTGGCGAAACTTCTTGGGACGGAGTGACCACGGGTGAACTGCATGTCCGCGGACCGTGGGTCACGAACAGCTATTTCCATGTTGAACGTGACGACCGTTGGACTTCCGACGGCTGGTTTCGTACCGGAGACGTGGTCTGCATCGATGGCGAAGGCTATGTGAAACTCACCGACCGCGTGAAAGATCTGATCAAATCCGGGGGAGAGTGGATCAGTTCGGTTGACCTGGAAAATGCGCTGGTCGCGCATGCGTCGATTAAAGAAGCTGCGGTGATCGCCGTGCCGCACTCCAAGTGGCAGGAACGTCCGTTGGCGGTCATCGTTTTGAAGGACGGCTGCCAGGTGTGCGACTCCGAATTGCGCGACTTCCTGTCGCAACGCTTCGCGCGCTGGCAGCTCCCCGACGCATTCGTCTTCGTTGATGAGCTTCCGCACACGTCGACGGGAAAGTTGCTGAAGAGCAAACTGCGCCAGCAATTTAGCGATTGGGCCTGGGATTCGCACTCACACGCAACGCCGGCATCATCGGAATAGTCGCGTCTCGAACGTTATTCCGAACGCAAGGTGCTCGCCGGATCGACCTGTGCGGCGCGCCATGCGGGCAAGCCGCAGGCGATGCCTGCTACGCCCCCTAGCAGGGAGATGACCCCCAGATATGTAAACGGATCTAACCGCGACACCCCAAACAATAGCGTGATCAGCGCGCGACTCGCGGCGGCTGCCCCCAAAAGCCCGATCAGTACGCCAATACCCGTCAGCGTCATGCCCTGCCGAATCACTAGCCCGAGAATGTTCCGCCGGGTCGCGCCCAGTGCGACGCGTATACCGATCTCTCGCAGCCGTTCGGTCACGCTGCCCGACAAGACACCGTAGATTCCTGTCGCCGCGAGTGCCAGAGCCGCCAAGCCAAATGCTTCAAACAGAATCAGAACGAATCTACGCTCTGCCTCCGAGGTGGTCAGCAGGCTGTCCATGGTGGCAACCCGCACGATAGGCTGGTCGCGATCTACGGACCAGACCGCATTCTTGATTGCCGGAGTCAAGCTCGCCGCATCGCCGCGGGTGCGAACTACGAGCGACTGCGCGCGGTCCACCCACGTCCATTGCGAAGTGGATGTATAGAAAGCATCCGACTCACCCATGGCCAGGGAAGCCTGCTTCACATCGCCCACAACCCCCACGACCGTGGCCCACGGACGATCCGAGTGCCCGATGTCGGGACCCAATCGAACCCGCTTGCCCAGCGCGTCTTGTCCGGGGAACTTGCGCTTCGCAAATGACTCGCTGAGCAAAACCGCGAGTGGAGCGCCGGCGGTGTCGTGTTGGTCCAGCAGTCGGCCTCGGCGCAGCGGAATGTGCAACGCTTTGAAATAGTCGGGACTGACGGCGTAGCGAAGTCCTGCTTCGGCGTTATCACTTTGATCGGACTCGAATTGCACCCCATAAGATTCGAAGTCGCCACTGAGCGGCAACTGGCTGGTGAAGGCCGCCGTCTCAACTCCGGGAACATGGCTCACCGCTTCAAGCGCTTGCCGTAAAAATTCGGCGCGCGCGCCGTCGCTGTCGAACCGATGACTCGATTCCTGCACTTGCATCGTGATTACATGCGACGAATCGAAGCCGGGATCAATCGCAAATAAATGTTGCAGGCTGCGCAACAGCAAGCCTGCGCTCACCAGCAAAACAAGAGCAATCGCGACCTCGGCGACGACCAGAGTGCGTCTCGTCCATTGCTGGCCGGCCGCCATACGCACCGAGCTTTGTTGCAGCCCAGCTTGCAAGTCGCCGCTAGAAGCATGCCGTGCGGGGATGAGACCGAGCGCGATGCCGATGACGGTTGTGATGCCGAGTGCGAAAACGAAAGCGGCGGTATCCAGCCGGATCGCGTCCACCCGTGGAAGCCCGGGAGGACTCAGTGCCACCAGCGCCCTAACGCCGAACTGAGCCACCACTATTCCCAGCGCACCGCCCAGCAATGCGAGCAGCAGGCTCTCCGTGAGTAACTGCCGGATCAGTCGCGGCCGTGCGGCGCCCAATGCGACCCTCATGGCAAATTCACCGCGACGTTGCGCGCCTCGAGCCAGCAGCAAGTTAGTCACGTTCACGCACGCAATCAGCAGCACGAGCATGACCGCACCTGCAACCGCAAGCAACGCCGGCTTGACGCCGGCGGCGACGTCGGCCTGCAGGCTATTTACAATCAGTCCGTTGCTCAACGATGCCCACGGCGGCCGGGGAAACTCTGCCACCCGGTTTCGTGCGATCGCGTCGAGATCGCTTCGCGCCTTGGTTATGCTCACCCCGGGGCGCATGCGCGCCACAATTTTCAGATGATGTCCCCACTCCCGCGTCTGCGTGGTCGTGATGTTGCTGCTGTCGTATTGCAGCGGCGACCAGAACTCTGCGGAGGGCGCCAGGATGTTGTTAAACGAGCTCGGCATCACGCCGATGACGAGGTAGCTGTCTCCGTTGAGTTTGATGTCCCGGCCAGCAATCGAGGGATCGGCCCCGAAGTGCCCGTGCCACGCCGCGTCGCTCAGCATCACGACTCTGGGTCCGTGAAAGATATCGTCCGCCGCCTGAAAGTCACGCCCCAAGGCGGGCGCCACGCCCAGCGTGCGGAAATAATTTGCGCTGACTTGCTGTCCGTCCAAACGCTCGGGCTGCTCCGGTCCAGTCAGCGTCGGTTGCCACGGGCGCATTACCGCCACCTCTTCGAACGCGCGATTGCGCTCCGCCAACTCACGATAGGTATGGAAGGTTTGAGGAAGGCGGTTGCCGTCTTGCGCGGCATACCAAATCATCACGATGCGGCTGGCATTTGGATAGGGCAGTGGCTCAAACAGGATCGGATTCACCGCACTGAAAATCGACGTGGTGGCGCCGATACCCAGACCTAGAATCAGAATGGCTGCGCCGGCGAAGCCCGGGTTCCTGCGTAATTGCCGCAGCGCGTACCGAAAGTCCTGCAACCAGGTGAGCATTGGATTCCCTCGACCGCGATCCTCTCCCCCTCATCATGAGCAAGGCTGTCGCCAAGAATCATCCGGCGCAACCCTTTGAAAATCAACCGCAAGTTCGTACACCTCTGATTGAGCTTGTCCGAATTCAGCGGCCAGTGTCCGGAATTGAACGTCGATCCAATCGCAGGGATATCGCCAGCGCACCCCAGGCGCTAAGCACTTAACTCTAACCCGGTGTATCATTTCCCGATGCTTGGCGGACGCAGCAACGAGCAGTGGATCGCCCAATACTCCACCAGTCACCAGCATCCCATCAATCGCCTCTGTCACACCTTCGGCATTCCCACGATTCTCATCTCAGTGGCGCTCTTCCTCGCCAGCTTCTTCGTCCATCGCTTGTGGCTCTACGCGCTCGGATTGTTCGTGATTGGATGGATCCTCCAATTCATCGGCCACGCTTTCGAAGGCAAGCCCCCGGAATTCTTCAGCGATTGGCGATTCCTGTTCGTCGGCGTCCGCTGGTGGTGGGCCAAGATGAATGGCAAAGCGTAAACATCGCTGTGCCGCACTGCGCTTGCGCCTCTCACCATAGTGTTCTATGCTGACCTCACCCTGGCACTTCTGATTTACATAACATTCATGCAGCGTTGGACCGCAAAATTACTGCTGTTGTTTGCTCTGGCCGGAACTTTTGTTCCGCTGGCGCTGGCGGTCGCCGCTGCCCCGGCGCATGCTTGCTGCCTTCGTAAATCGGTTCACCAGTGCCACGGCTCTGATTCGGAAACGGATCAACGCTCCGTCGGCACGACAGCCTGCTGCAGCCACGACTGCTGCCGCGCCGTAAGAACGTCGCAGTCGGCGCATCCGCAGCCGTCGCTGAAATCGGCCCTCGTGCCAAGCATCGACGTCCACGCGAGCGAATCGCGTCCCGCAACTCCGGTAAGCGAACGCTTCGCAACCCAATCCACGCGCGCTCCCCCGCAAGTCTCCATCGCCTGATTCCCGATTCTTACTCGTGACTCCCGAATTCTGATCTCTGAAATCAGAACCGGGAAGGGCACGACTGTCAGTCGTGCCATAACGACGCAAACAGAGAATCGGCTTTAGCCCGTTTGGGGAGGTATCGGCCGGCTAAAGTCGCATCACGATTGGAGACCTATGCGCCGGCTTCACATTCTGCTGCTCGCACTCTGCCTGACCTGCGCCGCCTTTGCCGCGGTGGTCGGCTCCGTGCGCGGCATCATTCACGATCCCCAACATCGCCCCGTGCAAAACGCCATGGTCATGCTCAAGGCAAAGTCCTCGGACTGGTCGACCACAGCAATTTCCGACGCGAACGGCAACTTCACCTTCAACGCAGTGCCACTCGGAGAATATGTCGTCAGCGTCGCCAGCCTGGGATTCGAACAGACGCAGCAGAATGTCATGCTGGTTTCCGGCTCGCAGCCAGTCTTACATTTTGCGCTCAACGTCGCGACCGCGAAAGAAACGGTCAATGTTTCCAGCACGCCTGACTACGCTCCCACCGATTCGTCGACCCCGACCACGGTGGTGGATCGTCTTGAGATTGCCCGCACTCCCGGCGCGACCCGGTCGAACAGCATGGCGATGATCACCAACTTTGTACCTGGTTCCTACGTCACGCACGATCAACTTCACATTCGCGGCGGACATCAAACCAGTTGGCTGGTCGACGGCGTTCCTGTGCCGAACACCAACATCGCTTCCAACATCGGGCCGCAGTTCGATCCCAAAGACATTGACTCGCTCGAAGTAAGCCGCGGTGGGTACGGCGCCGAATTCGGCGATCGCACCTATGGGGTTTTCAACGTCATCCCGCGCACCGGCTTTGAACGCAATCGCCAGGCAGAACTTGTGCTGAGCGCCGGCAATTTCCTTCAGACCAACGACCAGTTCAGCCTGGGCAGTCATACCGAGCGCTTCGCTTATTACGCGAGCGTGAACGGGAACCGCAGCAATCTCGGTATTCAGACGCCCGTGCCGGAGGTGGTTCACGATGCCGCGAACGGCTATGGCGGATTCGGTTCGCTGATCTTCAATGTCGATCCTTCGAACCAACTTCGCCTCGTGACATCACTTCGGAAGGACTACTACCAAATTCCCTATGACCCGAACTTCAACGACCTTGAGAGTTCGCAGTACGACAGCAGCGGCCTGCGCGATGCGGACCACGAATCGGACGCGATTCTGAATTTCTCCTGGGTTCACACATTCAATTCGAAACTACTGCTCACCGTTTCGCCCTTCTACCACTACACCGCGGCGAATTACGAAAGCGATCCTAACGACTATCCCACGGCCAGCACTGATCACCATGCGTCAAGCTATGCTGGCGGGCAGGTAAGCTTCAGCGCGAATCTGCCGAAGAACACCTTGCAGGCAGGCTTTTACGGATTTGGCCAGAGCGACCACGACAATCTCGGGGTTCTTTTCAATTGCCCGGGCAACGGAGACCCGAATTTCCCTGGCTGCTCTCCCGGTCCGCCCCTTGCCGATATCGAGCACGCCTCGGGCAGTCTCGCAGCCTTCTTCATCGACGATACGTTCAAGCCCTTCTCCTGGCTCGCCCTGTCGGCGGGTATGCGTCCCACTCGCTTTTCCGGGGGAGTCACAGAAACCGCGATCAGCCCGCGTTTCGGCGCCGCGCTCAATATTCCTCACCTGAATTGGACCTTCCGCGCCTTCTACGGCCACTACTATCAGGCGCCTCCCCTCATCACCGCCTCGGGTCCGCTGCTTGAGTTCGCCAACGATGCCAATTTGGCTTTCATCCCTCTGCACGGGGAGCGAGACGAAGAATCACAATTCGGCGTCAGCATTCCCTGGCGCGGATGGGTGCTTGACGCCAACGTCTTTCGCACCAACGCGTCAAACTATTTCGATCACAACAACATTGGCGAATCGAATCTCTTTTTCCCGCTCACAATTGAGGGTGCGATCGTACGCGGATGGGAACTGACTCTGCGCTCGCCTCGCATTGCGCACCGCGCACAGATTCACCTCGCGTATTCGAATCAAGTGGCCTGGGCCGGAGGCAACATCAGCGGCGGTCTTACGGATTTTTCTTCCCTGGATTGGGGCCCGCTCGATCACGACCAGCGCAATACGCTCAACATTGGTGCCGACGTGACGCTTCCATGGCGCGCCTACGCCTCCACCAACATCTACTACGGTTCCGGCTTCACCAACGGCTTCCCCGGCGAGCCCTACCCTGGAAATTATTTGCCTCAGCACACCACCTTCGATCTGACTCTTGGCAAAGATTTCGGCGAGAGCTTTTCCGCCTCCATCAACGCCTTGAACGTGGCGAACCGGCGCGTGTTGATTGACAATAGCGTCACCTTCGGAGGATTCCACTGGAACAGTCCCAGAGAAATCTTCGTCGAGTTACGCTACCGTTTTCATTTCTGATGTAGAGGACATATAAAATTGACTCCCATAAGAGAAAAGGCACGCTCGCGCGTGCCCTCCCCCTTCTTCGCAAAACACAACCGTTAGTTCAGAACCCAAGTGTCATCGAAGAGCGTTCCCGTATTGAATACCAAGCCGCCGAAGATCACGAATTGCTGTCCCACCGGATCCCAGACAGTACCGAACAGCTCACGCGCCGGAGGACTATTGACCGGTGCCACTCGCCTCCAGTCGCTGCCGTTCCACTCCCAAGTTGCCTTCTGGTCGACTCCCGCATAGCCTCCGCTGAATACAATCACCTGTCCAAGCTTCTCATCGAGGCCTCCGCTGGTGAAATAGAGAGGAGGCGGCTGCGTCATCGGATTCTCCTGCGTCCAGTTCGTTCCATCCCAGGTCCACGTATTCCGCATCACCCAAAGATCAGACAGCCCGCCGAACAACACAATGTTCTTCCGGATCGGGTCGTATGCGACCACCGAGCCGGCCCGCGGATACGGCGTCGTCGTCGGATTCAGTTGCTTCCAGTTGGTTCCCGTCCACTGATACATGCTGCGCGAAAAGAATTGCCCCTGATATCCGCCGAACATGTCGACATGTCCGCTGACCGGATCGCGGAACAGAATTGGATTGGTCGCGCCCTTCGGAACAGTCCTCGGCAGGGCTTGCGTCCAGGTTGAGGTCGTACCATCCCACAACCAGGTTTCGTTCAAAAAAGCCTGCCCCTGGAATCCCCCGAACATGACGAGCTTATGAATTCGCTCGTCGTAAGCCATGGCCGCGTCGGCTCGATTGCTCGGGCCGCTGGTCGCTACCTGCTCCCATGTGGTTCCATCAAACGTCCATGTGTCACCGAGTTGTCCGGTGGAATCCAATCCGCCAAACAAAACAATCTTCTTGCTGACGGGATCGTAGGCCGAAGCAAAGCCAGCTCTCGCCGTAAAGCTCGTGGCAGTATGCAACCTCTTCCACGTGATCGACGAAGTATCGCCGGCAATTGATAGGGTTGAAAACACAAGCACAAGCAGGACAGGGACTGCATTGCGCAGGATGGCAGAGTTAATACGTTGCAAACGCATTCTCGAAATGGTCTCCTTGCAAAATAGCCGCCGCATCCTAACAACCTCGTGACCAGAGCGGATAGAGCCCAAAGTTAGATCAGGCACAACCCCTCCCCGCAGTGCGGAATCCAATAGCCACTTCAATGGAATCACGCGGAGGCCGCATGGACCAGCAGCAGTGGACAATCATAATTGCGGTGATCGCGGGAGTTGTCATCGTGGCGGTCGGCGGTTTTTTCGTGGCCCGCAGGCGCCGCAGCCAACAACTTCGCGAGCGCTTCGGACCCGAATATGACCGAGTCGTCAAAAAAGAAGGAGCAGTCAGCCGCGCGGAAGGTGTTCTCGAAATTCGCGCCAAGCGCCGAGAAAAATTCCCCTTACGCCCGCTCACTGAAGAAACCCGCGTCGACTTCGCGGAACGCTGGCGGATCGTGCAATCGAATTTTGTTGACGACCCCAAAGCTTCTCTCGCCCAGGCCGATCAATTGGTCAACCAACTGATGGAAACCCGCGGCTATCCCATGGCGGACTTCGATCAGCGTGCCGCCGATATTTCCGTTGACCATCCAGTCGTCGTGGAAAACTATCGGATCGCTCACGACGTTGCTCTTCGCCAAGGCCGCGGTGAAGTCAGTACCGAAGACCTGCGCAAAGCCATGGTTCACTATCGGACGCTATTCGAAGAACTGCTCGGAGATGCATACCCCCAACGAAAGGAGGCACGAGCATGAGCGTGCCAATGAGGAAAGAGGAACCGGAATTCGAGGAAGAAATAACCACGGCCGATCTGGCTCAGGGCAAGCGCCCCGTGTCTGAAGATCTGCCAAAACAAGATGTGCGTGAAGGTCGGCTCAAACTGAATGAGGATCGATTCAGCGAGGATCAAATCAACGATGATCGGCCAAAACCAGTTCTTGCCGGGCGCCCCTCGTCAGCTTCCGGCGAGATCGCGCAGCAAAATGTCAACGCAGCGGTCAGCGACATTCGTAGCACCACCGACGAAGTTCGCAACGCCGCCAGCCCCGGCCGCACTGCCACTGATTCGACCCCGTTATTCCCTAACAACGAACTGGAAGAGCTGCGCAATCGCTGGAGCGGTGTGCAGACCGCCTTCGTCGATGAGCCTCGCAGCGCCGTCGAGCAAGCAGACAGCCTGGTCGCATCGGCCATGAAACGCTTGGCAGAAGTCTTCGCCGAAGAACGTTCCCGGCTCGAACAGCAATGGGATCGCGGCGACAACGTCTCCACAGAAGACCTGCGCATTGCTCTGCAACGCTATCGTTCGTTCTTCCAGCGCTTACTCTCAGTATAAGAACCAGGGCGGACCCAAGCGGCCCGCCCTTATTACTTTCCTCGTAACCCGAACAGCCAAACTTATACGCCGCGCTGCTTTTCACGCAGCAACTCTTCCACGTCACCAATCTTTTCTCCCAGCATGTTCAGCTTGCGCGCCAGGCCCTGAATCTCTGTTTCGGCTCGCCGGTTGACGTCGTAATCCAGTTCGCCGCGCAGTCGATCCTTCGTGTCCTGGCGGTTCTGGCTCATCATGATCACCGGCGCCTGCACCGCCGCCAGCATCGAGAGGAAAAGATTCAGCAAGATAAACGGATAGGGATCCCATGCTCTCTTGCCCAGCAAAATAGACAGGCTCACATAACTCACCAGCACAAAGCCGAACGAGAGAATAAAAGTCCACGACCCGCCAAAACCCGCGACCTTATCTGCAATCCGCTCCCCGAAAGTCGCATCCTTTTCGATGACTTCATTGGGATGACGATTCGCCCGCAGCCGCACCAACTGCTGCGAAGAATGAAACTGCCGGCCCAGCACGCGAAGCATGTCCATTCCGGCAAGCGGCTTGCGCTGCAGCAGCACGGCGATATCCTGCTGGTCCACTTCGATACACACCGCTTCATCGACCGCTACCGCTTCGGTTTGATGCGGAGTCTGCTCCAGCATCGACGCGAAGCCGAAGAACTCTCCGTGCGACGGCTCGTCGATAACCACTTCCTGGTGCTCGTGGTCCACGGTCGAGACCCGCACCCTTCCCGACACCACAACGTAAGCCTGTCCACCGGAGTCTCCGATCTTGTAGATCCGTTGCCGCGGCGCAAAAGTCTTCACCTGCACCTGCCCGGCCAGCACTGCTGCCTCTTCGTCATCCAGCAACGCAAACAGTGGAACGTGTTTCAATACCTCTGGATCGCATGCCATGAATCGCCTCGTCGTGTGAAATCTGGATCGGAAGACGCGTCGAGGATTTCACAAAAGTGGCCCGCGAACAATACGGCACGCATGGCACCCAAGCCGCGCTCGGAGTTAAAGTGGATACAACGTGAACAAACATACTGGCCGTTTTTGTCTGATCGCTCTCATCCTGGTTGCCGTCGTTCTTGGATCTTCCTGCCATCGGAGCAACACGCCGATTGTCAAACGCTATCCTTTTAGCGGGCATGTCGTTTCAATTGACACCCAATCAATATCCGCTCTCGTGGATGGCGACGCCATTCCCGGCTTCATGGACGCAATGGCAATGCCCTACAAGGTCAAGCCAGCGGCGACGCTAAGCCATCTACTTCCCGGCGACACGATTTCCGCCGAGGTTGTCGTGGTGCCGCGCGACACGTCGAACGACGACACGGAACCCGCCTATTGGCTGGAAAATGTCAGGGTCACTGCGCACGCGGACACCGCTCCGGCAACCGCGCCGAACTCACTGCACATGCCCGAACCTGGTGAGGAGGTGCCGGACTTCTCCTTCACCAATCAGGACGGCAACCGCATTTCCTTCAACCAATATCGCGGAAAGACTCTGCTCCTCACTTTCATTTACACACGCTGCCCTTTTCCTGACTTTTGTCCCCGCATGAGCAGCAACTTCGCGGAGATCTACAAGCAAGTCGGCGGGAATCCAGCTTTGTCAGCCACGCAGTTGCTGAGCATCAGTTTCGATCCCGAGCATGATTCGCCCAAGGTTCTCCGCGACTACGCGCACAATGTGGCGCACACGCAAGATGTGGCGCTCTTCAGCCGCTGGCAATTCGCCACCCCCAGTTCCGCGGATTTGCCCAAGATCGCCAATTTCTTCGCGTTGACCGTCAAACCTGAAGGCGGACTCATCACTCACAATCTCAGCACCGCCGTCATCGGCCCCGACGGTAAGATTGTCAAGTGGTATCACGGCGGCGATTGGCAGCCTTCTGATTTAATAAAGGATGTGGCCAGCTCTGCCCCGACGAAAAATTAAACGTGACCACGATCGATTCGCACACGGCTTAAGGAGCGTACGAGTCATGCCTGGAAAAAGCATGACCTGGAAAGAACACAATTTTGGGAAGGGTTCAGTTTTGCAAAGGCACGACTTTGCGACAGCCACGATTTTGGGAAGGCTCGATCTTGAGAACGACACGGCTTAGGACGGGCACGATTTTGGGAAGAGCACAATCTTGGGAAGGGCACGACTTCAGTCGTGCCATCTGAGCGCAAAGCGATCGCGCTTTAGCGCCTGAGGCGTCTGTCGCGGCTTGATGATCCCGCTAAACAGACTTACTCGCCGGACGGAAAGAGGACTCGATGAAACATCTGCTCTTGATTCTGGCCATGCTGGGCGTGATCGTATCTTCTCTCGCGCTCCGCGAGCACTATCGCACTTATGGCGATTCTCCTTGCTCCATCAACGAACGCTGGGATTGCGGCGTCGTCAATCACAGTCCTTACGCCATGCTCGCCGGAATTCCCGTAGCCACTCTCGGCATCGCCGGCTATCTCCTGATGGGCGCGCTCGCTTTCTTGCGATCGTTCCGCCTGCTGCTCGTCCCCACCTTCGCCGGACTCGCCTTCTCTCTTTACCTGGCCAACATCGAAGCTCATGTGCTCGGCGTCTGGTGCATCTACTGCGTCATCTCACTCGGAATCATCTCTCTCATGTCGCTGCTCACCCTGGGAGCCGTCGTAGCACAATTCGTCCGCAAACCGTCGGCAGCATAACCAGATCATTGGAGGAGGTGGCGGCCCGGAGAGACACGCCAGAGCGATCACTGCTTGATCGACACGCGAACCGCCGTCCTTAGTTCAAACATGCTCGCCGTATTTTGCAATCGGGAGCGCACCTGACCAGAAAACCGGGGACACTCCAACTTGTTCGTAAGGATCCCTATTTCCGCCTGACCCCTAGCTTGCGGTTGATGTCGGTCGAAAATTCGATGAAGATGTTGAGCAACACTCCGTATCCGGCCTGCCCTAGCATGGCGCGCCCCCCTTCCGCAAACGCATTGCGCGGATGCGGCTTCCAGGCCGTCGAAACCAATCCCCCCACCAATGCTCCCCCATACAATGCCCACTGCGGACGCAACTCCTGCTCGGTTTCATTGTAGGTAAGAAAGTTCCGCATGATCGCATGCCTGGTCCGGGGCCAGAAACCACTGCATCGGCACTGGTCGTACCGCGGCTCGTATTTCAACTTCGCATTTCCTAGCCAGGCCACGGTATTCGCCGTAATGAATTGCCCTTCCCGCGACGCGAATCGTTTGGAATATCCTCCGAATCCTCCACCCCACTCGCGTGGCGCTCCCCTCGCCTGGTCGATGCCCGCTGCGAACATGCGTTTCATGTATGCTCCCGGGGTCGCCAGCGTCTGATCGAAATAGATCGTTCGCCGCTGTGACTCGTCTAAAGGAACCAGCTGGTGATCCTTTCCTACAAAGATTCCGGTGACCAATCCACTTTCCCAATCGCGTGCTTTGATCAGGGCAGCCGTCCCCGCATTCTTTGTGGCCTCCACCGCCTGTGCGGTCACTTGCTTGGTCATCTCCGCGGCCGCTTGCGCGGGATTCGGATTGTCATCTTTCTTCTCTTCCGGTTTTTCGTCCTGCTTTTCGTCGTGTGGCGTTTCGTTCGGGGATGATTGCGTAGCCGGCTCCCCGGCTTGCGGTGAAGGCTGCGGCTTGGGTTCGTCCTGCGCGAATGCGATTCCCACTTGCCACGCGAGGCAAATCAACAACAAAACAATCGAACAGAGGGCCCCGCGAGTGCAGTCTGCCGTCCCCAACGTCATCACCCTTCGCGATTCTGCGCGATCTTTCGATTATGCGGACCAGCGTGCCCGCTTCTTTGCTCTATGGCCCGCAACCATTGGATTCATTTCGATGCACTCTCTCTACAACCCTGTTGCCGACAAAGGTTGGATCGTCTCGCTGCCCTCAGTGAAGGGCTCGATGGGATTGGAGCAAAGGGAAGGGCACGGCTCCAGTCGTGCTATAAAATCCGCCAGCCATCAGGGCTTTAGCAACTGCGGCAGCCAGGTTTATTTGGGGACAGCCGCTCCGGGTGTCCTGTCGAGCGAAGCTCGACAGCTTTAAGAGAACCGTCCGCCACCTCGACCGCAAGCACGTTGACGAACGGGCGCATGGGACAATTGATCGCGGACGCGTTGCTCGCCCGCGCGGAACTACCTACCTACCCTCTCTCAAACGCGTGCTTCTTTTCTAACTCCTGCAACGCCAGCTGCCGCGCGCTTTCAAATCTCTGCGCTTGCCCCATCAGGCCTTGCGTCGCCTCCGCCCATTCGCCCTCGATCCGCAACAGTCCCTGCGCCGCCACCAGACGCGCCGCTATCTCGATCAAATGCCCAGGAGCCGTCTGTAGGTATTGCGCCTCCGTGGGATCGCCGATCCACACTCGGTTCTCGCTTCCCAGCGTTGTCTGCCAGTACACTTTGCGTTCGATGAATTCCGCCATCACATCGTCCGCGGCCTTGCCAAACACCCAATGTTGGCGCTTGAAATCATAGTGACGGCTCGAGAACGGTACCGGCAGCAATTTTCCCGACTTCAAGAATTCAATCTGCCTGCGATCCACTTCCTTACGCAGCGCGTTGACCACCGGCGCCTCCGCATCTTTCGGATCCAGCGACGGCAACACCTCACGCACAGTCTGCGAAAGATTCACCGCCACCGGCGCATGCAAGCCCTCCGACCCTTCCAGCCCGATGTCGCCATGCAGCACGAAGAAATCTGCCCCTGACGTCGACTGATGAAAAGGCCACTCCAGCCGAATCGTCAGCGGCAATCCCCCCAGCGTCACCCAAATCTTCTTATCCGCGGGGCTTCCAGTCCCGCCCTGTCCCGTCGTCATAATCCGTATCCCTTCCCTGGGGCGCAACTGCCGCGCCACTCAATCCCAATGTGAAAGTATTCCGGAAATCGTTCGCTCGAAGGTCAAGCTGTAATCTTAAATCGAAAATCCGAATCTTTGTTGCCAGCTACTTCCCCTCCAGTAGCCCTCAGCGTCGGCTCTCTTTTGCCGAAGGGTTGTTGCCGGGCATCACGCCGGATTCTGGCTGATTACGGAACGAGATGCTGTCGTTCCACCACATGCACCACTCCAGCCCCTCGTATCGCCCAAATCATTCCCTCGGTATTCATAAGCTCTCCAGAATTCCTCTGTGTCCCCTGTGTCCCCCGTGGTGAAGGGTTTTAGCACCCAGATAGTGCCGCCCGACTTCCGAGGCATACTCCCGCCCCAACCGTTCCGCATTCCCCAACAGCCACTCGCTCAACCGCGTCTCTCCGGTAGCGGGTCCTCCAGGCGCCAGCAAGTTGTCCATCAGCCCCAGGTATTCCTCCCACGTCAGCACGACATCCCTCACGATCCAGCCCGTCAGCAGTGTCGCCAAGTAAGCGAGCACAGTCGGCGCATGAACCAAGCGTACGGTGCGTCCGACGCGTAGGGCTATGAGTCGCACCAGTTCCTCAAAGCTGAACGTCTCGGGTCCAACCGCGTCCTTCACTGAATTGCCATTCTCCTCCACGGCCTCCACTAGCAATCGCGCCATGTCCTCGACATAAATGGGACGAATCTTATAACGCCCATCCCCCGGAATTCCGAATACTGGAAGATGCCGTACGAACCACGCGATATTGTTGATGAGAATGTCTTCCGCGCCGAAGATGACCGTCGGCCGCAGAATTGCATATGAGAGCCCGGAGGTCATCACCGCTTCTTCTACTTCAGCCTTGCCTTTGTAGTAGCCCAGCGGAGATTCGATGGAAGGATTTGCGATGCTGACGTGCACGATCCGGCGCACTCCAGCGTCCTTAGCCGCTGCGATGAGAATCCGCGAATTCCGAACCGCGGTTTCGAAATTCGTCTTTCCGCGTGGGAAGCGAACCCAATAAGTATTGATCAAAGTGGCAGCGCCCCGCAGATTACGCCGCAGCTCATCTGGACGATCAAAGTCATATGGGCAAATCCGCACGCGCTCGCCAAAAAGATTCGTCCGGCCAGCAGGGCCGGGAGGATGGTTCGTAAGGGTGCGAACCTCGTAACCGCGATTGATCAGTAGCCGCGTAGCGTACTTCCCCGTATAGCTGAACGCCCCGGTAATCCCGACACTCGCGGCCATCGGCCCTCCTCTTTCCTAAGCGCTTCGCGTAATTTCATAAAAATCAGATATTTCTGTAGAAAACGAATTGCGTAAACCAAAAAAAGGCCTACCCCGCCTTCTTTCTCACCTTCGTTCCCATCCGCAGCAGCTTTCGTACCGTCCCCGTGGGAAGCCGTTTCATCTGGTCATACAACTCCGTTACCGCCTCAAAAAATCCCGCCATGGCGACCAGCCTCTCTCGCGTGTACTCCGCGCCTACTTCTTTCGGATCCAGGTCGGCCAGGCACTGCCGCAAGATCTCCCGCGTCGGATCAATTTCCCGTCGCTTCCTCTGCTCGATCACCAGCCGGAACATCTCCCAAACGTCCTTCATCGACTCATAATGTTCCCGCCGGTCTCCCAGCACGTGGACGGCGCGCACAATTCCCCAAGTTTCCAGCTCGCGAATCGACGTGCTCACATTCGACCGCGCCACGCTCAGCGTCTCGGCAATCACCTCCGCCGGCAGTGCGGTAGGCGACAGGTACAGTAACGCATGAATTTGCGCCACCGTCCGGTTGATCCCCCACCGCGTCCCCATCTCGCCCCAGTGAAGGATGTACTGCTTCTGCACTCCGGTGAGTTCCGCCATAACTTTTCTTTCAGTACAAACTGAATATACAGAATACTTCGTCTTTTGTCAACCACTGGATTGCGCCGCGGGCATCTATCAGATCTACCGCAGTTGGCCCCCAGCAACCTATTCCATCCTCAGCACCATCTGAATCGCGTCCGCCCGGAGGCTTCCGTCATGTCGCGCCCCTTTTCCACCGTCATTTACATCATCACTATTCTTGCGGGCCAACTCGCAGCGGCCGGCGCAGACTCCTCCCCGCTCCAGCTGGTGTATCTGCAGGACGGCACATCCCTCACTACGTATAACGTGGATCCTCAGACTCTCTCGGCCACGCAAGTCGGCCAACCAGTCAATCTGCCCATGAGCTCATTCGCCCTGCTGACTCCTTCGCTCAACGGCCGCTTCCTCTACATTCGCGGCACCGACTCCAGCCAACGACAGCACCTCTGGATATTCGCCACCGACGCCTCTGGCGTCCCGCAAAATCCGCCGGTTCAGACGATCGATGCCAACGGCATGTTCAGCTTCGACCTCGATCCGGGTGCGAACTTTGCCTACTCCGTGCTGGGCGTCCTGAACTCGCAAAATCAAACCATCTTCAGCATCGAACGCTTCGCCGTCGATCCCAACACCGGCACTCTCTCCGCTCCCACCATTGTTGCCAAATACCCGCCGAACGGTACGTGTACGCCCGGATCCGAAGGCTCGTCCTTCAGCCTCAACGGATTTTCCTCGAACGGCAAAGCTCTCTACGACGACTGGTATTGCTTCCACCACGGCGACGTCGGTGCAATCTATTACACCCGCGCCGTCGATCCGCGGACCGGTGCCCTCGGCCCCGAAACCAAGGTCTACACCTGGACCAGCAATTCCGAGGGATACGACGACGTCACCTTCCTCAACAATCAGATCATCGACTTCAGCATTCCCAATCCCTTCGGCCAAGGCGTGAACAGTCTTAGCATCTATCCCGTGGTCTCCAACAGCAAGACGCCTCTCGTGCAATGCACCGCCTCCATGCTCGAAGCCTGCGGCTATTCCATTGGAGCCTTAGTCCACCCCTCCGGAAAATACATCTTCTTCACCATCAACTATTACACCGATCAGATCGCTCGCATCGATCTGCCCGACAAGAAACTCATCGACACAACCCGTTACATCCCCTTCCAGGTCTCGAAGTTCAATGCCGACGGAACCATCGTCTACGCCCTCTCGGTAGGAAGCAGCACCTACGACGTGGAAATCTACGGCTTCAACCCTCAGACCGCCGACGTCACCACCACCGGCTCATCCATCCACGCCCCCTCCATCACCGACACCTTCTGGCCCGTCCAGCGCGAGTGACGAATCGTCGACGCTCCTAAAGGAACCTGACACTACGCCCAGCCTCTGCACACCGGTGCGTTTTCTCCCTACCCATTCGTTCAATTGCGTCAGGAGTTTTCGCCTTATCAAGAGTGCAAGAAATTGCAGCTTCCCGCAGAAAGAAAACTAACGCGTTTTTGATAGCTCACGGTAGAATGGCCGGCCAGTTTTCATGAGGGGGAATCTACTGGCTAGGAGCCGTATACCAATGTTCTGCCAATTGCGCGTCTACTTCGTCGGCCTGTTGCTCGTTTTGATGTCGAGTTTCGCACAAGCCGCCACCGTCCCAATCAGCGTCTATCCGAACCCTGCAGATTTTGGAACCGTCGCTCAGAATTCCAGCGGCTACCTGATCGCCTACGTCAGCAACGTGAGCCTGAATTCTGTCAACCTCACGAGTATGACCATCTCCGGCGCTAACAGCGCTGACTTTGCCTTGGCATCCTCTTGTATCGGCACATTGCCCTCTGGCCAAAGTTGCCAGATGACCATGATCTTTACACCTTCTGTTCAAGGAAGCCGCACCGCGAACCTCCTGATCGGCGTTCAAGGCCTGAGCCAGAAGGTTTCCGTTTTACTCGACGGCATCGGCGGAGCTCCAATTCCTGTGTTGACCTCCATGTCTCCAGCCACCGCCTATGTCAACGGCGCTGGCTTCGCACTCACTCTCACCGGCTCGGCTTTTGCTTCCGGTGACGTGGCGTACTGGAACAACTCTCCGTTAACCACTACCTACGTCAGCTCGGCTGAGCTCATCGCGCAGGTTCCTGCATCCTCCCTTACAGGCACTGGATCGGATTGGGTCACCGTCGCAAATCCCAATGGAAACTCCTCGGGAGGGCTTGACTTCAACGTGATTGCTCTCGATCCCTTTGTCAACAACATTTCTCCGTCGTCCATCATTGCGAAATCACCTCCGCCGGCAATCCTTGTGAACGGCAGTAATTTCATGACCGGCGCGAGTGTCAAGTGGAACGGGAAGACGATGCCTACGACCTACCTGAGCTCAACCCAGCTGCAGGTGACGCCGACGACTGACCAACTCGCGTCCGCCAAGATCGTTCAGTTGTCCGTTACCAATCCTGCTCCGGGCGGAGCCTCCCAATCCATCAACTTCAACGTCACCTATCCCGCCAAAGTTACGGTCTTGAATCTTCCCGCCAACGATTTGGTTTGGGATCCCTATGCCCAGCGAATCTATGCCTCCCTCCCCAGCACCTACGGTTCAAAGGGCAACAGCATTGTGGTCATCAACCCTTCGACCGGCAAAACCGCCGGATACTACTTCGCCGGCAGTGAACCCAACCAGCTCGGCTTGTCCGCCGATTCCAAGTACCTCTATGTCGGACTGAATGGAAATGGCTCTGTGCAGCGTCTGCTGCTTCCCAGCTTTGCCCCCGACATCAACATCAGCTTGGGCACGACCAACTTCGGACTCAACAGTGCACTCGATCTGCAAGTTTCTCCCAGCGATGCTCACTCCATTGCTGTTCCGGAGGGCTCGCCGGAATGTTGTAGCTCAGGAGGTCTCTACTTCTATAAGGATGCAAACCAACTCCCCGACTCGATCCCCTATCCATTTTTCACCAGTGTCGTGTACGTCGATGCAAGCACGCTTTATGGGTACAACAACGGCACATTGGGCGACGTGGCCGTCAACTCGAGTGGAGGCACCTTGGGCCAGCAATGGAATGGCTTGGTCCAGGGTAATTCCATTCAATACGACAATGGACTGATCTACGGGAGCAATGGTCAAGCTTTCAATCCGGTCACCGGAAAACTCGTCGGTACTTACGATGTGAACGGAAACAGCTGTTGCAATTCCATGCAGGTCTTACCCGACTCCGCGATCGACCGCGTATTCGCAGTAGGCACCACGCCGTTCTTCAACTCGTTCGGCATCACCAGCTACGATCTTGCCAAGTTCACTCCCGTAGCAGTGACCGATCTCTCTCAGCTGACGAATACAAGTCCGCTGTCGTTCACCCGTTGGGGAAGCAGCGGCTTGGCCTTCGTTCTGCAAAACGGATGCTGCGGCAGCACTTCCTCGCAGGTCGTGTTGGTGCAGAGTCCCTCCATGCTCATGACCGCCGGCGGCTCCAAGAATCCTGCGCCTGTAGCGCAGACTCTTTCGCCCGCCAGCGCCACTCACGGAACCTGGAACTTTCCTCTGACCGTAAAAGGCACCGGATTTGTCCCCGGCTCGCAAGCAACTTGGAACGGCATAGCGCTGACGACCACCTATCTGAGCGCAACCCAACTCACCGTCTACGTGCCCGCCGGCAACGTTGCAGCGACAGGCACAGCCCAAGTCATCGTCACCAATCCCGCGCCCGGCGGTGGCTCGTCCAGCGCGCTATCCTTCACCATCAACTAGCAGGAACGAATGCCCCACCCTTCTCGCGCCTTTTTGCGAGAGGGTGGGGATTTTGATCTACCCAGCAATTCATCGACGCCCCTCCTTCGATCCCCTCAACCTCCAGCCCCGATGGGTAAGCGGAAGAAAAGATAACCGAGCCCCGTGGACGACAGAAACACCGCTTCTGTCGAAGGCCTTTTTTCGCGCCAGAAAAGCCCGAACCATACCAGTAACCCTCGGCTCTAAACGGCTATTTGTTCCACCTACATCCCGATCCG
>Ga0070712_100000612_pt1 | contig 20972 bp, 18 predicted proteins | sample LARL81metaG_FD_71396 | JGI IMG/M metagenome (GOLD analysis project Ga0070712, IMG submission 71396) | Corn, switchgrass and miscanthus rhizosphere microbial communities from Kellogg Biological Station, Michigan, USA - LAR L8-1 metaG | ecosystem: Host-associated > Plants > Roots > Rhizosphere ...
CCGGGGATCGGCGGTCAGTACGCCCGCGCGGACACGCACCCCGGCGATGCCGGTTACGACCGCTTGCCAGATGCCGCCGAGGTTGGCCATGTGCAGGCCGGAGCTGGTCATCCCGGTCAGGTCGTCCAGGTCCAGCGCCAGCGCCATCCGCAGCATCTCCAGCGCCTCGTCGGGCCGGCCGGCCCGGGCCAGCAGCGACGCGGTGATCGCGGGTGACAGCGAGGAGCCGTGCGCGGTCCGCGGATCGTAGTAGTCCAGGTTCGGTTCTAGCGAGCCCGGCATCACCTGGTCCGGGACCAGGTGATGGGCCATGAGCACGTCCGGCTGCTTGATCAGCTGCGACCGGGCGACCCGGTCCCGGCCGAGCAGCAGGTCCGCCGCCACCGGCGGGGCGGCGACGTCGGTGATCAGCAGCGGCTCCAGGGCGAAATAGCCGGCGAACTGCTCGTACCGCCCCGATGCCGGGTCGTACCCGTCGACGAGCCGCCCGGCCAGCTCCCGCCACCGGGCTGTTTCGGCCGGCGCCGCCCCGGCGCGGTCGGCGGCGCCGGCCCCGGCCCGCAGGTTCCACCGGGCCATCACGTTGGTGAACGCGTTGTCATCGACCCGCTCGTGGTACTCATCCGGGCCGATCACGTCGTCGATATGGGCGCCGCCGACGGCGTCCAGGCGGCAGCGCGACGCCCAGTACCTGGCCGTCTCGGCCAGCAGCGGCGCCACCGCCGGGACGGCCAGCCCGGTCCAGCTGGCATAGTGCGCGGCGGCCCAGGCCACGTCGGCGGTGATGTGCTCCTCGAGCTGGCCGGTCAGGATCGGCGTCCTGCGCCCGCCGAGCCGGACGGAGGCCGGGGTGACATCGTCCCCGCTGGCCGCGGACTCCCACGGGAACCGGGCGCCGTGCCGCCCGGAGGCGCGGGCCCGCGCCCGGGCGGCATCCAGCCGGCGCAGCCGGTAGCGGATCATCGCCGCGGCGGCCGCCGGGTCCATGGCTGCCACCGCGGGAAGCACGAACACGTCCGCGTCCCAGAACACGTGCCCCGCGTATCCGGTGCCGGACAGCCCCCGGGCGCCGGCCGCCAGCTCGCCGCGTTCCTTGATCGCGCACCACAGCTGAAACAACGCGAACCGCAACGCCAGCTGAGCCTGGGGGTCGCCGCGGACCTGGACGTCGACGGCGTCCCACCGGCGCGCCCAGGCCGCGCGGTGATCGGCGAGCAGCCGGTCGAAGCCGAGCCGGCCGGCCGCCTCGAGCGTGTCCGCGGCCATGCGCGGGTCAGGCCGGTGACGCCCGCTGGCGGCGTACGCGGCTACCCGCTGCACGGTACGGACCGTTCCGTCGCGGCGGGCCTGCTGGACGGCGGCGGCGGCGATGCCTGCCCCGGTGCCGGCGTCGGTCCGCGCCCAGCACACGCCGCCCTGGCGGCCGGCGGTCATCTTGGTACCCGGGGGGCGGCGCAGCGGACGGCCCGGCCGGGGTAGCCGGGCGACCGGCGCCTCGGCGCGCATGGCGACCACTCCGGGAACGGTGATGCTGGCCAGCCGGACGGTCCGCAGCGGGCATTCGACGTCCAGTTCTGCGCGTTCCAGGACACCGGTCCGCAGGTCCAGCACCCGGCGGTCACGGACCGGGGCAGGCTGCACGGCCAAGCCGGTCCACAGCGGGCCTGGCAGCAGGTGCTGGCCCGGCCCGGTCCCGTCATACACCCCGGCGGCCAGGACCATGGGCTGGGCGCCCGCGGCCGCCTCCTCCACCGACCCGCGTGTGGCCACGCCCCCGGCGCCCAGCGTGAACAGCGACTCGGTCACCCGGCGGCGCAGCGGCCCGCCGGTCTCGCACAAGATCCACGCCGGATCCTCATCGACCGCCGGCACACGCTGGCAGGCATGCCGCCGAACCTGCTCATCTAGTAGCGCTAGCAGCATCCTGGACCCGCCGCCGGCATGGATGACGCCGTCCGGCACCCCGGTCGGTTCCGGGCCGACCGACACAGCGACCACTCGGGTCGCCTCCGGGACCAGCAGCAGAGCATCAGGGCCTGGTTCCCCGCCAGGAGCGCCGAACTCGCTGCCCACCAGCAGCAGCAGCCCCGGACCCACGCCCCGCCGGACCAGCACCCCCAGAATGCCGCGCATCACCTCACGGCTGTCCTGTCCCGGCGCCAGCCGGCATCCCGCCAGCAGCTCAGCCGGAACGATATCGTCGCAGCCGATCACGGTGACGTCCACACTGGCCGCGCGCAACGCCGCAACACGACGGCCCACAGCCGCCACCTGCTGGCGCCGGGACGGCGCGGCCGCCCTCCAGGTAAAAACAACAGCCGCGAAGGTGCGGCCGGTAACCGCGCGCATTCCGGTCACTCCCTACGTCAATGAATGAGATGATCGCGCCCGATACCGGCTGCGGCCAGGGCCCAAAGGCCCTGGGGAGAAGTCCGACCGGTCCTGCGTCGTGGGGGCCATCCGGCGGTCCCGCCTCCGGCCGCTCGAACAGCCGCTCAAACAGGCCACCGGGCCCGGCATCGCTGGGTCCGAAGATGCCAGCGAAACTGCTGTTCCGCATCCGGCTCGGTGCTGGTGTCCGGGTGCTAGCGGCGGGCCAGCTCGCGGAACGCCTTCTTCAGGACCCCGGCATCCGCGTCACGCGGCACGCCGAGCACCTGGTAGTAGTCCCGACGGACGTTCATCCTGGGACTGACCTCCGCGGCATTGGGGGCCTGGGTGCCGATCCGCCCCTCCGGCTTACCCGCCCGGACGGCCGCGGGATGCGCCATGGCGTCACCCCGCGGCCGTCGGCAGCGGTCAGGACTTGCTGATCGCGATCTTCTTGGCCGGACCGCTCTTCGGCTCGGGGACGCGGACCTCCAGCACCCCGTCCTTGTAGGTCGCGGCGATGTCGGCCTCGGTCACGCCTTCCGGCAGCGGCAGGGACCGGGACAGCGACCCGTAGCGCAGTTCCTGGCGCACGTAGCCCTTGCCCTCCTTCTTCTCTTCCTCACGGCGTTCGGCCTCGATGCGCAGCACCCCGTGCGAGACGGTCAGCTCGACGTCGGTTTCCGGGTCGATGCCGGGGAGATCGGCCCGGATGACCAGCACCCCGTCCTCCCGGAACTCCTCCACCCGGATCAGATCCTCAACGCCCCACCAGTGCGGGAACGGCACTGGACGGAACGGAATCATCCGCGTCCACTCATCGAGCATGCGGTCGAACCGGCCGGGGATATCGGCTGCTTCCCTGCGAGGCTCCCGCTTCATCAGACCTGGCATAGTTCTCACCTCCTGTTCGCCAGGCAATGCGCCGGGTAACCCGGCCGCTAGGGCCTTTGGTCCGCCTCAGGCAGTAGGGAGGACTCTGTGAGCCGCTGATGCCCTGCTTTGAGGATCAAGGCAGGGTGTGGGCCAACTCGAGCGGAGGTGCAGGCCATGAGCATCAATGATCACTGGGCGGTGAGCCTGGACATCACCGAGACCGGCGGTCGCGCGCACGCCGCGGCCGGGCAGATCCTGCACGCGGCCGCGGCCGGCACCGGGGACATCACCCACGAACGGGCGCACCTGCACCTGTAAACGTCAGACATCCAGTCCCTGTGTGGCGGGCGCTGTGGCCCGGCGGGAGGGCTCCGTCTGGAGGTGCTTGAGTCATGAAGCCGAGGTTCCCGCATAAAGGTGCCGGCGGGAGCATGCCGGAATCCGGCGGCCCGCCACCGGACCCGGTCCTGGCGGATTCGCCCGCGTGCCGGGAGGACAGGGCATGCTGCTGCCCGGCCCATCCCGTGGTGCGGGTCGTCATGCCGCCCGTGACCGGGCGGCCCCATTCGGTGGACCTGCTGTTGTGCGGCCACCATTACCGGGTCTCCCGCGAAGCCCTGGATGCCGCGGGCGCGCGCGTGCTGCCATTGCCGGGCCGGGCCGGCGCGGCCAAGGCCGCGCTCCTGGAAGACGACCGCCAGCACGCCGAAGTCGCCGGACGGTGACGTACCGTCCGAACGCACTGGCTGTTTCTAGGGCGGACAGCATCAGGAGGTTCCGCATCCTGGATGCCGGCTTCACTGTGGGCGTAGTCATCTGCCACATCCGTGACTTCCACCTGACCGGAACGGACCTTTGCCCCTATCCCTGCGAGACGGCGCCGCGGCCAGGCTGGTACGTGCCGAACGAGATCGTCATCGACCCGGATGCGCGCTGTAGGGCGAAGGAGCAATGACATGAGCACGGTGCAGCAAACCTGGCCGGTGTATGCCCTGCTGGCGGACGGGAGCACGGTGGAGATCCGCCCGGCCGGCCCTGCGGACTTCGCCGCGGTCAAGGCCATGCACGAGGCGATGTCGCCGGAGAACGCCTACTTCCGGTTCTTCAGCCTCAGCCGGACGGCGGCCGAGACCGAGGCGCGGCGGATCTGCCGGGAGCCACGACCGGGCCGGGCGGCGCTGCTCGCGCTGGCGGATGGCGAGGTGGTCGGCTGCACCAGCTATGAGACGATCGAGGGGCCGGGCCACAGGGTGGAGGTGGCGTTCGCCGTCGCTGACCACATGCACCACAAGGGCGTCGCGACCTTGCTGCTCGAGCACCTGGTCTCCTATGCCAGGAATCACCAGATCGCCATGTTCACCGGGATGACGCTGGCGGAGAACACGGCCATGCTGCGGGTATTCACCGACGCCGGCCTGCCGGTGCACCGTCACGCCGAGGGCGGGGTCGTCGACATGATCATCCCGCTGCCCGCGGACGGCGCGGGCACCGACCTGAACGGCTACCTGAACGCGGTGGCCGAACGGGAGCGCCACGCGGACGTCGCCAGCCTGCGGCACGTGTTCGCACCCGAGTCGGTCGCGGTGATCGGCGCCAGCCGGCGGCCGGGGACGGTCGGCCGGGCGATCTGGGACAACATCCGCGACGCGGGATACGCGGGAAGGCGGTACGCGGTCAACCCGCATGCCAGGCAGATCGACGGCGAGCCCTGCCTAGCCTCGGCCGCTGACCTGCCCGAGCATGTCGACCTGGCGGTGATCGCCGTGCCCGCCGGGGCCGTCCTCGACACCGCCGAGCAGTGCGGGCGGCGCGGCGTGCGCGCCGTGGTGGTGGTCACCTCCGGGCTGGACGCCGCCGCCCGCGCCGCCCTGCTCGCGACCTGCCGGCGGCACGGCATGCGGCTGATCGGCCCGAACTGCTTCGGCGTCGCGGTACCAGGCATCGGCCTGGATGCCACGTTCGCGGCCGCCCACCCGCGGGCGGGCGTGGCCGGCCTGGTCATGCAGTCCGGCGGCCTGGGCTTCGCCGTCGCCGATCAGCTGTCCCGGCTGGGCATCGGCATCTCCTCGTTCGCGTCGGTGGGCGACAAGCTCGACGTATCCAGCAACGACCTGCTGATGTGGTGGGAGCGGGACGGCGTTACCAGGCTCGCCGTGCTGTACATCGAGTCGTTCGGCAACCCCCGCAAGTTCGCCAGGACGGCCCGCAGGGTGGCCGCGAGCATACCGGTGCTCACCGTGGAGGCCGGCCGCTCCGAGGCCGGGCAGCGGGCGGCCGCCTCGCATACCGGGGCGGTAGCGACGCCGCTGGTCACCAGGGAGGCCCTGTTCCGGCAGGCCGGCATCATCGTGACGCCTGACTTCGGCGACCTGACCGGGACCGCCGCGCTGCTGGCGAACCAGCCTGTCCCGGCCGGTGGCACGGTCGCGATCGTGTCCAATATCGGCGGCGCGGGGGTGCTCGCGGCCGACGCCTGCACCGACCTCGGCCTGGCCGTACACCGTCCCCACGGGCAGATCCGCCGCCGGCTGCGCGCGCTGATCCCCGAGGGCGGAGCGGCCGGCGGCCCGGTCGACACCACCGCCGCGGTCACCGCCGCCCAGTTCCGGGAATGCCTGGAGCTCGCGGCGGCCGACGAGGAAGTCAGCGCCATGATCGCCCTCGTGCTGCCCACTGGCGCGACCGGCGACCTGGTCGCGGCCATCCAGCAGGCCGACATCCGGGTCCCGCTGGCCGCCGTGCTGCTCGACCAGGCAGAAACGGTACGGCTACTGCCTGGCCCGGCGAAGGGGGATGGCCAGGCGGACGGGATCCGGATACCGGCCTACAACTCTCCGGCCGCGGCCGCGGCCGCCGTCGCCCATGCCGCCAGGTACGGGGCGTGGCGGTCGGCGCCGAGCGGCGTGGTGCCCGAGTTCGCCGACATCAAGACCGAGGAGGCGCGTGCACTGGTGCGCGGGTTCCTCGGCTCCGACGGCCACGGGGGCTGGCTTCCTCCGGATATGACCGCGGCGCTGCTGCACTGCTACGGGATACCGCTGGCCGAGCTGGTCCCGGTCCACGGCGAGGACGACGCCGTCGCCGCCTTCGCGGCGGGCGGCGGGGTCCCGGTGGTGCTCAAGGCTGACGTGCCGGGGCTGGTGCACAAGACCGACGCGGGCGGGGTCGAACTCGACCTGCGGACCGAAGCCGATGTACGTGCCGCCTACCAGCGGCTGGCCAGCTTGTTCGGGCGCAAGCTGCACGCCGTTCTCGTGCAGCCGATGATCGGCGACGGCACCGAGGTAATCGTGGGCGTGGCCGATGACCACCTGTTCGGGCCGCTGGTGGTGTTCGGGCTCGGCGGGGTGGCCACCGAGGTGCTCGCCGACCACGCGGCACGGCTGACGCCGCTGACCGACCTCGACGCGGACACGCTGATCCGGTCGATCAAGGCGGCGCCGCTGCTGCTCGGCCACCGCGGCAGCCCGCCGGCCGACCTGAAGGCGCTGCGCGGGCTGCTGCTCCGGGTCTCCCGGCTCGCCGACGACCTGCCCGAGATCACCGACCTCGACCTCAACCCGGTCATCGCCCGCCCGGACGGGGTCTTCGTCGTGGACGCGCGGGTCAAGGCGGCACCGTACGCGCCGCAGGACCCGTACCTCAGGAAACTGCGCTAGCCATAGACGCAAGCCGAAGTCCCGGTCAGCACCAGCCACCTGGGGCCGACCGAGCCGGAAACCGGGGCGAAGTCCTCGCTTAGGTGCCCGACCGGCCGCTGCGGGACTGGTCCCATGCGGCGAAGCCGGGTGAGATAAGCCGTCCGCTGGGACCTTCGGCCTTGGCGGGCCGGGACCTATGCCGACGCCGGGCTTCTCAGCCCGGCATAGCGTCATATTGGAGATGCCTGGGCTCCTGGACGTTGAGTGATGCCGGCCCGCTGCGGCCCGGCGGCCTTCTCGGGAGCCAGCGGAAGGGGATGCGAGATGAAGCACCGCAAGGTGCGGGATGTGATGACTCGTGCCGTCACGGTCACGACGTCGACGAGGTTCAAGGATCTGGCGCGGATGGTGGCCGGGCGCGGAATCGGCGCGCTGCCTGTGCTCGGCCGCCACGGGGCGGTGGTCGGGGTGGTGTCCGAGGCCGATCTGCTGGCCAAGGCGGAGTTCCAGCACGACCCGGGCTCTCGCCCGGCAGTGCGTCACCGGCGGGTGCTGCGGGCCAAGGCCGCCGGGGACACGGCCGGGGACGTGATGACCAGGCATCCGGTGACGGTGCGGCCGGATGCGACGGTGGCGGAAGCGGCGCGGCTGCTGAGCCGCCATAACGTCAGCGGCCTTCCGGTCGTCGACGAAAACGGGGCGCTGGCCGGCATAGTCGGCCCGCGTGACGTGCTCGGGGTGTTCCTGCGGCCGGACCGCGAGATCCGCGCCGAGATCATCCGCGATGTCCTGGCTGGGTACCTGGGCACCAATCCCGCTCTGGTCCGGGTGGATGTCACCGGCGGCCTGGTGACCGTGGCCGGGGAAGTGGAACGCAAGAGCATGCTTGCGAGCGTGGCGCCGGCCGTCCGCGCCGTCGACGGGGTCATCGGCGTGCGGTGCCAGCTCAGCTATGCGATCGATGACACGCGGATTCCCTTCACCGCGGACCTGGGCGGCTACTGACAGCGGCCCTGGCCTGTACAGCGGAGCCGACGCAGGAACGGGTCCTGCGGCCGCGTGTACTGAGCGTCAGCAGGTCGTGTGGAACAGCCCGGCGACCGGTACGGATCCTGCCAGGTCGTTGTAGATCTTCACCGCCTCGCGTGTCTCGGCCACGTGCGCCGCGATGGACCGCTCGGCCAGGTAATCAAGGGTGCGGGGGTCGACCTGGAGCCGCCGGTTCATGCCCAGGGACAGCACGACGGCCGTGGCGCCGTGGGCCAGGAGCTCTTCGATGTCGGCGGGCTGGATGCCGGGCTCATGCCTGGTCCCGGTCTCGTTCCAGTCCCATTCCCGGCCGCCGCCGGGGTAGAGCTTGAAGTCCTTGCCCGCGCCGATCCCCTCGACCTCCATGCGTCCCCAGCTGACCGCGAGGATACTGGGAGATCTCATCTCGCCGCTCATGACACTCTCCTGGCTGACCGGGGACCAAAGCCCATTGTGCTCTGCCTCCCCGGTCAGGGATCGTGACAAGCGGCCGGGGTCACCGGCGGATGGAGGTGTGCGATGAGCATCGCGCGCCGGATCGCGGAGCTGTACGAGGCCAAGCTGAACGCCGTGCTCGACCGCGCCGCCGATCCCGGTGAGCTGGTCGACTACTCCTACGTCCAGCTGCAGGAACTGCTGGCCGAGGTGCGCCGCGGCGCGGCGGAGATCGCGGCCAGCCGCAAGCGGGCGCAATCGCGGGAAGCCGGCCTGCGGCAGGCCGCCGGCCGGCTGGCCGAGCAGGCGGAACAGGCGGCGCAGGCCGGGCGGGAAGACCTGGCCAGGCAGGCGCTGACCCGCCGCGCCGCGATCGTGGCTCAGGCGTCCCGGCTCCGGGAGCAGCAGGATGCGCTGCGCGCCGAGGAGCAGAAGATCTCCGACGCCGGGCGGCGCCTGGCCGAGAAGATCGAGGCGTTCGCCCTGCGGAAGGAAGCGATCAAGGCCGGCTACACCGCGGCGCGGGCGCAGGCCAGCATCGCCGAAGCCTTCGCCGGGATGTCCGGTGACGTGGCTGAGGCCGACACGGCTGCCCGCCGCGCCGAGGATGAGCAGGTTGACCTGCAGGCACGGGCACGCCGGCCCGGTGAGGTGCTGACGCCGCTGCTGAGCGATGAGCAGCTCCAGGCGCAGCTGGACCAGATCAGCATCCGCGCAGAGGTGGACGAAGAGCTGGCCCGGCTCTCCGAACGGCTTGCGGCTGGTGATGCCCAGGGACACCGGGCCGTCCCGCATACCGCTGACTTGCGGATCGAGGCATGGGCGCCGACGCGGGAGGCATGCCTGGCCGAGGCGGTGCGGGGACTGGTGGATAGCTTCGCGGCCCTCGGCGGCGTCCGGCCCCGGCATACGGCCGAGCGGCGCTTCATCGCGGGTTCGGACGCGGATCTGCTGGTGGCGGTCATCGATGAGGTGATCTACCGGCTGGATGCCGACGGCGAGATCCCGGCCGCCGTGGATGTCCGGCCGGCGCCGGACGGCGCGATCGTCCTGTCCCTGCAGCTGGCCGACGTGGGCGAGGCGGAGATCACCGGGGCGGTGCCGAAGGCGGCGTCGCTGCACGACCTGCGCTGCGGGCCCGGCCCGTCAGGCCGGTGGTCATGCGGGATCACCATCGACGTGTAGCGTGATCGTGCCGTCCGGCCGCAGGACCGGTCCGCTGGTCCGTTCGGCCAGCCGGACATACTCCCTGGCATCGTCGGCATGGCCTTCCCGCAGTCCCGGGTCCCCGGGATGCGGCAGGACCTGATCGACGCCGCGGCCGGGGCCTGATACGCCCCCGTTCCAAAAGATCATCAGGAAGAACGGGCGGCGGTATCAGCGGCCGTAGGCCTCAGCCCGGGTGCGCGTAAAGTAGCGGCGGCTACTGAGAGGTGCCGCTTCGCCGGCCCACCGGCTGAACGCTGACCAGAACGGATCGACGCCGGGACGCCTGAGCGGCTGCTCGCCTTGCGGCGTGATGAGCATCGTGCCCAGGAAGGGGTCGACGACCTCACCCACCATGGCCGCCTCGATGCCGTCCGCCGCTAGGGCGGCCAGGAAGCGCCCGCGCAGCCCGCGGCGACCGTGGCGATCGGCGTTCCCTCCGAGATCGAGGCGTAGGTATCGATGCCGGCGTGGCCGCCCGAGCCCGGCGGCCAGTGCCCAGGTGGCATCCGCCATGTCGGGTGCCGGCCCACCCGCCGAGACGACCGCGAGGCCCCGGGGTGCAGATCATCATCAGCACCGGACCGCACGGGTGAGAGCGCATGGCTATGCCCTGGTACCCGGGATCCCGGCGCGGCGGCCGGTTTTCCGTCGCCCTCGGCGTCGGCCGGGCCGGGCGTTCCAGGATGGCCCGGTATAGCCGTTCGTAGCGCGCGGCCATCCGGGCCAGGGAAAACCGCCGCTCGGCGGCGGCGCGGCACCGCCAGCGGCTGATCTGGCGGACGCGGACGACGTCAGCAGCCATCTCCTCGTCGCCGCGGCACAGGTATCCGGTCCGGCCATGCTCGACGATCTCGTGTGCCGCGCCGTAGGGAAATGCCAGCACCGGTGTGGCCGCTGCTAGCGCCTCGGCCATCACCAGGCCAAAGGGTTCGGGCCAGGCGATCGGGTTGACCAGGGCGGCGGCATAGCGCATCAGTTCCAGCCGTACCGCGAGCGGCTGCTCGACGGGCATGTCGCCGCCGGACCCGAGCAATGGCCGGACCTGCTGGTCGAAGTAGGCGCGTTCGGCAGGCCCGCGGATCTTCGCCGAGATGACCAGCGGCCACCGGGCCAGCCGGGCGACCCGCACCGCGTGATGGACGCCCTTGTCCGGGGACATGCGGCCGACGAACAGCAGGTACCCGCCGGTCCTGGGGCCGGGCTTGTAGACATCGAGGTCGATGCCATGATGGATGACTGCTGCCACCGGGATGCCGCCGAGGGCGGCGGCCTGGGCGTGCGACACCGCCACGATCCACGCGTGCCGGGCGACCTCGGAGAACAGGCGGCGGTTCGCTGGAGTGGCCGGACCGTGGACGGTGGTCACCACCGGCGGCCGGGCAATCCCGAATGATCTGGCCAGCCGCGGGCCCAGATCGGTGTGGTCGTGGATGACGTCCGCCCCGGCCAGCGCCTCGTAGGCGGCCAGGACATGCGCACGCTCTAGGGCACGGTCTCCCATCGGCTCGGCCGGCGACTGGAACAGCCACTGCCGCCGCACCGGGCAGACGGACTCACCGACGGTGAACAGCCACACGTCATGACCGAGCGCGGCCAGGCCGCGAGCGAGATTGTCGATGACCGCCTCGGTGCCGCCGTAGGCGGGAGGCGGGACCGGGATCCACGGTGGCGCGATCAGGCCGATACGCATGGCGAGGCTCCCTGCGGCAGCAGGGTCCGTCGGCCGGTCCGCTGGGCCCAGCCGAGGCCGGCCTGCCAGCGCTGCCTGCATGATGCGCACATGAACGTCGCCGTGTCCCTGCCGGGGATAGGCGGCAGGTCCGGCGAACCGCAGTCAGTGCACCGGGCCGGGAGCGTCAGCGCTGGGGCGATGTCAAGCGAGACCATATACGTGTGCACAGATTCAGTGCATCACCGTGCCGTGCCCGCAGCGGGACCGAAGGTCCCGCGAGGCTAGGGGCGTTGGTACCAACGTCGCCTCTGCCCAGGTGGCAAGGTCGCATACCGCCGATTCCAGGCCAGGGGCAGACCGCGGCCGCCTGGAAGTGGCGCCTGCCTCGCTGCGGTCATGGACGGGTCGGCCCGGCGGCCAGGGCGGCAAGGCGTGCCAATCCGGGCAGCTGGCGGGTCACGGCCATGACCCCGAAAGAGATGATGGCCGGCCACGAGTAGAGAGGCTGGTTATGATGCAGACGGCCATCGGGATCCCGCCATGGCAGGCTGGCCACCTGGCCGAGCGGCGCTTCCCCCTCCAAGGCGGCGACCAGTTCGAGCGTCGTGCGCTGCCATTCGCCGCGGGCCCGTAACGGCCATGCTCCAGTGCCTTGTCGGCGCAGAAGGTCACGTGCGGCCCGCCAAGGACCACCGGCACGCCGGCCTGCGCCAGCATCGTCGCGATCAGCGGCAGCCCCAGCCGCGGCAGCAGCACGCGATCATAGACGTGATGATCTGGCGGACGCGGCTCCACCAGGCATACCCGAAGGCTCATGCCGGCACCTTCCTCCGCGCTTGTCTCGGCACCGCCGGAATCTCTTCGCGGGAAACTCATCCGTGCTTTCGGGCATCGCCCCGTGCGGATACCACGCGACGGCATAAGTCCTGCCCGGTAGGGCCATAAATCCTCGCGGATGCGATCGCTGGACGGGAGATGGCGGAGGAACCAGTCCCGGGCCAGCCCGGCGGCGGCATCGAGGGTGCCAGGTTCCTCGAACAGGTGGGCGGCGCCGGGCACCACGGCCAGGTCATTCTCGCACCGCAACTCCGCCTGTGCCCGGCGGTTCAGGTCCAGCACCACCTCGTCGCGGCCGCCGACGATGAGCAGCACCGGCGCGGTCACGGCGGCGAGCCGGGGGCGGGCCAGGTCGGGGCGGCCGCCGCGGGACACCACGGCCGCGATGCCGGCGCCTGGCTCGGCCGCCGCGCACAGCGCCGCCGCGGCGCCGGTGCTGGCGCCGAAGTACCCGATGGCGGCATGCGCCGCGTGCGGCTGGCCGCGCAGCCATCCGGTCACCTGGGCCAGGCGCCCGGCGAGCAGGCCGATGTCGAAGACGTTGGCCCGGTCGAGTTCCTCCTCGGGGGTAAGCAGGTCGAACAGCAGCGTGCCCAGGCCGGCCTCGTTCAGCACCCCGGCGACATGCCGGTTGCGGGGACTGTGCCGGCTGCTGCCGCTGCCGTGGACGAACACCACGATCTCCGGTGCGCCTTCCGGCACGGTCAGGTAGCCAGCGAGCTGGACGGTGCCCGCGCGGGGCGCTTCCTCGCCGCGGGCCGGAGGGTCGGCGGCACCGGCAGCGCATCCGGGACCGGCCCGAGCCGGGGACGGCGGGGCCGCGGCCCGCTGCAGGCAGGCGAGGACCTCCTCGTCGCCGACCTGCGGGAAGCTGGCGTAATACTGGCCGATGGCGAAGAACCCTCGCGGCGTGGCCACGCTGACCAGCTCGTCGGCGTCGGCGCCTATTCTCGCTCGCCAGCCCGGCGGCGCGACGGGCACGGCGAGCACGACCCGGGCCGCGCCGTGCGCCCGGGCGATCTGGCAGGCGGCCCGGGCGGTTGACCCGGTGGCGATGCCGTCATCGACCACGATGGCCACCCGCCCTTCCAGCGGCTCGCGGGGCCGAACGGCCCGGTAGCGCGCAGCCCGCGCGGTCACCGCGGCCTGTTCCCGCGCCTGGACGACCGCCAGTTCCTCCGGCGACACCCCGCACTCGCGGATGACCATGGGGCTAAGGACCCGCGTCCCGTCCTCCCCGACCGCGCCCATGCCGAGTTCGGGCTGGAACGGCACGCCGATCTTGCGCACGATGATGACGTCCAGCGGCGCGCCGAGCGCCTTCGCCACCTGGAACGCGACCGGGACGCCGCCGCGCGGCAGGCCCAGGACGACGACAGGCGCGTCCCGCAGGTGCTCCAGCCGGGCAGCCAGCCGGCGCCCTGCGTCATCACGGTCGGCAAACATCATAACAACACCTCCTACCTAGCATCCGGCCGCCGGACCGGTGCCGCCAGGGACCATGGTCCGGGCTCGGGGACCAAGGTCCTGACAGCGCGCCGGGCCGCGATATTGCCTGGCTGGGAGCTGAGAACCATGCCAGGTCTGACGAGGCGCGAGCCTCGCGGGGAAGCAGCCTGCGTCTTCGGCCGCTTTGAGCGCGGCGCCTCCGCCCGGGGCCTGGCCGAAGAGGCCCCGGAAGCGTACAAGGACGTCACCGAGGTGGTCGAGGCCGCCGAGGGCGCCGGGCTGTGCCGCAAGGTGGCCCGGCTCGTCCCGCTCGGCGTCATCAAAGGCTGACCGGCGCTCGTGACCGGGACGAAAGTCCTCACATGGGTGCCCGATCGGCTGCTGTGCCCACTGCCGGTTCCGGCGATGGTCAGGGTATGAGCACAGGAGTCGGCAAGCATGCTGGACCCGCCCGCCACGGCGGGCGTGCCGGAGGCAGCGAGGGCCTGCCGGGCGAGGCCGACCTGGCGCGCCGTGCGGTGGCGGTGCTTGGCGGCCGGTACTCGGCTGAGGTCGGCATCGATGTGGACGCCGGGGATACGCAGGTCGAGCGGTGGTTCGTGGCCGCTACCCTGTTCGGCGCCCGGATCCCTGCGCGGGCCGCGGAACGAGCCTTCGGCGTGCTGGCGGCGGCCGGGCTGACCCGGATCGGGCAGTTCCGCCACGTCCCGTCCGCCGCCCTGATCGAAATGCTAGACGCGGGCGGCTACGCCCGCTATGACATCCGCACCGCCGAGCGGCTGCTGCAGCTGTGCGAGGTGATCCGCGACCGGTACGACGGCCAGGCCGCCGTGATCGGCCGGCGCTTCACGGCCTACCCGGACCTGCGCGCAGCCCTGCGCGAGCTGCGCGGGACGTGGCCCGGAGCCCGCCCGCCGCTGGACGAGCGCGCCGCGGCCGCCGCCCGGCACCTCGGCCTGACGGCCGCGTGCGCGAGACTGCCGGGCCTGGCCGGGCTGGCCGCGGTGTCGGGGCTGGACGTGCGGGACCTGGAGAGCGGGCTGGTGCGGCTGGCGCTGGCCCATGGCCGGGCGATGGCCTGCTGCCCGGGAGGGCAGGCCTGCACGGTGCTGCGGCCGCCGGGACCGGGTGAGCGATGACCGGGACGGCCCGGCTGACGCCAGCGCCGCCCGCAGACGGCGGGACGGATGCGGGTGCTGGCGAGCCGTTCGCGGCGGTCGCCGAGACCCATTCGGCGGTGGTGTTCTTCGCCGGAGACCGCGCGTACAAGCTGAAGAAGCAGGTTGCGCTCGGCTTCCTTGACTTCACTTCTCAGCGGGCCCGCGCGGCGGCGTGCCGGCGCGAGACCGAGCTGAACCGCAGGTTCGCGCCCGATGTCTACCTGGGGGTGGCCGAGATCCGCGACCCCCGCGGCCGGGTCTGTGACCATCTGGTGGTGATGCGCCGGATGCCGGCCGCGCGCCGGCTGTCCACGCTGGTGACGGCGCACGCGCCGGTGGACCGGGCGCTGCGCCAGGTGGCCCGGGTGCTCGCCGCCTGGCATGCCGCCGCGCCGCGCGGCCCGCAGATCGCCGCCGCGGGCGGCCAGGAGGCGCTCCAGGCGCGCTGGCAGGCCAATATCGGGCGGGCCCGGGCCGGCTGCGGGCACCTGCTGGAGGAGGCGGGCCTGGGGGAGATCGAACGGCTCGCCGGCCGGTTCACCGCCGGGCGCGCGCCGCTGTTCGCCGAGCGGATCCGGGCCGGGCGCGTCGTGGACGGCCATGGCGACCTGCTCGCGGACGACATCTTCTGCCTCGAGGACGGGGTGCGGATCCTGGACTGCCTGGAGTTCGATGACGAGCTGCGCTGGCTCGACGGGCTGGACGACGTGTGCTTCCTGGCGATGGACCTGGAGCGGCTCGGCGCCCCCGAGCTGGCCCGCCGGTTCACCAGCTGGTACGCGGAGTACTCCGGCGACCCGGCGCCGGCCTCGCTGCGGCACCACTACGTGGCCTACCGGGCCTTCGTCCGCGCCATGGTGGCCTGCCTGCGGGGCCGCCAGGGTGACGTGCGGGCGGCGGCGCAGGCCTGGCAGCTGGCCGGGATGACGCTGCGTCATCTGCGGGCCGGTGCGGTCACGCTCGTGCTGGCCGGCGGCCTGCCGGGCACCGGCAAGACCACGCTGGCCGGGGCGCTGGCCGATCGGCTCGGTTTCACCGTGCTCAGCAGCGACCGGATCCGCAAGGAGCTGGCCGGCGTCCCGGCGGAGCAGGACTGCCCGGCACCGTGGGGCACCGGGATCTACACTGCCGCCTGGACTGAGCGGGTCTACGCCGAGCTGCTCGGCCGGGCCGGGCGGCTGCTTGGACTCGGCGAATCGGTGATCGTGGACGCCTCCTTCATCTCACCCGCCCAGCGGGCCGCCGCGACCGCAGCCGCCGCGGCCGCGCACGCCGACCTGGTCCAGCTGCGGTGCACCGCGACAGCGGAGGTAACCGCGCAGCGGCTAGCGGCCAGGACGGCCCACGCCTGCGATGCCTCTGACGCCGACGCGGGCATCGCCCGGCAGATGGCCGCCGCAGCGGCGCCCTGGCCCGACGCCGTTACCATCGACACCAGCCAGCCCAGCCAGGTGACTTCAGGTGAGCCGCCCGGTGCGATGATGCGGCAGGCTATGGAGGCCATCCGGCCGCACCGCCCCGAGCGCCCCTGGCGCCCGGACCGGCCGGTGCTGCTCCCCGGCTGAGCCCCCTGGGCAAACGTGACTGTCAGCTGGCCAGCGGGCCGCGCTGAATGCCGGCCTGCCGTCTGAGGTCGCGGGTGACCTGGTCCTGGAGGATCTTGAGGCGGTCGCTGATCTGGACTGGTACCGGTACCGGGTCTCGCAGTGCCCGGACTGCAGGCGGCAGGCCGGCCAGGTCGGCGCGGCACCGCTGCTGCGCGGCGGCCAGCGGTTCCGGCGCGCTGACTGGCCGGCCTTGGCGCATGACCGGGACGAGGAGGGGCTGGCAGCCGGGTGGCGGCGGCTCGTCTTGCAGGGTGAGCAGGTCGCCGTCCGGGCCGCGGTAGACCTGCTTGGCGCCCGGGGGGCTGGTCTTGCCCGCGGACAGCTTCATCACCGGCCGTCCGTCGTAGGCAGCCAGCTTGTAGGCGCTGTCCAGGTACGGCGCGTCGGCGCTGACGCCCATCTTGGTGCCCACCCCGTACGCGTCGATCGGCGCGCCCGCCGCGACCAGGGCGGCGATCGCGTACTCGTCCAGGCTGCCGCTGGCGACGATCTTGGCGTCGGCCAGCCCGGCCTCATCCAGCATCGCGCGGGCCATCCGGGCCAGCGCGGCCAGGTCACCGGAGTCCAGCCGCACCCCGACCGGGCCGGGCAGCCGCAGGCACCGGGTCACCTCGATCGCGTTCCGCACGCCGCGGCCGGTGTCGTAGGTGTCGGCCAGGAAGGTGGTCATGGCGGGGAAGTCCCCGGCGAACGCGGCGAACGCGGCCTGCTCGTCGCCGAACGCCTCGATGTAGGAGTGCGCCATGGTGCCGGCGGCGGCCAGCCCGTAGCGGTGCGCCGCGGCCGTGTTGCTGGTGGCCGCGAACCCGGCGATGGCCGAGGCGCGGGCCACCGCGAGGGCCGCGTCGATGCCCTGGGTGCGGCGGAAGGAGAAGTCGACCAGTTGCGCGCCGCGCGCGGCCAGCACGCAGCGGGCCGCCTTGGCCGCCACCGCGGTCTGGAACGTCACGTGGTTGAGCAGCACCGTCTCGGCCAGCTGCGCTTCGGCGATCGGGGCGGTCACTTCGAGCAGCGGCTCCCCGGCGAACACCACCCGCCCCTCGGGGATCGCCCGCACGTCGCCGGTGAACCGCAGGCGCGCCAACTGCCGCAGCGTCTTCTCCGGGTATTCCTGGGCCAGGCGCAGGTAGCTCAGGTCATCGGCGGTGAACGAGAAATCCTCCAGGAACCGCAGGCAGTCCGCCAGCCCGGCGGCGACCAGGAAGCCGCGGCCGGGCGGCAGCGTGCGGATGAACAAGCTGAACGTCGCTTGCCCGGTCATCGAGCGGCGCAGGTAGCTGGCCGCCATGTTGAGTTCATACAGATCTGTCAGCAGCCCGCCCGGCACGATGGGCCTCCCTCGCACATGCGACGCCTCCTCTGTCACAGGTACAGGCGGGCCCGCTCGTGAGTACTGTCCTCGATGGCGGCGGCCGCCGCGTGCAGAAGCTGCCCGGCCAGGTCTGTCAGCGCGCGGGCGGCGGCGAGCTGCACCCCGATCCGCGCCACCTCCCGGTCAGCAGGATTACGCCGTGCCTGGCCGTGGCCGGCCAGCTGCTCGCCACCCGGCATGGCCAGCCGGGCCTCGGCACGGGTCTGCCCGTCGCTCTCGGCGACAGACAAACTCACCAGCCAATCCTCATTCACGTTCATGACGCACCTCCGCAAACCCGGCCAGGCACCACCTCTAACCACTTTCCAGCCCATATCAGCACGACTTACAAGAGCCCTCCTGCCTCGCAGCATGGGACCTTCGTCGCCGCCAGCGAACCCTGCCGGGTCCGGCGGGAGCTTTGCCGGGCCTTTGGACCCTCGGGGTTCCCCTAGAAGCCCCTATGCCTGCATCTGAAGGACGCCTGAGCTGGGCGAGGTCTTCCAGTCCACCGCCAGCCGCCCGGCGTTCTGGCTGCTGCTCGGGCGCGAGATTCCGCGGCTGACCCGCGAGCAGATCGATCGCAGCTACGACGCGCGTCCCGATCCTGGGCCGCCAAGTGCGCCGTGCTGAAGCTCTACCGCGCCACCCCGGCGGCCGCGCTCGCCGAGTCTGTGGCGGCTGGGCCATTCTGCGCTGGTCATCTGGGGACGAAGGAATCCTGCCTGCCGTGCGAACAGGACGAGCGCCAGCGGGACTCAAGGCCTGCCATAGGTCTCTGGCAGGCAGGCCGCACGGCCCTAGTGGCATATCGGCCCGCTTGCTGGATTGGACTTGGTGGTTCAGCTTCATCAGGCTCTCGCCGCGTTAACGCCCGGCCGGGGCCGGTCGGGAGACCCCATGTCTGCCTTTTCGATGCGGCTTTTCGCCGCGGCCATCGCTCTGGGCATAACCGGAGCGTTCACGGTGCTCCCGGCGGCCGCCGCCACCGCGCCGCCGCCGGGAAGCGAGGGCCCGGCGGGCCCGCCCGCCCTGATGCCCAACGGCAAGGTCGCCGCGCCGCCGCCGGTCACCGCGCCGCAGATCTCGACCAGCTGCCCCGCCGCGCCGTACGGGGCGAAGAGCGCAGCGCCGGGCAGCGGCAAGACCGTCGCCCTTACCTTCGATGACGGTCCGGGGGCTAGCACCGCCAGCATCTTGTCGATCCTGGCCAGGTACGGCGTCGTGGCCACGTTCTTCAACCTCGGCCAGAACATGGCGGCCCGGGCCGCCCTGGTCCAGCAGGAAGCAACCATGGGCTATGTCCTGGATAACCACACCTGGGACCACCAGAACATGACAACCCTGCCGGCCTCGGCGCAGGGCACCGAGATGGATCGGGCCACTGCCGAGCAGGTCAGCCTGACCGGCGTCCAGCCCTGCGGGTTCCGGCCACCGGGCGGCAATTACAACGCCGCCACGCTGAGCCAGGCCCAGCAGCGCCAGATGACGTTCTGGACCTGGTCGGTGGACACCGAGGACTGGAAGGCGAACGGCTCCTCGTCAGCGTACTGGGTGAACCGGATCATCAGCCTGGCCGAGCGGCAGGGAGGCGTGCTGACCCACCCGGTCGTGCTCATGCACAACCAGCCGGCCGGCAACCCGGCCACCGTGGCGGCCTTGCCGGCGATCATCCAGTACTTCAGCAGCCACGGGTACACCTTCGTGGACCTGCTCGGCCGGACCACGGCGCGTACGCCCGGCACCCTGGGCGATGAGGTAAACCCGTTCGGCAACGGGTTCGACGTGTTCGGCCAGCGGCAGGCGGTGAACGCCGTCATCGTCGGCTGGACCGCGGCCAAGGCCGACCCGGCCACTCACTTCATCCGGCTCCCCGGGACGGTCCCGGGTGCGTACCGGTTCGACTACGCGCCCAACGGCGTGGCGACCGGCCTGTCCGTGTCCGAACCCGGCTACGACGCGGCGGGCACCGGGCTGAAGGACGGCCTGGTGCTGCGCGGCTCCAACACCGGCCCGTGGCAGCAGTTCATCCCGCAGCCGAACGGCACACTGAAAAATGCCGCCACCGGCCTGTATGTCAGCCCGAACGGCACCGGCGCGCAGTTGCGCGGCAGCACCGCTCCCTCCCCGTGGGGCGGCTCCGGCTACACCTGGAAGGACTACGCCCACCTGCCCGGCTAAGCCCGGACGAGAAGATGACAGAAGGCGCGGAGGGACCCCACCCGCCAGGACCCCTCCGTCATGGTCCTGGTGCTCGTCGCTGGCCACCGGCCGCGTTTACTTGCCCGTCCTGGGCCAGCCCGGTGGTCCCAGCTGCGGAATTGATTCCCGAGAGTATGACCTGCCCACCATCTACTCCTGTCTAGGGAGGCAGAGCGGCGGCTGCGCGCCGGTGGGGACCTCCAGGACGTACTGGCTGCTCGGCGGCGCTGGCGGCCCGTGGTTCTTGTGGGTGGCTATCCCGCTGGGTCTGCTGATGCTGCGGCGCTGGATGGCGGGCGGGCCCCGCCATGACGGCCGCCGCTGAATCCGCTGCTGTCAGCGGAACAGTTTCACGGCATGGGCCACCCGGGTCGAAGACGACCGTGCTGACACCCCGGTGCTAGGCGGCACCCAGGTTCTCGCGGCCGCCGTAGGCGCGCAGCCCCCACAGCGCCACCGCCTCCACCGCGATGATCAGCAGGGACCAGAGCGGGCAGGCGGGGATCAAGAGCATCTGGCCGACGGCGGTGAGCCCGGCCGCTGCCACGGCGAACCGTCGGGCCAGCTGGCTGCCCGCCCAGACCCCGGCCGCCGCCAGCAGCTGCACGGCGCCGATGATGGTCATGGTCCAGCCCCAGGCGCGCAGGCTGCCGGGCACCAAGTGGGCGCTGGTGAGGAGCAGGTGCGAGCCGGCGATCGCGGCGATGCCGCCGGCCAGGTTGAAGATGGCGGTGACCAGCAGCAGGGCCAGCGTGAGGGCAATCGGCCTGCGGCCTGCGGCGTGCCGCCCGTCCGTGCTGGCCGTCATCCTTCCGCCGGATCGGGGAGCGTCCGGCTCAGGCGATCCGCCCGCCGTGTTTCTTATCCCGGCATCCTCGGCCCGGAGCTGCTCGTAGAGCTGCCGCTGCCGCGGGCTGAGCTGCCGTGGGATGTCGGGGATCACGGTGAGGTTCAAGCTGCCGCGGCCGTGCCCGCCATAGCGCGGCAGGCCCTTGCCTGCGACGCGCAGCACGCTGCCGGGCTGCTCGTCCTGGCGCAGCCCAGACAGGGCAGAAGTCCCGGGCTAGAGCCATTTCGGCGCCCGGATGGTGGTCACAGCGGGAAGGCCAGGCTCTGCCCGGGAGCAAGGTCGCG
>Ga0070712_100000614_pt1 | contig 20939 bp, 21 predicted proteins | sample LARL81metaG_FD_71396 | JGI IMG/M metagenome (GOLD analysis project Ga0070712, IMG submission 71396) | Corn, switchgrass and miscanthus rhizosphere microbial communities from Kellogg Biological Station, Michigan, USA - LAR L8-1 metaG | ecosystem: Host-associated > Plants > Roots > Rhizosphere ...
GCAGGCCAAGAGCCGACCACGGCCGGGACGTGATCGGTCGCCGACCAGTTGCGGTAGTCCCACCAGATCCGCTCGCCGCCGGCGACGTCGTACTCCGCCGCCCCGATTGGCGCCTCGACGCCGTCGACGTAGAAGAACCAGTCGTAGGGGTCGCCGCCGCGCTGACCCTCGGCGACGCCGTCGATCGAGTGGACGAAGCCGCCGCCGTAGCGGGTGGATATATCCGCCTCGCCTTCCAGCACCCGCATCACGGTGTCGGATTCCTTCGCTTCGACGGCGGTATCTAGAACCGGCACCGCGCCGTATTCGCGCGTCACCGTCAGCCGCACGTCGCCGACGTCGGCGCCGGGGCCGAGGCCGCAGCCGGCGGTCGCGAGCGTCGCGCAGAGCAGCGCGCTCACGACCGCCATGCCGCGGCGTCCGGTCACTTAGGGCACTTGCCCCCGATGCAGACCGCCTCCCGGGCCGAGGGAATCTCCCCCTTCGCGCGGGCGATCAGCTTCGCCGGTTTGCTCAGCGTCACCGTGGTGCGGCCGTCGGCGCCGGTCGGCTGCGCCGCCCCGGACACCCTCGCCCCGGCCTGCGGCGTCTTGCGGCCCTTTTCGTCGTAGGCCCAGACCCGCACCGTGAACGACTTCCCGGCGCTCGCCGAATCCGGCGCGGTCAGCGCCAGCTCGTCCGGATACTTGTAGTCGGGCGCTTCGGTCTTCGCCAGCGCCCACAGCACTTCGTCCCCGGCCTTGATCTTCGCCACCTCGCCGCCGACCTGCAGCGACTTGTGGTCGATCTTCAGGTACCAGGACGAGCTGCCCTTGGCGACGCTCGACCCGATCCCGCAGAGCGCGAGGCCGAAGTCGAAGTGATCGCTGATCGAGAGCGGCCGCAGCGCCGGGATCGTCTTCGCGCCGCTGGCGAGCAGGCCCATCGCCGTATCGCCGTGCAACTGCACGGGGTCGCCGCTGCCGCCGGTGCCCGGCCCGAAGCAGGTCGCCTTGGGGCTGGTCTTGACGGAGACGTTCGCGCTCGCGACCGTCTTTTCGGCGAGCACCTTGCCGCCGGAGCCGACCACGCGCAGGTCCGCCCGCAGACCCTTGGCCACGGCGGACGCGGTGAAGGCGAAGGCGATCGACAGAGCCAGCGCGCAGACGGCCGCCAGCCGGAACGGGGTGATTCTTGGCATTTACGCCACCCTTTCCTCGAGGGTTGATTTGGCAAGGTCGGGGACAGGTCTCCTGGCTTCCGGGATCAGGGAGGACGCGCCTTCCCGGGGACGAGGTGTCGCCCCCAGTGGCTGACGCGCGAAGCGCCTGCGAACTCCTCCACCCGGTCACAGTGGCGGGACCACGCCGGACTTGCACCGGACTTCCCTTGACCACCGACCGATATGTACGCGCCGAGTCTATCCCGCCGCGCCGTCAGGGTATGGCTCACCGTGGAGCACCGGCACCACCTTCCCCGACCCGACCCGCACCGCACGCCCGGCCGCCACACGCACTGGCGGGTCGCCCGCCACCGGCACCGCCTGCTGCGGGCGGGCGGTCTGGCGGCGCTGCTGGCGGTGGTCGGTCCCGGCGTCCTTGCCGGCCTCTCCGACGACGACCCGGCCGGGATCACCACCTACTCGATCCTCGGCGCCAAGTACGGCTACCAGCTGCTCTGGGTGCTGGCGCTCTCGACCGCGGCGCTGATCGTCTTCCACGAGGTCGGCGTGCGGCTCGGCGTCGTCACCGGCAAGGGGCTGCTGACGCTGGTCCGCGAGCGCTTCGGCCGCCGCCCGGCGCTGCTGGTGGCCTCGGCGCTGGTCGTCGCCAACACGGGCACCCTCTGTGCCGAGTTCGCCGGCGTCGCCGCGGCGGGGGACCTGCTGACCGGGACCAGCCGCTACGTCAGCGTGCCGCTGGCGGCGGTCGCGATCTCGATCCTCGTCCTGCGCGAGAACTTCCACCGCGTCGAGCACCTGCTGCTGGCGCTGAGCTCGGTCTTCGTCGCCTACGTCGTCGCCGGGATCCTCGCCCACCCCGACTGGGGAGAAGCGGCGCACGGCCTCGTCGTCCCCAGCATCCCGCTCGAACGCGAAGCGTTGCTGGTCGCGGTGGCGACGCTGGGGACGACGCTGGCGCCCTGGGGCCTCGCCTTCATCCAGTCCTACGCGGTCGACAAGCGGCTCGGGGTCAAGGACCTGCGCTACGAGCGCGTCGACGTCATCGTCGGCGCCGTCCTCACCGGCGTGATCGGCTTCTTCGTCGTCGTCGCCTGCGCCGCCACCCTGCACCCGCAGGGCATCGACGTCAACGACGCCAGCGACGCGGCGCGGGCGCTGGAGCCGGTCGCCGGCGAAGCCGCCGCGACCCTCTTCGGGCTCGGCTTCCTCGGCGCGGCATTGCTGGCGGCGGCGATCGTCCCCCTCTCCACCGCCTACTCGATCTCCGAGACCTTCGGCCGCCGTGCCGACCTCGACCGCGGCTTTCGCGAGGAGCGCACCTTCTACCTCAGCTTCGGCACCGTCACCATCCTCGCCGCCGCGATCGTGCTGATCCCCGGCGCGCCGCTGATCGAGCTGCTCTTCCTCACCCAGGCGCTGAACGCGGTCCTGCTGCTGGTCCTGCTGCCCTTCATCCGTTCGCTGGCCAAGGACCGCGAGCTGATGGGCGAGAACGCGCTCGGCCGCTTCGACCGGATCTCGACGGCGCTGGCGCTGGCGCTGGTCGCGGTCTCGGTCGTCGCGCTCGGTGTCCTGGCGCTGCCCTGAGCGGGCGCCTCAGAGCCGCGCCGGGATCCGCTCCGCGTACATCCGCCAGAAGAAGATCCCCGCCCCGCCCGTGCCGGCGAGGACCGAGAGCGAGGGGACGATCAGTTCGAAGGGACCAGCGACGAGGCCGACGGTCAGTGTAGATGCGGCCATCACCGCCACCAGAACGAGGACTGCGAGGATGGCGACGAAGCCCTTGCGCACCCAGCCGAAGCTCCGGCGTTCCTCCTGCGCCATCCGCAGCTCCTCGCGCTGGTGCTCGAGCTCGATCTCCTGCGGCGTGCACAGGTCCGAGGCATTCGCCGGCAGGTCCTGGAAGCTGCGACGAGCTCTATTGTGCAAAAACCCCTGATCGTCCACCCGGGTTGAAGGTAGTTCGCCGCCGGGAGTCTTGTCAAGGAATGGAGAGGTTTCTACGGCCGGCGATGCTCAGACGGCCAGCAGCAGGTCCAGCGCCATCATCACCGCCGCACCCAGCGCGATCCCCAGCGTCGGTCCGGGCCAGCGACGTCGCTCCGCGAACGCCTGCGGCAACAGCTCGACCGCGATCAGGCTCAGCATCGCCCCCGCAGCGAAGGCGAAGGAGAAGGGCAGCAGCGAGTTGACCTCTTCCACCGCCAGGTAGGCGATCACGGCGCCGACCGGCTGCGGGGCGCTGGTCCCGACCGCGGTCCAGAACTGGCGCGCCCGCCCGTACCCGGTCGCCTCCATCGGGATCGCGACGCTGGTCCCCTCCGGCACGTTCTGGATCGCGATCGCGAGGATCACGAACAGCCCCAGCCCGGCCCGGTCGGAGGCATACGCGGTGCCGACCGCGAGGCCCTCCGGCAGGCTGTGGACGAAGAGGACGGCGAAGACGAGCGCCGAGGTTCGCGCCCCCGGGCCGCTGCGCCCCATGAAGACGGCCTCGTGGTCGAGCCGGCTCCGCGCCACCCCCAGCAGCACGCCGCCGACCGCCAGTCCCGCCGCCAGCTCCCAGACCGAGCCTTCTTCGGCGGCGGGGATCAGCAGCCCGACGACCGAGGCCACCCCCATCACCCCGGCTGCGAGCCCGAGCAGGAACGGCGTCAGCGCCGCGGCGCGGGTGCCGAGGAACCAGACCGGGATCGCGCCGAGGCCGGTCGCCAGCGCCGTTCCGCAGGCGGCGAGGAAGAGGACGAGGAGATCTGGCACAGGCCCGCACGCTATCCGTCGCCGAGGAGGCGACCGGGAGCCTCGGGCGCTGGGCGCTCAGTGAGCTTCGCGGCGGCGGCGGTTGAGCAGGCGGACGGTGCGGGCGGGTCGCGGCACGCGGAACATCGTCAGCTGGCTGGCCGCCGGCTCGCTCGCCAGCCGGCGCCGGTGTTCGCGATCGGAGCGTTCGGTGGCGCCGAGGACCAGCAACGCCTGGCCACTGTCGGCGACCGCCGAGCGCAGCAGCCGCTCCTCGCCGCCTGGACAGCGCCGCGTGCCCTCGCTCTCGACGCAGCCGGAGTCCTCGAGCACCTGGGCGTGGTAGCTGATTTCGCCGCGGCCCAACTGCGGCAGCGCGGTGACGATGTCTGTGATGCTGCTGGCTTCGCTCGACCCCTGCAGGACCCTGAGGATGTCCCGCCGTGTCGGGTGGTTGAGGGCGTCCTGCAGCTGCGGCTCCAGCGTCGCCACCAGATCCGCCGGCAAACGGCCGTCCTCGGCCAGAAGCTCCGCGTCGCCCATCTCTCCCTCCTCCGATGGTTTGCCAGAGACCACACGATCGATAAGTGACCGTTGCGGCAGCCTAGGAGCAGTACTCAGCTCTTACGAAGGCAAAACCCGGCAGTAAATCGGCGACGCGAGCCTGGCGGCTACCGGGTGCGGCAGAGGTAGACCGCCTTGGTGTGGTGGTTTTCGTCCAGCCCGGCCGTCAGCTCGCCGTCGAGCTCCCCGTACAGAGCCACGCAGCGCAGCCCGGCGGCGTCGATCGCGGCGCGCACCTGCTCCTCGCTGAAATGGCGCTGGCGATGGACGTGGGCCTGGCCCGGCTGCCCCGGGACGTCGAAGCGGGCTTCGGCCACGGTGCCGGGCGTGACCTCCTCGGGTGCGAGCTGGCCCTGCCAGACCAGGCGCCTGCCCTCGTCCTCGACGACGATTTCTTCGCTGAACCAGGTCCGGTAGGTGACGAGCGTGTTGAGGTCGAAAAGGGCGATGCCAGTCGGCGCCAGGTTACGGCCCATCCCCCGCAGCGTCGCCTCCAGTTCCTCGACCTCCAGCAGGTAGTTGAAGGGGTCGCTGACCGCCCAAATCAGGTCGAACTCACCCAGTTCTGGCAACTCCCGCATGTCCGCCTCGACCAGCTCGGCCCGGTTGCCGGCCCGCTCCCGCGCTCGCTCCAGCATCTCCGGCGAGATGTCGCAGCCGGTCACCTCCCAGCCCGCCTCGAGGCGACCTATGAAGCTGAGGCCCGTTCCGCAGGCGACGTCCAGCAGCCGCTGGCCGCCGATCCCCGCCTCTTCGGCGCGCTCGAGTAGTCGCCCCGTCCAGCGGTCGTACCTGTAGTTGCAGTTGAACTCGTCGTAAACCGCCGCATAGGCGTCATAGGTCTCCTTGGCGAAGTCCCCGGCCGTCCATTGCTTCTGCATCGTCTCCTCCTTCTCAGTCCCCGGTCTGAAATCGCGGCCCCTCCTCCGGGCGATCACCTTGAAGAGAGGCCGCAACCAGCTAGTTGCCCTTGGTCGTGCTGGCTTTGGGCAGCACCGTCTCCGTTGCGTCGAACTTCATCCTGCTCACCCCCCTTCACAAGATCCGACGTTTATGAAGGCAGGATCCTCCATCGCTGGCAAAATCAGTCACTAATCCAAATTTCAAAGAAGGACTTTGGGGAAGAAAGTTTTTTGAGTTGTAGGGTCTAGTCTTAGTCTCTGTACTCAGCGTCTATTGAGGGGGTTTTGGGTGGCGCGGGTGGTTCGCGAGGAGAAGGAACCAGTGGCCTTCGGGATCAGCGCCCGGACGGCCCGTGCGCTTGCCGACCCCTGGCGGGTCCGGATCCTGATCGCGGTTACGACTCGACCCCTCAGCCCCTCCCGCTTCGTAGAGGAGCACGGCGGCGAGCTGACCCACGTGGCCCGCTGCTTCCGGCAGCTCGCCGAGTGGGGCTACCTCGAGGTGGCCGAAGAGCGGCCTGGCCGGCGCCGCGGGGCGGCGATCGAGCACATCTACCGAGCGATCCGGCGCGCCCACTTCGATTCCTACGCCTGGGAAAGCGTCTCTCGATCCGAGCGGGACGACGTGTCCAGATCCGTTCTGGCTTCCTACCAGCAGCGGATCGAGAAGGCGCTCGCCGCCGGCACCTTCGACCAGGAGGTCGACCGCCACCTCTCCTGGGACACCGTCAGCCTCGACCCAGCGGCGTGGCGAGAGTTAGGAGAGCGCCTCGACCTTGTCCTCGAATCTCTCGCGCGGTATGAACTCGAGGCCAGGAAGCGCCTGGTGGCGAACGGCGGCGAGCAGATCCCGGCGACGGTGGGCTTGGCCGTCTTTCGCTCGCCGCAACGGCCGGCATCGAAGAGCCAGCTCAACGGCCGCGCGGTGCCGGGAGCCCAGTACGTGCTCGGGCCCAAGCTCGCCAAGGCCCTCTCGAATCGCTGGCGCTGCCGGATCCTGATGGAGGTGAGCATGCGCCCGCAGAGCCCCTCCCAGTTCGTCGAGGAGTTCGGCGGCTCGATGACCCATGTTTCCCGCTGCTTCCGCGAGCTGGCCAAGTGGGGTTACCTGGAGGTGCTGGAAGAGCGCACCGGCGGTCGCCGCGGCGGCGTCGAACGGATCTACAAGAGCACCCACTGCCCCTACTTCGACTCGACGACCTGGAGGGGCCTCCCCCAGGTCATCCGGGAGGAGATGTCCCCTTGGTTTCTCAGCACCTACTTCGACCGCGTCGCGGAGGCGATCGCAGCCGGGACCTTCGACGCCGATCTCGATCGCCACCTCTCCTGGAAGGCCATCGTCGTCGACCGCGATGCCTGGACCAGCATCGGCTCCGACCTCGACGAGGTCCTCGCCTGGCTGCCGGAGCTCGAGGCCCAGTCGCTGGAACGGACCGAGGAGGTCGAGGAGCTGATCCCGGCGACGGTGGGGATGGCCTCTTTCCGCTCGCCCTCCTCGAAGTCCGCCCGCTCGGACGTTTGACGAGCATCCCCGGCGACATCCGTCCAGGCGCCGGATTCCGCGCGTAGGGTCCCGCCACTTCGACCGCCCCTGGTAATCGGGTGGCTTGTTCAATCAAGAGGCAAGGGGAGGACTCGATGGGCAAGGGATTTCTGCGGCAGGCGCCGGCGCTGGCGATCGCCGGGCTGGCGCTGCTGGCGGCGCTGGGTGGGACGGTCTACGCGGCCGGGAAGATCAGCGGCAAGACGATCAAGGTGAAGTCGCTGCCGGGGAACCGGCTGGCGCCGGGCTCGGTGCCCGGGAACCGGCTGAAGCCGGGGGCGATAAGGGGGTCGGCGCTGGCGCCGGGCTCGATCACCGGAATCCAGATCGACGCCTCCACCCTCGGCCAGGTCCCTTCCGCAATCCACGCCGACAGCGCCGAGTCGGCGCGCGACGCGGAGACGGCGCTGAACGCGGCCAACGCCCAGAACGCCACCACCGTCAACGGCCACGAAGCCGGCTGCAAGTCCGACACCCGCCCCTTCGCCGGCGCCTGCTGGCAGACCTCGGCGAGCGAAAACGCCTTGAACGCACCGGCCGCGGCCGCGGCCTGCGCCGCCCAGGGCGGCGAGCTGCCCGAGGCGCTGGAGCTGGCTGCGTTCTCGCAGCAGCCGGGAGTGAATTTCACGTCAGGGGGAGAAGAGTGGAGCGGCGACTTGACGAATGTCTCGGGTGTAGATCTTTACGCCGCGATCACCGTCTCTTCATCCGGCGCAGTGAGTTCTGCGATCTCCACCGCCACCAAGAAGTACCGCTGCGTCCTTCCCCTGGTCCAGTGAGGCGCGCAGGCGACCGCGGGCAGGCCGGTCGCTGGCGTCTAAAGCGCTCCGCTGCGCTCAGCTAGTCTCGAGCAGGCGGCGGTAGTAGCGGTAGTCGCGGCGGTCGGGGCGGAGGTTGCAGGCGAGCGCGAGGTGGTGGCGGGCGCGGCGCTTCTCGCCGGTCTTGCTGAGGGCGCGGCCGAGGCAGAAGTGGGCGAAGTCGTTGACCGGGTGGGACTCGACCACTGCCTGGAACTCGGCCGCCGCCGGGGCGAAGCGGCCGGAGCGGAAGTAGGCGCGACCGAGCGCCTCGCGGACCGAGCTCTTCTCCGGCGCCCGGCGGGCCGCCTCGGCGAGGGGCGCGGTCGCGTGCTCGAAGTCGCCGTCCTCGAGCAGCTCGAGGCCGCGGCGGTAAAGCGTGTAGGTCGGCTCGGCGGACATCCACCAAGTGTAGGAGGCAGCCGAAACGTAGCCCCTAGCAGGGCAAAAGTACCGGTTTGCTACCGTAAGGAGACGAGTTCGGCAGCTTCCTTTGACGCCGAGCCCTCTCTTTATGAGCACTACGACTGCAACGAAATGGACCTGCGATCAGTGCGGGGTGACCGTCAGCCGCCTCGGCGGTGAGAAGGTCGAGCTGCCCGCAAGCTGGACGTCCTCCGGGGAGGGCACCTTCTGCCTCCTCTGCCGCCGCGAGCGCGCCGCCCAGGCCGCCCTCGACGCCGCTCCCAAGGACAGCGGCCTCGAAGACCGCGCCAAGCTGCGCCGCGCCGCCCTTGTCGAGTTCGAGGTGCGCCGCCGCCCCGGCCACGGCAACGGCGAGATCGCCAAAGCCTGCCGCTCCTCGGTTGCCGCCGTCGTCGCCGCCCGCAAGCGGCTGAAGATCCCGGCGCCGCAGTAGCGCGGCGGATTTTCGACCCATCCGGGGGTGGCTAAAGTCGGCTGCGCCGCTAGACCCGCGTCCGCTCGGCGAGGTCGTTGAGCAGCGCCTCCATGCCCCGCTCGCCGTGGACGCGGCGCTGGCGCTCGGCGCCGTTGCCCTCGCGCAGGATGCGCTCGATCTCCTCGAGGGCGCCCTCGCCGCCGAGGTCCCGGGCATAGGGGCGGGCCTCGGCGAGGGTGCCGCGGGCGACCTCGCGGGCGGGGGCGGCGGTCGACTCGTCGACCATCAGCCGCGCCTCGAGGCCGTAGCGCTCGGCCTGGAAGTAGGACTCCTCGATCGCCTCGCGGGCGAGGCCGGGGGCACCGGGGCGGTCGATCTCCTTCGCGGCCAGGGCTTGGATCAGGGCGGCGATCGCCGCGTTCTGCTGCGGCTGCGGCTGCACGTCCATCCCCCGCACCTCGACCGTGCCGAGGTTGGGGTGCGGGCGCACGTCCCACCAGATGTAGGTGTAGTCGGAGACGCCGGCGGCGGCGATTAGCTGGTCGGCGACGCGGAGGAAGTCCTCGTAGTCGCGGAAGGCCCGCGGCAGCTCGAAGCGGGGGTAGCTGCGGACGGCGGCGGCGCGGGCGCTGGCGAGCCCGGAGTCGGCGCCGTCGCGGAAAGGGGAGTTGGCGGTCAGCGCCGCCAGCAGCGGCAGGTGGTGGCGCATCGCGTTGGCGACGGCGACGGCGGTTTCCGGGTCGGGCACGCCGACGTGGACGTGGAGCCCGCAGGGCGGCGTCGCCAGCAGGCTGGCGAGGTCCTTCTTGACGCTCTCGTAACGCGCTTTTTCCACCAGCGCCGGTTCGCCGCTCTCGGCCGGGTAGAGGCCCGAGCCCATCAGCCGGGCGCCGGCGGCGGTGACCGCCCGCCGCACCTCCGCCAGCTCCTCCGCCGCCTGGCCGGCATCGAGGCAGACGCCGGTCTTCAGCTCGATCTGGGTGGCGAAGATCTCGGTCGAGACCGCCTTGCGGTGTTCGACGCCGATCCGCTCCAGCACTCCCTCGCCCTCGGCGAGGAGACCGCAATCCGGGTCGACCAGCAGCAGCTCCTCCTCGACCCCGATCGTCAGCGGCGTCGAGGAGCCGAACCTGTGCTCGCGGCGAGCGGCCTCGCCCTCGGTCTTGGATGAAGTTCCCATTGCGCCCCGGTGTGGGCGAGCTACCCCCGGTGGGAGCTTCCTTAACCCTGCCTATCCTGCTTCGGGTGCCAACTTGGCGACGACTCCAGGTGCTGCGGGAACCGAACTATCGGCGGCTCTTCCTCGGCCGCACCACCTCGCTGGTCGGCGACGGGATGGCGCCGATCGCGATCGCCTTCGCCGTCCTCGATCTGACCGGCTCGGCGACCGACCTCGGCATCGTCTTCGCCGCCCACGCCATCGTCATGATCGCCCTCCTCCTCGTCGGCGGTGTCGTCGGCGACCGCGTCTCGCCGCGGGTCGCGATGCTCGGCGCCGACGTCACCCGGGCGGTCTCGACGGCGCTGCTCGCCATGCTGCTGCTCACCGGCGTCGCGGCGATCTGGCAGCTGGCAATCCTCTACGCGATCGACGGCGCCGCCACCGCCTTCTTCAACCCCGCCTCGACCGCGATCGTCCCCCAGGTGGTCCCCGGGCAGCGACTGCAGGAGGCCAACGCGCTGCTGAACGTCTCCCGCCACGGCGGCAAGGTCGTCGGGCCGGCGCTGGCCGGGGTGCTGCTGGCGCTGGGCTCGCCGGGGACCGCGCTGGCCGTCAACGCCGCCACCTTCGCAGTCAGCGCCGCCTGCCTGCTCGGGGTGCACGCGCCAAGGGTGCAGGCGACGGAGGAGCAGGACTTCCTCTCCGAGCTGCGACACGGCTGGCGCGAGTTCTTCAGCCGCAAGTGGATGGTCGCGATCGTGCTCTCGGCGGCGATCGGCAACGGGATCTTCTTCCCGGCCTTCCAGGTGCTCGGTCCGGTCGTCGCCAGGGAATCGCTCGACGGCTCCAGCTCCTGGGCGCTGATCATGGCCCTCTTCGGCGTCGGCGGGCTGTTCGGCGCGGTCGCTGCGCTGTCGCTGCAACCGCGCCGGCCGCTGCTGGTCGGGGAGGGCCTGATCTGCCTGATCGCGATGCCGGTGGCGCTGCTGGCGATCCCAGCCTCGACCGCCGTGATCGCCCTCGGCGCCCTGGTCTCCGCAAGCACCGTCGGCTTCGGCGAAGTTCTCTACGACACGGTGGCGGCCCAGCACGTCCCGGCCGAGTCGCTCTCGCGGGTGCTCGCCTACGACTGGTTCGGCGCCCTGGCGCTGGCGCCCCTCGGCCTCGTCCTGGTCGGCCCGCTCGCCGCCGGGCTCGGGGTCTCGACCACGCTCTGGCTCGGCGCCGCCCTGGTCACCGTCTGCCAGGCCTGCGTCCTCCTCGTGCCCAGCCTGCGCCGGCTCGAAGCCCGCCCCGGCGCGACCGGCCCGCTGCCACCCGTGCGCCCCGTCGAGGCCGGCGACTAGCGTCGCCGTAGAGGTTATGTACCTATGACGTGCATAACCTCTACGTCGCTTGGCTTTAGAGCGTTCTGAGGACCGCTTCGGCGGCGTTGAAGCCGCAGATGCCGTGGGCGCCGGGGCCGGGCGGGGTCGCGGCGGAGCAGATGAAGAGGCCGGGGGCGCCGGTCCAGTAAGGGACGGGGGCGGCGCGGGGACGGAGCAGGGTCTGCAGCGGCGTGTTGGCGCCGCAGAGGATGTCGCCGCCGACGAAGTTGGGGTTGGCGGCCTCGAACTCGGCCGGGGTGCGGGTGGCGCGGGCGACGATGCGCTCGCGGAAGCCGGGGGCGAAGCGCTCGACCTGGTCGAGGATCGCCTCGCTGGCGTCGCCGGTATATCCGGCGGGGACGTGGGCGTAGAGCCAGAGCGGGTGCAGGTCGCCGCGCGAGCGGCTCGGGTCGGCGAGGTACTGCTGGCCGACGAGGACGAAGGGGCGCTCCGGCATCCGGCCGCGGTTGACCTCGGCCTCGGCGTGGACGAGCTCCTCGAAGGAGCCGATCGCGTGGACGGTGCCGGCCCGCCGCGCCTCCTCCTGGGCCCAGGGGACGCCGCCCTCGACCGCGAGGTCGAGCTTGAAGGCGCCGGGACCGTGCTTGAAGCGACGGTAGGCGTGGCGGACGCGGCCGGGCAGGCGCTCGCCCGCCAGCTCCAGCACCCCGCGGGGGGCGAGGTCGAGGACGACGGCGTCGGCGCCGGGGAGCTCGGCGAGCGAGTGGACGGGGCGGCCGGTCTCGATGCGTCCGCCGTGCTCGCCGATCGCCGCCGCCCACGCTTCGGAGATCGCGATCGAGCCACCCTTCGCCACCGGCCAGCCGTAGGCGTGGCCGGCGCAGGTGAGCGCCATCCCGATCGCCGAGCTCAGTGGCCGGGTCAGCGGCGCATAGGCATGGGCGGCGACGCCGCCGAAGAGGGCTGCCGCCTCCGGCGTCCCCAGGTAACGGGCGAGCCCGGTCGCCGGCAGCGCCGAAGGCAGTCCGAAGCGCAGCAGCCGCAGCGGGTGGCGGGGGACGTGCATCAGCGGGTGGTAGATGTCCTCGGTCAGCGGCTCGTAGCTCGCGGATGGCGAACCGAAGAGGCGCTTCCAGCGGCTGCCGGCTTCCCCCAGTCCGGCCGCCGTCGCCTCCAGCGAGCGCAGCATCGCCGCCCCGCCGCCGCCGTCGAGCGGGTGGGCAAGGTCGACCTCGGGCCAGGCCCACTCAAGCCCGTGCCGCTCCAGTTCCAGCCCAGCGGCGACGCAGGCTGGCGAGGAGACGGCCATCGGGTGGGTGGCGCTGCACTCGTCGTGCAGGAGCCCCGGCTCGGTCAGTTCAGAGCTGCGGGTGCCGCCGCCGATCGTCGCCGCCGCCTCGATCACGGTCACCTCGACGCCGCGGCTGGCCAGCGTCGCCGCGCAGGCGAGCCCGTTGGGTCCGGCGCCGACGACGATCGCGCTACTCATGGTGGACCGGGAACGGCTCGCCACCGAGCCAGGGCTGGCGCACGACCATGTCGCGGACGTCGACCCAGCCCTCCTCGATGAGGCCCTCGGCGGCGTCCCAGATCCGGTAGCGCTGGCGCTGCACGTGGGCCGGCTGAGACTCCAGCGTCACCACCCGCAGCCCCCCCGGCCCGAAGCGGCAGCGCTCCTGCACGGCGGCCAGCAGCCGTTGGTCGTGGAAGTGGCCGTCGCCGAAGTTGTAACCGAGGACGACGCCGGCGACCAGCTCCCCCTCGCGGACGTCGTAGGCCTCGAGGTCATCGACGGCGCGGGCCGAGAGCGCGTTCAGCGCCCGTCCGTGCGAGTGCATCGAGCGGAAGGCGAGGCCTTTGTAGACCAGGACCTCGATCGTCTCCGGCTCGTAGAACTTCTCCAGCTGCCGGGTCACGATCGGCGCCGCCTTGACGATCTCGCGGTCGAGCACTTCCTCCGCCCCCTCCCCGCCCTCGCCGCCACGGCGGAAGAGCCACTGGCTGGTCGCCCAGTTGCCGGCGTAGTAGCGCATCGAGGGCAGGAAGGAGACGAGGTCGGGCCGGAAGTTCCCCAGCACCGGCAGGCCGACGCAGAGGAGGGCGAGGATCGCCAGCAGCAGCGGGTCGTCGAGGCTCGACCAGGGCACGTCGGCGTAGTGGCCGAAGAGGAAGAAGAGGCCGAAGATCATGAACACGTTCCACTCCAGCGGCACCGCCAGCGGGAAGGTCGAGAAGATGTGGACGTGGAAGAGGACCATGCCGGCAAGGGCGAGGGTCCCGAGCAGGCCGCCCTGGGTGAGGATGAGGATCAGCGGCAGGGTGAACTCGACCGCGGTGCCGATGTGGGCGTCGAGCTCGCCGAGCCGCGAGGGCCGCAGGTCGCTCGGGTGGTCGCGGTAGAGGCGGCGCTTGAAGGCGCGCGATTTGTTCCACGGCGTGTTGCTGATCATCACCGTGACGACGAAGGGGAAGTGGCGGTTCAGCTTCGAGGATGCCGCCCCCCACCAGATGCAGAAGAAGACGAGCTGGGCGCCGATCACGAGGTTCGTCAGCGGGAAGAGGAAGACCAGCGCCAGCGTGCCGTAGATCTCCGCCCGCGCCGCTAGGAACGGGACCTTGTCCCGCACGCCAAGGGCGGCGAGGACGGCGAGCAGGACGGCGACCGCGACCGGGTCCAGCCGCGCCGCCTCGCCCCCGACCCAGGGCGCGGTCGCGTCGACGCCCGGCGATACCAGCAGGTAGAGCGCCGTCGCCAGCAGGCCCGCGTATAGAGCGACGTCGAGCCAACCCCGCGCAGTCCCCCTCGTCCCCGGAACCCTCTCCGGCCAGGGGGCAGCCGCGTCGTCCCGGGCCGCAGCCAGTAGAGGAAGCCGCCGACCATCGGGCTGAAGCGCAGGGTCAGCGGCAGCGAGCCGGCGCCGAGGCCGAGCACCTCCCAGAGCATCGTCCAGATCGCCGCCTTCTCGAAGACGATCGGCTCGCTCCAGGCGGGCCAGCCGCTGCTGGCAAAGATCAGCAGGGCGCCGAGGCCGGCATAGGCGAGGATCTTGAAGACGTAGACGAAGTAGACGGCGGTCGGGGTCCCGAACCCGTTCAGCGCCCAGTCCTGGGCCAGCGGCTTGATCCGCTCCAGGTGCGGGAGACGACGCCACTCGGCGACCTCGAACGGCGGCGGTGCGGGATCGAGCAGGCCCATGGCCGGCCAGCCTAACCTCCGGGTTCGCATCCGACTTCATGCACAGCCGGCTGTGTTCAAACTCCGATGCGATGGCCTACCGCCGGATCCTCGCCCGCCCCCACGTCCTCGCCCTCTGCGCCGCCTCGGTGCTGGCGCGGCTGCCGGTGGGGATGGGCTCAATCGCGCTGGTGATCTTCATCCACGACCGCACCGGCTCCTTCGGCGTCGCCGGCCTCGCCGCCGGGCTCTTCACGATCGGGCTCGGCGCGACCTCGCCGCTGCTCGGCCGACTGGTCGACCGTCGCGGCCCGCGGCGGGTCCTCCTCCCGGCGGCGCTGGTGACGGCGCTGACCCTGGCGCTCGTCGTCGTCCTCGCCGAAGCCGGCGCCGGCAGCGCCGCCCTGGTCGGCGCCGCGGGGCTCGCCGGCGCTTCGACGCCGCCGATCGGCGGCCTCCTGCGCCAGCTCTGGCCGCGGCTCGTCGACGAGGAGGACCTGGTCGGCGGCTATGTGGTCGACTCGCTGCTGATCGAGGTCTTCTTCGTTGTCGGGCCTCTGCTGACCGGGCTTCTGGCGACGGCGGTCAGCGCCGCCGCGCCGCTCCTCGCCGCCGCCACCTTCGGGCTCGTCGGCACCCTCTGGTTCGCCGCGGCCCCCGTTCTCGGCGGGGTCGAGCGTGTGCCGAGCGAGCACCGCACCCGCGCCGGCGCCCTCGCCTCGCCGGCGATCCGCCTCCTTGTCCTCACCGGGATCCCGATCGGCATCCCCTTCGGCGTCCTCGACGTCGTCTTCCCCGCCTTCGGGGCCGAACACGGCAACTCCGCCCTCGGCGGGCCCTTCGTCGCCGCAGCCGCCACTGGCTCGGCGATCGGCGCCCTCGTCTACGGCTCCCAGGCCCACCGCTTCCGCTCCCCCGCCCAGGGATCGGTGGCGATGGCGATCTACCAGCCGCTTGTCGCCCTTCCCCTCCTCCTCGCCAACTCGCCCTTGCCGATGTTCCCCCTCGCCGCCCTCGCCTGCACCTACATCGCCCCCGCCAGCAACCTCCGCAACCAGATCGCCCAGGCGGCGATGCCACCTGGAACCGGCACCGAAGCCTTCACCTGGCTCGCCCTCTCCCTCACCGTCGGCGCCAGCGCCGGTGCCGCCCTCGCCGGCCCCCTCGTCCAGAGCAGCGGCTGGCGCGCGGGAGTCCTCCTCGCCGCCGCACTGCCGGCGCTCGCCGTGCCGCTGATCCTCCTGCGGCGCGAGCTGCTGCACCGAGCGATCGATCGACCCTTCGCAGGCGAAGCTTGAAAGTACTCAGATGTATTTGCCGCTTTGCCATTTCGGGTGTAGGTTCGAGATCAACCTTCCCGGGAGCCCAAGATGCATACCTACCTCCAGCTCGTCCTCGAGCGCTTTGACTGTTACGGCACCTGGCTCCCCGGAAGCCGGATCCAGGTGGGCGAGATCGGGAGGATCGTCGGCGGCGGCTCTTTCGACCTCACCGGCGACATCGAGGGTCGAACCCAGGAACCGGCACCGCCGACGATCCGAATCAAGGAACCGCCACGACAAGCGACGGCCGGGGCCACGGCAAGCCGAGAGGCGGGCATCTCACTGGCGGCAGGCGAGATCCTCGATGCGATCGCCAAGGCGTCGGCATCGGTGCAGGTCAAGATGGATCGCCGCAATTCAGCCGTCCTCATTCTCGAGGAGGTGACGCGCAGGCAATTCAGCGACGAGCGGACGATCCGGGCGTTGATGGAAGCAATGCAGCAGAGGGGACTGATCGAACTGGACGAGGTGCTCGTCACCTACGTGCTCGAAGCCCAGTCCGGCGTCGTGGCGGCATCTTCCTCGAAGGAGACCGGCGGCGGGTCCGAGCTGGAGCTCGGCCTCACCGAGTTCGAGCTGGGGAAGGTCGAGGGGCGCTTGGCGATCACCTCGGGAGAGACCTCTGACACCCTCGTGGAAGCGACTAAGGGTCGGCCGCTGACGCCGATGTACCGGGTTCTGTTCTTCCGTGGGAGCCGCAACTGGTGGAACTTCTGGAAGAAGCACTACACGATCGAAGCTCTGCTCCAGAGCGCCGCGTCCCTTCGAGCCCACAGGCGGACGAGGGGCTACGCCGCGCGCGTCACCGGGCCGGGTTACGGGGGTATCTCGCGCTTCGTCGGAGGAACCCGGGCACTGGTCCCGATGATCGGCGAGCCGGAGCTGCCCGGCGTGGTCTCCAGCTCGATGCCTTCCCTCTCCCTGGCGGAGGTGGCCCTCCAGGACCTGGGTGAGGCCGGGCTCGAGACCGAGGCGGTCAAACCGCTGCTCAGCTTCCCGGAGATCGAGCCGCTCGCCGAATTCGCTCCCGAGACGCCGGCGATGGTCACCGTCCACAACAACCTGGGCGACGTGCTTCAGGCCCAAGGCGATCTCGAGGGAGCAAGGCACCAGTACGAGCGGGCGATCGAGTGGCTGCGTGCGACCTCGACCGGCCGACTGCCCCACGAGGCCGAAGCCAGCTTCGAGGAGGAGATTCGCAGGGAGAGCTCCTCGGCGGAGGCGGAGGCGGACGAATAGCGTCAGTCGCCCCCTGCCGGCAAAGGCCATACCGCTACGGGGATCGAACCCCGGTTTCCGGACTGAGAATTGCCTCTGCGAAGCCATTTGCGGCCGATCCCGGCCGACTCCGTCCAGATAGTTCAGTTGAGTTCGATCCAGTTCGGTGGAGTCGGGGACATATTTCGGGACACGCTTTGGGGGACCTCGCCGAGGCATCAGACGTGCGAGGTAGCCTTGTCGGAATGCCCCTGCTTCCTCGGAGATCGGACCAGGTCCAAGACAAGCTGCATCGGCTTGAAGAGCAGATGCGGACGATGAACTCGAGAATCGACGAGATGGCCGAAACCTTCGAGTCGCGCCGCGCAGACGATGAAGCCGCCGCCATCGCCGCCGAGCGCATCCGCAGCGGCGCCGCCGATCACAAGGAAGACGGCGCCGAGGCGCTGGCCAAACTCGACATTGAGATCCCCGCCCAGGAATGACAGACAAAGCGCCCGACGTAGTGGGCGTCACCTTTGCCAAGGGCGTCCTCGACGACGTTGCGGAAATGACTACCCCAGCCGCCGACAGCAATCAAGCCGGCAAAGACGAAGCCGAGGCCCTAAAGCGCCGCGTCGCCGAGCTGCTAGTCGAGTGCAAGAGCAACCCTTTCATCGGCGAGCTGATGGGTCCGGGCCTACATCCCGAGCTGGCCAACTGCCGCCGCGTCCGGTTCGATATCCCAAGCCACAAGGCGAAGCCGCGCTTCCGCCTGATCTACCGCAATGAACCCACCGACGGCGCCCCCGCCGAGTGCCACTGGCTCACCGTCGCACCCCGCGCTGGCCTTCAGGCCCATCGCCGCGCTCGCCAGCGCTCTCACCGCAAGGATTGAGCCAGCGCTCGATCGGCGCTAGCCGAGGACATCGACAAGAACCGCGATGACATTGACCAGCGTCAGGGCCGCAATGGCCCAGGTGAGCCGGACCATCGTGGTCGTCTTCCGTTCATCGTCTCGCCGCTCGATCTCTTGCCGGTAGTAGCTCGGGTTGGCCGTATACCCGCCAGCATCAATCAGCTCGTCGTGCTGCTTGACGAGTTCGTCATACGTTAGGCCGTGAAGCTCGCTCAGCTTCTTCGCGTAGAGCGCCTCTTGTCGTTTTCTCGGTAGATCCGTCACCCAGCGGAGAGTAGGCACCTAGACGGTCGATGAGTCACGAGGCAGCAAAGACGCTGACGTCTGAAATTGTCGAAAGATCGCTCAGCGAGGTGATCTCGATGCGGCAGCCCTACTAGAGTTGCCGAGCCTCTCAGTCAGGAGGGATTCGTTTGGCGTCCAGATGGGGCAGCAGGTCGTATAAACAGCGGCGGCGTGAAGTTCGCCGTAGGGCGGGACGAGCTACGGTGCGGGCGATCCCCGCTGCTGCCGGCACGGGAGCGGGGGCGGCGTCCGCCCCGGTCGTGGGTCCCGGCAGCGGCCTTGTGGGCATGGGCACCTCCTCGACCGTTCGGAAGCTGCTGAATTGGACGCACCTGGATCAACTCTTCACCAACGCCACGGAACGATTTGAGCGACGGCGGGGAGAGCGCGCCGAAGCGGCCTTCAAAAAAGCCATCGAGACCTTGGCCACTGCACTAGATGCCGGGCGCGCGATTCGCAATGACGGCTTTTTCGGCCTAGGTGACGACGAAACCTCGTCGGACGCAGAGCAGATCTTCGAAGGAGTTTTGCGGGCATCTGCGGAGTCACACGAGTCGAGGAAGGCGGAACGGATGGGAGAGCTCTATGCCTACTTCGCTCTTCATGTCGACGTAAGCGCCGCACATGCGAACTTTCTTCTAGGACTGACCGAGCGCCTCACGTATCAACAGCTCCTGCTCTTAGGTCTCCTGGAAGATGAGGGCCGCCCAGCCGACATCCCCGACTTCGATCCGACGGGTTTCTTCACCCACGCAGAGATGGGCATCATTCTCGAACTGCACGACCTCGCTAAAGAGGGCCTTCTCGTCCGAGACGACCACCGCGTGATCGCTTCATTCGGAGATATCAACCCAGCGCGACTACGCACGGTCCTCAACGGGAAAGTCTTGGTCGAGGCGATGAACCTGCGTGAAGCCGAGGGCGCCGACTGGGACGGGATCAAATGGGCTTTCTCTCGACTTGGCAAGATCGATACGGGTCAGGCGGTGGACGGGCGCATCAAGGTCGAGGCGGTGGTTCTTCCAGGCTCCCCAGCGGACGCTTCCCGAGTCAAGATGGACAAGCAGGTGGTCGAATTCCAAGATTCGGTCGTCCGTCTTGAGGATCTCCCCGACCATTGATCTCCCCAGTCGGAAAGATTCATGATCGGTCGAGAGATGCCACGACGATGGACTGACAGATTCGATGTGCCTGTGAGACCTGGCCCAGTGGCAAGCCAAGTCAGGGCAGCGCGTCAACGAGAGGGTAAAGCCAACGCGCACAACACGAAAATTCTCAAGCCTCGGATTGAGGCTCACTTATTGGCCTATGAGGCCTGCCTAAGAGCTGAGTGCGTTTCATTGCCAGATAGGAGACCACAGCGACCTTGACCTTGAGGGGAGTTCACGGCAGGCCGCCGCTTGGTTCATTTCTGGCCGAGTAATTGGCCTCCTTAATGCAGGGGTGAGTCTCTGTCGCGCTGACTTTGCAAGTGAGGTCGTCCCGTTGCTCCGAACCGCCCATGAGGCTACGCAGCTCTTGCGGGCAGTTTCAATGCATCGGGACGCGAACGTTCTTCGGGACTGGCTACAGGATCAACACATCAAGCCCTCCCCGGTTCGAACTGCGCAGGAACGAAATCAGAAGGCCGTCGCAAAGGAAATGCGCGACTTGGGCGTCGAGCCACCTGGAAGAACGCGCCAATCGATGGAAGACCTCTACAACAACCTCTCAGAGATGGCTCACGTCAAGAGATCTCGAATCCTGGAGATTGCTTCGATCGAGAGCCGGGAAATGCCAGTGAACGTCCATCCGAGCGTGACGATCCGAGCGTTTTACGTTTACCTCCTCGGAATCCACGTTATGGACGCTGTATCGGCAGTTGGAATGGCGCTCGGGATCAGTCGAGGCGATGAGGTTGTTGTTCGGACGCAAGAAACCTTGGCAACGCTTCAAGATCTGGCCCAGAAAATTCCTATCGATCCCGAGACGCTTCGAGGGGATTCAAAACGCTCGGACGAGGGGACAGGCCTCTGAGCCGATTTCGGGCCGACCTCCCCGGCGAGCCGCCCCTTGGCTCCACGCCTGAGTACCGCTACGGGGATTCGAACCCCGGTTTCCGGACTGAGAATCCGGCGTCCTAGTCCCCTAGACGATAGCGGCGAGGATGCGGGCATTTTAGCGAGCCGGGGGGCGCTGGCGCGAGACGTCGATCACAGGAGGGCGGCTTGGGGCGGCCGGAGGCGTGGGGGGCGCAACCGGTAAATTGGCTGCTCCGCGCGGCTGTGGCGGAACTGGTAGACGCGCACGGTTCAGGTCCGTGTGGGCGAAAGCTCGTGGAGGTTCGACTCCTCTCAGCCGCACTTTCGCGAATCCGTTTGGGGCCCCGTTATGCGGGGACTGAGACGGATTCGCCGCGTGAGGCGCGGGCGGCGTTGGCGGCGATCTGGTCGGCGAAGGTCGGCCAAAGGGGGCGAGGCAGGTCGTGGCCCATGCCGTCGACCATCATCAGGCGGGCGCCTGGAATCGCCTTGGCGGTTGCGCGCCCGCCGGAGGGGTTGACGAGGAGGTCGTTCTTGCCGTGGATGACGAGGGCGGGAACGTCAAGCTGGCGGAGGGCCGGGGTGCGATCGCCGGAGGCGGTGATCGCGTGCAGCTGGCGGGCGATTCCGGCGGGGCTGTGGCCGCGGTCGAAGGAGAGGCCGGCGATCTCGCGAACCCGCTCCTCTTCGAAGGGGTAGCCCGGGGAGCCGATCAGCCTGAAGGTCTTGGTGACGCGCTCGACAGCCGCCTCGCGGTCGCGCGGCGGGTGGCCGAGCAGGAGGCCGAAGGTTTTGTAGCTGGGATGGCCGACGCGGCGGCTGCCGGTGGTCGACATGATCGAGACGATCGAGCGAACGCGGCCGGGATTCCCGATCGCCGCGGTCTGGACGATCATCCCGCCCATCGAGGCGCCGACCAGGTGGGCGGACTCGATCCCAAGGTGGTCCATCAGGCCGAAGGTGTCGGCGGCCATGTCGCGCA
>Ga0070712_100000615_pt1 | contig 20928 bp, 19 predicted proteins | sample LARL81metaG_FD_71396 | JGI IMG/M metagenome (GOLD analysis project Ga0070712, IMG submission 71396) | Corn, switchgrass and miscanthus rhizosphere microbial communities from Kellogg Biological Station, Michigan, USA - LAR L8-1 metaG | ecosystem: Host-associated > Plants > Roots > Rhizosphere ...
GTTCCCTACACTCGCAATACGAAGATCATTCTCGAAGGTCTAGCCTCGCTTGCACCAGCCACTCTGGCGGTGATGCATGGCTCCAGCTTCTCTGGAAATTGCAACCAAGCCCTGCTTGATCTGGCAACCGTGATGAAAGAAGTGCTGGACAGACCCTCATATATATTCCCAACAGAGAAGCTTTAGCCGAAAGTCCACGGACAAAAGAGCCGATGAGAATCTCAAAAAGCAAATTCGTGGCTGGCGTCCAGTGCCTCAAGCGACTCTACTGGCAAGTACACAAGCCAGAATTGCCTGCGGAACTGGACGATTCGAGCGAATCTCGGATCGAACAGGGACGAGAAGTTGGATTGCTTGCCCGGCAGTTGTTTCCCGGAGGCGTGGAGGTTGATAGTTCCACTGGGGTCGAGCAGGCAATTCGCGCCACGCAGGAGCTAATCGCCAACCGGGAAGTCCCAGCGATCTTCGAGGGCACGTTTGAACATCAGCGAGTGATCGTCAAGACTGACATCCTGCAACGTCGGAAAGAAAATCGCTGGCGTCTAGTCGAAGTAAAATCCATCGCTGATTTGAAAAACCACCATTTGGAAGACGTGGCAATTCAGAGCTACGTGCTTTCGGGCTCCGGCTTGAAATTGGCCTCAATTTGGTTGGCTCACATCAATCTTTGGCCCCAGAAGGGTGATTCGCTCGACCGCAATGCTCGCCACACTGCTCCTTCCCGCTGGCCCAAAACCTGTTACGCACCTTTGATATGCCCGTTCCGACCTCTTTAACCCTCCCGCAATGGCAGAATCATCTCGAAATAGCTCTCTACAGAGATGGGAATAGGCAGAGCATGGGAAGCGTTGGGCGTCGTTAGAAGGCGCTTCAGCCACGTTGGAGCCGAGCTGGATCGATCACGCTACGTTGGCTGAGCGGATCGGCAATTCGGACGACAACAAACGCTGAATACTCCTAACGAGAGAGGTCGCACCCTCCGATTTACCTACGAATGCGTCCAACCCCGCAGCGAATGCTGCTTTCTTGAAAGAAGGGTTGGTAAAAGCAGTAAACATGACGACCGGAGTTGCGGGAATCAGCTTTTTTAACATTCGGCTTGCAGAGATACCGTTGAGACGGGGCATCGCCAAATCTATAACGATCAAGTCGGGTTGGAGAATTTTAGCTTTATCAATGCCCTCATAGCCATCTTCAGCTTCTCCGCAAACCATCCAGTCGGGCTGCTGTTCGAATACAGTGCGCAAGGTGCGCCGGATTAGCGGGCTATCATCGACAATGAGGATGGATTTCACATAATCCAGATTTGAGGTTATACGACTTGTATTTCACGTCCTCGCTCTCGCATCTTCAATCGGGTAAATACTGTACGTTAGCGTACAGTGCTTTATGGAATCACGACTACGTTTTCTGGAACACGTAGAACATCGCCATGCTGAAACAAAGCGAACGCATAGGCGAACCACGGGAACAAGATCACCGCAGGAGTCAGTCCCCGCAGCACATTAAGGACGGTCGAGATGACGTCCACAACAAAAGGACGGCTGCCAGTGCCGGCGAACGGGCGTCCCCTCGCGTTTCTCCCAGCGCTGGACGGTAGTGATGTCGCGATGGAGGTAGGTCGCGATTTCTTTCCACGAGTCCAGCCGGTCTTCGGCCATTCTCACGGATGGCGTCGTGCCAGGGGATGGTTCGCCCATCGCGCTCTCCTGAATGGTTGACGGTCGTCGCGGGCCTGAGGGACCGAATTGTAGCGCGGGTGGCGGGTTAAGGCACGGCAAAACACGGTATTCGACGGCGCTACGCATTGCCGTTTGACCACCCCCTCAAGGTGTCGGATTGTTTCCAGGCGCCACCTTTCGACTATCGCAATGAGAGTCCCGTAGGGAGATAGATAAATGAAGCACTTAGGAAGCGTTTCACCGACCTTAGCCTTGGTCCTGCTCAGTGGGTGCGGGGAGGAACGACATCGGGGAGAGTAGGAACTCCGCCACCCATGACAGAGAACTTTGTGAACATTGCTGGTAATTGGCATTTGGACACGATGTCGCGGCTTCGGGCACGCCCACCAAGGCGATCGATGGCGCCATCAGTCAATCCGGCACGTCACTAAGCGGCATAGTGCACGTCGACGGTTCGAATTGTTCGGATCGGCTGACCACCGTGGGCCTAACTGGTACCGTGTCCGGCAACGACGTCTCTCTCACCTCCACGTCTGTGGCTGGACAGTTCACTACTTTGAGCGGCCGTAGTAACGGCGATTCCTTTGCAGGGACCTATACCGTCAAGGGTGACTGTGCCGACGGCGACCAGGGCAGAGTCACCGGCAGCAGGATATTGCAAATTTCTAACGGATTCACCGGCACCTTCACTGCTTCGGGAGGACAGACCTTCGACGTGGCGGGCAACGTTGCTCAGGACAATCGCGCCAGTTCTGAGGGCAGTTTCGGTCTCAGCGGAACGGTTTCCTTCCGTACTTCTCATGAAACGCTGGGCGTACATTTCGCGGCTGTCGGCACTTCTTCTGCTCTGCGGGTGCGGGGGATACCATGGGGGTGGGGGATACCAAGGATCAACCGGGGGAGGAACAGGCGGGTTAACTTCACCTCCGCCATCTTCCGGCCTGAACGTCGCGGGCAATTGGCAATTCAGTACAACATGCGCGGCGGGGATGCCCCCTGCAACGATTGCTGGTGGGATTAATCAATCCGGCAGCTCGGTAAGTGGCGCAGTGCATGTCGGGGTGCGAAGTGTCTTGACCGCCTGACTACCATCGATCTGACCGGCACCCTGACCGGCAGTGACATCTCCTTAACCTCTACGTCTGTTGGCGGACAAGTCCTTACACTTACCGGCACCAGTGTTATCGGCAATGCCTTTACCGGGACATATACCATCAACGGTGGCTGCGCCAATGGCGACCACGGAACCATCACCGGCAGGGACGTAGGTGTAATCCGTGGCGTCCTGGACGGCACCTTTACAACTTCCGTGGGCGAAACATTCGACATGGGAGGATACATCAATCCAGGCTACGCCGGCTTCGAGACCCCCAGTTCCGAGGGTAGCTTTGCGATCAGGGAAACAGCTACTTTCGGAACGTCCTGCTTCGGTTCGGGGGAGATCGTGGCGGGCACGTTTCCCTCTGGCAGTTTCATGATCGGTACGTCAGTGGTCCTTGCAATTCAGACTGACAACGGCACCTTCATCTTTGTCGGGACAGACACGGACCACGGTGGAATTGGTGAGATTAGCGGGGAGTATTCAGTCACCGGCGCTACGTGCGATCAAACTGGCACAGCATTGCTAAGTGATGACCCATGGGATTATTGAGCCGGGCAGCGCTCCGACAGGTCTTCGTGGAGACCTGGTTGAGGTGGTTGGTTACGCTTGGCCTTATGAACGCACCTGCTTTGCATTGAGGATTTCCTGTTCCGTTGCATTGTAGGCGGTTTGTCAGCCACCGGAAGCTATGTCCAAGGGCCTCCTTCACTGAAGTCGGCTCAGTGGAGGGCAGTTGCGAATCGTTGGCTAACATCTCTATCACAGTCATTTGTGGGAGCGGAATGTCCTGTCCGTGTGGCAACGAGTGTAAGGCTGATCACAACAGTCAAGCTTTTCAGGATAATAGGCGACAGCCTGACATCATGAAACAGCACTTCATATCGCGAGACACGACCGTCCACGAGCTTGAACCCAAGGCTGCTGAGGCGGAGCAAGAAGCCGCAAACGCACCGGAACCCCGCGCGGGATACGGACTCCGGCTTGGACAACTTCGTCGCCAGCTACGATGCAAGTACGATGGGACGCTTCATGTCGATCGGTCGATTTGGCGGAAAACTCGTCGATCCCCAGACCCTCAACAAGTACGGTTTTTGTTTGCGGAATCCAACTCCCGATTCGACTCCCGAACAAGCTTCTCCAGCACATTGCCCTGAGCCTCAAGTTTGTCTTCCATGAAGCCGTTTCTGGTAAGCCTGAAAGCGGGCTCTCAGGCCAGGACTGAGCGTGATTGAATGGCGGAACAGAACTGCATCTCTTAGTGACAGCGGTAGTAAGACGCAAACTCGTTCGCCGCTTTATGATGACATTACCTCGGTGATGAACTTCCTCCTGTATGGCCGCGGCGGGACGGTGAAACTCGCGGCGTATCTCTTGAACCTTTATGCAAGACTGCACCAGCAGCGGTTCTCCGTGATCCCGTTCTTTACGAATTACTTGCTCGGGTTGACGCAATCCGAGACGGGCGCGCACATGAGAGAAAGCTCACGGAGAAAGAGCTAATCAATCGGTTGCGCGCCGGAAATGTCAAAGTACAATCTCGATCTGCTCACTGAGGCGGCTCGCCTTCTCACGCCCCTCCTCTGCGCACTTGTTTTTGTCGGAGGAAGCACAACGATCGGCACAGACAAAATGTCAGCTGCGGTGCTGACGCACGTGCAGTGAATCTCGTCCAAGTTCACAAACTTCCGTTTACGCGCGCCAAACCGGTGAACCGATCACAGCAGGGATGCTGATTTCGAGATGAATCTATTTTAAATTGTCGAATCCTTCCTCTTGCGTTTGCGACTCTCGCCACTCTGCTGCAGCAATTTAGTGACAATGCCCGTCCATCCAGTCTGATGGCTGGCCCCGATGCCCACCCCAGTGTCTCCGTGAAAGTACTCGTGAAAGAGAATTAGGTCACGCCAGTGAGGGTCACTCTGAAATCTCGGTAGCGAGCCGAAAACCGGCCTGCGCCCCTCGTGATCTTTGAGAAAAATGCCGGTCATGCGGCGAGACAATTCCCCGGCCACTTCCCACAGTGTCATTGTCGTGCCGGAGCCGGTAGGGAACTCAATCGTGAAGTCATTGCCTAAATAGTGATGAAACTTCTGCAGCGATTCCACCAACAGGTAGTTCACGGGAAACCAGACCGGCCCGCGCCAGTTGGAATTGCCGCCAAACAGGCCGACGGATGATTCTCCCGGCTCATAATCCACTCGGTGTTCGGTGCCATGAACATTAAGCTTATATGGATTTTCACGATGGAATTGGGATAAGGCGCGAATGCCATACTGTGAGAGAAACTCACCTTCGTCCAACATGAATTTCAAAATGCTTCGCAGCTGGTCGGGGCTGGCGATTGACAGTAATCTTCGTTCGCCAACCCCTTCGGTGTTCATGCATGCCAGGTTTTTTGTGAGGTCGGGGCGGTTTTCGATAAACCACTCCAGCCTCCGTTTGAAATCGGGAAGCTTTTCCAGTGCTTCCGGTTCCAAAGTTTCTACCGCAAACAGCGGGATCAAGCCGACCATGGATCGAATCTTTATTGGAAACTGGTTGCCATCGGGCAACTTGAGAACGTCGTAGAAAAAACCGTCTTCTTCATCCCACAATCCCATGTATTCGTCGCCACGATGGCTCATGGCGTTGGCGATATAAATGAAGTGCTCCCAAAACTTACTGGCCACATCTTGGTAAGATGAGTCTTCTGTTGCCAGTTCGAGCGCGATGGCAAGAAGGTTCAGGGTATACATGGCCATCCAACTGGTGCCGTCCGACTGCTCAAGGTGGCCACCCGTGGGCAGCGGCGCGCTTCGGTCGAAGACGCCGATATTGTCCAAGCCTAGAAAGCCTCCTTGAAAAATGTTCATGCCATCCGCATCTTTGCGGTTCACCCACCAGGTGAAATTGAGCATGAGTTTGTGAAACACCCTTTGCAGGAACGCTCGGTCGCCCTTGCCCGTCCGTTTCTTGTCGATCTTGTAAACGCGCCATGCCGCCCAGGCATGCACCGGGGGATTGACATCTCCCAATGCCCACTCATAGGCAGGAATCTGGCCATTGGGATGCATGTACCATTCGCGAAGCATCAAGACGAGCTGATCTTTTGCGAAGTCGGAGTCAATCAGGGCGAGCGGAATGCAATGAAACGCTAAATCCCACGCCGCATACCACGGATATTCCCATTTGTCTGGCATCGAGATAACGTCGGCGTTGTACAGATGGGTCCAGTCGTGGTTCCGGCCTTTCTTGCGTTCCACTGGAGGCGCGGGATTCCCTGGGTCGCCATCAAGCCATTCCTTGACCACATAGTGATAAAACTGCTTGGACCACAACATGCCTGCGAAGCCTTGCCGCATGACATTTTTTGCGTCCGGCGAAAGGTCCCGGGGAATGACCGTGGCGTAGAAGTCATCTGCCTCGCGCTGGCGCAACGCGAAAGTTTTATCGAAGTCCGCGAAAACCTGTTGGTTCTCGGAATGGGAATCAATCAGCCGCAGACGAACGATTGCTGTCTCCCCCGGGGCTACTGAAAGTTTGTAATGGGCTGCGGCTTTTGTGCCGCGGTGTTCAGGATTCACTGACCCTCTAATACCCTGAACGACATAGTCGTTGATGCCATCTTTGACGTAGGACGTCCGGTTTTCGCCTCCATAAAGAAGCTGCACATTCGTCTCATTGTCCGTAAACAGCAATTCCGGAGAGCCCTCACAATAAAGCCATCGCTTTCCCGAGTGAGTTTTGTTTTTCTGATCAAGATTCAGCTCAATTACCGGATCAGGCGCGGGTTTGGACTCACGCAGTTCTGGACAACCTCCCGGGTTGCCCCATGCCCATGTGTTGCGAAACCACACGGTCGGTAGCAGCCGAATGTTGGCCGCTTCCGGCCCGCGATTCGTCACTGAGATTTTGATCAGAATATCTTCGATATCGACTTTCGCGTACTCCACGAAGACGTCGAAATAACGACCACCGTCGAACACGCCTGTGTCCAGCAGTTCGAACTCTGGATGACTTTTGTCCCGCCGGCGATTTTCTTCCACCAACTGACGATAGGGAAATTCTGCGTGCGGATACTTGTAGAGGTACTTCATATAGGAATGAGTAGGCGTGGAATCGAGGTAGAAGTAATACTCCTTCACGTCCTCGCCGTGATTACCCTGATTGCCGGTCAACCCGAAGATACGTTCCTTCAGAAAAGGGTCTCGCTCATTCCACAGAGCGAGCGCGAAACATGTTGTCTGTTTGCGGTCGCTAATTCCTGCCAGCCCATCCTCATTCCAGCGATAGGCCTTGGAACGGGCGTGATCATGCGGCAGGTGTTCCCATACATTTCCAGATGGGCTGTAGTCCTCGCGCACCGTGCCCCAGCCGCGTTCACTCAGATACGGGCCCCAGCGTTTCCAATGCTTCTTGCGCATTGCGGATTCGGACAGCCTTACCTCTTCGTGCGTCATGAAGGTTCTCCGATTTCGTTCGAGTGGTGTCCGGCGGTCAAACGATTAAATCGTATTCTGCCAGAGCACGGCTTGAAACTTCTCACGCTGCATCTGGTTCATTGCGTTCGATTGCGTACGCAAGATGAACTCCGCACCCGGGGCGGCTTTATGGCTCGGAGCCACTACATCGGTTCATGTAGGGAGAATACAGAATGTTGGGTATCGAACATAGCAGTGAAGGCCCATAGAATGTGCGTTCTGACGTTTCCTCAACAGTAAGAGCACCCATGGTTACCGTGCAGATCCTCGTTGTTGATGACCACCCGGTTGTCAGAAGGGCGATTTGTTCGCTTCTATCGACTGATCCTCTTTTAAATGTGACTTGCGAGGTCGCCGACGGAAAGCAGGCGGTACTGAAAGCCGAAGAAGTTCAGCCAGACCTCATTCTTCTGGATATCAGTTTGCCGGGCATGAGTGGTATTGAAGCGGCTAGGCGAATCCTCAAGGTTTCCCCGAAATCGAAGATCATCTTCCTGAGTCAACACGATTCTTTACAAATGGCGAAAGACGCAATGGAAACCGGTGGGCATGGCTACGTTTCAAAGACTGACGCTGGAGGGGAACTCATCCGCGCCATTCACGCCGTACGCGAAGGTAAGCTTTTCGTCAGCAAGCGGATTGCGTCACAGGGATGGACACCGCGGATGTTGACCGGCACTGGAACGTAGCGGTTCACAAACATGGAAGGCCCGTGTGCCTGCGCAACCCAAGTCCCCAGAAACCGGATTTTTGCCACCGGTCGGAGTAACTGCGAGATTGAACCTGTCACTTATTCTTTGAACGATTGTTCTTCGAACAATCAAAATCCAGTCCCATCGTGAATCCAATGGGGATGTTTGGTGGACACGGAACTTCGCCTGCCTAGGTGGCCCTCTCGGGAAATTAGCCTGATTATCTCTACGGGCCTTTCTGGTAGGCGCCGTTCGTAACACGAATCAAATATTTGTGCTACCCTAGCCTTTGAAAGTCGGGATCTTTCCTGATGTCAGCCTTGTAGCCCATGCATATCCCCGACGGCTATCTAAGTCCTTCGACGTGTGCCTTGCTTTATGGCGCTGCAGCTCCCTTCTGGTGCACAGCTTTTGCCCGTGTCAAGCGGATATTAAATACGCGGTTGGTGCCGCTTTTGGCTGTGGCCAGCGCCTTTTGTTTCGTGATCATGATGTTTAACCTGCCGCTTCCGGGCGGCACCACCGGACACGCGGTCGGAGTGGGAGCCGCGACGGTAGTGCTGGGGCCGTGGGCTTCAATGCTGGCTCTATCGATTGCCCTTTTGATTCAGGCCCTGTTGTTTGGGGATGGTGGAATCACCACGCTTGGCGCCAATTGTTTCAACATGGCGATTGTGGGTTCGCTCGTCGCCTACGTTGTATACAGGCTGGTGGCGGGGGGAACCTCCGTTGGGTCGTCGAGACGAACGCTCGCCGCCGCCTTGGCGGGTTACGCGGCCATCAATTCTTCAGCGTTTGTTACCGCTTGTGAACTAGGAATTCAGCCCATGCTTTTCAAAGATACGGGCGGTGCTCCACTGTACGCACCGTATCCTCTGCACATCGCGATTCCGGCCATGATGATCGGGCACCTGACATTTGCCGGTTTGGCTGAGCTGATCGTTTCCGCTGGCATCGTGGCGTATTTCCAACGGACAAACCCCGCCTTGCTGAATCACAATGCATCACGCATTCCAGCAAACGGTGAAATCGAAACTGCGCGACAAGTTCCAGCGAGATCCGGATGGGGGGGCGCAGGCCCGCTCTGGATACGTCTCGCTCTGTTGATGATGCTTACCCCTCTCGGTATCTTGGTAGCGGGCACGGCCTGGGGTGAATGGAGCACCCGGGACTTTTCCAATCCAGAGATGCGACAGAAGATTGCCGCGACTTCAAGCAACGTCGCGCCTCCGGCCCAGAGTCCGCGCGGATTGGAACGGTGGTCAGCGGTATGGAGCGCTCCCTTTCCGCAATACGCGCCTGCCTTCGTTCACCATCCCGCTTTCGGTTATGTGATATCGGCTATGTTTGGAAGTGGTCTTATCATGGGTTTTTTTTCTTGCCTGAACTTGATTGTTAATGGCCGGGTAATAAAACGGAAGTCGCCATGAGTGCGAAGTCCCGTGGGCCGGTGGAGCGCAGCCTCTCAACTTTTGTGGACGCGCTTCGGCACACCTTCGATGCGGAAGAGCTAGCCAAAAAGAACGGCTTGCTCCAGAAACTCGACCCTCGCATCAAAATCGCGGCGATCCTGCCGCTTATCCTGATCGCTGCATTGGCTCGCCAGTTAAGGGCGATCGTTGCAATTTTTGTCTTTGCTGTCTTGGTTGGCTTGCTTTCGAGAGTGCCTCTGATCACGCTAGCGAGGAGAGTGTGGCTTGCGACGCTGTCCTTCACGGGATTGATTTCGATCCCAGCTCTTTTCCTGACTCCGGGCCGCGCCATTTACCTGCTGCCATTTTTCAGCTGGACTATCACAGCCCAAGGCTTGCATGCCGCGACCTACCTGATTATGCGGGCGGAAACTGCGGCGACTTTGTCGGTCCTGTTAATTCTGTGTACGTCGTGGAACAACTTGTTGAAGGCGCTTCGCGTGCTCCGGTTTCCAATCATTCTGGTCGTGATTCTTGGTATGACTTACCGATACATTTTTCTGTTGCTGCGCACGGCGCACGACATGTTTGAATCGCGACGTAGCAGAATGGTAGGGCAGCTTCCGGGACACGAACTTCGTAAGGTGGCCACAGCCAGTGCCGGAGTATTGATGTCGAAGACGCTTCAAATCGGCGAAGAGGTATATCTGGCCATGCGCTCGCGTGGTTTTCGCGGAGAAGTTTACGTCCTCGTTGAGTTCAGGACCAGCTGGCTGGACTGGCTGATACTCGGCTGCTTTGCCACTGTAGCCGGGTTTGGTTTTTGGTTCGGCCGATGACGAATCCCTCCCGCAAAAGAGAGTTCTCTGTGACCGTCCCTATCTTCGAGCTGCGCGATGTTACGTATCGCTATGGGAAAATAGACGCGCTGAGCAACTTGGACCTTACCATTCTGGCGGGCCAAAGGATTGCCCTTCTCGGAGCTAACGGCTCCGGGAAGTCGACATTGCTCAGTATCCTTGATGGACTCTATTTTCCGCAGGAGGGATCTGTAATGTACTGTGGCGAACCCTTGACTGAAGATCGTCTGCAGACTCAGGAAATCGAGTTTGATTTCAGACGCAAGGTCGCGCTGGTTTTCCAAAATCCCGACATCCAGTTATTCAACCCTACCGTGTTCGACGAAATCGCTTTTGGACCGTTACAGGTAGGATGGCCCAAAGACCAAATCCTAATGCGAGTGTCTGCGATTCTCGAACGAATGGAAATTGTTCACCTCAAAGATCGCGCACCTCATCACTTGTCGACGGGTGAGAAGAAACGGGTCGCACTGGCGTCAGTCCTGATACTCGACCCGGACGTTCTTCTACTGGACGAACCGACAGCGGCTCTCGACCCAAGGAGCGAGAGCCAGATGATTGACTTCCTTGTAAACTGCGGTGATGGCAAGAAGACAGTCATCACCGCTACTCATGATCTTGATTTGCTCGAAGACATTGCCGATTACTGCCATGTCTTCCAGGGCGGCCAGATAGTAGCCGCGGGTACGTCGGACGAGATATTGAGAAACCACGAGCTGTTGCTAAGAACGAATCTTGTCCACGCTCACCGGCACCGTCATGCTTCAGGCGAAATGCACATCCACCCGCATCGCCACGCCCATGAACACTGATTGACAAAACATATCAGCAGATATCACTCCCCAAAATCGACCTGTAGCCGCTGAGGCTGCCGAAGAGTCAAGCGGAAGGGAAGTTCCAGCACAAACGCGCCGATTCAACCATCGGAGAGTACAAAGTTAAGATGAAAATCAGTCCGCTCCGCTCGGCCGCGGGGAAAGTTGTTTCGCATCGAGCGGGTGGCGCTTGGTTCCAAACCGCAACCGCATCCTGTCGAGATACAAATAAATTACCGGCGTAGTGAAAAGAGTAAGCGCCTGGCTCATAATCAATCCGCCCACAATCGTGATACCAAGAGGCCGTCTCAGTTCTGATCCCGTGCCAGTACCCAAAGCCAGTGGAAGGCCGCCTAGAAGCGCAGCCATTGTGGTCATCATGATCGGGCGGAAGCGGCGAATGCACGCTTCGTAAATTGACTCCGCGGAATCTTTACCGGAACGTTCGGTTTCCAATGCGAAATCAATCATCATGATTGCGTTCTTTTTGACGATACCGATCAGCAAAATGATCCCGATCAGGCCCATGACGTTCAACTCGCTATGGGTGAGGAGCAACGCAAGAATTGCCCCCACACCCGCGGAAGGCAAAGTTGAAAGGATTGTGATCGGATGAATGTAACTTTCGTACAAAACGCCTAAAACGATATAGACCGTCACCAGCGCCGCCAGAATCAGCATAGGCTCGCTTGCGAGTGAAGATTGAAACGCAGCCGCCGTTCCCTGAAAACTCGCATCAATCGTAGCTGGGAAATTTATTGAACGTTGCGCGTTATTGATAGCTTCGGTCGCTTGGCCAAGAGATACGTTGGGAGCAAGATTAAAGGACAACGTGACGGAAGGATATTGTCCCTGGTGACTGACTGCCAACGGTGTGTTTGATGGGCCAAAACGGGCGAACGACGCCAGCGGTACGGGAGTTCCGTTGGCCGCGCGAACGTAAATCGCTTGCAGCGCCTCGGTACTGCGAGAAAATTCCGGCGCCACCTCCATTACGACGTGATATTGATTCAGCGGCTTATACATGATCGAAACCTGGCGCTGGCCAAAAGCGTCATACAGAGCGTTGTCAATATCGGCAGCAGCCACACCGAGGCGCGATGCTGTAACCCGGTCGATGATCACAGTTGCTTCCAGACCCTTATCCTGTTGGTCGGTATTAACGTCACGAAGTTCCGGAAGCTTGCGGAACTTGTCGAGTAGCAGCGGCGCCCAGTGATTCAAATCATCCAGGTTTTCACCTTGCAGAGTGTATTGGAATTGAGCCTGGCTTTGGCGGCCACCGATGGTCAGGTCCTGCGCGGACTGCATGAACAATGTTGCCCCCGGCACCACTGCCAATTTGCGTCGCAGTCTTCCGATGATCTGGTCTGCGCTGATTTTTCGTTCCTCGAGCGGCTTCAGCGTGATGAACATGCGGCCCTGGTTGGCTGAAGTGTTTCCGCCGGCAAATCCGACTATTGTTTCAACCCCAGGATCTTTCATCACGATGGTCACGAACTGCGTCATCTTTTCCTTCATTGCAGCGAATGAGATGTCCTGAGCAGCTTGTACGGCACCGCTCAGGCGCCCCGTATCCTGCTGGGGAAAAAATCCCTTGGGCACGATCACATAAAGGTAGACGCTTAAGACGGCGGTAGCGATGGTGATGAAAAGAGTGAGAGGCTGGTGCCTTAATACCAACTTGAGAGCACGAGTGTAGAGGCCAAGGATCGTGTCGAAAATCTTTTCGCTGAACCGGTAGATTCGGCCGTGTTTCTCGCTCTCCGCAGAACGAAGGAATTTCGCGCACATCATCGGAGTAACGGTGAGCGACACCAGCAGAGACACCGCGATAGCAATGCTGAGAGTAACGGCAAACTCGCGGAACAGACGTCCGACAATTCCTCCCATCAACAGTAGCGGAATAAAGACCGCTACCAACGAGGTGCTCATCGAAAGCACAGTGAATCCGATCTCGCGGGCACCTTGAAATGCCGCCGCTACCGGAGCCACTCCTTCCTCGATGTGCCGTGTGATATTTTCGAGCACTACAATAGCGTCGTCTACGACGAAGCCGGTCGAAATAGCGAGCGCCATCAGGGAAAGATTATCCAGACTGTACCCGAGCAAATACATCACTCCAAACGTTCCCACCAGTGACAATGGAACGGCTACGCTGGGAATAAGCGTGGCTCGAAAAGTACGCAGAAAGGCAAAGACCACTAGGATGACCAGCAGGACAGAAATCAGTAAAGTGAATTCGATGTCATGTACCGATGCTCGCACCGTGGTAGTGCGGTCCATGACTACGCTTACGTCAATCGCCGGAGAAATAGACGATTGGAGCTGCGGAAGCGCCGCTCTCACGCGGTCAACGGTCGAGATGATATTTGCCCCAGGTTGCCGGAACACGATGACCAGAACCGCTGGCCTTCCCCCGGACAAACCGACATTGCGAATATCCTCAACCGAATCACTGACGGTGCCCACATCGCCGAGACGAACCGGCGCCCCATTATTGTAAGAGACGATCAACCGGCGGTACTGATCGGCCTGGAAAATCTGATCGTTCGCATCCAGCGACCAGGAGTTAACGGCGTCGGCCACCTCACCCTTCGGGCTGTTCGCATTCGCTCCTGTGAGGGCCGCGCGCACCGTATCCAAACCGACGCCTAGCTTGTTCAGGAGCGTGGGATTTAGTTCTGCGCGCACTGCTGGTTTCGCGCCGCCGCCGGCAAATACCTGTCCCACTCCTTCGATTTGTGCCAGTTTTTGGGACAGGATGGAATCGGCGGCATCGTACATTCGCGGCAGCGTCACGATGTCGGAAGTGAGCGCCAGAATAAGAATGGGCGCATCCGCTGGGTTTACTTTTCGATAATTTGGATTGCCTGGAAGGTTAGCCGGTAGTTGACTGCGGGCAGCATTGATGGCCGCTTGTACATCGCGACCTGCGGCGTCGATGTTCCGGTTGAGATCGAATTGCAAAACGATACTAGTGGACCCCAACTGGCTGGTTGAGGTCATCTGGTTGATGCCGGCGATGCGTCCGAACTGGCGTTCTAAGGGAGTCGCCACTGCAGACGCCATCGTCTCCGGACTAGCCCCTGGTAGCGATGCCCCCACCGAAATCACTGGAAATTCCACTTGCGGCAAAGGCGCGACCGGAAGGAAGTTGAATGCTAGGCTTCCCGCCATGAGTAGCGCCGCCGCCAGCAACGATGTGCCGATAGGCCGCTTTATGAATGGGGCCGAAATATTCATGGCTCAGTCGCCCGAGGCTCCACTCGGTTCCTCGATCGGGTTGCCAATCCTCAGGTGGGCGAATCGTTGTGCCAGACGGTCGAACCAAAGGTAGACAACCGGAGTGGTGTAGAGCGTGAGCAACTGGCTCACCAGAAGTCCGCCCACAATCGTAATGCCCAACGGATGCCGCAACTCCGAGCCGGTTCCGCTTCCCAGGGCAAGGGGCAGGCCGCCTAAGAGCGCTGCCATGGTCGTCATCATGATGGGTCGAAAGCGCAGCAGGCAAGCTTGAAAGATCGCCTCTTCCGGCGGCTTGTGCTCAACGCGTTCAGCCTCGAGCGCGAAGTCGATCATCATGATGGCGTTCTTTTTCACGATTCCGATCAGCAGAATGATGCCGATCAGCGCCACAACCCCCAGATCGTTACCGGTGACCAACAGGGCAAGAATGGCTCCGACACCCGCTGACGGCAGTGTGGACAGAATCGTCACCGGATGAATGTAGCTCTCATAAAGCACGCCCAGCACGATGTATACCGTCACGATGGCCGCAAGAATCAACCACGGTTCGGACGACAGTGAATTCTGAAATGCTGCCGCCGTTCCTTGAAAGCTGGTATGAATGCTCGCCGGGAGATGAATGTCCGCCTCAGCAGCCTGAATGGCTTTCGTCGCCTCGCCTAGAGAAACTCCCGGTGCAAGATTGAACGAGAGGGTAACGACAGGGAACTGGCCCTGGTGATTCACTGCCAGATAAGTGTTGGTGGTTTCGAAGTGACTGAATGACGCGAGCGGAACCTGCATGCCGGTACCGGAATGCACGTAAATGTTTTTGAGTGAATCCGGATTTTGTGCGAACTGCGAATCTACTTCGAGAACTACGTGATACTGGTTCAACTGAGTAAAAATGGTCGAAACCTGCCGCTGTCCGAAAGCGTCGTACAGCGTGTCATCGATCGCTTGGGGCAAAATTCCCAGGCGCGAAGCCGTGTCGCGATCGATTACTAGATTAGCCTTAAGCCCGCCATTTTGCTGATCCGTGGCCACGTCGCGCATGGACGGCAACCTGCGCAGTTCATCCACCAACTTCGGCGCCCAGAGGGACAATTCCTGAGCATCGGCATCTTCCATCGAATATTGATACTGGGTGCGGCTTACGCGGTCTTCGACCGTGAGGTCCTGCACCGGCTGCATGTACAAGGTGATGCCGTTTATCTTGGCCAATTCCGGTTGCAGTCGCCGGATAATTTCAGTGGCTGTCGATTTGCGCTCATCGCGCGACTTCAGGTTAATCTGAATGCGCCCGCTGTTGGGGGTGGAGTTCGTGCCGTCAATTCCGATGAACGACGAAAGGCTGGCAACATCTGGATCTTTAAGAATCGCAGCCGCGAGCGTCTGCTGACTCTTCGATAAGGCGTTAAATGACGTATTCTGGGGGCCCTCCGAGATGCCGAGTATCACGCCTGTATCTTGAACCGGGAAAAAACCCTTTGGCACGACGACGTATAGAAACAACGTCAGCACCAGCGTCCCTACCGTCACCAGAAGAGTTGTTGTCTGATGTTTCAGAACGAACTTCAATGTGCGTCCGTAAAACTCGATGATCCGGTTGTAGAAATTTTCCGTAGATTGATAAAACCTGGATTGATGTTCCGGGTCGTGCCGCTTCAAAAGTTTGGCGCACATCATCGGTGTCAAGGTCAGCGACACCATGGCCGACACCAGAATCGTTACCGCCAGCGTTACCGCAAATTCGCGGAACAGTCGGCCGACAATGTCCCCCATGAACAGCAAGGGAATCAGCACGGCAATCAGTGAGACCGTGAGCGACACGATGGTGAAACCAATCTGCGACGAACCCTTCAGGGAAGCCTGCAGAGGCGATTCCCCTTCCTCCAGAAATCGCTCAATGTTCTCGATCATCACAATGGCATCGTCGACAACAAATCCGGTGGAGATCGTCAACGCCATCAATGTGAGGTTGTTGAGGCTGTATCCCAGGAGGTACATCACGCCGAATGTTCCGACCAGTGAAAGCGGCACCGCAACGCTGGGGATCACCGTCGCCCTTAAGTTCCGCAGGAAGAGAAAGATGACCAGCACCACTAGCCCGATGGTCAGCATCAGCTCAAACTGCACATCTTTCACCGAGGCGCGGATGGTTTCCGTGCGGTCGGTCAAGATCTGCACTTTTACCGAAGGCGGAAGCGAGAACTGCAACTGCTTCAACAGAACTTTTACCCGGTCGGCCACACTGATGATGTTGCTGCCCGGCTGTCGCTGAATGTTGAGCACCACCGCGGGGGTGGTGTTCATCCACGCGGCTTGCTTAATATTTTCTGCGCTATCCACGGCAGCAGCCACGTCCGAAAGTCTGACGGGTGCGCCGTTCTTGTAAGCCACTACGATACTGTTGTACTGTGCGCTCGAATTGAGCTGGTCATTGGCGCCAATCGTGAACGACTGGCGGGGCCCGTCCAACACGCCTTTGGCCTGATTCACGTTTGCTGCGGCCAGAGCGGTGCGCAAATCCTCCAGACTCATTCCATAGGACGCCAACGCCGTCGGATTCGCACGAATCCGCACTGCGGGTTTCTGTCCGCCGCTGATCGAAACCAGACCCACGCCCGGAAGCTGGGAAATTTTCTGCGCAATCGCGGTATCGGCGAGGTCTTCTACTTTCGAAAGTGGCAAAGTGTCCGAAGTCAGTGCCAGCGTGAGAATTGGAGAATCCGCCGGATTCACCTTACTGTAGATCGGAGGATTCGGCAGATCACGAGGTAGATATGTAGTCGCCGCGTTGATCGCCGCCTGGACTTGCTGCTCTTCAACATCGATGTTTTCGTTGAGATTGAACTGCAGCGTGATGATCGAGCTGCCCAGGGAACTCGTGGACGTCATCTGGCTCAGTCCAGGAACCTCGCCAAACTGGCGCTCCAGGGGCGCAGTGACCGATGACGCCATTACGTCGGGATCGGCTCCGGGATAAAACGTCACAACCTGAATCGTGGGATAGTCAACCTCTGGAAGAGCGGATACCGGGAGTTGCGTATATGCCGCGATTCCCACCAGCAGCAGCCCGACCATGAGCAGCGTCGTCGCTACCGGGCGAAGAATGAAAAGTCGTGACGGGCTCATCGTGATCCTGCGCTCGAGGATGCTGGCGGGGCAATTGGCGGCGAGGCATTCTGGCCAGGAGAATTCTCTTCCGAAGTAGCCGGCCCTGATGATGACTGTGTTGGCGAGCTCTTCGCGTTTCTGTTTCCTCCGTTCGGACTGCTCGCGTGCGGATCAACCTTGCTGCCGGCTTGCAGCTTGTCTTGTCCGTCGATCACCACAACTTCGCCGGGGTTGAGTCCGCCGGCGATGGACGCCACGTTGTTCTGGGTAAAAGAAACCGTGATCGGCCGCACTTCCACCGTTTTGTCGGACTTCACCACAAAAACATAACTGCCCTGCGGACCTGTCTGGATGGCCGCCGAAGGAATGACGGTTGCATCCTTATGGGTCTGGAGCAGCAGTCGCACGTTTACAAACTGATTCGGCCAGAGAACATTGTCCTGGTTGGTAAACATCGCTTTCAAGCGTCCCGTCCCTGTTGTCTGATCGATCTGGTTGTCGATCGTCAGCAGAGCTCCGGTGGCAAGCTTAGTTTGGTCGTCAGAGTTGTAGGCTTCGACCGCAAGCGGATTCTGATGCATGTGCTGCGCCACGGTCGGCAGATTTTCTTCCGGCAAAGTGAAAATCACGGCAATGGGCTGCAATTGCGTGATGACCAGCAGCGGATTGGTGTCCGTGGCGTGCACCATGTTTCCAACATCCACCAGGCGCAATCCAATGCGGCCATCAATGGGAGATGTGATGTGGGTGTATACCAGGTTCAGCTTCGCGTTATCGATCTGTGACTGATCGGCCCGCACCGCGCCTTCCAGTTGATCAGCCGACGCTTTTTGTGTATCCACCTGCTGCTTAGAAATCGCTCCCGAATCGTCAAACAGGTTCTTGAAGCGTTCGTAATTCAGGCGCGCGTCTTTCAGTTGTGCCTGGTCGCGAAACAGATTTGCCTGCGCCGTCTCAAGGGCCACTTGAAACGGCCGAGGATCGATGACTGCCAATAACTCTCCCTTCTTAACGTTTTGCCCTTCCTTGAAATTCACCTCGGACAGCTGGCCATCCACTCGGCTTTTTACGCTCACCGTATTTGAGGCGGTCACACTGCCCAGTCCCTTCAGATAGACGGGCACATCTCTCTTTTGAGCGTTCGAGACTCCAACCGGCACCACCGTCTGCGTCGCGGCGCGGGCGGTACCAGACCTTCCGCCGCTGCTACTACACCCGAGTAGAGCCATGGCGGCCGCGCCCAAAATCATGCCGGCTAGAAGTTGTTGGCTGGATAACGGACGGGCAGCCCGTCTTGGGCCGAAACTTCGCGAACTGTCGTCGACTCGTTTCATCACTAGGTGGTTTCCCTTGGCGTGGAGGTTCTGCGGACAGCCGCTACACTGCACACACGTTTGACGAGAAAAATTATATCGCGGTTGCGGCTTATCTTGAGTCTTTACAAGACTTTACATTTTTGTTCGGTAACGGGAACGCCAATTCGGATGTGGGAAATCGCTGAACTGTCCTAAGCGACTACTAGATAGCGGAACGAAACCATCGCCGAGCGATGGGGATGACCTAAGACATTGCCACCCGGTGCTCAGAGGCAGAAGGAGAGGATACGGACCTAAGGGGAGATGGTGAGGCACCAGACCTCACCAGCTGGGCCAGGCCGCGCCCTTTTACTCGCGCAAAGATTTCACATAAGTAATCACTTGCCAAAGTTGTTGATCGGGTAATTTCGCCCACGATGGCATGCCCTTGCGCATGTTTCCGTTGACCAGCAGCCAATGGAGATCGCCTTCCGTCGCCTGTCGCTGTATCCGCGCGCTTTTCAAGGAAGGACGTTTCTTTGTGCCTTCCGCATTTTCGCCATGGCAGTGGGAACAGCGATCGACAAAAACTCTGCGTCCTGCCGCGATGGCTTCTGGCTGTTCGTGAAAAGGATTCATCCGCTCGTGGTCTCGCGCCGGGACATTTTTTAACCAGCCGCCGTCGGCAACAGCGAATACAAATGTGGCTAGGAATGTTACGAGGGCCAAAATCCGCAGGAGTTTGCGCATCATTGCGTCCCTCGATGGAATCGGCTGAACAATTGGTCGATCTCGTAAGAAAACCCAAATCTGTATATCCGGGGAAGGCTGTAATCGTTTAGCCCGAACTGTGGCGAGAACGACAGCGTCATCCCATTGGGCGCGGTCCAATTGATTAGAGGCCCGACATAGTGAGACGTCTGACTCGTGCCAAAACTGTAGCGGTCACCCAGCCCTCCATACATTTCAACTCCCGCCTGAAATTTCTCGCCACAGAATGTGCAATTGTGGGCGCTTGCCGCCAGGCGCAACGGACGGCTCAGTGCCCACGCATATCCGAATTCCCACGGCGCATTGGAAAGATTCTTTTCCGCGATGATATTTTCACTGATGTTCCAGCCTCGATAATTGCTACCTAGAATGAGCTTGAGCTCCAGCTCTCTCGCCTTGTCATGGCGGGAAATCGCATTGGATTCCAGAAAGTCATCCTTCCCATCGTGCCCCACCACCTCGCGCAATGCTTTGTCCGCGCTTATGTTTTCAACCTCGACATAGATGACGGGATTAATCCAATGCTCTCGCAATAGGGGGCGAAAACGGTTTTCCCAACGATAACCCGTGAAAATCGTGCTGTCGTGCTGGGTCAATTGGCCATCAAGATAGAACTCGGTGGTCCACCATGCGGTGGCTCCATATTCGAATTCAAGATTGCTGCCAACGAACCGGTTGCCTCCCGGGGGCTTCCCCACCGCATTGAAGAACTCAATCTCAAGATTTCCCGGCTCCTCCATTTCATGCGAGTAGGTGACGAAATAAGGACGTTCCTGCCCCAGGGCGCCTGCCGCGAGGAACACGACTAGTAATATGAGAGTAATGGCTGGCTTCATGGTTCAGAATGTGCGCTGGTTCTAGTTGCAACTCGGTTGCAAATATGCAACCTGCCCTGACTCTAGCGGCTTTAGTTCTAAAAATCAATTGTTCGCCGTATTTTTTGTTGCACTGTGGTTGCAATTAGATGCAACGCAGAATTATAGGATCACCGATGTGGGCTTGAGATCGGGGATGTTCGGTGAAGCTTACTGGTCGGACTGAACAGCATTACGACAGGTGGCGCAGTAACCGCCCACTTCCAATCTGGTGACGACGATATGGAACCGGCAATCGCGCTGGATCTGTCCCTTCAGACGATCGAACAAGTTGCTCTCGAATTCAGTGATTTTGCCGCACCGCAGGCACGCCATGTGAATATGATCTCTCTGCGGGCGGCGCTCGTAGTAGTGCTTTTCGCCCTGCATATGCATTAAATCTAGCTCGTCAATCAGCCCATGCCGCTTCAGCAAACCCAGCGTTCTATAGACTGTGACCCGGTCGATCTGGGGATCGAGTTTGCGCGCTTTTCGCAGCAACTGACTGGCGTCAAGGTGTTGCTTGGCGGTTTCCACGACGCTGAGAATGGTGCGGCGTTGACGCGTCATTCGCAGTCCTCGCGACATAAGCTCCGCTTGCAAACGCCCTGGAATTTCTGTTTGAGGTAATGGCATA
>Ga0070712_100000619_pt1 | contig 20858 bp, 20 predicted proteins | sample LARL81metaG_FD_71396 | JGI IMG/M metagenome (GOLD analysis project Ga0070712, IMG submission 71396) | Corn, switchgrass and miscanthus rhizosphere microbial communities from Kellogg Biological Station, Michigan, USA - LAR L8-1 metaG | ecosystem: Host-associated > Plants > Roots > Rhizosphere ...
ACGTCCTCGACCGTCTTTGCCTCCACCGACGGATGTACCACCAAGAGGTTGGGGACGAGCGATGCCAGGAATATCGGTTGGAAGTCGTTCAGAGTGTCATACGGCAGTCGCGCGTAAAGGGACGGGTTAACGGAAAACGCGGTCGCATCGTAGAGAACGGTATACCCGTCTCGCTCGGCCTTGGCGGCAACCGCAGCGCCCATTGTGCCGCCAGCGCCGCCCCGATTCTCGATGACGAATTGTTGTCCCAGGCCATCGCTCAGCTTGGCCAGCAGGATCCGGCTGACCGTATCGGCCCCGCCGCCGGCTGGATACGGCACGATCACCCTGACCGGACGTGCCGGGTAGTCGGTCTCGGCAGCCGTCGCCGCAACCATTCCGAGCAACGGCACGGCCGCTGCACCTGCCCACACATGGAGCGCTTCTCGTCGTGTCGTCCCGCGTTTAAACGGCACAGCCTTCCTCTCGTCATCCCTTCAGCGCACGGGCCATTGGCCCTTTCCTCAGCATAACCGAGGCTCCATATTTCCGCGATGGCCACTCCTCCCGACAAACCGCGCCCGCCTGGCAAGCGCGATCCGGCCAAGGACGCGAAAAAGGATCCGGCAAGGCCCACGCGTGCCAAGGCCTCCCGGCCCGAGCTGCCGCCGATTGCGCCCGCGCTTGCCGAGCTGCTCAATCCCGGCATTGGACAGGGAACCGCAGGCCCCGGCTCCCAGACCGGACTGCAGCCGCCGCCCGACAATTCATTCGACCGACGCGCTGACTTCGCTGCAGCGCACCGGGCGCGCAAGTCCACGGGGAGGGGGTTCAACGAAGCGCCGCAAGCCGGCTACGACGCAAGGGCAGCAGAGCCGCTGGGCATGGATCCCGAGCTGGCGCAAGCCCTGGGTTTCGAACGGGACGAAATCACGCCGTCGGATTCAGCGGCGAGCCGCAGCCTGGTGAGTTTCCGAGGCGTAACCGGAGCCTCCGCGACCGTTAAGGCGCTGGAGAGCCTCCTGCGCGAAGGCCGCCCGGAATTCGCCGAGCGGCCCTGGACGCCGCACCGCCCGCCTCGCCCGGAAAAATCCGAGGGCGGACAGCATCTCGTGATCAGATCCGAGTTCACGCCAAAAGGAGACCAGCCGCAGGCAATCGCGGATCTGGTCGAGGGGGTGAAGCGCCAGGACCGTACGCAGGTGCTGCTTGGGGTGACCGGCTCCGGGAAGACTTTCACCATGGCGAAGGTGATCGAACAGACCCAGCGACCGGCGCTGGTGCTTGCTCCCAACAAGACGCTGGCCGCTCAGCTTTATGGTGAGTTCAAGAGCTTCTTCCCGGATAACGCGGTCGAGTATTTCGTCAGCTATTACGACTACTACCAGCCCGAAGCTTATGTCCCCCGGACCGATACGTATATCGAGAAGGAATCCTCGATCAACGAGCAGATCGACCGCATGCGGCACAGCGCGACGCGTGCCTTGCTCGAGCGCGACGACGTGATCATCGTTGCGTCGGTCTCGTGCATCTACGGTATCGGTTCGGTCGAGACCTACTCGGCGATGACGTTCACGCTTCGACAGGGAGAGCGCATCGATCAACGGCAGCTGATCGCAGACCTGGTGGCGCTGCAATACAAACGCAGCGCCGGCGACTTCTATCGCGGGACGTTTCGGGTGCGCGGCGATGTGATCGAGATCTTTCCCGCCCACTATGAGGATCGCGCCTGGCGCGTGTCCCTGTTCGGCGATGAGATCGAATCCATCCACGAGTTCGATCCGCTCACCGGTCAGAAAACCGACGAGCTCGAGTTCGTGAAGGTCTATGCCAACTCGCACTATGTCACGCCGCGCCCGACGTTGCTGCAAGCCATCGCCGGGATCAAGCAGGAGCTCAGGGCGCGCCTGACGGAGCTCAATGCCGGCGGCCGCTTGCTGGAGGCGCAAAGGCTGGAGCAGCGCACCCTCTATGATCTCGAAATGATGGAAGCGAGCGGCTCCTGCGCCGGAATCGAGAATTACTCCCGGTATCTCACCGGGCGCAAGCCGGGCGAGCCGCCGCCGACCTTGTTCGAATATGTGCCGGATAACGCGCTGGTTTTTGTTGACGAGAGTCACGTCACCATCCCGCAGCTTGGCGGCATGTTCCGTGGCGACTTTCGCAGGAAAGCGACGCTTGCCGAGTACGGTTTTCGTCTGCCGTCGTGCATGGACAACCGCCCGCTGCGGTTCGAGGAATGGGATGCCATGCGTCCGCAGACCATGTGCGTCTCGGCCACCCCGGGCAGCTGGGAGATCGAGCAGGCACACGGCGTTTTCGCCGAGCAGGTGATCCGTCCCACCGGGCTCATCGACCCGCCTGTGGAGGTTCGTCCGGCGCGCACTCAGGTTGACGACCTTCTCGGCGAAGCCCGGCAGGTTGCGGCAGCGGGCTATCGCTCGCTCGTCACCGTACTGACCAAGCGCATGGCGGAGGATCTTACCGAATATCTGCACGAGCAGGGCATCCGGGTCCGCTACATGCACAGCGACATCGATACGCTGGAGCGCATCGAGATCATCCGGGATCTGCGCCTCGGGGCTTTCGACGTCCTGGTCGGCATCAACCTTTTGCGCGAAGGCCTCGACATTCCGGAATGTGCGCTCGTTGCCATCCTCGACGCGGACAAGGAAGGATTCCTGCGCAGCGAAACCTCCCTGGTGCAGACCATCGGGCGCGCTGCGCGCAACCTCGATGGTCGCGTGGTCCTCTACGCCGACACCGTCACCGGCTCGATGGAACGGGCGATTGCCGAGACCAACCGCCGGCGCGAGAAGCAGGAGGCGTTCAACGCTGCAAACGGGATCACGCCGGAAAGTGTGCGTAAAGGCATCGCTGACATTATGAACTCGGTCTACGAGCGCGACCACGTCCTGATCTCGACCGGAGACGAGGATTCGCTCGCGACCATCGGGCACAATTTCGAGGCCGTAATCTCGGATCTGGAAACGCGCATGCGCGCAGCGGCTGCCGACCTCGACTTTGAGGAAGCTGCCAGGCTGCGCGATGAGATCAAGCGCCTGCGTGCCACGGAGCTGGCCGTGATGGATGATCCCACGGTCAAACCAGGTGCGCCCTCGCGGGTCCGAGATGCGAGCTCCTCGGTGCGGAGGAGGGACGGGCGCGAAGGCCCGCGCAAACCCACGCTCGACGAGATGGGTCCCGGCCCGCAGAAGGAATCGAAGCCCTATAGGCCGGGCCCGCGCTCGACCACCGGCCGCCCCGGCATGCGCGGCGGTTGGCGCCCACGCGGGCGTTAACGCTCAATCCGCCGCCGGGGGCGCCACTGCCGCATCCGGTTGGTGGCTTCGCGCGAGCGCCTTGGCCACAAACCCTGAGGCTTTCATTTCCTCCACGAAAGCGTGGAGATAACGCGGGACCGCCTCCCGCCCGGCCAGCCGGACCCGGGGCGTACCCATCGCCTGGCGGATTTCCATGAAGCGCCCCGGCATGATGCGTAGCTTCGGATTGGTTTTGGCGAATTCGACCAGCGGCTGTTTCACTCCGGCCGCCGCTTCGAGCTTGTCGTTGAGGAGGAGATCAGTCCCGCTCTCGCCGCGTACGAGGGTCGCGTGCTTGAGCGTGCGGGTCAGATAGAGGTCGTAGGCAGAACCTTTATTCACCGCGATTCGCACGCCCTCACGGTCCACGTCCGCAACGGCCCGCAACGGCGAGTCCGCCGGCACCATGTAGACGCCCTCGATGATCACGTAGGGCGCGGTGAAGGAGATCTCGGCGGCGCGGACGGGCTCGATGGCGAGGAACGCTATGTCCCAGGCTCCGCTCTTGAGCGCCTCGAACACCTTCCCGGCAGCATCGAACGGAACGAGCTCGACCGGTACGGCCAGTCGCCGGCCCAGCTCCCGCGCCAAATCTACGGTGACACCTCCGAGCTCTCCACTGGCTGCATCTTTCTGCGCCAGCACCATGTTGCCGAGATTGATGGCTGCGCGCAGCTTGCCGGTAGGAGCAAGATCCTTCACGACATCGGCGGAAACCGTGCTCACTATGCTGCCTCCTTGTGGTAGGTCGCCGGCAAGCTGGGCACGCGCCGCGAAGCTCCCGATAATGGCGATCACGACGGCGCAAACGACCCCGTGCAATGGCACGCCTCCGTTGCAGACCTTCCTCGTACCGGCAAACTGGGCGCTGGACAATATAGCGCATTCAGCATGGGGCGGGCGCAATTCGCTCGCGCCTATATCACTGGCGCTGGAATCGCAGCCTTGATCGTGTAGTCTATTGGCTCACCCGGCAGCACAGGAGGAGCCCATGGCCAAGGGTCAGCAGCGAGGCACCAAAGAGAAGAAGAAGCCGAAGGCGGAGTGGAACAAGAAGAAGAAGGGTGGTCCTGCCCCCTCGGCGCAAGCCCAGGGCAAACCGGAGCTCTTCGGGAAGAAGAGTTGAGACGCTCCATCGCTGTTGTATCGTAACAGTCCATCTCGGCGCTTCCCGGCCTGCGGGGCGCGGCACAGTGGTCTGTTGTTCGAGCGAAGGTCCGCCGATGCAGATTGTGCTTGGGCATCGGCGTGGCCGGACAGTGATACCGTAATCCCGGTGTGCGGGACATCGGCACGTTTTTTTGGCCTCACCCCAATACCTCAACAACATAGACATCGAGAGGAAGCCGTTTTTTGTGACGTGAACGAAGTCGGGAAAAACGTTTCCAGCCGTGAAGCTGTCACATTGTCGTGCGGCAATTACCCCCTGTGAAGAGCGCGTAAAGCGCAATGGGGGTAGGCAAGATGAGCATTACGAAGACGAGCGATTCTGCTGAAATGACCAAACCACCTGAACCTCAGGTGGAAGGCGAAATTCGTGAGTTTGTCCGTCGCGATGTCTCGACCTTGCGGCGCAACCCGGAGAGCGAGAGCGAAATGGTGGCCAACAACATCAGCTCACTGCTGCAACGCGTGGCAGGCACCTCGGTAAGAGATATCGACAGGCTCATCATGGAGCTGCAGACCCTGCGCGACATGCTGCAGACTGAGGGGGCGCGGGTGCAACGCGAGATCGTGGAATATGCGACGTTGAGCCAGGCAGCGATGCAGTCGACCAAGATCATCGCGGAGAGCTTGACCCACTGGAAAAAGGTACCGGACGCCCCGAGCATGCGTCACGAGTGAGCTTAGGCTGATTGTCATCCTCTCGGTCGTCATCGTCCGCGCATGCGGACGATCCAGTAAGCACCGAACGTTGAATTTGGCGCGGCCTTGCCTCAAGCTGGCGCGCCGGGATTACTGGATGCCCCGCTTGAAGCGGGGCATGACTGCTGCGAGGTCGTTCAAGGGCGAGGAGCGTTACGGGAGAAGGCGGTAGCGCGGGATCATCGCCACCACCGCGCGGCTCGTCGGATCGACGACCAATATCCGATCGCCCAGCTTCAAGAACTTGTGGCCGTGCAGGGGCGGAATTTCGTGCGTCAGATTCGCCGGCAGATCCTGGAGCGGTTGCTCCCTGGGGACCCTGTCCGCCAGAACGGGCGCTTGTTCGCTGGTACGCGTGGCGTCTGGAAACCGCATCAGCCCTTGATAGATGCGCTCGCGCTGCTGTTCGCTCAGCGGCAAAATCGCTCGATTGACGCTTGCTATGCTTCCCGTGGTTTCATACAGGCTGTGGTCAGTCGCCTCGCGGCTGAAACCCCCACCGCCCTGAATGGCCGTGACCAGAACGAAACATCCAATTATCCCGGCCGCGGCGACGGCATCGCGAGCGAAAGGCCACATCGTTTGAGTTCCTGACAACGCGCAGCGCCAGGCTAGAATCCGCGCGGTTCCACCTCGTTAACGGGAACGCCCTTGGCGAACTTTGGATCTGGAGTGTTGCCGAGAAACCGCATCGGGCCGGGCGCAGTCTTGTTCTGAGTCCAGCAGGATCAATGAATTAGTGCTGAGCTTGCCATTAACCAATCGAGCAAATTGTGCCGGCTCTGGTTATGAATTGCCGGGGCGCTGACAAAAAAACTGCGGCGGCCGAGCCAAGCACGGCCGCCGCAGGCATTCGGTAAGATTATGGTAGCCGGTCTTCCAGGAATACGCCCGTCACCGGATCCACGAGCAACGACCGATTGTAATAGCGATATGAAGGCACGATGACAGGAACGGTCGTGACGACCGGGCGTGCGATGGGGGCCAGGGCATAAGCCGAGGTTACGCTGGGCGCGTACTCAACCACGGCGGGCCGCGTCACTACCGGGCGGGGCAGCGGCGCCAAGGCGTACGCCGATGTCACCGCGGGTGCGGGGGCGTACGCATAAGCCGCGGTCGCAGGTGTCGGCGCGTATGCATAAGCCGCGGTGGCCGGGCCGGGAGCGTAATCGACGACCTCAGGCCGCCGCCCATACGTCTCGCTGACAATGCGCTCTTTCACGATCGGTGCCCGACCACGTCGTTGCGGAATAATTGTACGGCTGACCACCGTGCGCTGGGTAGGTCCGATCGCAACCGTGGGCGCAGTCACCACTGGCTGATAGGCGTAGGCATTGTACACGGGAGCGACGTAGCGCTCCTGGTAGACTCGCGGCTGGTACACCACCCGCGCGCCGACATCAGGCTCGTAGACCCATGTCTGCGCACAAGCCGGTCCGGCCGTGACGGCCAGAGCCAGTGCAAGACATGCAGGACGAAGATGCATAATCATGGTTTCTCCTTTGCCCGTGGGATACGCGGAAAACGAAACGCCAGGTACGGCGTCAGCGTTCCCTCGGTGCCGAGATCCATAGTAAGCCTCCGCTTCAAACATTCAAGAGAAAGAAGAGTAGCGATAACCATTATGGCGGCTCATTCTTGTCACCGGCACGCAACACTCGATTTGCGAACAGCCGCCACGGATACAACATAAGGAGACAGAGGAAATCGGGAATGCGGTATCGGCATACAGTTGTCGTGAAGGGAAACGCTCGGGAAAGCGGTCCGAAATAGCCCTGTCGAAATCAGGCTATATTGCACAATGAATGATCATTCAGGATCGCAGACCCGTTCGGGATCCGTGATTTTGGCCTGATCGCCCCGCTCGGATGCGATCGTGGAATGGCAATTCCCATCTCCAGCCCGCCCTTCCGTCTCAATTGTCACGCTGGGTGGGCGCGGCTCCTCGATAACGACATTTGGCGTGGGTTGGGGTGTCCGGCGTAGATTGAGATCAAGCTGCGCGGTCCGAATCGTAGTCACCGCTGCATTAGTTGTGGGCATGGGCGCCAATGACAGCATGGCCATTGCCGCAAGTGCTGCAAGAACCCTGGCTCTCATGCTTGTCCTCCCTCCTCTGCCGAACGGCGACGGTAAGCGCGTTGCGGGCGCAGCTTGCGCCTCCAAAGAACGAAAGCCCGATGCCAATGGTTCCAATCAGTCGAGCGGGTATGCGACGAACGCTTGACCGCAGTGCGCGCGGTCAGCGCAAGGCCCACAGGCCTGCGCTGAGCTCGATTGACCATTCATCGTCTCCGGTGCAGTGTCCATCGGCCTCCATAAAACGATCCCGCTCCGCCGCCATGCACAGGCACCGCTCAAATCGATAATGCGTTCGCCGCGAGGAGGATCTGATGCTCGATTATCGGGAATTGCTTCAGTGGGAGCGGTTCATCACGCCGTCGATCATCAAGATTTTTTACTGGCTCGCGGTCGGGATGTCGGTTTTGTTCGCGCTTTCCGGCATCATATCCGGTCTCGCGCTCATGTCGCTGCATCCGCTTGCCAGCCTGTTCTGGATCCTGGGCAGCCTCATTGGCCTGGTGATCGGGGTCATATTCTCCCGCATCCTCGCCGAATTCTTTTTGATCATGTTTCGCATCAACGAGCATCTCGGCGCCATTCGGCAGCGAGGAACGGATGTAGTGACAGATACAGATAACAGGCGACAGTAGACGAACGACAGATAATCTCGCTTGTCCGTCTCTACCATCGTCGGCCGTCTGTCCTCCGATTATGCTACGTTGCGAATCTGAAATGCATGACGTCGCCGTCGGCGACCACGTACGATTTTCCTTCGAGCCGCATCTTGCCTGCATCGCGTGCCCCGCTCTCGCCACCGAAGGTGACATAGTCCTCGTACCCGATGGTCTCGGCGCGAATGAAGCCCCGCTCGAAATCGGAGTGGATCGCTGCTGCGGCCTGCGGCGCCTTGGTCCCCCGCGTGATCGTCCAGGCCGCCGCCTCCTTTGGTCCGGCGGTGAAATAGGTGACCAGATCGAGAAGCTCGTAACCGGCGCGAATGAGCCGGTTGAGACTGGGCTCCTCGAGATCGAGCGCGCCCAGATATTCGTTGCGCTCGTGCGCAGGCAAAACCGCGATCTCAGCCTCGATCTTGGCTGAGATGATGACGCATGCGGCCCCTTCCTGCCGCGCGCGCGACTCCACCGTGCGGGAAAAATCGTTGCCGCCCGCGGCCGAGCCCTCGTCCACGTTGCAGACATAAAGCACCGGGACCGAGGTCAGCAGCCCGAGCATGTGAAACGCTTTTTCCTCCTCCGGCTTGCGCTCGACCAAGCGGGCAGGTTTGCCCTCACGCAACAGCGCAAGAGCGCGTTGCACGAGATCGAGCGTCTGCTTGGCCTCGGCGGCGTCGCGATCGCTTCCCTTTGCCTTCTTGCCGAGCCCGTCGAGGCGGCGCTCGAGGCTGTCCAGATCGGCGAGCATCAGCTCGGTCTCGATCGTTTCAATGTCAGCAAGCGGATTGATCGCGCCGGACACGTGCGCGACTTCCGTGTCCTCGAAACAGCGCACGACGTGGGCAATGGCATCCACCTCACGCACATGCGCCAGGAACTGATTGCCTAACCCCTCGCCTCGAGATGCCCCGCTGACGAGGCCGGCAATGTCAACGAAAGTCAGCCGCGTCGGCTTGATCTTGGCCGACTTCGCGAGCTTGGCGAGCACATCCAGCCGGGGATCGGGCACCATGACCTCTCCGATGTTGGGCTCGATGGTGCTGAAGGGGTAACTCGACGCCTGCGCCGCCGCAGTCGCCGTCAGCGCGTTGAACAGGGTCGATTTGCCCACATTGGAGAGGCCGAGAATGCCGCACTTGAAACCCATGAAACGTCTCTTCCCGATCCTCGCTCACGCAATAGCGCATGTCCCGCAAAAGCCTGCCCTCGGTTTTGACCCGAGGGTGGAACCGGTTTTGCGAAAGGACATGCGCAACCAAAGACCCGGAGCGGGATGACGTTTCGAAGAAAAGTCATCCCGCTCCGGGCTGCTCTTCCGATGCATCCGACTCTTTTGCATCGAAAAAACCTTTGGCCCGCATGGCGAGATGCACCCTGTTCTGAAAGCTTGCGTCCTGTCCTTTGCCCAGGAGATCGACGGTGTCCGCGATGACGCCGCACAGAGCCTCGACCCATGGCCGCTCGTCCTTGGCAAAATCGCTGAGCACGTAAGCGTGCACGAGATCCTTCACCCCGGGATGGCCGACCCCGATGCGCACGCGGCGATAGTCGTTGCCCACATGCGCCGAGATCGAGCGTAGCCCGTTGTGACCCGCTATTCCTCCGCCGGTCTTTACCCGTACCTTCCCGGGCGCGAGATCGATCTCATCATGGAACACCACGATGTCTGAAAGTCCGAGTTTGTAGAAATGCGCGGCTTCTGCAACCGCGCGACCGGAGTCGTTCATATAGGTGCCGGGTAGAAGCAACAGCGCCCGCGTGCCCCCCAATGACCCTTCAGCCGCCACTCCCTGAAACCGCCGCCGCCAGGGCCCGATGCCATGGCGCTTGGAAATCGCATCCACCACCCTGAAGCCGATATTGTGCCGGTTGCCGGCATACCGCGAACCGGGATTGCCGAGCCCGACCAGGAGCAGCATGGCGGCGCCTATTATCCCGCGCCGCGCAGCATCCGAAAAGAGCTGGGGCTACAGCGACTTGGACGAAAAATACTCACTTTTTCTCGGGCTGAGCGGCAGCAGCACTTCCAGCCGGAGCCGCCGCCGGCGCGGCGCCGGGGGCCGCGCCTTCGGCCGGAGCAGCCACCGCGGTCGCAGCCGCCGCTGCGGCAGCGGCTGCGGCTTCCGCAGCCGCCTTGATCTCTTCGGCGTAACCGGACGGAGGCACAATGGTAACGAGTGTCTGGTCCAGCCTGCCCACCACGCGTATGTCCGGCGGGAGCGCAACCTCGTCGAGGTGCTTGGAGTAGTTGATCTCCAGTCCGGAAATATCGACATCGATTGCTGCGGGAATGGCATCGGCCGGGCACACGACCTCGACGGTGTGGGTCACGATATTGACGGCGCCGCCGCGTTTCACCCCAGGCGACTGGTCCGCATTCATCACATGCACCGGGATGCGCACGCGAAGTTGCGCCCCTTCGGCCAAGCGCAGGAAATCCACATGCACGGGCGCATCGTGAACCGGGTCGAGCTGAAAGTCGCGCGGGATCACCCGCTGCTTGACCCCGTCGACATCAAGCTCGCACAAGGTCGTGAGAAACCGGCCTGCATAAATGCGCTGCTTGAGCTCGGCATGATCGACCGAGACGTTGAGCGGCGGCTCCGCGCCGCCGTAAATCACGCCCGGCACCCGGCCCGCACGCCGCTCTGCGCGCGATGCGCCCTTGCCGGCGTGCGCACGCGCGGTCGCCTTCATTTGCCTGATGGTCGCCATGACGCAAATCCCTCGGTGTTCGGGCGCGGTTATAACGACAGGGACGCCGAGGTTCAAGAAACGTGCCCCCGCACAAAACCCGCGGGAACGCTTTGAGCACCAACTGTTCAGGGCGTACCCGCCGAGCCCAGTCTGGCTTCGAGGGCGGCGATGCGCGCCTTCAAGGCCTCGTTCTCCTCGCGTGCCATTCGCGCCATCTCCTTGACCGCCTCGAACTCCTCGCGCTTGACCACATCGAGCTCGCGCAGCACGCGGTCCGCCTGTGTGCGCAAGAGCGTGTCGAACTCCCGCCGCACTCCCGTGGCGACGCCCGCGGCATCGTTCATCAGCCGCGCGATCTCGTCCAAGAAGCGATTGGTGGTCTGGGGCATGCTTCGCGCTCCTGCTCGGCCCGACTGCGCAAGGATAATGGGGATGGTCGCTGATGGTCACAAGATGCAGAGAGCTTGTTCGATCATGTGCCCCTTGGTTTCGCCCGACTGAAACGACAGCCGCGACCCAGGGCCACATCCTGCGGAAAAGAGGCGCGTAAGAGGCGCGTCGCCTCAGCTTGACTTCTGCCCGGGGCTGCCTGCATCACCCTTGCGCCGCGCCGGGAATCGCCGATGTCTCTTTATGTCATTCCCTTTCCCGCCTTCGACCCGGTGCTCATCAGCTTCGGGCCGTTCGCCATTCGCTGGTACGCGCTCGCCTATATCGTAGGCATCCTGCTGGGTTGGCTCTATGCCCGCACCGTGATCAAGCAGGAGACGCTTTGGGGCGGGGTGCCGCCAATGACCCCGGCCGACTTTGACGACTTCGTGCTCTGGGTCACGCTCGGCATCATCCTGGGCGGCCGCATCGGTTATGTGCTGTTCTACAATCCGCAGTATTTCGCGCAGCACCCCATAGAGATGATCGAGTTGTGGAACGGCGGCATGTCCTTCCATGGCGGCTTCCTCGGCTGCGTGCTTGCAGTCGTGCTGTTCGCGCGCCATCGCGGCATACCCATCCTGTCGCTTGGAGATTTGACCTGCGCGGCGGCGACGATCGGCATCTTTCTTGGTCGGCTCGCCAATTTCATCAACGGCGAGCTGTGGGGCAGGCCCACCGACGTGCCTTGGGCCATGGTGTTCCCGAGTGGGGGACCCCAGCCGCGCCACCCGAGCCAGCTCTATGAAGCTCTGCTTGAGGGATTGCTGCTGTTCGTCGTACTCACCGTGTTGATCCGCCGTGGCGCGCTGCAGCTCCCCGGCTTCATCATCGGCGCCTTCGCTTTCGGCTACGGGATTGCCCGCACGATCGGGGAATTCTTCCGCGAGCCCGATGTGCAACTGGGATTTCTCTGGGGCGGCGTCACCATGGGAATGCTGCTGTCGCTGCCGCTCATCCTGGCCGGACTGGTCCTGATGCTGGTTACGGCACGGCGCAAGGCCGCGCAACAGCCGTGAGGGCGCCTGACACGGCGCCGCTCGAGGCGGAGATCCGGCGGCGCATTGAGAGCGTCGGGTCCTTGTCTGTCGCCCAATACATGGCGCTCTGCCTCACCCATCCCGAGCACGGCTACTATGTCAGCCGCGCGCCGATTGGCAGTGGTGGTGATTTCATTACCGCGCCGGAGATCAGCCAGATGTTCGGCGAGCTGCTTGGGCTGTGGGCGGCCGCGACTTGGCGCGCCATGGAATCGCCGGAAAACGTGCGGCTGGTGGAGCTTGGACCAGGGCTTGGCACCATGATGCTCGACGTGCTGCGGGCGGCCAAGGTGGTGCCCGCATTCCGTACCGCCATCGTGCTGCACATGGTCGAGGTGAGCCCTGCGTTGGAGCGCGTGCAACGGCAGGCCCTGATTGCGACGGACGTGCCGGTGTCATGGCATCCTTCCCTCGAAGACGTGCCGGACGGGCCGCTTGTCATTCTGGCCAACGAATTCGTGGATGCGCTTCCCATCCACCAGGCCGTCATGTGCGCCGACGGTTGGCACGAGCGGGTGGTGAAGCTGCGCGAGGACGGCAGGCTGCATTTCAGCATCCACGGCGATCCCATGCCGCTGTTCGAGGAATTTCTCCCCGCCCCTTTGCGCACTGCAAAGGTTGGTCAGATTTTCGAGTGGCGCAGCGACAACCTCGCGCTGGAGATCGGACGGCGGGTGGTGAAATCGGGAGGCGTTGCCCTCATTCTCGACTACGGTCATGTCAAGCCGGCGATCGGGGACACGCTGCAGGCCGTGAGAGGGCACGATTATGCCGATCCGCTTGAAGCGCCCGGACTTGCGGATGTCACCGCGCATGTTGATTTTCACGCGTTGGCGCAGGGAGCCGAGGCGATGGGTGCGCGTGTGCACGGCCCGGTAACGCAGGCCACTTTCCTGCGCCGGCTCGGGATCAGACAACGGGCGGCCGTGCTCAAGGCGAGTGTGCCGACGGAGGATGCCGTGGCCATCGATGCGGCCTTGGAGCGGCTCACCAACGAGGGTCGCATCGGCATGGGCAGGCTGATCAAGGCGATTGCGTTTTCCAGCCCGAAAGTCGGTGCTCTGCCGGGGTTCCAGCCGTGAGGACCCCCAAGCTTCAGGTCGCTTCGCTCGCCGCGCTGAGCGGGATCAGCCATGCCTTCTTTACGCGCGAAGGGGGTGTGTCAGAGGGCATCTATGCGAGCCTCAATGGCGGCGTCGGCTCCAACGACCATCCCGACCGCGTCGCCGAGAACCGTGCCCGCATGGCAAGCGGTGTCGGCGTCCACCCCGATCGCTTGCTGACCGCCTACCAGGTCCATTCACCGGATGTGGCGGTCGTTGCCGCTCCGTGGACGCCGGACCGCCGGCCCCGCGCCGATGCCCTCGTCACCGCCGAGCCCGGTCTCGCGATTGCGGTCACCACTGCCGATTGCGGACCGATCCTGCTTGCGGACGAGAGGGCGGGCGTTATCGCGGCGGCGCATGCGGGTTGGCGCGGTGCCGCGGGCGGCGTGATCGAGGCAACCATTGCGGCCATGGAGCGCTATGGCGCGGACCGCGAGCGCGTCGTCGCGGCGCTGGGACCGATGATCCGCCAGCAAAGCTACGAAGTCGGCCTGGAATTTGTGGCTGATTTTACCCGGCAAGATCCGGCCAATGCGCGGTTCTTTGCGACAGCAGCGCACAACGGCCACGCGCACTTCGACCTCCCGGGCTATATCGCGGCGCGCCTTGCCGGCGCCGGCATTCGTCACATCGAGGACACCGGTCACTGCACCTATTGCGATCCGGCGCGATTCTTCAGCTATCGGCGCTCCACGCATCGCAAAGAGAGCGACTACGGGCGGCATATCAGCGCCATCGCGCTCGCGCGCTGAGCGAGAGCACTGCTCCACAGCCTCATATTGCCAGCGGCGCCAACGGCTTGTATCAGGGCGCGTAACGCGCTGGGGAGACCGCGATGCGGCCAAATAATGGGGCCATCAAGCTCGTGGCCGGCAACTCCAATCCCGCGCTGGCGGACGCCATCGCCGCCTACCTTGCAACCCCGCTCGCCAAGGCTGTGGTTCGCCGCTTTGCGGACATGGAGATTTTCGTCGAGATCCAGGAGAACGTGCGCGGCAGCGATGTTTTCGTCCTGCAGTCCACGTCGTATCCCACCAACGACCATTTGATGGAGCTGCTCATCATCATCGATGCGCTGCGCCGCGCGTCGGGCCGTCGCGTGACGGCCGTAATCCCGTATTTCGGCTATGCCCGCCAGGATCGCAAACCGGGGCCGCGCACGCCGATCTCGGCCAAGCTGGTTGCCAACCTCATCACCCGCGCGGGCGCCGACCGCGTGATGACTCTCGATCTCCATGCCGGGCAGATTCAAGGCTTCTTCGATATCCCGACTGACAACCTCTATGCCGCGCCCATGATGGTGCGCGACATCAGGGAGCGCTTTGAAGTCGCCAAGGTGATGGTGGTTTCTCCCGACGTGGGGGGCGTTGGCCGCGCCCGCGGGCTTGCCAAACGCATCAATGCTCCCCTTGCGATCGTGGACAAGCGCCGCGAGCGGGCGGGCGAGTCCGAGGTCATGAACGTGATCGGCGAAGTCGAGGGCTATACCTGCATCCTGGTCGACGACATCATCGATTCCGGAGGGACCGTGATCAACGCGGCCGATGCGCTCCTCGATAAGGGGGCGAACGCGGTCTACGGCTATATCACCCATGGGGTGCTCTCCGGGGGCGCCGTGGCGCGCATTACCGCATCCCGTCTCAAGGAGCTCGTCATCACCGATTCGATCCAGCCGACCCAGGCGGTGCGGGTCGCGCACAACATCCGCGTGCTCTCGGTGGCGACCCTGATCGGGGAAGCGATCGGCCGCACGGCGGCGGAGGAATCAGTCTCCAGCCTGTTCGATTGAGATCGGACGACGGACGATAGAGCAGAGACGATCCCCGTCGGCTGCTCTCTCCGTCCTCTTCATCTGTCCTCCGGCATCAGAACCTGTGGAGAACGAGTCCAAGCGGCGAGATATCCACCAATCGTTAACCTCAAGGCCGCCCTAATGCGCTTTAGCCGCTGGAATCAAGGGCTTATATTCGACTCGGCAAGTGATTCGCCCCGGAGCAGCCAATGCCTCTCGTGGGGACGGCGTCGAGACTGTCAGGTGTGCGGTCGAGGTCCGCATTCGCATCCCAGCGGCAGGGTGGATACGGCGATGACACTTATCGAGATTTCCGACGAGCAACGGGTCAACCCGCTTGAGGTCGTGGAGCGGGTGGCGTCGAGCAACGGCTGGTCGTTCGAACGTGCCAGCGATGAGGAGATCACCCTCCTGGTCACGGGTAAATGGTCGGATTACCAGCTCTCCTACACCTGGATGTTCGACATCGAGGCGCTGCATCTGGCCTGTGCTTTCGAGCTGAAGGTGCCGGACCGGTGCCGCGCGGAAGTGCAGCAGCTCATTTCCCTCATCAATGAGCAGATGTGGGTCGGCCATTTCGATCTCTGGCCCCAGGAAGGTCTCGTCATGTACCGGCATGCGCTCGTTCTCGCCGGCGGAGTGGATGCCACCGCCCGGCAGTGCGAAACCCTGCTCGGTACCGCGCTCGATGCCTGTGAACGGCACTTCCCGGCCTTCCAGTTTGTGGTCTGGGCGGGCAAGCCCGCCGCAGAGGCACTGCAGGCCGCGTTGTTCGAGACCAAGGGCCAAGCGTAACGCCGGATCACTCAGCGCGCTTGCGGAGCAGCCGGCAGAGACCGAGGAGGGCGAGCAGACCGCCTTGTTGCTCGCGCCGATCTCACCTGATGGGAACGTGCTATGATAGCCGCTCTCATGCGGCAGCCCATGCATATCAATCTCTTCATTCAGAGCCGCGGTCATCACGAGGCGGCGTGGCGGCATCCGAAATCATCGCCGCTGCCTCTCACCGACATCGACTACACAGTGGAGATGGCGCAGAAGGCCGAGGCTGGGCTATTCGACTCGATCTTTCTCGCCGACGTTCTGGGCCTGTGGAACGACGTGCAGACCACGCCGTTCAACTGGCTCGAACCGATCACGACCTTGGCGTCGCTCGCCATGGTGACCAAGTGCATCGGGCTGATCGCCACTGCTTCGACCACGTATACCGAGCCTTATAATCTGGCGCGGCAATTCTGCTCGCTGGATCACATCAGCCGCGGACGTATCGGCTGGAATATCGTCACGACGTGGTCGCCACAGGCTGCCGAGAACTTTGGCGGCATCGGCGAGGTCAGCCATGCCGAGCGCTACGTGCGCGCCGAAGAGTACATGACCGTGGTCAAGGCCTTGTGGGATAGCTGGGCCGATGACGCGGTGCTGGACGACCGCGCCAGCGGTCGGTACGCCGACCGGCGCAGGGTGAGATCGATCAGTCACGCCGGCGCCTACTATAAGGTGAAGGGCCCGTTGAACCTGCCACGATCCCCGCAGGGCCGGCCGGTGTTTGTTCAGGCCGGCTCCTCGGATACCGGCAAACAGTTCGCCGCCCGCCATGCCGAGGCCGTGTTCACCGCGCACCTGGAGAAATCGACGGCAAAAGCGTTCTATGGCGACCTGAAAGCGCTGGTGGCGAAAGTCGGCCGCAATGCTGCGGACGTGATCGTGCTGCCCGGATTGAGCCCGATCATCGGCTCGACCGAAGCTGAGGCGCGCCATTTCTCTGAAGAGCTCAACGCGCTGTCGGACCCCGAGGTGGGCCGCAACCGGCTATCCCTGCGATTCGGGGGGCACGATTTTTCGCATCTGCCGCTGGATAAGAAACTGACGTCGGCCGATTTTCCCGACACGCAGACGGTCGAGGCTTCGCGCAGCCGCACCGAGGTGATCGTTGGTTTCGTGCGTGAGCAGCAGCCGACACTGCGGCAGTTGCTGGCCAAGCTCGCCGGCGCGCGGGGGCATTTCACTTTCGAGGGCACGCCGGAGCAGGTGGCCGATCTCATGGAGGATTGGGTGAAGGACGGCGTTGCCGACGGCTTCAACCTGATGCCACCGGTGCTGCCGGAGATGCTCGACGTGTTCATCGCGGAGGTCGTGCCGCTGTTGCAGCGGCGCGGGCTGTTCCGTACCGCGTACCAGGGCACCACCCTGCGCTCCCATTTCGGCCTGTCGCGGCCGGACGTGCGGATGTCCTGATTCCTCTTGCGGCTTCTGGAAGAGAATGTCGGGCCGCATGCACAGCGCCGGGATCGCCCCTACCAGCTGCAGGCAAAGCGATGCGACAAAGCCGCGCATCCGGCGATCGCGCGCACTGCGTTGGTGTGGAGAAACATAGAACGCATCCCGCGTGTTTGTTGCATCGCACAATTGGCATCCGGGCAAAAATGTGTTTGAAGCAAAGGTCCATCGCCGCCTCGCGCGTTAACGGGAAGAGAAAAAAGGCCCGATGGGCCAATAAGTGCGGCGTCGCCCAGGGAGCAATAGGTGACCACGAGCACCACGACAATCAAAGCGCCGGCCATAGCTTCGGAGAGCACCCGGTGGGGCCAATTGGCGGCCGGCATCGTCTGCATGGTGATGATTGCCAATCTGCAGTACGGCTGGACGCTGTTCGTCGGTCCCATCGATCAGAAATATCATTGGGGCAAAGCCGCGATCCAGGTCGCCTTCACCATCTTCGTTCTGACCGAGACTTGGCTCGTTCCGTTCGAGGGTTATCTGGTCGACAAGTACGGGCCGCGTGTGATGATCGGCATCAGCGGCATTCTGGTTGCCATTGCATGGGTGATCAACGCGTTCGCGGATTCGATCTTCCTTCTCTACGTTGGGGCTGCAGTCGGCGGTATCGGCGCAGGCGTCATCTATGGCGGCTCCGTCGGCAACGCGCTCAAGTGGTTCCCGGATCGCCGGGGCCTCGCGGCTGGGCTGACTGCCGCAGGTTTCGGTGCCGGCTCCGCGCTCACCGTCGTGCCTATTGCCAACATGATTCAAGAGAGCGGCTACGAAGCCGCATTCTTGTGGTTTGGTCTTGGGCAAGGTCTGATCGTCATTTTCTTTTCGTTTTTCCTGCGCGCTCCCGAACCCGGCGAAGTGCCGGCACCGGCCTCAGCGGCGGTACAACAGACCCAGCGCGACTATGGTCCCGCCGAGGTGCTGGCGCCCTTGTGGACTTTGCAGTTCTATAAGTCTCCATTCTTCATCATGTATCTGATGTTCGTGATGGTGGCCGCCGGCGGACTGATGGCGGTCGCCCAGTTGGCGCTGATCGCCAAGGACTACCAGGTTGATGCCGTACCGGTAACCATCCTGGGACTAACTCTGCCTGCCCTGACCTTCGCGCTTTCCATCGACCGGGTGTTGAACGGAGTCTGCCGGCCGTTCTTCGGTTGGGTGTCCGACCACATCGGGCGCGAAAACACGATGTTCATCGCCTTCCTGATCGAAGGTGTGGGCATCTACGCGTTGCTGCTGCTTGCGGGAAATCCGATCTGGTTCGTCATCCTGTCGGGGCTCGTCTTCTTCGCCTGGGGCGAAATCTATTCCCTGTTTCCGGCGACCTGCACGGATCTTTACGGGAAGAAGTTCGCAACCACGAACTACGGGATGCTCTATACCGCCAAAGGCACGGCCGCGCTGCTGGTGCCTTTTGCCAATGTTCTGAAATCGACGACCGGAGATTGGCACGCGGTATTCTACGTAGCGGCAATCTTGAATATTGTCGCCGCGCTTATGGCCATCTTCGTTCTAAAGCCGATACGGCGGCAGATGGCGCGCGACTAGTAGACCTCATCCCTGAGGAGGCGCGAAGCGCCGTCTCTCGAGGATGGCTGCTGGCTCGATCTCGCTTGTGGCCGTCCTTCGAGACGCGCGCAAGAGCGCGCTCCTCAGGACGAGGTCGATTGAGGCGTCGAGATGATTCGAAGCTCGAAACGCAGTACTAGAGCGCGTTTCGCGCGAGTCGAATCGAGCGCCCTCATCCCACCAGATGCTTCTCGATCTCGCCAACGGGACGGTGGGTGAGATCCTTGTCGAGCTCGGCGATGATCCGGCTCTTCACGTCAGGATGAAACGCAGCGCGCAGATCCGCCAGCGCTCGCGGCGGCGCGACCACGACAAGGGCCTTCGCTTTGCGCTCGCGCACGAGCTGCTCCATGGCGCCTGCGACCCGGTGCACGAAGCGATGCTCCTCGAGATCGTGCCAGTCCGTGTCTTCCACTGCGCTGCGCAGATTGGTGCCGGCGCGCTTGAACGCGCGGCCGGGCCGATCGCTGCCCTGCTCATGGGTCGGGGGGTTCTCGTCCTGGAAGATCCGCTCGGTCTTGAGGTTGGGAAATTTCTCGTCGCCCTCGTTGCGAAGAAACAGCACCTTGCGGCCATCGCCCACGAATACGAACGCGTCATGGGGGATCCGAAGCTTGCTCATGGGGGCTCTCCGTATGACTTCGTCGCGGATAAACCAGGCCCGATGGGGGAGGGTTCCGAGCTGGTCGAGCGTTCGGTGCTGACAATACCGCAGCGTTAGCGTTCACGGCCCGAGAAAATCGCGCACGAGCCGCCCGACATGCTCGGCCTGCTCCAGGTGTGGAACGTGGCCGGCCGCATCGATCAACGCGACGCGGGAATTCGCAATGCGACGGGCGAACTCTTCCGCATAGGCCGGCGGAATGACTCCATCCGCGCGGCCCCAGACGATGAGCGTCGGGGTGGCAATGCGATGAATGCGCTTCTTGAGGCCCTTCTCGGGGATCGGCCAGACGAACTTGCCGGTACACGCCTGCGCCCAGATGAGGCCGGCCTGCACCTCTACCCGGGCCTCCAGTTCGGACGGCACACTGAAGAATCGTTTTGCCGCTTCACCGTCAGGGTCGGCGAAGAGCGCGCGGCGACGCTCGTTCTCTGGCATGATCATCCAGTTCTTCACAGGGAGGTCGTCGCGCCAGAGTCCGACCGGATCGATGAGCACGAGCCGGCTCACGCGCGCCGCCCGGCTCGCGGCGATCTCGCACGCGAGCATGCCGCCGAAGGAATGGCCGATCACCGCCGGTGCAGCAAGATCGAGGCAATCCCACAGCTCGCCGTAATAGACCATCAGGTCCCACCAGTCGTCGATCTGATGGACCGCCTCCGGATCTCCGCGGCTGGTGCCGGGATGCTTGGGGGCGAAGACCGTGTGTGTGCGCGCGAGCAGATCGAGAAAGCCGCGATTGGGCGGAAGCCCCCAGGGACCATGCAGAAAGACAAGCGGTGGTCCGCTTCCTGCGACCTCGACCTCGGTTTCAATCTTTCCCTGCCACAGCCGTACTCTGCGTACCTCAGCCATGACCCCTCCCTGTGCCGCTAGCATAGTGCGCCCGTGTCCCGGATGCGGCGCAGGGCGAGCGCATACACGGCAGGTGCATCAGGTACGCAAGGATGCGTGCGCGAAGCGGTGCGCCGCTGATCCGGGACCCCCCCCCAAGCTCCGAGTTCGATGCACGCAGAATTTTGTACGGTCCCGGGTCTGCAGCGCATCATGAGCAGCGCAATCAGGAGTGCGCGGACGGAGCAGAAAATGGGTTACGCTGCTCATGCTGCACTGCGCCCGGGACACGCGGCTATGTCAACGCAATCGCCGCGACCGTGGCCGCAGGCCGCTTGGCCCGCAGGCGCTCGGGCCACCAGCGGTCCTCCCACTGGTCGTCCCACAAATCCTGCAGATCGGGGAGCACTTCGCGGCAGAACAGGTCGATGTTCTTGAGGCACAATTCGTGCGGCATCGAGCCGAAATGCAGAAGCGCAAGCAGATGGCCGATGCGCAGCCGCTTCACCCCTTCGAGGAGCTGATCGCGCACGGTCTTCGGGCTTCCCGC
>Ga0070712_100000624_pt1 | contig 20825 bp, 21 predicted proteins | sample LARL81metaG_FD_71396 | JGI IMG/M metagenome (GOLD analysis project Ga0070712, IMG submission 71396) | Corn, switchgrass and miscanthus rhizosphere microbial communities from Kellogg Biological Station, Michigan, USA - LAR L8-1 metaG | ecosystem: Host-associated > Plants > Roots > Rhizosphere ...
GAGGTTGCGTTCGCGCAATAGACGCTCCACCGTTTCGAAAACGGAAGCGATTTCGCGGCAGCGGCCTAGGGCTTCTTCGTCGCTGATCTCTGTGGCTTTCTTGGATTTCGTGACGCGCGGGAGTGGCAACTCTCCCCTTTCGATCTTTTGCACGTAGTTCCGGTAGTCCTCAGGGGTGGCCAGTTCGTCATGGCATCGGCGAATGAAGTCGAGGAGGTCGTCGAGAAACTCCGAAACCTTTGCCGCACGAACAAAGTATTTCAGCCGCAGCTCACGCAAATTGCGCCGCAAGTAAATCCATAACTGCTTGTCATCAAGAACGCCGAAGTTTCTGCCAGTGGCGATCAACAAGTTGTTGCAGTATGCGTGAAACGTCAAGATCTGCAAGCCTTCTATATTGGAGGCACGCAGTTCCCGTTGGACGCGCTCCAGCATTTCCTTTGCGGCATTCTCGGTGTAAGTAAGCGCGAGGATTTCATTAGGACGAGCATGGCCTTCTCGAATGAGACTAGCGATGCGATGGATGAGGACCGTCGTTTTGCCGGTGCCCGCGCCCGCCACAACCAGCATGGGCCCGGCTACATGCTCGATCGCCTGCTGCTGTTGCGGGTCGGGGGAGATTGCGGAAGACGTACGAGCGACTGCCATTGAGCCGAGAATAGCAGAGTTACCTGTCAAAAACGGGCTCGGTAATCAGTGTCGCAAGAGAGTCCAAAGGAAATAGGACAAGGTGGCATAAAAGACGATCGAGCACGCACGAATAAGCCACGGGAGCGGACTCCGCGGAAAGTTCTCACTGTATCGTCTTAAGATTCCACCGCGATAGCCCTGTGGCCGAGGAATTCGTTTCAGTTGGAACACCAGAATCCACCAGCTGAGGCTGCTGACAAAACCTACTGCTATCAGGATAACGACGGGAGCAGACATAGATGGCATTTCTGTATCCTTTAGCAAGTAACGGAGGCAGCAATGGCCACTGCCGCAATGACCGCCGTTTCAGCGCGAAGGATCGTTGAACCGAGTGAGGCGGAAGTCCATCCGGCGTTCTTGAAGGCGGCAAGCTCCTCCTCCTTCCACCCGCCTTCGGGGCCGAAGGCCAAGCTAACCAAGGCGGCATCAGGCGACACTGCGTCTCTCAACACCGTGTCCTGCTCGACTTCAGACAGAACGATTCTCAAGCCTGTCTCATTTCTCAGTAGGTCCGGCAGCTTCAGTGGATCGGCAATTTCAGGTGGCGAAACTCGACGCGACTGTTCCGATGCCTGATGAGCAATGCGGCGCCAGCGATCGGAACGTTTTTGGGCGGCTGACGCAAGATGTGATTCGGTACGGGCGGCAATAAGCGGGACGATCCGCGTGACGCCAAGCTCGGTGCATTTTTCAATCGCCCATTCCATGCGATCAAACTTGAAGATTGCCATGACCACGGTGATCACGGATTGGTCTGCGTGCGCGACAGCTTCCCCCAGCTCGAATTCCACGCGATCGGGTCGAATTGCGGTTATGCGTCCGTGGCGGACGTCGGTGCCGGTGGAGATTTCGAACTCCTGTCCAACATGGGCTCGCAGAACGTTTGCCAGATGACGCGCGTGTTCGCCAATCAGTAAGGCCTGATTTGCGGAGACTTCGTCGGCTATCCAGCGGCGGCGGGTCATGTAGTGGCTATTAGCTGGTAGTCAGGCTAGTTGTCAGTGCTCCACAACGAAGCGGCATGTGAAAAGCGAAATTACTAGCCACTGACCACTGGCCACTCTTCTCACAGTTCGTTGAACATCTCTTTTACTTTTCCAAAAAGCGTGCGGCGCTGTGGTTTGTTCTCGATCGGGGTTGTGCCCTGAAGTTCTTGCAGCAGTTCACGCTGGCGCTTATTCAGCTTGGTCGGGGTCTGTACGCGAACTTCAATATACAGGTCACCTTTACCATGTCCGTTCAGGACAGGCACGCCTTTGCTACGCAACTTCAGCACCGAACCTGACTGCGTGCCTTCGGGAATCTTCAGCGTGTGCTCGCCTTCCAGTGTAGGCACTTGGATCTCCGAACCAAGTGCCGATTGGGTGAACGAGATTGGCACAATGCAATGGAGGTCCGTGCCGCGCCGTTCAAAAAACGGATGATCCTTTACGTTGAGCACCAGGTACAGGTCTCCGGCCGGCCCACCATGCACCCCCGCTTCACCGAGCCCGCTGAACCGAATGCGGGTCTCGTCCTCTACACCTGCAGGTATCTTGGCTTCGACGGTCTTCTGCTGAATGTTGCGGCCTTCGCCCTTGCACTTCGTGCAGGGGTCGCTAACTACAGATCCTGCGCCCTGACACGCCGGACACGTCCGCGCAATACTGAAAAAACCCTGCTGATACCGCACCTGGCCGCGTCCGCCACAGGTTCGGCAAGTAGTTGGGGCCTTGCCGTTTGCGCTTCCGGATCCGTTGCAGGCGTCGCAAAGCTCGTGGCGGCAATAGCTAATTGTCTTCTCCACGCCGAAAACCGCTTCTTCAAACTCGATGGTGATGTCTTCTCGGAGATCAGCACCACGTTGGGCACGAGTGCGCCGGGCTCCGCCGCCGCGCCCGCCGAAAAGATCGCTGAAGCCGAAGAATTCGCCGAAAATGTCGTTGAAGTCCTGGAAGACGCTGGGATCAAAGCCGGCGCCGGCAGCAGGTCCGCCTACTCCGGCGTGACCAAAGCGGTCGTACATGCTGCGCTTTTCAGAATCGGCAAGGATGGCATACGCCTCGCTGCATTCCTTGAACTTTTCCTCCGCATCCGGATTGTTCGGATTACGGTCAGGGTGAAATTGCATGGCCAGCTTGCGATAGGCGCTCTTGATCTCCTGATCGCTTGCGCCCCGCTGCACGCCCAAAATCTCGTAATAATCTCGTTTGACGTTACTAGGCAGAGTTCAACCCTCTCGATTCGATTTTAATGCTTGGAATTCCTCGCCACGCGGACCATCGCCGGACGAATCAGGCGTTCTTTCAATTTGTATCCGCGCTGCAACTCGTCGAGCACTTCATTATCGTTGGCTGCTTCCGTGTCCACCATTTCGATGGCTTCGTGCAGCCGCGGATCGAACTGCTGACCTTTAGCTGCAACGGCCTGCACACCGAGTTTCGCCAGCGCGTCCTGCAGTTGCTTCTGGATCAACTCCACGCCGGCGTGGAACTCGGACTTCTCCGGCGAACTCTGCAAGGCGCGGTCAAAGCTGTCAAGAACCGGAAGCAGGGTCTTAATTGTGTCCACCATAGCGTAGTCGCGGTAGTCCTGCTGTTCTTTCGCGGCGCGCTTTCGCGCGTTGTCGAACTCGGCTTGCATGCGAGCCATGCGATCCACAAGCACGTCGCGCTCCGCTCGAAGTTTCTCCACTTCGGACACGCGATCGATAGCTATAGGATCTGCGGGTTCAGGTTGCTGGTTCTCCTTCGCTTCCGCGGACGGGAGTTCGTGTTCCACATCCATCTGCTGCTCTTCGAATTGTGATTTGCCGTTTGTCCTTGCCATACCATCACTCGTTTTCATTCAGGATTTTGTCAAACAGCCGCGCGATGTAGGAGACGGCATTGATCGTATGTTGATAGTCGATACGAGGCGGCCCCAGCACTGCGAGCGACCCCATCACCTCGCCACCGACACGTGCTGGCGTTCCAATCAACACCAGGTTGCGCAGGGAAGGCTGCGCCTCATCCAGGCCAATTACTACACGAACCGCTTCCTGTTTGGCGTCGAGATAAGCGCTAAGAAGTTCGACCAGTCGCTGTTTATGCTCCAGCGCTTGCAGCAATTCCTGCAAGCGTGACCGGTCTTGCTCATTTGCGACCAGATTTGAAGCGCCTTCGACGAAGACAACCTGCGTGGAATCGTCGCCCGAAAGCACGCCCTGCTTGTAGAGCTGCTCAACCGAGGACATCAGCCGATCGTACTCGCTACGCTCCTGTTCCAGCCTTCGTGCAATCTCGCCACGAACCGCTTCCAGCGTCCATCCGCGAAAATTGTCGTTAATAAACCGCGCGGCAACATCAAGATCCGCCTGCGGCAGATCAAGGCGCAGCACACGGTCCCTAACAACGCCGGATTTGGTCACCACCACGGCAAGCACCTTCTGGTCGCCAAGACGCGAAAAGTAAACGTGCTCGAGCGCATTCTTAGGCCCGCTCACAGCAACCGTTACGCCAACATTGTGGGAGATCAGCGACAACACGTGTGAGGTCCGCTCCATGAACTCCTGCACATCCGTGACCCCATGGAGCGAGTCATCTATAACACTGGCGTCGGCCTTCGACAGTTCGGTTTTACCGCTGAGCTGTTCGACATAGTAACGGTAGGCCGCTGAACTCGGCACGCGCCCGGCTGAGGTGTGTGGCTGTTCCAGAAAACCAGCATCGGCCAGATCCGCCATCACGTTGCGAATGGTCGCGGGACTCAAACCTTCGCGGCTGCTGCGTGAAAGTATGCGCGACCCTACCGGCTCACCGGTTGAGATAAAGGTCTCAACGATCGCAGTAAGGATCTCGCGCTCTCGATTGCCTATGGGTTGACCACTCGACATATTCGTTGGACTGTTACCGGGGCCATCACAACAACAGCTTGGAACACAATAGGTTAGCCGAATCCCCTATCTTGTTTACCCCCAGAAACAGGGCAAGCCCCAAACTGTATTCTAGCGGCTCTGAAAAGGAGTGTCAGTACCTGAAACTCCACTCCATTGGATGAGCAATGCAGGCTATTGGATTTGGATCACGCCTTCAGGAGCAGTCGAACGGATCTGCTTGACCCGCTCGGCCACCTTCCTGGCAAACTCAAACAGCGCCTTGGCATGGGACGACCCTTCGCCTTCCAGCACTGCTGGCTTTCCACTGTCCCCCGAACGGCGAATTTCCGGGTCGAGCTGGATACTACCCAGAAAGTCCACCCCGAACTGACGCGCAGTTTTCTCCGCTCCGCCGCGAGAGAAGATGTCGATCTCGTGCTGGCAATGCGGGCAAACGAAGTAGCTCATGTTCTCGACGATGCCCGCAATATCCACCTTCATCTGGCGGAACATCTCGATGGCTTTGCGCGCGTCCTGCAGCGAGACATCGGAAGGCGTGGAGACAACGATCGAAGCTGTGAGAGGGACAGTCTGGATCAGAGACAAAGCCACATCGCCCGTTCCGGGAGGAAGATCGACGATCAGATAATCGAGGATTCCCCATTCCACCTGCCCTAGAAACTGGCGAATGATGGAGTGCAGCATGGGTCCACGCCAGATAAGGGGCTTATCGCCCGGATTCAGCAGGCCCACAGAAATCATCTTCAGGCCATGAATCTCGATCGGTTCGATTCGGTTCTCGCCGAGAACTCTAGGCTGAGCGCTGGTTCCGAGCATCAGCGGAACATTAGGACCGTACACGTCCGCATCGAGCAGGCCGGTCTTGTGGCCGAGTTTTGCTAATGCCAGTGCGAGATTGACAGCAAGAGTTGTTTTGCCAACGCCTCCTTTACCGGATCCAACGGCAACAATGGCATCCACTCCGGGCAGGGGTTGGGGTCCTGGGGGCGGTTGTCCGTGCATATGTGCGCTCAAGAGATCACCTGGAGGAAGAGTCCAAGCTTTGATTATACGGGTCGGACTGAGAGGCTAGCCGTCTGGCTTGAACGCGACCGAACCTAGCGCCTGAGAACGCATTGCAGCCACCCTCGCCGTGTTACGATCATGCCGTTGGCGCTACACAATTTCGATGTCCGTACTGAATCCCACTCTCATCCGGCATCTTCTCACCGCGGCAGCCCTGTTGACCTGTATTCCAGTCCATGCCGCCGAACCAAAATGGCTGCAAATCAGCTCCGATCACTTCCTGGTCATCACCGAGGCGGGGCCGAAGAAGGGGCATGAGGTTGTCGCCCGGTTCGAACAGATGCGTGCTGTATTCTCGCAACTTCTCGAGCGGCAGAAGGTGCGGCTATCTGAGCCAATAGAAATCATCGCCACGAGCAGTGCGGCAACCTATGCACAACTTGTGCCAGGCGCGAACGGGCAACTTCCCGGCTTCTGGTTGCGCAGTCAAGACCGGGTTTTCATCGTGATGAACCTGGGCGCTGAAGATAGCTGGCGCGCCATCGAGCATCCGTTCGCTCATTATTTGCTCGACTACAATTACCCGCAGACAGCGCCATGGTTTGACGAAGGTTTCGCAGAATACTTTTCGTCTCTGTACTTCACTTCGAAGAAGACCGAACTCGGGAGCGATCCTGAGCTTGCGTGGCCGGGCCAGCCGGTGTACTCCGAACAAGGCAGCGGGCTGAAGTCGTTGACAGAAATCCTGGATTCTCCAGTTTGGCTTAAGTTGACGGACTTGCTGGAGATGAAGAACCGGGTAGTGAACGGGCATGAAGGGACTCACCGCACGTTGTTTTACGCGCAGTCGTGGATTCTTTTTCACTACTTGTTGAACCAGAACAAGCTTTCCGAAGTTGGAACATACTTCGATCTCGTAGAGAACCAGCGGGTCGCAATCCCGCTGGCGGTACAGCAGGCATTCGGCGTGACTCCGGAGCAAATGGATCAGCAGGTTAAAGATTACTTTCATTTACTGAAGCAATTGGAGAACTCTCTTCAGGAGTCAAAGACCTTGCCAGCGCCGCTGACGCCGGAGCCAGTTGCCGAATCGCCCCTCCCGATGTCAGTGGACGAGATCGCCGATAGCGCGAAGGAACTTCCGTTGCGAGAAGCCGATGCGCTCTTAGCGGAAATGGCGCTTCGAATCCCGGAGCACCGGGAGGACGCATTCACGCAACTGCAGAAGTTGGTGGACGACCCGAAGACCGACACTGCAATTGCCCATCGTGCCCTGTCCTGGGCATACGTCCAGAAAGGTGACTCCAAGAAGGCGTTCGAGGAACTCCACACTGCCCTGGAGATCAATGCCGCTGACCCCTGGTCACACTTTGGAATAGCCTTGGCCGCGTACCATTCAGCCCAAAAGGGCACATACATTCAAGGGCTGGCGAACACGATGGAGAGCTTGCATTTCGTCCTCGACGAGTTTCGCGAATTCGCCGAGGGCTACAACATCCTTGGCTGGGCACGATTGGCAGGCGGAGGCGGAAACGCCGCCGTCGAGGCGATGAAGATGGCGGTACAGTTAAGCCCAAGAGATGAGTCCTATCAGCTACGGCTGGCGCGCGCGTACTTGGCTGCGAAGAAGTTCGATGAGGCGAAAGGTACGCTTGACCGCCTTCAACACAGCCATGATCCGCAGATCGCCCACGCCGCCGCCAAGGATCTGGAGGACCTGCCGTTTCTTAAGAAGTACGGTGTCTCTCCGGAGGAACAAGCAACCCGCAAACAAGAGGCCAGCGCTCTAGCAAAAGAAGTCGCGGACTCCGAGACTGATGAAAGTGAGGAACCGCCCAAGCCAGCCGCACCGATACAGCCGGTGATCGACAAACGTCCAGTAAAGTTTGTTAAAGGCACATTGCTGTCGGTGGATTGTTCGCAATCGCCGACCGCGGTGCTCTCAGTTTCGCAGGGGCGAAGCACGATTAAGCTAAGGGTGAAAGATTTCAAGTCGATGACCCTGATCGGGGCGGGGCAATTCTCCTGCACATGGAAGAACCTGCCGATCAGCGCTAATTATCGCGAGGACGACAAAGTCTCTGGAGACTTGGTTTCACTGGAAGTGCAGTAGCGCCAGACATTGGGTTTAGGAGGCAGCTTTCCTCTAACGACGTTGCGCTTACGACTCAGGTTCCGTCGTCTTCTTCTCCGGCCTTAACAAGGGGAACAGAATCACGTCGCGGATGGATTGCGAGTTGGTCAGCAGCATGGTCAGGCGGTCGATTCCCACGCCTACGCCGCCAGCAGGTGGCATCCCGTAGGAAAGCGCGCGGATGTAATCTTCATCCATCTGGTGAGCTTCTTCGTCGCCACGCTCGCGTTCCTTGAGTTGCCCTTCGAAGCGTCGGCGCTGATCTTCCGGATCGTTCAACTCGCTGAATCCGTTGGAAATCTCCATCTGGCCGATGTAGATTTCCCAACGCTCGGTCCAGTCAGGCTCATCGGCGTTTTGTTTCGAGAGAGGAGAGACCGCGGTCGGGAACTCGTAAATAATCGTGGGCTGCGTGAGGTGCTCCTCGGCAACGACTTCAAAAAGGGCAGCAATCGTCTTCCCTGCCGGCTCGTTGGGATCGTAGGCCATGTGCGAATGGCCGGAGTTAAAGCGCTGCACGAGGGCCTTGACGGAGCCGTGAGTAGCGAAATCTGACATTACGGGCTTTGCTCCGACGCTCTCGGGCCAGTATTCGATGATGGCCTCGCGCATAGTCATGCGGCGCCAGTTCCCTTCCGACCAATCGATCTCGCCCGTTTCGCCCCACTTGGTCTTCGTCCCACCAGTCACGTCGATTGCCGCCTGCGTGATGAGCTTTTGTGTCAGGTCCATTACGACGCGATAGTCGGCGTATGCCTGGTAGAACTCCAGCATGGTGAACTCAGGATTGTGGCGGGTCGAAATGCCCTCGTTACGGAAATTGCGATTGATCTCGTACACGCGATCAAACCCGCCGACCGTGAGGCGCTTCAGGTAAAGCTCGGGCGCGATGCGTAGAAAAAGGTCGATATCGAGCGTGTTGTGATGCGTAATGAACGGCTTCGCCACCGCGCCGCCGGCGATCGGTTGCATCATCGGAGTTTCAACTTCGATGAAGCCCTGCGAGTCGAGGAAGCTGCGCATAGATTGCACCAGCTTCGCGCGTTTCAGGAAAACCTCGCGAACCTCAGGGTTCATGACCAAATCCACATAGCGCTGGCGGTAGCGCAACTCGACGTCGGTCAGGCCATGCCATTTTTCAGGCAGCGGAAGCAGGTCTTTCGAGAGGAAAGTGATGTCTTCAACGTGGATCGACAGTTCTCCGGTCCGCGTGCGAAACAGATATCCGCTCACACCAACGTGGTCACCCAGATCAAGCAATTTGTAGAGATCGAATCCTTTTTCGCCAACGGCATCTTTCTTGACGTAGATCTGCAAGCGCGCGCCGTTCTGCTGAAGATGCGCGAATCCAGCTTTGCCCATCAGGCGGATGGCCATGATTCGTCCGGCCACTCGGACATTGATGCGAGAAGCTGCAAGCTCTTCGCCGGTTTTAGGCGAATAGTCGCCAAGTATCTGTGGGATGGTGTGAGTGAATTCGTACTTCGTTGGATAGGTACGCTGGCCGAGCGCCTCAATCTGCTTCAGCTTTTCCAGCCGCAGTTGGTAAATGTTCTCGTCGAGTGCCATGAAAGTAAGTTGCGATTATAGAGGAGATCGAGGAATTGAATCATTGCGCGATGAATCATTTTTCAGCCCGGCGATGTTCAACCACGGTCCAATGGCGCGCGTTGCTGTGATCTTCAATGCCGCAATCACTCAATGATTCAATTGCGATGTATCATTTGACCGGAGCTTCTAATGTCCACTCAACCTGCAGCCGCTCCTTCTGCTTCCGGCGAATCCTTCAGTGCCAGCCGCTGGACGCGAGGCAATCACATCTTCCCCACTCGTATTGTGGTTAACCCGCTACACGTGATCCGGGTTAAGCCGCGCCTGTTCGGCAAAACCGAAGAAAGTATCGCTGTTTCTCAGGTCGCGTCGGTGGAGATTAAGACTGGCGTCATCTGGTCGGAAATCCGCATTGATTCCACCGGCGGCTCAGAACCGATCACCAGCCACGGACACAGCAAGAAAGATGCGATCCGCATTCGCGAGCTGATCGAAACATTCCAGTCGCGGCGCGAAGCCGGGGTCAAATGAACATGCCTTCGGAGGAACCGGGTCGCGACAGAAAGAGTAACACCGGAAATTCGCAGGACAGGAATGCCTGGGTGCAGATGGGCAACTATGCCCAGCTGGCGTTTGTGTTTCCGGCGGCAACCGTGGTGGGATGGCTCATCGGCGTCGGCCTTGACAAGTGGCTGCACACGACGTGGATCTATATTGTCGGACTGCTGCTCGGCATCGTCGCTGGATTCGTGGAGCTGATTCGGACAGTGTCGAAGAACAGCTAGTCTTGCGTATCCCAAAGTCTATGGGACTGCCCTGTCATCCTGAGGGGGCTTTCAGCGCCGAAAGGGCCCTGTGCATTTCTTGTCCGATGCATAGGTCCTTCGCTTCGCTCAGGATGACATTTAGAATCCTCTCGTGACTGAAGACGCAACCCAGCAGGAAGGTGACTTCTACTCCCACGCTCTCGAGCGCATTCACAAATTCATGCTCGTGCTCGGAGCGGCGTCGGTCGTTACCGGAACGGCCTTCTTCGGATGGCGTATCGGCCTTGGTTTCGCAGTTGGCGGCGGCGTTTCATTCCTGAATTTTTACTGGTTGAAAAAAGTGGTTGCGGGGGTGGCTTCCGCAACGATTCAGTCTGGAAAACCTGCGTCTAGTCGCTGGGTCGTGCACCGATTCATCCTGCGCTATTTTTTGATGGCGATGGCCGCCTTTGTTATACTTACTGTTTCCCGCGATAGCCTCTATGGATTCTTTGCGGGGCTGTTCCTGCCCGTTGCGGCCATGCTGTGCGAGGCGGGGTACGAGACGTTCAAAGTGATTAGCGGGCGGTGATCAGAGGTGGGTTTTCGGCTCTTACTGACCACAGGCAACTAGCCACTGACAACTGACTTCCATGCCTGAACAACTTTTTTTTACTCGGATTCTTAATGGGGTCTTCGCTGGACCGGTAGATGCGCTCTTGCGTGCGCTGCACATTTCGCCAGAGTTCTCCCAGGCCCCGATCTCGAATGCTGTCGCCATGGAAGTGCTGGTATTCGGATTCTTGCTGGTGGTCTTTCTTCTCGTGCGGTCCAGCCTATCAGTTGAGTCTCCTGGCGGACTACAGCACATGTTCGAAGGAATTCACGGATTCGTCGAAGGCCAAAGCCGAGATGTAATTGGTCACCACAGCGAGCGGTTCACGCCCTTTCTGGTGACCCTCGGACTGTTCATTCTGATTTCAAATTTGTTCGGAGTGGTACCGGGATTAGAATCGCCAACGGCCTCCCCGGTCGTACCCCTTGGCTGTGCGATCTGCGCGTTTGTGTATTACCAGGCGCAAGGGTTTCGACAGGGTGGGGTTGGCTACTTAAAACACTTTCTGGGGCCGATGTGGTGGCTTTCTCCTCTGATGCTGCCGCTGGAAATTATCAGCCACCTGGCTCGCTTAATGTCGCTCACAATTCGTCTTTACGCGAATATGTTTGCCGGCGACATGGTCACACTGGTCTTTTTCTCGCTGATCCCAATTGCGGTTCCGGTCATTTTTCTAGGATTGCATATTGGCGTCGCTCTACTGCAGGCGTACATTTTCGTTCTGTTGACGACGGTTTATCTTGCAGGGGCAGTCGCGACTGAGCACTAGACCGCGAGTTTCGGGCGTCAGGCTTCCGGCTTCGGAAATCCGAAACTGGAAACTTGAAACTCGAAATCGGGTTTCGGGCTGTCAGTGTGAGGGCGCTTGCACGGTAGCGTCAACCACCTACTGGCGGCAATTTATAGGAGAAAACAATGAGACGAGTGTTGAGCAATTTGTTTATGGCAATCTCGGGGCTCTGCTTCGCTATCCCGGCATTCGCGCAGGGTGGAGAATCAGGCGGAACGAACTGGGTGGCGATTGCAGCCGGTTTCTCGATGGCGATTGCATCTGCCGGATGCGGCATTGGTCAGGGAAAAGCGACGGCTTCTGCAACGGAAGCACTGGCGCGCAACCCTGCCGCCCGCGCTGGAATTCAATTTGCGCTGATTCTTGGTCTGGCGCTAATTGAGTCTCTCGCGCTTTACACGCTGGTTATTATTTTCGCGAAAGTGAAGTAGGCGATTCGTTTCGGAATTGAGTTGAGGCCGGTCACTCGCAGAGTGACCGGCATTTCTTTTTGCGATCCGTGATTCCTTGCTACTTCGCTGGCGTCTCATCGCTCACCGGCAGATCCCAGTGGGCCAGCAGTATCTCGAACCTCCGCTGCTCTTCTTTCTTGTACATTTCCTGATCCGGCCAAAGCTGCTTGATGATCTTCTCTTCCTCCGGATTCGCGGTCGTCGCCACCGTTGAGTTCTTGAAGCGGATCGTCACGCGGTAATCCCAACGCGCGTCTTCCGTCATGTGGTTAGCCGGAGTTTCGATCTTCACTGACAGGATGCGCCCGGTTTCAATCTGTTTCTTCAGAAGTGGGTAGTGGTTCTTCAGGAAAAGCTGTAGGAACTCCTGTTGATGTCCCCACTGTGTCTTGTAGTAATACTCCATCGTGTAGGGCTGGTCGGCGCTACCCTGGGGCGGAGCGCCCTGAGCGAGAAGGGGCATCGCCAAGAGAGAAACCAGCAGTACCCTCAAAATGTGACGCATCTATATTCCTCCAAAATCAAAATCCCCACCCTCTCGCACAAACCGTGAGAAGGGTGGGGCAACCGATCTGCTTTACCTCTACCTTACGAAAATCGTGTAAGGCGGGGCGCCCCAAAGGCCAATTACGGCCGAGTCAGGAAAATCGGCAGGCCGAGCTTGTGGTCGTACTTCGGCCGATAGCGCTCGGTGTTATACATCGATTCGAGGTCCACCTTGCGCGGCCCCAGCTTGGGATCGGGGATCGGGACCATCGCATAGCGACCCTCGTTGATGGCGGTCATCAGTCCGGACTTCCCTTCTTCGAGCGCATCCATAGCCATTCCGGCAAAGGTGAATCCCACCATGCGGTCCACGAAATCGGGACTGCCTGAGCGCAAGTCGTAGGTCAGATCGCTGACAACGGTTTCTTCTCCGGTCGTGCGCTTGATCTCGTCGCTCAGATCTTCGGCGACGCTCATCTTTTTGCGATGGCCGAACGCATCGGCTTCGCCGTACTCTCGCACGGTGTAGCCTTGCCACTCGGCTCCTTCCGAAAGGATCACGAGCGAGTAGTTGCTTGGGTTATTGCGCTTGTCGTTGACCAGCAACTCGATCAGGTGCTTGAGCTCAACCTTGTACTCGGGAATACAGCAGCGCACTCCGGTCACGTACGCCGTGTAAAGCGAAGTGTAGCCGGCATCTCGGCCAAAGACGCGGAAGATGCCAATGCGCTCATGCGAGCCGACCGTAGTACGCTGGCGGTCGACAGCGTCCATCGCGCGCGTTATCGCCGTCGAGAACCCCATGCAGTATTCGGTGTTGCGGACGTCGTTGTCCATCGTCTTCGGAACCGCGAGGACTTTCATGCCTTGACGATCGAGATGCGAGGCATAGCTGAGGGTGTCGTCGCCGCCAATGGCGATCAGGTAGTCCAGACCGAGCGCCGATATGTTCTTCAGCACCCCAGGTGTCACATCGAACACGGTGCTGGTGACGCCTTTCTTTGTCGATTCCTTTGGTTCGAAAGTCTGGCCCTGCATCGCAGGAGGGACCTTCTTCATTTTGGCGGGATTAGTACGCGAGCTGTGCAGGAAGGTTCCGCCGGTGCGGTCGATGGTCCGCGTATTCTCGCGGTTCAGCGGCAGGATGTACCGCGCTTTGCTCTCCGGATTATTCAGGTCGACGTGGGTAAGTCCTTCCCAACCCCGTCGGATGCCAATCACTTCACAATCCGTTTCCGCACCGCGGTAGACAACCGACTTGATTACGGCATTCAGCCCGGGGACATCGCCGCCGCCGGTGAGGATACCTATGCGCTTCTTTGACATGTATGACTCCTTTTAAGAATGAGGATGATGAACAAAGGATACTACGGCCTGCCGTCAGAGCGCGATGAACACAGTCCTCGCCGCTGCCTTGCGCACTGTATGAGTTAACGCGAGAAGTACCTCCAGACCCCATTCTCTGCAGTACACTCGGGAGGATGCGCGTCCTCGGAATCGATTGCGGCACGGAGTGCACGGGCTACGGCTTGGTTGAATTGGACGCAAAGCACGAGCTGTGTTGCATCGCGTTTGGCGGGATCACGATGTCGCGGCAAACGCCGATGGCCGAGAGACTCTGCACTATTTTCGACAAGCTCTCGCAAATAATCGAGCACTACAAGCCTGACCAGGTGGCGATCGAAGAGGTCTTCTATTCCGTGAACGCAAAGTCCGCGCTGAAACTTGGCCAGGCGCGTGGCGTGGCCATGTTGGCCGCCGCATCGCAGGGCGTTCCGGTGACAGAATACTCACCGCTCAGCATCAAGTCGGCCGTCGTAGGATACGGCAAGGCGGAGAAAGAGCAGGTTCAAATGATGGTTGCGCGATTGCTCAGGCTCGAACAGACTCCGCAACCCGCCGATGCCGCCGACGCGCTGGCAATTGCGATTTGCGACCTGCACACCTCGGCAACACTTCACAGGCAGGCGGCCGGGCAATAGCCCGATATCTCTATATAATTCTGATCTTATAATTTCGACCCATGACAAGGCTCCTAAAACTCTGCTCTGTGGCGACGCTCTTGAGTTTAGCTGTGGTGGTATCTGGCACCGATTCGACCGGCATCGCGACGGTCCAATTCAAGGTCAACTTCCCTGATTCCAATCCGGCACATTACGAAATTACGGTCCAGAGCGACGGGCACTGCACCTACACCTCTGATGGGGAGCTGGGCAAGGGCGCAACCACCGATTCCGCGTCCTATGAATTCACCCTTTCGGATAAGACACGGCAGGAAATTTTCGATCTGGCGAAACGCGCGCACTACTTCAGCGGGAAGGTGGACTCCGGAAACACTCGGATCGCAAACATGGGCGTGAAGACACTAACGTATAAGAACGCGTCTCACAACACTTCAGCGACTTACAACTACTCGACCGATGTCGCGGTTCAGCAAATCACGTCCACTCTTCAAAACCTCTCGACGGCACTCGAGTACGGTCGGCGTCTCACCTGGTTCCATCGATACCAGAAACTCGCGTTGGAGCAGGATCTTAAGCAAATGGAAGAGCGGCAGCGCGAGGGCACGATTGGTGACGTACAGGCAATTGTGCCGATCCTGAAGCAGATTGCCGATGATCAATCGGTAATGCGGATCACGAGGGCGCGAGCGTTGAGACTGTTAGCACTCACAGGGAACTAAGGCTAGCTGACCACGATCCCTGCGTAACCTACAACTTGGTCTTTGTCACCCGACGCGTCCCCTGACGTTGCATACCGAACCAATTCTGCTTTGCTGGCGCCCAATAGTTTAGCCGCCGTAAGCATCGCAACGGCAGGACCGAAGCCGCACATGCTGATGCTTTCCGTCATGACCGCGTCATAAAGTCCCTGAGGATCGAGAGCCAGAATCTTATCGATTGCTTTGCGGTCCTTCACCCGGGTGCTGGCGTCGTCTTCATAGTGATTCATGTCGCTTGAGGCAATGATCAGGACGGGCTCCGCGCACGCTTGAACCGCCGTTGCGAGGGCCTGTCCCAGTTGATCGAGCAACATCAGGCGTCCGGTGCCGACTGCAATGGGGACCATGCGAACTTCGGGCCGAATTGTCTGCAAAAACGGAAGCTCAACCTCGATCGCGTGCTCGAACTGGTGAGCGGCGGTATCGTCTGTTAGAGCAGGGTAGGAACGCAAGAGTGCCGCCGCGAGTTCCGAGTCTATAGAGACGTTACCCAACGGGGTCCGCCACTTCCCTTCTGGCATGATCGACAGCGGATGCCCACGTCCGGTGTGGTTGGGGCAGAGGATGATACAGCGCTCGGGAATCTGTATGGCTGAAAAGACGGCGCCGGCGACTGCGCCGGAGTACATATATCCCGCGTGCGGCGCGATGCAGCCGATCGCAGGAATACGCTCGCACGACGGAGAAAAGTACGAGGCAAGATCGGCGTGCAGACTCTTTGGGTTGGCAGGATAGAACTTGCCTGCCACCGCCGGCTCTCGCACCATGGCTCCTCCTCAGCTGACCTGCGCCACAGCGGGCTGGGTGAGGGCCCGAAATAGTTTTGCGTTCTGTTCCAGAGAAAGTGTCTCGGCCCTCACGGAAGGCTTGACTTTCGCCCGCAACATCGCCCGCGTAAGGTCATCGGATGCGTAGCGAGTCTTGAGGTTGTTCCACAGAGTCTTGCGTTTCTGCCCGAACGAGAGCTTCAAGAATCGGATGAAGTCGACCTCATCGACTCCGAGCTTTTCCAGTCGCGACTCGGGCGTCAGTCGAACCACGGCCGAGTGTACTTTGGGAGGGGGCACAAATGCCTCCGGGGGCACTCTGAACAACTCCTCGACGCTGGCGTACAGCTGTGTAGTCGCAGAAAGCAACCCGTAGTCTTTAGACCCCGGATCAGCAGCCAATCGCTCCGCAACTTCCTTCTGCACCATTAAGACGATCAATTCGAAGTAGCGCCTGTAGTGGAACAGCCGCAGCAGGATATCCGAGGTGATGAAATATGGCAGGTTTCCGACGACGCGCACTCGTTCTGGAATGTGCTCCATCCCAGGGCGGGTGCTGCCAGGGCGCGGCCCAAATATCGTGTCGAAATCCACAGCGAGGATATCGCCCTCAATCACTTCGATGTTTGGAGCCAGGGAGAAGTTCATCCTTAGCTGAGCTGCGAGCACTCGGTCGGTTTCGATGGCTATCACACGGCGGGCGCGCCGAACCAGCATAGAAGTGAGCGCTCCCCCGCCGGGACCAATTTCAAGTACTGTGCTTTGTGAAATGTCACCGAGCGCGTGGACGATTCGGAGCGCCGCGGAGCTGTCATTAAGAAAGTGCTGGCCCAGCTTGGGCTTCTTCTGCGGAACTCGCGCACTCGATGCCTTCATTGACCCTCGTTCGTTCTGCCAGTTAGACTGTGACCCGAACCGAATCGCAACCAGCATTATCATAGTCGAAGGCTTGTGATCGGCGGGAACCCCATGCATATCGCGTTCGTCGCTTCCGAATGCGTTCCTTTCTCTAAGACCGGAGGATTGGCCGATGTAGTCGGTGCCCTGCCCCGCGCCCTTGCCGCGGCCGGGCACCAGGTGAGCGTGTTCACCCCGCGGTACCGACTGACGCGGATTCCCGATGAACGCACAGTCGTGAAGAGCATCACGGTCCCGTTCGATGACAGATACCGTTTCTGCTCCATCGTCGAAGGAACCGGCTACCCGGGCGTTCGTTTCTTCTTCGTGGACTACCCACCGTTCTTTGATCGCGACGGCCTCTATGGAACCGCCTCCGGCGACTTCCCCGATAACGCTGAGCGGTTCGCGCTCTTTTGCCGGGCAGTGCTCGAATCATCCAAGATCCTCGGGGTTCCAGATCTTTTTCATTGTCACGACTGGCAGGCGGGGCTGGTTCCGGTACTGCTGAAAACCCAATACGTTGAGGATCCGGCGCTACACGGCGTGGGGACGGTGTTTACGATTCACAATATTGGCTATCAGGGCCTTTTTCCACCAGAGATCCTGCCTCTGCTCACCTTACCGTGGGACCTGTTCACGATCACTAAGATGGAATTCTTTGGGAATGTGAACTTCTTGAAGGGCGCACTGGCGTATTCCGATTTCGTGACCACCGTCAGCCGCAGATACGCACAGGAAATCCAGACAACCGAATTTGGATTCGGCCTCGAAGGTGTCCTCAAAGCGCGCACTGAGACGGTTGCCGGCATCCTGAATGGTGTTGACTACGACGAGTGGAACCCGGAATCCGACAAATTCATCGCAGCGCACTACGGCCCCGACGATCTCTCGGGCAAACTGGAGTGCAAGCGCGACTTATTGAAGACGATGGGATTGTCAGAAAAGGACCTGGGTCTTCCCGTTATTGGTATCGTTTCACGCTTCGCAGCACAAAAAGGCTTTGACCTGATTGGACAGGTCATTGACCGGCTTGCTCTGGAGGAAATTGTTTTCACCGTGCTCGGCAGCGGCGATCGGCTTTATGAGGAAATGTTCATGCGTCTAGTGAAGCGCGTGCCGGAGAAGATCGCGGTTCGGATCGCTTATGACAATGCGCTCGCCCATAAAATTATCGCTGGAGCAGACATGCTCCTGATGCCCTCTCGCTACGAACCATGCGGCCTAAGCCAGATCTACGGCCTGAAGTATGGCACAGTTCCGCTGGTACGGGCGACGGGCGGTTTAGACGATACGATTGACCTGTGGGATCCACGCACAAAGAAAGGCAACGGATTCAAGTTCCAGGAATATACGGGTGAAGCCTTGATGCGAACGATTCACCAGGCGACCACTTTGTATCGCGACCAGCCTTCCTGGCAGAAGCTGATGCGCAATGGCATGTCCAAGGATTTTTCCTGGCGCGTTGAAGCACGCGAATATATAAGAATTTACGAGCGAGTGCGACAGCAGCACTCGCAAGCAATATTGGTGTAACTCATAGCGGCTGCGATGTCCCGTCCTTCCAAAATCGTCTTCCACGTGGACATGGACGCGTTCTTTGTCTCAGTCGAGGAGCTATTCGATCCCTCGCTGAAGGGCAAGCCAGTGGTGGTTGGTGGCCAACGGGACGAACGCGGCGTAGTTTCGGCGGCATCTTATGCAGCCCGCAAATTTGGAATCCACTCCGCGATGCCGCTGCGTACCGCCGCCAAGCTTTGTCCGCAGGCGATTTTTGTGGACGGCCATCCCGACCGGTATCGCGATTGCTCCGCGAATGTGCACGAGGTTCTGCAGTCCTTTTCGCCGCAGGTTGAGATGGTCTCGATCGACGAGGCCTATCTAGATATGACCGGCACCGAGCGCCTGCATGGCCCTCCGCTGCTCGCTGCCGACAAACTTCATCGGCGCATGAAGACGCAAACGCAGCTTAATTGTTCGATCGGCATCGGCACGTCCCGCTTGATTGCGAAGGTGTGCTCGGGCAAAGCAAAGCCACACGGCGTGTTCTATGTCGTACCAGGGCAGGAAGCGAAGTTTCTGGCGCCTCTGGACGTGCGAGAAATCCCAGGGGTCGGCAAAGTCACGGAACAGCAGCTGCATCAGCTTGGAATCCTCACCGTGGGAGACGCAGCCAAGCTCGACGACGGTTTTCTCGAACAACACCTTGGCAAATGGGGATTGGCGCTTGCGGGAAAAGCGCGAGGCGAGGACGCCGGTGCGTGGTTCGAAGGGGAGATCGGCGAATCGGATGGACCGAAGTCCATTAGCCACGAACATACATATGACCGCGACACGGCGAATATCGCGCAGATCGAATCCACACTGATGCGTCTATCGGAGATGGTTGGGCGCCGCCTTCGCGAGCAGCAGCTACACGCGCGGACACTGCAGTTGAAACTCCGCTACAAGGACTTCGCGACAATCACGCGTGCGCGGTCCATTGAGCGTCCAACGCAACTGGATAACGAGATTTATCAGCAGATACACGCGCTCTTTCACGCCAACTGGCGCAAGGGAATCGAAGTCCGCCTGCTGGGAGTCCATGCGACTTCGTTTGACGATCAACCTGCGCAGGCCAGCCTGCTGGCGGACGACAGCCGCGGGAGATGGGAGAATGCCCTCTCGGTCGCCGACCGCCTACGCGATCGGTTTGGCGAATCGAGCGTCACCCTGGGCACAGGAATGAAAGGCGGATTCCGCGAACGCACCCATGAGAATCCCGCAGCGCTGCCCGGAAAATCCAGAACACAAGATGAGCGTCACAGACGTAGCGGTCCTGACAAGAAACAGTAACCGTCCTATGGCAGGTGGTCCAAATAACAGGCTCCCGTCGTGTTCTGCGCAGGGGGCGAAGGCGGAGTTTTCCAAGTTGCATTTGTGAAATCCAGGAACTCGCTGCTCATGTCGAGTTGTGACTGATCACGAGCTGTGAGAGGTGCGAGGTTGAATCGGGTCTCGATCAGCTTCAAAATCGCCGTATTGTCTGCCGTGTTGTGCGAAACGAAGTTCTTCTTGGCATACGGCGAGATTACGATCATGGGCACCCGATATCCAGTGTAAATAAAGTCGCAATTTGGCCCCACAGCACCCGTGCACGTGTCGCCCGCGAACAGGTCCTGAGGAACAATTCCGTCAGGGCTTACCGCCGGTTGCGGGGGCACGTGATCATAGAAGCCGCCCCACTCGTCAAATGTCAAAATGAAGATCGAACTCGACCAGCTTGAACTGGCCATCAGCGAGTTGATCATCCCGGATACATAATTAGCTCCCGCTTGAACGCTGCAGCAGGGAGGATTCACGTCCGTGTCCGCCGGGTGCTCGTCCAGGCCGGCGTTAGACGCGGGCTCGATTTGCGCCACCTGCGGGAGTGTATTGTTCTGCAGGTCCGTCTGAAACTGCGAGATGGGAACGATGTTTTGCAGGAGCGAAGGCGTATTCAGAATGGTCTGGCCGTAGCTGAAGTTCTTTACGTAGGTGTACTTATATAGGCACTGGGAAGTCGGGTTCGTCGTTCCACAAGTGGTTCCGACGGGGTTCACGTAGATCTTCCACGTAATCGGCGGGTTTTGCTGGTCGAGTATTTCGTAGATAGGCGGCGTCGGAATTAATTGCTGATCTCCTGGATTGGCGCCGATCGGATAAACATATCCGTGCGAGGTCCCGCCAATCAGGTACTCACGGTTAGGGGGCGTGCGGCTCATGGTTGGCGCAAACCATCGGTCCGAGGTCGCAAAATTCGATGCCATGAAGTAGTAATAGTTCAGGTCGCCGCCATCGTAGTAGCCCATCACTCGGAGCCCGGCAACATCATTGAATGGCGGAACGATCTGGCGTGCATCATTCGCCGCGGCGCGTATGAATCCATCGAGCGTGGCAGTCTGCGCCACGGGATCGCTTGCATTCCATTGCGCATGGGCTTCGTTCCATGAGGGGCTAGGGTTTTCAACACACATGGTTTGAAGGTGAAACACCGGTTGCGGTGGCCCCTCGTCTGCCGTGGGCGGGTCCACATGGCACACCAAAGGTGTGGAAGTCAGCGGATTGCAAGTAGGATTCGTTGGCGCTGGGCCG
>Ga0070712_100000627_pt1 | contig 20778 bp, 23 predicted proteins | sample LARL81metaG_FD_71396 | JGI IMG/M metagenome (GOLD analysis project Ga0070712, IMG submission 71396) | Corn, switchgrass and miscanthus rhizosphere microbial communities from Kellogg Biological Station, Michigan, USA - LAR L8-1 metaG | ecosystem: Host-associated > Plants > Roots > Rhizosphere ...
TGAGCTTGGCACGATCGACCCATCGTTACCGGGGGCGGAAAGCAGAGCGCGATAGCGAACTGCGGCAGCGCTTGAAGGAGCTAGCGGCGTGGCGCATGCGCTTCGGTTATCGCCGCCTGAGCGCGCTGCTCGTGAACTAAGGCGGGAGGTAAACCACAAACGAGTGTATCGCGAAGAAGGCTTGGCGATGCGCATCCGACAACGCCGGCGGATCCGCTGGAATGGAGCGGACGTCGCTGCGGCAATCAGCGAACCCGTCCACTTCGGTCAAGACTGCCGCCGCGATATTGTGAGCTACGTCGGCGTCCGACTAGTTGACGGTAAACGTCATGCCGGTGGAGGTCTCGCTCTTCGTAGTGGTGCCACCCCCGTACGGGCCACCTGGAGTGTTGCTCCCCGGGTTGGTCACTGTAACCGACACAGTTCCAGCGGTTGCGATGGCTGAAGCAGGGATCGCCACAGTCAACTGGTTCATAGCTGGATGAGCCGTGCCACTTTGTGCAGCCCCGTTCCAGTTAACCACTGCGTTAGCGTTAAAGGTGCTGCCGTTTACCGTCAACGTGAAACCTGGATCACCGTGATTTGCCGTATTAGGAACAATTGATGCTATTGACGGCACAAGTCCGGGTTGTGCGGGAGCACTCATAGGTGTGCTATACCCCCCGCACCCAGTGCACAGTATCCCTAGCAATAACAAACACACTGTCTTCATAACCTGCCTCCGTTCGGGAGTTACCTGTATGAAGAGGTTTAGCAAACAGAAGACCGCAGAGTGTCAGATTGATGTCATACTTTTGTCACGAAATTTCTATGCCTTCTTCAAGACGATCTTATGGCCGTCGGGCGTAGTTGAAGGTGAACTTTGGGGATACCTCGCCTACACGACCAAAGAAGAGCCAAACGCCGGTTCCTGCCCTAAAATGTAAAGGCTGGGTCACTTCAAAGCGCAAATATGCAAATTGCCGCTGCTTGGACGATAACTCTCTCAGCGCTGCTCGCGTGCGGCCTGTCTTACGGATTCGGGGAATCCAGCAAAGTCAGCATCGACGATGAGACTTATCGTCCCCAGTTTCACTTCACTCCTGCCCAGAACTGGATGAACGATCCTAACGGTCCGGTTTTCTACCACGGTGAGTACCACCTCTTCTTTCAACACAATCCTGTCGGAAATCAATGGGGACACATGAGTTGGGGCCAAGCGGTCAGCCGTGACATGGTGCACTGGAGGCGTCTTCCGCTCGCGATTCCCGAACAGAATGGCATCATGATTTTTTCGGGTAGCACCGTCGTGGATTGGCAGAACACTAGTGGTTTCTGCAAAGCCTCAGGCAGCAGAGATCCGTCTTGTCTCGTAGCTATCTATACCGGCCATACCGACACGCTGCAAACTCAAAACCTAGCGTACAGCAGCGACAACGGTCGGACCTGGACCAAGTATTCCGGCAATCCAGTTGTCGATCTTCACCTGCGTGACTTTCGAGATCCTAAAGTGTTTTGGCATGCGCCAAGTCATAAGTGGATCATGATCACAGCACTTGCTACTCAACATAAGCTTCGTTTTTTTGCTTCCAACGATCTCAGGCATTGGTCTTTTCTCAGCGACTTTGGTCCTGCCGGATCAACGGACGGTGTTTGGGAATGTCCGGACCTGTTTCAGCTTCCTGTTGAGAATGAGCCTGGCCAATCAAGGTGGCTGCTCAGCGTCAACCTGAATCCTGGCGGCGTGGCCGGCGGCTCGGGCGATCAGTATTTTATCGGCCGCTTCGACGGTTCAACATTTACCAGCGAAGGTTCCAGAGAACAGGTCCTGTGGGCGGACTATGGAAAAGATTTCTATGCTTCGACATCATTCTCTGATCTGCCAAAATCCGATGGAAGGCGGATTTGGCTCGGATGGCTAGACAATTGGGATTACGCGGCCAAAGAACCAACGTCGCCATGGCGGGGTGCACAGTCGATACCGCGTGAGCTGCGGCTGAAGAGGTTCCCCGAAGGGATTCGTCTGATTCAGCAGCCAGTTCGAGAACTTCACAGCCTTCGCCATCAGCACTATCACATGGAAGATCAAGGAGTTGCTGCGGCGAACCGCTTACTGATATCCCAGGGAATTAAGGGAGAAACTCTCGAGATCGCAGCCGAGATCGACGCGGAAAATGCATTCGAAATTGGTCTTAAAGTTCGCAAAGGGAATAACGAAGAAACGGTCATCGGAGTCAATACAAAGCAGGCGGAGTTGTTCGTAGACCGAACTCGATCCGGCAATGTTGGATTTGATAGTAAGTTTGCCGGGCGCCATGCCGGCCCGATTCGACTGGACCATGGAAAAAAAGTGAGACTCCGAATCTTCATCGACCGATCGTCCGTCGAAGTCTTCGGCAATGACGGAGAATGCGTAATTTCCGAGCGCGTCTTCCCCGGACGTGCGAGTGACGGAGTGGAGTTGTATGCACAAGGGGAAGGGGGCCGGGTCCTACGATTGGATGTTTGGAGCTTGAAATCTGTCTGGGAGCGTGAGGCGCAAAACCGGGTGCCCGGTCGATTGTCTATTCGATGATTTTAGTGTCCTTGCCGGTAAAGCTCCTCCGGTCTAAGGTTCGCTCCTAAAATCCTTGGGGTTACCACCTCGAAACAAAAATAGGATTGCGACCTGATCCCAAGTTGTCTATTCAATCGCTCCATATGCCAGCGTCCAGAAGTCGGTGAATACCTTCGGCGGCTCCGGTGAATCCATCATGCGTTGGGTGAAGAGGATTCCAATCACTCCTTCGACGGGATCGACATATGCTGTTGTACCGAACCCGCCGGTCCACCCAAACCGACCAGGTGTGTGGAAGATTTCGTTCGGCCTAATGTCTACCGCCATCCCCAATCCCCAACTGGAGTATGTACCAAAGAAAAGCTCCGAGCCTGTGCGTTGCCCAGCTGTGACTTGATCTGAAGTCATCAGTTCTACAGTGGCACGCGATAGAATCCGCTCTCCTCCACACCGACCTTGGTTCAGCATCATTCGACTGAAAGAAAAATAGTCATCCATCGTTGAGGCGAGCCCGCCCCCACCCAATTCGAACGCTGGTTCAGTTCGCCAGGCGCTGCTGGCCGGATCGTCAAAGAGGTCCAACTGTTGGCTCTGCTGATTAAAGGAATAGAAGCCGGGCAAGCGGTCAATTTTTTCGGGAGGCACATGAAAAGCGGTGTCTTTCATACCGAGAGGATCGAAGATGCGCTCGCGCATGAATGTTCCCAGAGTTTGCCCCGACACCCGTGCGATCAAGGCGCCCAGCGCATCGCCGCTGACGTGATACATCCAGCGTTCGCCGGGTTGTGCCAACCATGGCAGCGAGCCGAGCCTTTGCAGCCATTCATTCATGCTGGGCGGTTGTGATGGCAGCATCGGGCCATCACCGCCAATCCGGTATTCACGGATCAACTTTTGGATCGGATAGGTGTTTGGCATCGCCATCACACTGCCAAACCCCATGCAGTACGTCAGGAGATCACGAACAGTGATTGCCCGTCGGGCAGGCACGGTGTCGTCGAGCTGGGAAGAGATGGAACGCAGGACACGACGATTTGCAAGTTCCGGCAGCCACCGGTCGATCGATTCGTCGAGATGTAGCTTGCATTCCTCCACCAGAATCATCGCTGCCACCGCGGTGATAATTTTCGTGATGGAGGCGATGCGAAAGATGGTGTCGCGCTTCATGGGTGCCAGGGAGTCAAATGACAATGTGCCGAGCGTTTCTACATGAACGTCGCCGTGATGACTGACCAACGCAACCAGGCCGGGCATTTCCTTACGTTCCACATGTCCCAACAAGACTTGATGCATTCGCTCAAGTCGCGACTTCGAAAAACCCGCCATTGGTTAGGCCGCCGATCTACCCTGTCCGTACGCCTCTTTCAATTTGGCGATATCGAATCTCTTCATTTTGAGAAATGCTTCGGTGAGCCGCGCCAATCTTGCTTCATCCTTGTCTTTAAGCATCTCATCCATGACTCGCGGCACAATCTGCCATGAGAGGCCGAACTTGTCTTTCAGCCAACCGCACACTTCAGACTTCGGGTCTGCGGATAATTTCCCCGAAAAGTAATCTATTTCCTCCTGCGTTTCGCAATGCACTATGAACGAAATCGCTTCGTTGAAGCTGAAGTTATGTGCACGAGCACTGTCCATAAAAGCGAAATGTTCGCCCTCGAGCGAGATATCGGCATGCCTGATGGTTCCTTCCTTATCGGGCTCTTCGTTCTTGCCATAGCGAAGAATATGGCCAACTTTCGCTTGGTGGAAAACCGACGAATAAAGGTTGATGGCCTCTTCTGCCTTACCGCATTGCTGACCCACAAACATGAGCGTGGGTGTGATGTTTTGTTTGACTTCCCGCTCGCCCATGAACATTATCTGCCACGAAAGGCCGTATCGATCCTCTGTCCATCCGTATCTCTCACTGAACGGATATGCGCCGAGTTCCATGAGCGCTGAACCTCCTTTCGATAGCTCGCTCCACAGGGCGTCGACCTTTTGTTTCGAATCGCACGCAACTAGGAATGAAACTGCTGGCGTGAATTTGAACATCGGGCCTGCATTGATGAGCGTGAACTCCTGGCCGAGAAGTTCAATCGTGAGCACGTCAACCGTGCCCGAGGGCGTGTTGTGGAGAATCGCCGTGTCCTTGATCTTTGAATCGCCGAAAATAGATGTGTAGAGGCCGGCTGCCTCCTTCGCTTCTCTATCGAACCATAGATGGGATGTGATTCTCTGCATGGGAATTGCTCCTTAGAATATTTTGTAGGACATTGCCGTTTATGCGAAAGAACGTTCGTTGATGATCATCCAGGATGTTCCAAACTTGTCGCGTAACATCGCAAAGCGAAACGCAAAAAAGGTTTCCTGCATCGGCATGAAGATCTCACCACCGTCCGAGAGCAGGGAGAAAATTCGCGCGGCTTCATCGATATTATTTACCGAGAGGGAAAGATAGACGCTACGCATTGGTTGAAAATGTCCCGATGGCACATCGCTTCCCATCAGGTCAGTCTCTCCGATGCTCATTCGGGCGTACATGATCGCGTTTTTCTGATCAGGCGGCACGTTTTGTGGGTTCGGTTGCTCCCCCTGGGTCATCATCATGGTGATCTTTCCGCCCAGATGTTTCTCGTAGAAACTAAAAGCCTGTTTGCAATTGCCGCCATAATTGAGGTAGGTGTGCAGTTTCATTGCCGGTTTCTCCTTACGGGTTGTGGAGAAAAGTGGGATGGAGGATGCGCGATCTCGGATCCTCACGGTGCGCCAATCAGGCGCAGCAATCGTGCCTCTTAAGTGCCTTCTCGTATTCGTCGTGACGGCGAACAAAATCCATGGTCGTTTTTTCGTTCCGACCCTTCGGCGCGCGATCAAGAATCATCAACGTGCCTATCAGTTCCTCGCCACCTCGCGCATAGCTTGAATAGGTATGGAAAACTTCTCCGGAGGCGTCTTTGTAGAACGAGCTAAGACCGGGCAATTCTGTGCCAGCCGATCGGTCAGACACAGGCGTTTCCGTGAAGTTATAGGAAACCTTTCCTGTTGCCAGTTCCTCTTGGGTGAAGGAAACGTGGTAGTCGTAGTTGAAATCGTTTCCGTACGCAGAGATCCAAGGAAATCCCCATCCCATACGCTTCTTGTACGCCTCGATTTCTGCCAAAGGCGCACGTGATACCGCAGTCAATGTGACATCGTGGTGCTCGAGGTGGGGCAGAGCGCCATCGAAGTGATCGGAGAGGAAGGAACAACCGGGGCAGCCTTCGCCCCAACCCGGCCCCAGCATGAAGTGATAAACAACAAGCTGGCTTCGTGCATCGAACAGGTCAGACAAATTCCTCTCGCCCTTGGGAGTGTCAAAGACATAATTCTTCTCAACCTTCACCCAGGGTAATGCCAAACGCTCAGCATTGACCCTGTCGCGCAGATAGGTAAATTCCTTTTCTTTCGCGAGCAACGCTTTGCGTGCGGCAATCCACTGTTCCTGCGATACAACCGGATGACTCTGCATGATGTTCTCCATGAGTGTTACAATACGTTGATATCAACAGTATCGAATTATGTCAAACCGTGCAAGGGTTTCTCGCAAGACTACGCTCCTGGTTCGCGACTGTTGTCTATGCCTTCATGTCCAGCGTGCGGCGCGGGCTTTGGCTCGACGCTTTGATGAGGCCCTGCGGTCACGCGAGCTTACGAATGGGCAATTTTCTTTGCTGATGTCCCTCAACCGGATGAAACCGCCGCCGATGGGAGACGTGGCCTCCCTACTCGCCATCGATCGGACCACCTTAACTGCTGCTTTGAAGCCACTGGAGCGCCGGGGCTTAATTACGGTGACAAGGGATCCAGCGGATCGTCGCAGCCGGTTACTCACTTTGACGCCCAAGGGGATGAATCTGTTGTCCCGTGCTGTTCCTGTTTGGAATCGGACACACCGGGAAATCGAAGGCTTGCTTCCCGACGGCGACCCGAACCGGCTTCGCAATAATTTGCGCGCGCTCTCAAGTGCAGGAAGCAAAAATGGCAAGCCAACCTAGTGCGCACTCTTGCCGATAACTGCTTTTTGCAAGAGTTACTGTCGCGGACGCTTGGGAAGCGATAACGTCCGGAGAAGAGAATTAAAGTCCGGCGGAAAACCGCAGTCGACGGAAATGTTAATTCCCGAGCGAGGATGAATGAACTCTACATGGCTGGCATGAAGAGCGACGCGAGCAATGCGCCTCTCTAACGCTTCCTCGCGGTGGTACTTTCTATCTCCGATCACTGGGTGGCCGATGGCCGAAAACTGGACTCGAATCTGGTTTTGCAAGCCCGTCACCAGCGTAACCCGTAACAGTGATGCGGAGCGTAAGCGGGATTCAACAAAATATCGAAGTTCCGCACGAGCGGCGTCGGCGTTGCTCTCTTTGCTCAATATTTGAAACATCCCTACTCGGCGAAAATAATGAATCAGTGTGCCCTCTTTCACGCCGAGGTGTCCTCGAATCACGGCGTGATATTGCCGCACCGGCGTGTGGCGGAGAAACTGCTTAACTAGGATGTCTCGATCACCGTCCGTTTTTGCGAAGAGCAAGATGCCAGAGGTAAAACGATCGATCCGATGTACGACAAAGGCCCGCTGCCTCTTGCGAGCAAGTTCGTCCGAGAGCAGAGACCACGCGGAGACCGTAGGAGAGCCCTCCACGGGCACGGCCAAAAGCCCCGCAGGTTTATTGACAGCCACGACGGCCTCGTCTTCGTAGAGGACAACAAGGTTCTGGGAGAAGCGGGAGCCTCCCCGATTCGGCTTTCCGCGACGGTGGCCGCTCTTGTTTGAAGAGTTCCTCATGGGTGCGAGACTCATCGCCGTGATCGCGATTACATCAGCCGAAGTAAAGCGATTTTTTGGATGCACCGATATATTAGCAACATCCAGGATCTCAACAGCACGCACCCTCTGGAATCTAAGGCAGACATCAGGACTGGAATCCAGGGCTGAACGCGTTTATCGTGTCAGTTTGATTGACCAACAGAATGCAGGTTAAAGGACGATGAATATGGTTAAACGACGTGAGTTTCTCAATGCACTTGCAGTTGGGGCCGCAGGCCTGGCTGTGGGAACGACGGCCAAGAGCTACGGGCAAATTCTCGGTTCGAACGACCGTCTTAACTTTGCAGTCATCGGCCTTAACGGGCGTGGTTATGCTCATCTCTCCTCGCTTAAGGCAAACCGTACCGCGGCTCGCATCTCGCATGTTTGCGACGTCGACAGCAACATTCTCAAGAAGTTCGCCGCCAGTGTGCAGCGCGAGATGGGCGAGGCCCCCAAATCGGACAAAGATTTTCGTGCGATTCTCGATGAGAAAGGCGTAGATGCAATCACAATCGCGTCGCCCGACCATTGGCACACGCCGATGGCAATTGACGGATTGCGGGCAGGCAAACATGTTTACCTGGAAAAGCCATGCAGTCACAATCCTGCCGAGGGCGCGATGCTGGTGCAGGCGCAGCAGAAGTATCACAAGATGGTGCAGATGGGCACGCAACAACGATCTTCACCGCACACCATTGAGATCGTCGAGAAAATTCATTCGGGTCTTATCGGGAGGCCGTACTTTGCGAAAGCCTGGTATAGCAACATCAGGCAATCGATTGGCACAGGTAAGGAGGCGCCCGTCCCGCCACAGCTCGACTGGGATCTCTGGCAAGGTCCAGCGCCACGCCGTCCTTACACCGATAACGTGCAGCCCTACAATTGGCACTGGTTCAAGATTTATGGTACCGGCGAAACTCTAAATAACGGAACCCACGAGGTTGATGTCTGCCGCTGGGCGCTGGGCGTCGATTATCCGAAACGAGTCACGTCATCGGGAGGCAGATATCACTTCAAAGATGACTGGCAGTTTTACGATACGCTTGTGACCAACTTTGATTACGAAGACAAGATGATTACCTGGGAGGGCAAGAGTTGCCAGGGGATGAAATATTACGGTCGCGATCGTGGCTCCACCGTCATGGGGACCACCGGAACTGTGCTGGTAGATCGTGATGGGTACGAGATATACGATCTCAAAGGGAATAGGATGAGCGAGTTCAAGACGGGTAAGACAACTTCATCTTCCGATCTTCTCGGCGCCGATTCCATGACCGACGCTCACTTCACGAACTTCATTGCGGCAATCCGAAAGGGCGAAAAGCTCAATGCGCCAATCGCTACAGGGAACGTTGCGGTTACGATGTTGCAGATTTCCAATATTGCATGGGAAGTCAATCGAGAACTGCATCTTGATACTACCGACGGACTAATCCAGGGCGATCCAGAGGCGATGAAGAGTTGGGGACGCGAATACGAAGAGGGTTGGATGCCCCATGTCTGACAAGGCTGCGATCTCGCGGCGCACGCTTATCGGGTCCGGTGGGGTGGTGATAGCGGCCCTTGCCCTACCGAACCGCTTCTTTACCCGGTCGCAAGAAATGCCCTCAGCGGGCGAAGCCCCAGCGATTCGCCTAGGCCTGGCCAGTTACACGTTCCGCAACTTTACTCGTTCGCAGACGATCGGCTTCATGAAACAACTCAACCGGTTCGCGCTCAACGCGAAGGACGTGAAAGATCATTTGCCAATGGATCCGCAACAGGAAGCAGGTGCGCTCGCCGATTACACCTCGGCGGGAGTCAAGCTTCACGCCGCAGGCGCTATCTATTTCACGAAAGACGAAGACGCAGACATTAGGTCTAAGTTTGAATATTGTAAGCGGGCCGGAATTGCGGTTATTGTTGCGGGCGATCCCGCTCCGGAGACTCTGCCGCGGCTCGAGAAGTTCGTAAAGGAATACGACATACGTATCGCAATCCACAATCATGGGCCAGAGGATAAGTTGTGGAAGTCACCGCTGGATGTATTGAGGGCCGTAAAGGGAATGGATCCACGCATGGGTTGCTGTATTGATGTCGGGCACACCGCTCGTGCCGGAACGGATGTGGTTCAGGCCATCCGCGAAGCTGGCTCGAGGTTATTCAACATGCACATGAAGGACCTTACGGACTTCCAGAGCAAGGAGAGTCAGGTCGCGGTCGGGGACGGCATTATGCCGGTGCGGCGGATATTTGCCGCGTTGGTCGCGATTAAGTACACGGGCTACGTCGATCTTGAGTATGAAGTTCATCCCGATGATCCCATGCCCGGAGTAATCGGCAGTTTTGCCTACATGCGAGGAGTTCTCAGCGGCATGGGTTATGCGGGCGGGCATGAGGTATAAATTCCAAGGTTTTTCCGAAAAGCGCTCTTAAGCCAGGACTGCCTTGATTACATCAGGGATCAACCATCCTTAAAATTTCTTGACGGCAAGAATGTCAAATCCGTGTTGGTGACGATTACCCACCAATCCAAGATAGGGAAGGCTTGACAGGTGCAGCAGTGATATAGTTAACTATATCACTAAGAGAGCTCACAGCTCGAAGGGCGAGACAGATCGCAGGCGAATCGGCCAACGAATTTCACCGACCCGAGGGCGCAGGAGATGAGCTTCTTAAGGAGAATGAAAATGAGATACTTTCGATTTGCGATGGCCGCGGCCCTGATGTCGCTAACCACTTTCACTTTTGCACAGTCTGACGCACAAAAATCCTTCGACAAACTGAAAACTCTATCGGGTTCATGGGAAGGCTACGTGACAACCCTCCCGCCGCAAGATGACATAGAAGGCAAGCTCATGCAGGTATCGCTTCGCACTACTTCAATGGGGAACGCGCTGATGCATGAGATGACCGGATCGGCAAGGCCCGACGATCCGATTACGATGTTATATCTAGACCAAGACCGTCTGCTGCTGACCCATTACTGTGACGCGGGAAACCGCCCTCGCATGACGGGAAAGATGCTGCCTGATGGCAAAACTGTCGAATTCGATTTTCTCGACGTCGCCGGCAGCACGCAAGACGGACACATGCACCAGGCGGTATTCACGGTGGTTGACGCGAACCATCACACCGAAGATTGGACGTATATGGCACCGGGGGACAAGCCGGTCCACGCGCATTTCGACCTGCACAGGAAAACTGAGACGGGCGCTATCTCTGGTAAGGTCTTGCGCTAGGGCTTTTTGGAAAACCTGATGGACCGTGAGTGGAACGACAGTCAGCCAATTTACCGCCAGCTTCGCGACCGCGTAGTCGCGATGATACTGGATGGAATTCTCAAGGAAGGCGATCCGCTGCCGTCGGTGCGCAATGTCGCGGCGGAATACCGAGTTAATCCGCTCACGGTTCTGAAGGGTTATCAACAATTGGTGGATGAGGGCCTGGTCGAGACCAGGCGAGGCCTTGGCATGTTCATCAATTCAGGCGCACGTGGCTTGTTGCTGAAAGGCGAGAAGGAGAAATTCCTCGGCGAAGAGTGGCCCAGGATTCTGGAAACCATTCAACGCCTCGGTCTGGCGACAGAAGAGCTGCTCGAAGCTAGCCCGAGCCGCCGCTCAAAATTGAAAGCGAAACGGGAGGAGCGCTGAACCCATGGCATGCATAGACGCCCGCGGTCTTCGCAAGTCCTTCGGAACGAACGTTGCACTGGACGGTATCAATTTACACGTTGGAGAGGGCCGCATCCTCGGCCTTATCGGTCCTAACGGCGCGGGCAAGACCACGGCGCTCAAGGTGATTCTCGGCCTCACTCCCTATCATGGCGAGTTGAGGGTGCTCGGACGCGATCCTTGGACCGAACGCGATCTGCTCATGCGCGATGTATGTTTTATAGCCGACGTCGCTGTCTTACCGCGATGGGTACGGGTTTCTCAGGCACTCGATTACGTCGCGGGCGTACACCCGAGATTTAATCGCGCGAAGGCAGAAGCCTTTCTCGCCAAGACGACGATCAGACGATCCAGCAAGGTGAGGGAATTGTCCAAGGGCATGGTCACCCAACTGCACCTGGCCATCGTAATGGCGATTGACGCGAAGTTACTGGTGCTGGACGAACCGACGCTTGGCCTCGATCTCATTTATCGCAAGCAGTTTTACGATTCTCTGCTGAATGACTACTTTGATCACAGCCGCACCATCGTCATGACCACGCATCAGGTAGAAGATATCCATCACGTTCTTACCGATGTCATGTTCATTGACCGCGGCCGCATTGTTTTCGATAGCACCATGGAAGAGTTGGAGTCACGCTACTTGGAAGTGGTCGTACATCCCGAGCGAGTCGCCGGAGGACGGGTGCTCAAACCGATCTACGAGCACCAGGGCATGGGTAGCAGCGTGTTGCTATTCGACTTGAAGGCCAGTGCGGCCAATCGTGAACAAGTTGCCTCCCTCGGACAAGTGCGAACGCCAAGCATCACCGATTTGTACGTCGCTATGTTGGGCCGTACGCCGGAAGACAAGCCGGGCATTCTGGCTGGCCAGGCACAAGGAGTCGCGAAATGAACACTCAAATGAACCGCATGCCGGAATCTTATCGCGATCCGCGGACTAGCGATCCACAGGCCATCGCGCCCGCTCAGCGGCTGTATTGGTCGGTGCGACGTGAATTGTGGGAGGCCCGTTCGATCTACGTCGCACCGCTGGCCGCCGCGGTTGTATTTCTACTCGGCTTTCTGTTCAGCACCATTCGTCTGCCTGCTAAAATGCGCAGCCTGTCGGCGCTCGACCCGGACCAACAGCGTCAGGTGATCGCCTTACCTTACGACATGGCCGCAGGTCTGATCATGGTGACTGCTCTCTTCGTCGGTGTGTTCTATTGTCTCGACGCACTGTACGGTGAACGACGCGATCGCAGCATCCTGTTCTGGAAATCGCTTCCGGTTTCAGACCTGACCACCGTGATTTCGAAGGCGAGCATTCCCCTGGTAATTCTTCCGCTCCTGACCGTCGTGATTTCGGTCGCAATGCAGTTCATCATGCTCTTGCTGAGTAGCGCGGTGTTAATCGGAAATGGTCTGAGCGTCGGGGCGTATTGGACGCAGTTGTCGTTTATTCAAATGTCATTGTTGCTTATTTATCATCTGGTGACTGTGCATGCTCTGTGGCATGCACCAATCTATGGCTGGTTGCTGCTGGTCTCCGCATGGGCGAGACGCGCGGCATTCCTATGGGCTGCTTTACCGCCGCTTACCATTTACGCTGTCGAGAAAGTTGTGTTTAACACGTCACATTTTGCGGCGATGCTGGACTACCGCCTGAGTGGTGGCGGAATGGAGGCGATCACGGGGCCGGATAGTTTCCCGATGGATCCGATGACATACCTGACTCCAGGTAAGTTTCTGACGAGTCCCGGTCTGTGGCTTGGCTTGGCGGCTTTTGCGGCATTCCTCGCTGGGGCTGCTCGGCTACGTCGTTATCAGGGGCCAATCTGACTCGTACACCGTTGACAACGAATAATTCTGTCCTGGGATCAGGAGCGGTGAAGGAAGAGATATAACAACCCGGCAAGAACGAGCAGCGTGATGAAAAACCGGAGGATGTTCCAACCACTATTTCTTTCAGGGGCAATGGGAGAGTTGTCGATCACCTGGCCGGTGGCGCCAAAGTTCGTGCTCGCCGCGCTTGCATCTTCCAGTTTTTTGTCCTCCGATTGAACTGCTCCGGAGGAAGAGTCCTGGACAATTCCTGTGTTCGATTTAGAGGCCAGGTCGGGGAGGAATCCGGTTTTTCGCGTTACTGAAATCTTGATCTGTCCGGAATTGCCTTGCGCGGCAAGTGCCTGCAACATTTCGGGCGGGACGTGCTTTCCCACAAAGCCTACAAGTTTTTCCAGAAAGGGATTCTCGATCTCCTCGTGGGTGGCGCCTTCGATGGGCTTCACGTTAGGATCTGCGGAGTGTATCGCGAAACCGCCTCCAGGCTTCGGTTCGATGTGGAAATCGAACCGGGTGGTTCGATTTTCGAGCGGCAGTTTGAGGCCAGGAAATTCCGCAGCAAGAGCCATGTTAATGTTCGACTGGATTTTTTGTTGCAGTTCTTCACGGGTATTGGCTTGCAGTGCCGGGATTGCGGGGTCAGTGGCGCGGGCGATGAATCCACCCTCTGGGTTCGGCTCGATTCGGTAAGTAAAATGTGAGACTAGCCTTTTGATATCCACGACGGCACGATTGTAACCCGATTCGCGTCGAGGAATTGTTGATTACATCGGAGAAATGGAGCTTACGAGACACTCCGCCGCTGTTTCGTCCAGAAGCAATGACCGGGCGTTAGAACGAGGATGTCTGCCTCTGTCGCTCCAGGTTGAGCAAATGAGCTTTAGCATCCAGGCCGCCGGCAAAGCCGGTCAGCTTTCCCGACGATCCAATGACACGATGACAAGGCACGATGATCGATACTGGATTTTTGCCGTTTGCGGCGCCGACTGCTCGTGTTGCACGAGGATTACCGAGTTGCTTGGCAAGTTGGCCGTAACTTCTGGTCTCTCCAAACGGTATGGCGAGCAGGGCATCCCACACGTCTTTCTGAAAACGAGTCCCCCTCATATCAAGATAAACTGAAAACTTTTTTCGTTTTCCGGCAAAGTATTCACCGAGCTGCTGCTCCGTCTCGACTAGAACCGGGTGCTCTTCATCCACTACCAGTTCGCTGAGACGCACGCGGCGGGGATTGTCGTTTTCCCAAAGTATGGCCACGAGCGCTTTCTGGCTCGCGACCAGTTTCAATTTTCCGATAGGAGATTTGATAATTTTGTAAGCAAGACTCATAACTTTCGCCTTTCTAGGTGGGGAATGTACTCGCGCATGATGCTCGAAGGTCGCAGCTAACGGATTACCGCGCCACACGCGATTTTGCGGCGACGCTGCTCTCGGCCGCCCAAAGATGCTGTGCCGCATAAGCGCGCCAGGGCCGCCACGATTCGGCCCGGCTCAACAGATTCGCAGCCGTGGTTTGATCTCCGTCCATGGAAGCGACGCTGCGGAGCAGTCCGACGTCGGTCGCCGGAAAAGCATCCATCTCACGAACGGCTCGCAGAGCGATGTAATGTGCGGTCCATTCGCCGATTCCACGAATTGTTCGCAAACGGGCAACAGTTTCCCCGATGCTCCCGAACGGACGAAACAGATTCGGATCGGCCAGCGCCGCCTCAGCTACGGCCTTCAACGCCGACGCACGCGCAGCTGGCATGCCCAAGCCCATGGAGGAAGCAGAAACCAGTCGCTTTGCGGTCGGAAACACGTGAGACAACCCTGAATGGATCTGGAAAGACCTTGGCACAGCGCGGCCGTAGACAGCTACGAGCTGGCCAGCCAATCGGCGCGCAGCGCTCACGCTGATTTGTTGCCCCAACACAGCCCGAACGGCGATTTCGAAACCATCCCAGCCGCCGGGAGCCCGTAAGCCGGGGCGCTGAGCCACCAGTGGAGCGAGCACCGGATCGACGGAAAGATGACCATCGATCGTCTCAATGTCAGCTCCGAGATCAAACAGTCGACGCACCCGGGCGACAATAGCGGGCAACGAACGCACATCCGGGAAGCGGATGCTGACGCCCAGGCTTTGCCGATTGGGAAGGCAAGTCACCTCGATGCTTCCTATGGCCCCATCCACTTCCACCGTGCGGAGGTAGCGCTCGTCTTCTACAATTTCAACGCCTGAAACTGCGCGGGCTCGCAAGAATGCGAGCATGCAACTCCAGTCGTAGGGCGGCCGGTAGCGAAGCCGGAGATTGACACCCGTCTCTTCATGCTTCTCGGAACTCTTTCTCCGCAGCGCACTCGGCGGACGATGGAACAAGTCGAGAAATGTCTCGTTAAATCTTCGTAAGCTTCCAAATCCCGCCGCCATTGCAACTTCAGTCATAGGCATTCGGGTTTCGTGGATGAGTTGCTTCGCGAAAAGTATTCGACGCGTCTGTGCAACAGAGACAGGTGGCGCTCCGAGATGTTGAAGGAATAAGCGTCGCAATTGACGGTCGCCCAAGCCCAGACGTTCAGCGAGCTTTTCTACGCTATGGCCTTCGCCGTCGAGGGCACCCTCCGCAATCAGAGCCAAAGCGCGAGAGACCGTGTTCGAGGTGCCTCGCCACGAAGCCAGGTCTGGAGCGGTTTCCGGCCGACAACGAAGACAGGGACGAAATCCGGCATCTTGAGCGGCTGCGGCAGACCCGAAAAAAGTGCAATTCTCAAACTTGGCGGTTCGTGCCGGGCAAATGGGCCGGCAGTAGATACCTGTCGACGAGACGCCGACGAACATCAAGCCGTCAAAGCGGGAGTCACGGCTCTGCAGAGCGCGATAACAGACTTCACGACTGGGGAGTTCCATGATCAAATTTTCGCACTCGCAATAGAGATAAACTAGCGGTTTTCGGATATGGTCAATCTAGGAAAAGGACGGCACCGCGGCTCTCTATTTTGATCGTCTGGCTTAGGCTGTATGGCCCAGCCTATAATGAGTGCGTCTCTTTGGGGCGCGATTTGCTCCGACCCTACGAAATAGCCGTTTGATAGTCGTTCAAAATGGGCCGGAGAGCCTTTTATTCTACCTGGATGACATCGATTCGATGAATCTCTACAGGATGAAGTGGGCTTGTTGGACGGCCGCTGTGGCGACGGCCTTTCTCGCCAGCGGCTGCTCAAATTCCCAGGCGAATAGCGCTAAGGCGGGTTTTTCCAAGCCGGTACCCGTGCACATCTATTCCGTTGCCGAGGAAACAACCCGGCGCCGGGTTCAGGCTGTGGGCTCGTTGCTGGCCCTTGAGGAAAGTACGCTGAGCGCTCAGGTCGAAGGCCGGGTTGATCAGGTGCTCGTGGACGTCGGCGATCTTGTCAGGGAGGGACAGCCGCTGGTTCTGCTCGATCAGCGCGAACTTCAATTCGAGGTCGATCGCCAGCGCGGAATCGTAAAGCAGGTTCGAGCTCAACTGGGCATCGGTCCCACTGATCCGCCACCCCCCACCGATCAGAAAATGGCTTCAGTTCAGCGCGCGGAAGCTGATTTGTTTGATGCCAATCGAAAGTACGGACGCGCCAGGGAAATGTTCAAAGACAACCTGATATCGCAACAGCAGTTCGACGAAGCCGGCAGCCGCGATCAGAGCGCCCAAGCCAGCTACAATCTGGCGCTGCAGGATGTTGACCGCCTGAAGGCTTTGCTGATTTCAAGTGAAGCCAGCGCGGCGCTGGCTGAAAAGAAATTGGCGGATGCCACAATTCGCGCTCCATTTTCGGGTGCGGTTCAAACTCGCAATGTTCATCCGGGGGAATATTTGCGTCTCCAAAGTCCAGTCCTGGTTTTGGTCCGAACAGATCATCTGCGCGCGCGGCTGGCAGTTCCGGAACGCTGGGCAGGGTGGATCAAAGATGGCGGCGTAGTCGACCTGCATGTGGAAGCATTTCCGGGGGAAACATTTGAAGAGCATATCTCGCGCATCAATCCGACGGTCACGCAAGACTCTCGAACATTTGAAGTCGAGGCCTTGCTCGACAATAAGGCGGGACGCTTGAAGCCGGGATTCTTCGTTCAGGCTTCGATGCCGAGCGAAAAGGAAGACAAAGCGGTATTCGTGCCTGAGAAAGGGGTGAATTACAGGTACGGCGTCTACAAAGTATTTGTGGTCAGTGGGAACCGCGTTGTTGAGAAACAGATCCGTCCCGCAGGACAGACCGAAGACCAGCGCTTTGAGGTGGCCGAAGGATTGAAAGCCGGAGACCGCGTTGCTGCACCCGTCTCCGGAGATTTGCACGACGGCGACACAGTGCACGAACAACCTGCAGAAGCCTCGCCGTCAGTCAAGTGAATCCTGGTTTGCGTACCACCACCTACTCATGAAAATCGCCGAGACATGCGTAAAACATCCAGTCTTCACAGTGATGTTGATCGCATTTTTACTAACGCTCGGTGCTTTTTCTTATCGTGGTTTGGCCGTGGATCTGTTTCCCAAGGCTGATCCCGCTACCGTCAATGTGGAAGTGCAACTCCCCGGAGCCACTCCGGAGGAGATGGTCACGGGAATCGTGTTGCCGCTGGAAGATGCCATCTCATCGGTTAGCGGAATCGATGAGATGAACGTGTACGCGTCCGAGGGATTAGCGGACATCACCTGCACCTTCGTCCTGGAACGCGATATTGACGGTGCGGCCCAGGACATTCGTGAAAAAGTAGCTGCTGCCGTGAACCGTCTTCCACGTGAGACCCTTCCTCCGGTAATTACAAAAGAGGATCCCCAGTCCGATCCGATCATGACCTTGCTGGTAAGCGGCCCCATGAGCCGCCGTGAGTTGACCGAGATTGCGGACAAGCAAGTGCGACGGGCGATTCAGACGGTAGATGGAGTAGGCAGTGTGGCGCTAAACGGCGGGCAGGCCCGTCAGATCCGAATTTTGCTCGACGCGCAAAAACTCACTTCACACAACTTCACCGTGCTCGACGTCCGCAACGCACTGCAGCGAGAGAATATCGAGGCCCCGGGCGGCCGCATAATTAATGGCCCCCAGGAGTTGGGGCTACGCACCCTGGGTCGCGTTACATCGTCCGACCAGTTCAGCCAGATCGTTGTCGGAACCCACGGGGGAATCCCGATCAGAGTTCGCGACGTCGCGGAGGTCGAGGATGGAGCGCAGGAACTTCGCACCTGGTCGGCTTTATTCGCCAAGGGAAATCCCGGACAGGATGTCGTCAGCGTTCAGATCCTGCGCCAGTCCGGCGCCAACACAGTCCGCGTCGCGGATGACGTACGAAAACAGATTGAGCAATTGCGATCACAAATGCCATCCGGCGTGCAGCTACTGATCGTACACGACATTTCCGATTTCATTAAAGCGTCGGTTCATTCCCTTATCGAGCATCTGATTCTTGGAAGCATTTTCGCCAGCGCCATTGTGTGGTTATTCATTCGTAACTGGCGCGCAGTTCTGATCGCGGCAGTCGCCATTCCCAGTTCTATCGTTGCGACCTTCACGCTGATGCGCGGGATGGATTTCTCTCTGAACAACATGACTCTTCTCGCGCTTACGCTTGCCGTGGGAATTGTTATCGATGATGCGATCATCGTTCTGGAGAACATCGTCCGCTTTATGGAGGAGAAGGGCCGCGACCGCTTTCAGGCGGCCATTGAAGCCACTCAGGAAATCGGCTTGGCCGTCATGGCTACGACGCTTTCCCTGATCATTATCTTCCTTCCCATCGCTTTTATGACCGGCTACGCCCGGAAGTATGTGAATTCTTTCGGTTGGACGATGGCCATGGCGATTTTGGTATCACTTCTGGTTGCCTTCACGCTTACGCCGATGATGAGTTCCCGCCTCTTGAGAGTGGAAAAAGATAACAAGAAGTCGCACGCTCAGGGATTTTTGCAATTGGTGGAAGAGACATATATGAGGATGTTGCGCTGGTCGCTGGCGCACCGGCTGATTTTGGTGATGATTTGTATCGTGACCTTCCTCTCCACATTCGGCTTATATCATCTCGTGGGGCGAGATTGGATTCCGGCCGACGACCAGTCCGAATTGCAAAGCTCATTCACGATGCCGGAAGGCACATCGCTCCAAAAAACAAGCCAGATGGCCTCAGATATGGCCCACCGTATTTCGGACCTGCCGGAAGTGGCGTTTGTGCAGTGCTTCACCCACGGACCGACGAATCACGCCCACCTTTTTATCGGGCTTGTCCCGCGCAGCAAACGCAGTTTAAGCCACGCCCAGCTGGCGACAAAAGTGCGGGCGATTCTCGCGAACTTCCGCAACATCACCTATAACGTGCGTCTGCCTTCGGTGTTGGGAGGGGAGATCTATTTTCCCATCTCCGCGGTCATCCGCGGCCCGGATCTGAATGAACTCGCCGAAATCAGCAAAAAAGTGGCGAACCGGATGAGAAATTATCCGGACTTGGTAGACGTCAACCCCAGCCTGAATCTGAACACACCTGAACTTCAGGTCAAGGTTGACCGGCAGCGCGCCGCTGATATCGGAGTCAGCATGACGGATGTCAGTGATGCGGTGCGCCTGTTTTATTCCGGCGAAGATGAAATCACACGTTTCAAAGAGGGGTCAGAACAGTATCCCGTCACTATGCAACTGTTGCAGGACCAACGCGACAATCCCGACGTTCTCAGTCGGATGATGGTTCCTTCGTCGAAGCTGGGGCAGGTCCGCCTGGAGAGCATTGCGAATATTGGGCGAGGCTATGGGCCCGCTACTCTATCCCGATACAATCGCGAATTTCAGGTGAGCGTTTATGCGAACGTTAGCACCGGCTATCCACTGGATTTGGCTGCGGCCCATACCATACAGTCGATCCGCGAAGTAGGATTGCCGGCAGGTTACTCATATTTGTTTTCCGGGCAGGTGAAGGTCCTGGAAGAGACGACCTGGAACCTGCTGCTGGCCATGCTGCTCGCTTCCATCTTCATGTACATGGTTTTGGCGGCGCAGTTCGAGAGCTTCTCCTATCCTTTCATCATCATGCTGACTCTTCCGCTCAGCGTGCCGTTCGCACTTTTCTCGTTATGGATTACCGGCCGGGCGTTAAGTCTCTGGAGCGCGTTGGGGATGTTTCTGCTGTTGGGAATCGTGAAGAAGAATGGGATCTTGCAGGTGGATTATACCAACCGGTTGTTGGCTACAGGTATGCCAGTGCGCGAAGCCATTCTTGAAGCGAACCGTGTGCGCTTGCGGCCAATCCTTATGACCACACTATCCATCATTGCCGGGTTGACGCCGGTTGCCGTAGGTATCGGCGCCGGGTCAGAGCAACGCGCATCCATTGCTGTCACCATTATCGGCGGTCAGACGCTTTGTTTACTGCTGACCTTGCTGGTGGTGCCCGTTGCCTACTCGTATTTCGCTGAATTCGAGGCCTTGCCTTGGAGCCTATGGACCAGCCGAGTCTTCAAATGGTCTCGCCGTCCAAGTAGTTTGTGATCGCTCGCTCCCGATTACCAATCGTCCGAATGGTTTCACTCTTTTAAGATTCGCTCGAGGCGAAGGATAATGCATAAAACCGATCTATCTTGCGTGCCTACGAACTCTAATACCCGACGACAAGTGATCCTGGGGAGTGCCATGGGACTATGTGGTCTGGCGATACTCGGCACCCAAGCCGACGCTTAGCCAGCTACTCTTCGCGTGGAACATCGATTGTGCGAGTACGTCTCGTGGGCGCATCCAAACTGTTGTTCAAACAGCCCAGCTGGGATATTTACTCGTTAGCGCCGTCTCCTGACGGCCGCTATTTGGCCTGCGGCCCTGTCATCACCACCGCCAACGCTTGGACGATCGCATCCTTCCCTCGCAAGTGATGCATCAGGAATTTTCTGCCCTGCATTGAGTACTGCACTGCCACATGGATATGCTTCGAGGATCAGCTA
>Ga0070712_100000634_pt1 | contig 20666 bp, 20 predicted proteins | sample LARL81metaG_FD_71396 | JGI IMG/M metagenome (GOLD analysis project Ga0070712, IMG submission 71396) | Corn, switchgrass and miscanthus rhizosphere microbial communities from Kellogg Biological Station, Michigan, USA - LAR L8-1 metaG | ecosystem: Host-associated > Plants > Roots > Rhizosphere ...
TGGAACCTCAGGCCTCAACTACCCCCGATCCGATCGGTTGCGGTGTTGCCGTTGGAAAACCTCTCAGGTGCTGCCGAACAGGAATACTTTGCAGATGGCCTGACGGATTCGCTTATTAGCGCGCTCGCAAAAATCGGGGGTTTGCGCGTCATTTCTCGCACTTCGATCATGCAGTATAAGCACGCCCCAAAGACACTGCCGCAGATCGCTCGCGAATTGAGTGTGGATGCAATTGTAGAGGGCTCGGTACGCCGCGACGGCGATCGGGTGCGTATCACCGCGGAGTTGATCGAGGCTCGCACCGACCAGCATCTTTGGACGGAGAGCTACGACCGAGACTTGCGCGACATCCTGAGCGTGCAGACCCAAGTCGCTGGCGCGATCGCGAGTGAGATAAGAGCTAAGCTAAATTCCTCGACAGCATCGTCACCGTTTGGGTCGTTAGGCGGCCTTGAGCAGGATCCTTCACTTTTCGAGACGGCCGGTCCCACCAGTTACAACACCAGCCGACCAAGCGCGGTGAATCCGAGAGCCTACGATCTCTACCTCAAGGGTCGTTATTTTTGGAACAACCAGGTTACTGATGAAGATTTCCGGAAGGCCGTCGAGTGTTACAAACAAGCAATTGCGATTGATCCGCGGTCCGCCCTGACCTACGCCGGCTTGGCTCATTGTCTCGTTCTGATGGGCACAGGCGAATATGGTTTGAGAGCGCCCTACGAAATCATGCCCAAGGCCAAGGAGGCCGCTCTCCAGGCCTTAAGCATTGACGACTCGATTGCGGAAGCGCACTTGTCATTGGCGATGGTGAAATTCCGTTTCGATTGGGACTGGGAGGGTGCGGAAAGGGAATTCGAGCGCGCGATCGAACTTAATCACGGCTACTCGGCTGCACACTACTGGTACTCGGTTTACTTGCTGGTCTTAGAGCGGTTCGATGAAGCGTTTAAAGAGGTCCAGATTGCGCGCCAACTGAGTCCGTTCTCGCCAGTCATGCATTTCAGCCTTGGACTGCTCCTTTATGGATCGGGTCAGCATGAGCAGGCGATCAAGCACCTGAAGGAGACCGTGGCAATGGATCCAAAGTTTCCCCTCTCCCACCTTGTGCTGGGTTTGGTGTTTGGGAGAAAAGGGAGATTCGAAGAATCAATCTCGGAGTTCACGCAGGCGCTGAGGATCGCGGGCACAAGACATCTATGGTCAAGTTACCTAGGGCAAGCGTGTGCGCTAGCCGGAAAGACTCAGGAAGCGGTGGAAATCCTGCACGAGTTGCATGCGGCCTCAAAACACGGATATGTACCACCGGTGGCTTTTGCTATCGTGTACGCGGGCTTGGGTAAGATTGATGACGCGTTTCATTGGCTGGAAAGGTCCGTCGATTCGCGCGATGGACTGTTGATCTATCTCAAGGTTGGCTCGGCATTTGATGACCTGCGAGCGGACCCGCGATTCGCCGGAGTCCTCACCCGAGTTGGCTTGCAGCGAGATGCCGCGCTCGATGTCACCCATCCTAACCCGTTGGTGGAATCCGAGCCGAATACTTCGCAAACGCCTGACCCACCGCCTCCGCCTGCACCTCGATCATGGTCGTTTCGCGTGAAGGTACTTCTCGGAGCCGCACTAGCTGCGATCGCGGTCTATTTCGGAATTCGCGGACGGGACGGGATGTTGCCGTCTAGGACTATCTTAGCTATCCAACCACTGAAAACCCTGGGCGGGGATCCCGATGCGCACCGCCCGGCCGAAATTGTAAGAGAAGAGATTTTTACACAATTGAGCAAACTACACCCAGAAAGACTGGGCGTCGTGGAAGTTTCCACGGCGGACTCCGAACTCAGTTTTGAACAAGTTTGCGCAAGCCGTAACGCCACCTATGTCCTCGCGGGAGCGGTTCGCCGAGACGGAGATCAGATGGCAATTACCGATCAACTAGTATCTTGCAGAGACCTAACCAGCATTTTTGGAGATCGACACGGAATTAACGCTGACGGCTCGGGCATGGGTCCTGTGATCGAGGACATTGTTCGGGAGATACTGGCTGCACTGCCCAGGAACATACAGCCTCCGCACCAGCTAAACCCCAGGGCGTATGAAGCATACTTGCGTGGGCGTTTCGAGTGGAATCTTCGCACAACGCAGAGTCTGAAGGAGGGTGTCTCTTCTTTTCAAACAGCAATCGAATACGATCCAACATACGCTCCTTCCTATGCTGGGTTAGCAGATTGCTACGCGCTGTTGGGGTCTGCGCCCTATACCGCTCTGCGCCCCAGGGAGGCCTTTCCGAAAGCGAAGGCCAATGCTCTAAAAGCGCTCGAATTGGATCAAAACCTAGCAGAAGCTCATGTGTCGCTGGGATATTCCGCGCTCGTATACGACTGGAATTCCGCCGAGGCTGAGAAGGAACTTAGTCAAGCAATCCGACTGCGGCCCGATTACGCCACCGCGCATCAGTATTACGGCTACTATCTGACCGCCATTGGCGACTTGGATAGGGCCATTGCCGAACGGAAGCGGGCCGTTTCGATCGAACCCAAGTCACCCCTCCTCAACACCGCGCTGGGAGAGGCATACTACCAGGCGAGACGCTTCAACGACAGTATCGCGCCAAACCAGGAGGCTCTGTCGATTGACCCGCACTACGCGGTTGCTGTGATCAATACAGGCCGTGCTTACGAGCAGATGCGAAGGTATTCGCAGGCGAGGCAGGCCTACCAGTCAATTCTGGCATTCGCACCCCACGACCCTGCCCTGCTGGCCCTCGTTGGTCATCTCGCTGCTGTCTCGGGACAGCCGGCAGCAGCGCACGGAATCGTTGCGCGGATGCAGCAAATGACCGCTGGCAAAGACTCATACGTTCCGAGCCTTTATATTGCCCTGATCTACATAGGTCTTGGGGACAAGAACCAGGCCTTCTCATGGCTCGACAAAGCTGTAGAAGAGCGTAGCGAATACCTTGTATATCTGCCCACGGAACCGATGGCAGACCCGCTGCGGAACGACCCCAGGTTCCGCCTGTTGCTGGAACGTGTGGGACTCAAGAAATGAGAACCTCCAGCAGGAGCGTTTCGATGACACAAGGCTCGCCCGAGTCGACCAACGTACTCTACGGTATCGCCCGCAATTTGCTCCAAGAGCACGACTACGGCGAGTTGATCACGAACATTCTCGACATGACGATCCAAGCTCTGGGTGCGGACCGCGGATGTGTTGTGGCCCGTGAGAAAGGCGAATTTCACGCTACTGCGGCCCGCAACTTTCGCAACGAGACGCTGGCGGAGCGGGAAATGGAGATCAGCACTACCATCGCCGGCATGGCGGTCGAGGAAGGGCGGGTGCTCCTGGTTCACGACGCGCGAGTATCGGCAGTTCTTCGGGACAAGAAAAGCGTACGTAGACTTCAGTTGCGTTCCGTTCTCTGTGCGCCGCTGATCGTCAGCAATGAGGCCTTCGCGGTCATCTACCTCGAGAACCGGGAACTTTCCAACCACTTCAATGAACGACACGAGCAGTTGTTGTCGGAGATATGTGCTTTGTCCGCACCCCGCCTGCACACTGCGGTCACCGTCGAGAGTGCGTGCAGGAAAGCTCGCGATCTGGAACTCGCCCTAGGCGACAGTGACGGCATCATTACAGCCGACCAAGGGATGTCGATCGTGCTCGAAACGCTTGCGAAGATTGCTCCCACGGAGTTGACCGTACTGATCCAGGGTGAGACCGGGACGGGCAAGGAACTCATTGCTCGCGCTATTTATCGTCGCAGTTCCCGGGCCAGTGGTCCCTTCGTTGTTTTGAACTGCGCGGCAATTCCTGCGACGCTGATTGAGTCCGAGTTATTCGGTTGCGTTCGCGGAGCCTACAACGGCGCCGATCGCGATCGCGTAGGGCTAATCGGCTCTGCAAATCGCGGCACCTTGTTTCTCGACGAAATCGGGGAAATGCCGTTCGATCTCCAGTCTCGGTTGTTGCGCGTCCTGCAATCAGGAGACTTCAACAGAATCGGGTCTGCCCGCTCCGAACAAGTCGACGTTCGCGTCATCGCTGCCACTAACCGTGATCTCGAGAGTGAGATTGTACAGCGGCATTTCCGGGAAGACTTGTATTTTCGCTTGTCCACGGTCACTCTGAAACTCCCACCATTGCGTGAGCGTAAGGCCGACGTGGTGCTGCTGGCGAATCATTTTCTGCGGACCTATGCAGCCAAGCGCGCCCTTCCGGCACCTCGTCTCAGTGGTGAATGTACTCACTTGCTGTCGGCATATCACTTCCCCGGGAACGTTAGGGAACTGGAGGGAGAAATGGCTCGTCTGGTAGCGATGTGCTCACCAGGAGACGAGATTTCTGCAAGCGCCCTTAACGAACGCATCGCACGACGCAAGTCAGCTTCTCCGAAACAGACCGAGATCGAGATCGAGCCAATGTCTCTGGCAGAGATGGAAAAAAAACTCATTGTGGCTGTTCTTCGGTACACCTCCAGCAACCGTACGCACGCAGCAGAGATTCTCGGAATTAGCCGCGAAGGACTTCGCACAAAAATGCAGAAGCTTGGACTGTCGACCTCTGTTGATCAGTAGCCTCTAGCTCTCTCCACGACGTTTTTGCCTCCTGCTTAGTTGGTCGTAAATTTCATCCACCCATCTTTGGTACAGAGCGTGCCTATGTCATGGGGAGTTTGGGCCAAGGGTCACTCATTCGGATCAAGGAATAAACAACTTAGCTGTAAGGCTGACAGCGAGTTCGTCAGAAATGTGGGCGGCGTTGAAAGGTTTCTGGGCAGTTGGAATCGCGGCCCGAAGAGAATTGGCCTGGTTTCCCGAACTCGGGGAGGGAGCATGCGTGGGTTGACACATATCGCGGCTTGCGTGGCGACGTCGATCACGATCGCCGAGTTCCTTGGCTACTTGCTGCACCGCCTGATGCATAGCGGATGGATTCCCTGGCTTAGCGCGAGCCATATGAAACATCACCTCGTTCTCTACGGCCCTCTACAAAAACAGCGTCCAAGCGAGCAGTATCTGGATGCAACCACCGGCGAGGTCGCCATCGGGAATATCGGCCTGGAATGGATTGTGCCGAGCAGTGTGATTCTAGCCATTGCGGTAGTCGTTCTCCGCTTGCTGAGAGTCTCTTTCACCGATCAGATTCTCTCCATCGCGACGATATTGGTGTGGAGCTTCCTGATGTTCAGTTATCTGCATGACCGCATGCATATCAATGGATTCTGGATGGCAAGTGCTCCGCTCCTCAGTCGCTGGTTCCTAAAAGCGCGGCGATTGCACGATATCCACCATCACGTATTGAATAACGACGGGTTGATGGACAAGAACTTCGGGATCGGGTTCTTCGTCTTCGATTGGTTGTTTCGAACTCTGGCACACGAGATGTCTCCGTTCAACCACCGGGGCTATGCGGCGGCGCAAGACAGATTTCGAAATCTCTACGACAACAAGGGCGCCAGTGTCCGGTAGCACCTTCACCGCGGCCCTACAACAAGACGTGAGCTCGCCCGTCCCAACTCAGACCGGCACACGTTCGGCACGAAAAAGGAGTTTTAGCTCATGGGGAGGAGAATATGACCACATGTCTTGTTTCGAAAGCTCGTAGAGTCTGGCAGGTACGCACGACCCAGAGAGTAGTGTGGGTCGCCGCCCTGCTGGGATTAACCGCGACTTGGGTTATGGCCGATACCATCGTCGTGAATTGTGACCAGGGCCAGTCGATCAATCGAACGCTTGCCAAAATAAACAAGGCTGAACCAACAACCGTGCTGGTAAAAGGAACCTGCACCGAATTCGTCCGGGTAGATGGCTTCCAGGGACTAACCTTGAAAGGACTGCCGGGCGCCACTCTACAACAACCCAGCAAGGATCCAAGCAACGGTCTCGCTATCCACGTTTTGTTGATCGAGGCCTCCCGAAGCGTCACCATCGACGGATTCGCGATTCACTCCGGGCCATCAGCTTTGGGGGACATCGGGATTGGACGGAACAGTATCGATGTCCAACTCCGAAACTTGACCATCGATGGGCCCAGCGCGTTTGGAATCTTTGTCTTCGAGAGCAGCCAGGCGTCGCTCGCGCGAGTGACCGCCCGCGACCCTGGCTTTGCGACAGTTGGGGTCGTCGATATCTCCGACGTGCACATCGAGAGTTGTCTGTTTGAGAACTCTACGGGAGCTCTCTGGCATGCGGGTCTTGAAGTCATCTCGGGGCACGTTACCATGCAAACCACCACCATTCGCAACATGCAGGTCGGCATCGACATTGGTAGGAGCGGGAGTGTCGATATACAGAGTTTCAACTCCTACTACCCAATCACAACAGCCACTGACGTGGTCATCGAGAATTCCACCAGGACCAACTTCTATGGCGTTTCAGTTGGGAGTGGTTCTCTACTCAACTTGGGTGACACCAAACTCCGCATCACCAATCCCGGCCAGTCGTGGGGCGGGAACACAGCAGGCGTACTCGTTTCTGACGGCGGTACTCTGAACGCTGGCGCCAACCTCACTGTCTCCGCCAGCCAAGGCCACGGTGTCTTCGTGAGCAACAGCTCCCACGCAAGCATCGCCGGGTCAAGCATTATGGGGAGTGCCCATGGTGGCTTGCTCGCTCTCAACATGTCCACAATCGCGGTAGGGACGGGGACGAATCCTTTGACCGAAATCACTGGCAACGGTTTGGACCTGGTCTGCGATTCCAGATCGCTGATCACCGGGGGCGCGAACATCGTCGGTGCCGCCACCGTACAGTGCGCCAACCTGTTGACAGGTGATACTGATCCGATTCCGTAAAACCAAACGCCCTCTGCATTGTGGACAAGCGGTGGCGGGATGCCGGGGTCTCCCCGGCATCCCTTGGAGGACAGTTCCACCGCCGGCTGAAGTAGTGAAGCCTGTACTAGAACTGTTAGTCAGAATGGGGCAAAGTCGATCAGTACAAGCAACGGATTTGATTGTAATCCCAGAACAGAAGGTGACTGGCCTGCTTGTAGTTGACTTAAGATCGCCATCGCACCCAACAAACCGAGGCTGACAAGTGGACTCACTCCACCTTGACAAGCTCATGGAAGAGAATGGGTTGCACCAAAAACTGTGGGCCGAGGAGTGCTCCGGCCGGCTCATGAATCTGACAGAGTGCCGCTGGCAGCCGCAACCACTACTACGGCGACTGCCAGGAAATGGACCTGAGCTCTTATGAGCTGGTTAAGATGAGCGAAGGCACGCAGTGCGAATGCCTCTATGACGACGGCTTCCTCGGAGCAGCCACTAGCCGAACGAGGCAGCGGCTCACGGGTATCGAGCCCCTTCTCGTGGACAAGCGCATTCCTCGTCGTTGTGGTTGGCATGCCCGCAGCAATCGTCCCGGTCGCATTCCCCCCACTGAGCAGTCGCACCATGCTTCGTGGCAGCCGCAGTGCTTTCGGTCGCATTCACAAACGTGTTCGCAGAGTCCGCAGATCAGGCACGGGGTGCAGCAGCAAGAGTTGGCGATGTGGTCGCCGTTACAGCAACAACAGTAGTCGCATCCACATTGGCACGACTCCCCCAAAACGCAAGGAGCGTCCTGTTCCAAGAATTTCACCCGTTAGCAGGTCAATAGTCGTGGTGCGCAGCGTGCGCTGTTCGATAACCCGTCCCCAGTGACCGTCCTCCTCGGTGATGGGACGGTAAACTAACCGCTTGTCACGGACTTTGGCGGTAAATTCCACGATGTCCTCGTGGGCAGCGACCCAGATCACGATTTCTTGCAATTTTTCCGATGTCATTTTAGCTTCCATTTTTATCTCCTAATGTTCAGTTCTCGGTTGCGGCGAGCTGTGGGGGCATCGCCACACTTCCTAATACTCAGGTTTTCGGAAGTTCAGGAATTCCTCGGGTGGGCTGATTCGGCTCTCATTCCAGTAGTCACCACTGCCAATGAGGGCGGCCGCCCGTCGGATCAGTCGGACTTTTGCCACGCGCAACCTGATAGAGGTCCCTAACCAGACCGGTTTGTGAGCCTGATCACAGACATAGTGACGTGCTTCTAGATAATCCGACCCCATCTGGGGGATGGCCGTTTCGTGAAACAAACGCGAATCATCGTCACCCATTACGGCGGGCCTGACGCATTGCAGGTTGTTGAGGAGGAGTGCCCCGAGCCGAATGCTGGTGAAGTACGGGTGAGAGTGCTGGCCGCGGGCGTGAGCTTGCCTGACGTACTGGCGCGCGAGGGGATCCATCCGGAGACACCGCGCTTGCCCTATACGCCCGGTTGGGACCTGGTCGGCATTGTGGACGAGATCGGCGAAAGCGTCTCCGGTTTCGAACTGGGCCAGATGGTTGCGGCCATGCCGATCAGTGGCGGTTACGCACAATACGTTTGCTTGCCGCAACGCCAGTCCATTCCAGTGCCCGCAAGTTTGGACCCTGCAGAAGCCGTTGCGGTCGTCTTGAACTACATCACGGCAGACCAGATGCTGCATCGTTCGGCGAAGGTAAAGCCCGGGTGATTGCTCGGAGGAGGCTGAGCTTGGCGAGGTCTAATTCCGCACGGCGGCGCTTGCGACGATGGAGCCATTGCCCGCTTGCTCGTCACGGATGACTGAACTAACCGAAGGGCGGAAAACGAAAACGTCAGACCGGACCCGGCGTACTTGCAATTGCGGGAACCATTAGTCTAGGAAACTGCTGAGTGTCGTCGACAAGGGACGGTTGGCATATTTTGCGCCCAACGATTCCCTGGACACGAAATCCCGGCGATTGGCCCCTTCTGAACAGAGGACAGACTTGAACGGTTCGCAGCGAGCAGCGATGTATCGACGGAGCTCCACACTATCCGCGCTCCGTTGATCCCCGGCTTCGGAGAGTCGTGTTCGTGCTGAGGATTGCCCATAGAGCCGATCGCGGCCCACCCGTTTCGTGCAGGAAATTGTAACAGTGGGACGCTGAGCCAAAATTACGGAACGAACCCACTGGGTTGAGCAAGACATTGGCGAGTATTACGAAACGAACCCAACCGCATGGCCTCGGGCGGCGCCGCACCCCCGCGAGCACGAGCCCGGAATTTCCGTAGTCGTCCCGGTCTATTGCAGCGAAGCCATCCATCAGACTGCGATTCCCTTCGCACGCTCGCTCCCGGAAGCGTGCAGCGACTCTGTTCTAGGGCGGATTGGCTAAGGTTTACGAGCAACAAGCAGCCAACTTGCGCCGGAGCGCAACTCTCTCCTCGCACTGATTGCCGTAGTCTCTCGTTGCTGCAGCCATGTCAAGACCTTGCCGACCACGCTGCTCTGAATGACGTGTTGCTGCTTCATGTGGCTGCCAACGCTGGTCGGGTCGGGGGATTTCGCTAATCCCAGACGATAAGGCAAGACTCTTCCTGCAACGATGGCGGGACCCAGGAACTGGAAGAACCCAGTCAGGAAGTCCACCCAGAATCCAGCTTGTGTAAGCAAATCATGCAGGCCGCGCCGGCCGTAGCGACGCTGATGGCCCGCATCAAAGTCCTCCTGGGACCACAGCGCGTTATAGGCCGGAACAGTTATGTAGACCCGCCCGCCGGGGCGCAGTTGATTCCAGATCATGGTGATGAATTTATGATCGTTCTCAATGTGTTCCACCACGTCGAACAAACCGACAGCAGTCAGGCTGCCGGGAATGAAGCCGGCACTCTCCAGGGTCGCACAGATCACGGACTGGACGCCCCGACGCTGCGCATTTCTCGCGCCCGTAACCCCGGGCTCGACCAGTGCCACTTCGAGCCCCGCATCCTGCATGCCCTTCGCCACGAAACCGTTTCCCCCGCCGACGTCGAACACCGGCCCCGGCGGAGGGAATTGTTTCATTGCTTCGAGGATGCACGCATTCCGGTGTCGAAACCAGAAGGACGAATCTTCCACCTGGAAGCATGCTTCATTCCCCCAGTCGGGGTACGAGATGGCGGACGAGGTCTTCGATCGCCATTGCCCATCAGGGGCTGGCTCCAGATTTGTGCTGATCTTCGCTAGATCGATCACTCACGACTGTCCAGTTGAAATATTTTGTCGGGTGTTCTTCGGAGCGACACAGCGTGAAAGTTCCCGCAACTAGATGCCATTAGCACCTTATGATAACGTAGCCGTTCGCTAGGACATCAGGCTGCGCCAAGGTGGTTACGATGATGCTGCACGGGAGACGACACGCGTGACTCTGGCAGGGTTCTTGCTCCTGCTGCTGACCGCATTCTGCATGGCGGCGGCCAACGTTTTGCTAAAAACAGGTGTCGCGCAGGCTGGAGGCATGGGCATCTCGCTGGCTGCCTTCCTGCACCTGCTGGTCCAGCCTGCGTTTCTAGCTGGATTCCTTCTAACCTGCGCCGGGGCTCTCATGTGGCTGTACATCCTCGCCACCCAGAAGCTCTCCACCTGCTACCCCCTGTTCGTGAGCCTCACGTACATGCTCATCACCATCGGCGCGTTCTATTTCCTGCACGAAAAAATCTCCACGCAAAAACTCCTCGGCCTGGTGATCATCATCGTCGGCATCACCACGGTGGCGCGTGGATAGCGCGTCATGACCCCGCTCCAGCAAAGTCCCGACTCGCCAGCGAGCCGCGGCGCCCGCGACCACGCGCCCGGAATTTCCGTAGTCGTGCCGGTCTATCGCAGCGAAGCCATCCTGCCCGAACTCGTCCGCCGCCTGGGCGAAGTGCTGCCCACGCTCGCCGAAAATTACGAACTCATCCTCGTCAACGACAATAGCCCCGACAACAGTTGGGACGTCATCACTGGCCTCGCCGCGCAGCACCCCTGGATCCACGCCATCAACCTGATGCGCAACTACGGCCAGCACAACGCGCTCCTCTGCGGAATTCGCGCCACCCGGTACGCCATCATCGTCACCATGGACGACGACCTCCAGCATCCCCCCGAGGAAATCCCGAAGCTGCTCGCCGTCCTCGATCAGGGATACGACGTGGTCTACGGCACGCCCTCGCAAGAACAACACGGCCTCCTGCGCGACCTCGCTTCACTCACCACCAAGCTAGCTCTACAAAACGTCATGGGCGCACAGATCGCCCGCCAGGTCAGTGCCTTCCGCGTCTTCCGCGCTGAAGTCGCGAACGCCTTCAATCACTACGAAGGCGCGTTCGTCTCCATCGACGTCCTGCTCACCTGGGGTACGAACCGATTCGCCGCCACCCCGGTCCGTCACGAGCCCCGCAGCCAGGGCATTTCCGGATACACCTTCCGCACGCTGGTCACGCATGCCATGAACATGATGACTGGCTTCAGCACCAAGCCCCTGCAGATCGCCAGCCTGGTCGGCTTCTTGTTTACGCTCTTCGGATTCGGCGTCCTCGTCTACGTGCTGGTGCGTTACTTCCTGCAAGGCACTCCAGTCCCCGGCTTCCCATTCCTCGCGTCAATCGTCGCGTTATTCTCCGGCGCGCAACTGTTCGCGCTCGGAATCATGGGTGAGTACCTGGCCCGCATGCACTTCCGCAGCATGCAGAAGCCTCCCTACGTTGTGCGCTCCGATACCACTTCCGGCCGGAGTCCCCGGCCATGAACATCAGCATTCCGTTCAATCGCCCTTGCATTACCGGCAATGAGTACAAGTACATCGCTGAAGCAATCGCCAATGGCCATGCTTCCGGAGACGGCCCGTTCACGCGCCGCTGCCACGAATTGCTCGAGAAGGAACTGGGTGTGACGAAAGCGCTGCTCACCACATCCTGCACGCATGCGCTCGAAATGGCCGCGATGCTTCTCGATTGCGGCCCCGGCGACGAAGTCATCCTTCCGTCCTTCACCTTCGTCTCAACGGCGAACGCATTCGTCCTGCGTGGCGCAAAAATCGTCTTCGCCGATATTCGCCCCGACACCCTCAACCTCGACGAATCGAAACTCGAAAGCCTGATCACCCCGCGCACCAAAGCCATCGTGCCCGTGCATTACGCCGGGGTGGCCTGCGAAATGGGTGCCATCGGCGCGATTGCCACCCGTCACGGCATTCGCATCGTCGAAGACAACGCGCACGCATTGTTCGCACGCTACAAAGGAAAACTAACCGGAACGTTCGGCGCTCTCGCCACGCAGAGCTTTCACGAAACCAAGAACGTCACCTGCGGGGAGGGCGGCGCCCTTCTCGTGAACGACTCCGACCTCATCGAGCGGGCGCTCATCATCCGCGAGAAGGGAACCAACCGCAGCCAGTTTTTCCGCGGGCAAGTCGACAGGTACACCTGGGTTGACATCGGTTCCAGCTACCTGCCCTCCGACCTGCTGGCCGCCTTTCTGCTCGCGCAACTCGAAGCCCGCGAACAAGTCCAGCGTAAGCGCCAGCGCATCTGGGAAACCTATCGCCATCACCTCGAGCCCTGGGCTACGGAGCGCAAGGTGCGTCTGCCCATCATTCCTGAAGACTGCGAGCAGGTCTATCACATGTTCTATCTGCTGATGCCGTCGCTCGAGTGCCGGCAAGCTCTGATAGCGCATCTCAAGTCGCAGGGCATTCTGAGCGTCTTTCATTACGTGCCACTTCACTCTTCGCCCATGGGTCTCAAGTGCGCCGCCCGCGAAACGCCCTGTCCGGTTACCGACGACCTCAGCCTCCGCCTGCTGCGTCTCCCGTTCTTCAACGACCTGACCGAAGCCGAGCAATCGCGCGTGATTGCCGCTGTGACCTCCTTCGTGTGCCGCTCGTGACGCCTGACAATCAACCCGTAGCAGCCGCAGAAAGCAGGGAACAGCATCTTTGCACCTTTCTCGAATGGGACTCCAATTTCTTCGGCGTCCGCATCGCGCGCCTGAACGTCGCGCACCTCAATGAGCAAACGCTTGCCTCCACGCTGCAATGGTGCGGTTCGAATCGCATCGATTGCCTTTACTTTCTCTCTGACTCCGACCACGCCGCGACGCCGCTCCTTGCCGAGAACAACGGCTTCCACCTGACCGACGTGCGCATGACCTTGGAGAAGCCGCTCGCGCAAAGCGAGACGTTTCCGGCACACGCGACCATCCGACTCGCCCGCGAAGAAGACTTGCCTGCCCTGCGAGAAATCGCGCGCAACACTCATCGCGACACGCGCTTCTACTTCGACGGCCATTTCGACCACGACAAGTGCGATCAGCTCTACGCCACCTGGATCGAGAATAGTTTTCGGGGTTTCGCGCAGGCGGTCCTCGTAGCTGACGTCGCAAACGTCCCCGCCGCCTACCTCACCTGCCACCTCAAGGACGGCGAGTCGCAAATTGGCCTTCTGGGTGTCGGTGCGCAGCATCAGGGCGGCGGACTGGGCACGAAGCTCGTGCACCAATTCTTGTTCTGGTCGCGCGAGCAGAGGGCGGAGCGCGCCACCGTTGTCACGCAAGGCCGCAACCTCGCAGCGCAGCGCCTGTATCAGCGCAACGGTTTCGTCACCGCCTCGTTTCAACTGTGGTATCACCGCTGGTTTTCAAGGATCGGCACAGTCGCGTCATAGCTTTTCGCCTCCGGCAGGGTTAGAATGTCTTCGTTGCCGGCCGCCATTCCTTCCTCTTCATAAACCGGCGCGGTAGGACTCATTCACACTTTTTTCGGATTCAAAGAAGATCGCTGACGCTGTCCCGAGGAGGATCCATGTCGATCCATTTGCGTCGTCTGCCCGCCACGGCCTTTTGCTTGCTGGTTGCGTCGTCCACGGCCCTTGTGCAAGCCCAGGCAGTAGCCCCCAAATACGACGCGGGCACCGAAGCCAAGTTCAAAGTGACGGTTGAGGACCTGAAGCTGCCCCCCAAGGGCAGCGTGAAAGAGGTCGCCCACCTGCTCGTGAAAAGTGGTGACGATAGCATCGACATCTATCTCTGCCCCAAATCGTTCCTCGACGACATGGGCGCAACCTTCGCGAAGGGAGATGAAGTCACCGTCACAGGATCAAAAATCAAGCAGGACGGAGCCGACCTCGTCCTCGCGCGCGAAGTCGTCAAAGGCACCGACACCCTCATGCTGCGCGACGACAAGGGCAAGCCAGTGTGGAACTGGCATAAATGAAAATGGAGCGACGGGCGTCCCCGCCCGTCGATTCAGCCCCACAACTCCAGCGCGCTCCCGTCGAAGCTCAACCGCCGTCAGAAGGACCGCGATGGTGCCCCACGTGCGCGCGTACAGTGCGCTAACGTTGGACCACCACCCACCGTCCGCACGCTCTGCTGTGATCCAGACTGCGTCAGCGGCGAAAGTCCCGCAGGGACGTCAGAAGAAAGCCCCGCACGTAAGTGCGGGGAGGAGTCGAACGAATCAAGAAAGTCCCTTCAGGGACGACACTCCGATGTCCATTCACTCCACCACCGGCAGCTCCACATACGACGCCATCCCCGGCGAGCAATATACCCGCTGCGTAGCTTTCACGAAATCGCCAGCCGCAGCCTTATAAATGCTGGGCACAAACTTCTGCGGATTGCGATCAATAATCGGAAACCACGTCGACTGGACCTGCACCATGATCCGATGCCCCTTCAGAAACACGTGATCATGATCGCGCAGCGGCACTTTCCACTCCGTCGGCTTGTTCGGCACCAGCGCGTGCGGCTTCTCATAGCTCGTCAAATACCGTCCGCGCCGCACCTCCATCGCCACCGGCAACTGGTATCCGTTCAGGGACTGCGCATACTCGCCCGGCTTCGGCCCGTCCTCTTCGTCCCACGTATTCTTCTGCGCGTTCTCCGGATACACATCGATCAGCTTCACCATAAAGTCGCTGTCCGTCCCTGACGTCGACGCGATCAGCGTCGCCGAAAGCTGCCCGGTCACGGTGACATCATGATCGAGCGGTTCGCTCACGAACGACAGCACGTCCGGCCGGTGATCCACAAAACGCTGGTCCGCCATTTCCCACGTCCGCCAGTCGCCTCCCGGATACGTCGGCGAAATCGGCCGCGTGCGGTACGGCACCGGGTTCGCAGGGTCCGACACATACTCACGATATCCGCCCTTCCCGGCCGAAGCCCCGCCCGGCACAGGCGCCTTGAACGACAGCGTCCCATCCGCATTCAGATACAGCTTCGTCGGCTTTGCTTCCTTCGGCGGCCACACCGCATACGTCCGCCACTGGTTCGATCCACTCTGAAACATGGTCGCTTGCCATTGCGGTTTCTCGCCCTTGCCATGCAGGTAGTAGCGGAAGAACGGCGCCTCCAGGTTCTCGCGGAACTCGCGCGCCGTCTCGTGTCCGCCAAATTTAACCTGACCGATGTAGTCGCCCTTAGGCGATTGCCACTGCCCGTGAAACCATGGCCCGGCCACCATCAGGCTGGTGTGCTCCGGATCGCTTTCCAGTGAGTGCCGAAAAATCTGCCACGGCCCCCACGGATCTTCCTGATCCCAGAATCCCGCCACATTCAGGTTCGGCACCGACGATGAATGCAGTTGCCTCACCCACGCTTCCTTCTTCCAGAACTCGTCGTAGTCCGGATGCTCCACGTTCGAATTCCAGTAGGGAATCGAGCCATGCAGATACTTGTCGTTGATATTCGACACCGGCCCCAGATCGAGGTACCACTGGTACGTGTCGTACGTCTCGAATGCGAAGTTCGTGTTCTTGTTCTTGTCCGCCTGCTCCATCACGTCGTATTCGAAGTTATAACTTTCGCGCAGCGCACCATAGCGATGATCGTCATCGTTCATCCACTGGTCGACTGGCGAAGCCTGCTCGCTGATCGCCTTCAGCGCCGGATGCGGATGCAGCAGCGTCAACGCCGTCGTCAGCCCGTCATACGACACGCCCCACATTCCGACCCTCCCGTTATTGTTGGGAACGTTCTTCACCAGCCACTCAATCGAGTCATACGCATCGGTAGTCTCGTTGGTCGCCTTCGGGTCTTTCAAGTCCACCCACGACGAGAGCAAGAACTGACCTTCCGACTTGAACCGCCCGCGCAGATTCTGCACCACGATGATGTAGCCATCCTGCATCAGCTCTTTCAGATGCGCGGGGATCTTGGTGTACGGCTTGTCCGGAACGCCGTAAGGCGTGCGCCGAAAAAGAATCGGCAGCGGCGCGGTCTGATTGACCGGAGTAAGAATCGCCGTCTGCAGGTGCACGCCATCGCGCACCGGAATCATGACCTCCTGCAAGGTGAACAGTGGCGCCGCCGGAGCCTGCTCGCTGATGGACGACTCCTGTGCCCAGACCGGAGAACAAGGAAAAGCCATCATAAGCAGCGCAAGGGAGAGCAGAGCCCAACAAGACACAGCACTCAGTAAAGGCAGGTCAGCCATGACGAACGATCGACGCAGCAATCGAAGCACGATGCCTCCCGAAGATGAGAATCACTGTACAAATCTATTTGAGATTGTCGGAATGCCAGAAAACCAGCGCGAATCTTACGGTCCCCAGAAACCCAAGTCAACGAATCCGAGACAATGTCCATCAAGCGGCCAGGCCCAGCTACGAGCCATTAGCCACCCGCCATCAGCAAAAAGCCCCTACGCCTTCGTCCCCACCTCAATCAGCTTCTTCGTCAGCAACACCAGCCCCAGAATCTGCGTCCACTCGGAAACAATATTCCCCACCACCTCCCCCCACTTACTCTGCGGATCCATCGCCCCAAACGCCACTACCCATCCAATCCCCGTGATGACGAGAAAAATCGTCAGGGAATGCTCGCGCAAAATCTCCAGCACTTTGTCGGGCAAGATCCCCTTCGGCTGCTTGCTCTCCTTCGAGCCTTTTTCGTAAAGGAACTTCGTTAGCACCACGGTCACAAAGACGCCGGTCCAATCTGCGATCGCGTTTCCAAAAAACGATCCCACATGCGTCTGCGGATTGGCGCGGCTGTATAGAAAAATCAACAAGAGCACCACACCCAGTGCTCCCAGACTCAACGAATGCTGATGCAGAAACGTTTTCTTCTTGGCCGAAGGCGTCATGAACCCTACTTTACCGGATACATGCGCCTATCGTTATGTGGGCAAGCATTCCGCTTGATGCGAGGTCTGCTAATTCGGTAGGGCACGCTGAATAGGAGCACGAACGGGAAGGGCACGCTTCAGCCGTGCCGAAAAGCGCACCACGCAATCGGCTTTAGCCGCTGAGGCCGGCCCGCTGCAATTCAGAATAGATTCGCATCAGGGCGCGCCTTCAGGCGCGCCGTAAGCGCAACAAGGGAAGGGGCGGCTTTAGCCGCAGTGCAGGCAGGCTCTTGTCAGAGTTCCGCAGGGACGCCAGAAGCAAGCCCCGCACGTAAGTGCGGGGAAGAGGAAACGAAATCAATGAAGACTCCCTTCAGGGACGACACGCCGCCACCCCATGAAAAACAAAGAGCGCGGCCATCAAGGCCGCGCCCAAAGAATAGTGCCCTCTGTGGTGAACAGCGCTAGCTTTTTCGATTCGTTAGGATTGCGGTCGATTTATCTGCCGCTACTGAAGTTCCCCGGCCAACTGTTTCGGTTGTGCCGGCGCAACTCCTTCTGCAGTTTCAAGGAACGCTCGGCTTCCTGCAGATTCGCTCCGATGCCGAAGCAAAACTCCGCGCCCACGATCGTGGCGACCAGGCCGTTTACGCTTTCCGCAACGAAAGTCTGTTGCTTCATCAATTGCTGTGCCCTGCAGAGTTTCGAGTTGAGTTCCTGAAACGATGCGCCCTTGCACAGGAACTCGTCACCCTTGTCGTGATAGGCGTCCAACTCAGCCGCCGCTAACACTTCGGCAAACGTGCGGATCAGTACATCTCCAGTCGAATAACCATACTGATCGTTCATCGACTTCAGGCCATCAAGATCGCTCATCGCCACGAAAGGGCTGGGTTCTCCTTCATCAAACGCCCGCCGGTTGGGGAGGCCGGTCTTCTCAGAGACGAGTAGCGCACGTCGCATTTCTTCCGGAGACATCTCAGACACGCGCTTGCGAGTGGTGAAGTCAACTCTGCGTTCAGTCATAGCAGCCTCAACTTTTCCGAAGCGTCATGCACACGGGGCTTTCGTTCGATATTGTCGATGGTTCCTTGCAGAATCGTCAGGTTATCTTCGTAACCAGGTAGAGAAACGGCCGGATCGACAGAGATAATTTCGACGAACTCACTTACTGTTCATTCTCTGGTAGTGCCTGCGCGCTTTCACACGGTTGCCGCAGGTCTTCATGTCGCACCAGCGGCGGCGCTGGTTCTTGGTTTTGTCGATGAAGAGCCACGCGCACTCGTCGGAGGCGCACATGCGAACGTGCTCGAGTTCATCGGAGAGGAGCAAGTCCGCGGCCGAGCGCGCTACCGGCCACAGCGCGGACTCGAGATGAATGTTCATCGACGTCCACTCCCAGGCGAAGCGATGGCCGGTGTGCACCAGGCGTCCGTAGGCCACCCCTTCCTGCAGCATCAGCGTCAGTTGCTGGAGCGCACTTCCTGGAATGGCGCGGCGTTCCACGACTGCCGAGAAGATCGCGAACAGCGCTTCACGAAACTGGATCGCCTTCAGCAACGCGTTCTTCGCCATGCCGGGCAGACGCCCCGCGCGGATGTAAAGGTCGTTGACCATGGCGTGCGGATATAGGTTCGATTCCAGTCCGAAGGAGACGAGATGGTTGTAGTCGGTGAGGCGCTCGATGGGTTCGGCGGCGGGACGATTGCTCACCGTGTTGACGAAATCGAGGGCGAGATTTCCACCACTCAGATCGAAATGTGACTTGCTTGAGGGGTGCGACATCAAAGAAGCTGTAACCCGTTAAATCTAACCATCAAAATCGACTTGACTGGTTATAGAAGGTGAACTATGCTGCCACATAACCAGTTAAACCGATTTCGATGGTTAGAATATCATGCCTGACGAGATTTCGGAAATTCGCTCTTTGCTCCGCAGCGGGAACGCTCTCGAGATCGGGGGCGGCCGCCGAATTCGGCAGACTCCCCGGCCGACGACCGCGTCGCTGGTCGCTGCGTTCGCAGCAATCTACCTCATTTGGGGCTCGACGTATTTAGCAATTCGCTACGCGATCGAAACGCTGCCGCCCCTTTTGATGATGGGCATGCGGCACCTGTCGGCAGGCGCGGCCTTGTATGCGTGGACGCGGTGGCGAGGGACGCCCGCGCCGAAGCTGCGCGAGTGGGTGCAGCCGGCACTGATTGGAGCGCTGCTGTTTCTGGGCGGGCACGGAAGTTTGGCGTGGGCCGAGCAGCGCGTGCCTTCCGGCATTGCGGCGTTGCTGGTGGCGACGCTACCCATGTGGATCGTCGTACTGGCGCGCGCGAAGGGAACGGAGCGCAAGTTTACCAGCCGTGCGCTTGCCGGATTGGCTATGGGCTTCGTTGGTGTCGCGGTTCTATTCGGTCCGGATATTTTGCGGCACGGCGGGGAAGTGAATCTGCTCGGGGCGTTTGCGGTTCTGTTCGGAACATTCATTTGGGCGGCGGGCACCATCTGGATGCGCAGCGTGAAGATGCCGGAGTCGCCGGTGCTCTCGTCGGCGATGCAGATGCTCGGCGGCGGCGTGGCGCTGATGATTGCCGCGACGCTGACGCGCGAGACCGCAGGATTTCATTGGAGTGCAGTGTCGGAACGCTCGTGGCTGGCGCTGGCGTACCTGGCGGTGTTCGGATCGATCATCGCATTCACGGCATACAGCTGGCTGCACATGGTGGCGTCGCCATCGCGGGTGGCGACGTATGCGTATGTGAACCCGGTGGTGGCGGTGTTGCTGGGTTGGTTGTTGGCGAGCGAGCCGATGGGAGTGTTTACGATTCTCGCGATGCTGATCATTCTGGTCGGCGTGGGATTGGTGAATGCGGGGCAGCGCGATGAACACGAGCCGGAGACCAATGGAGATTTGGAGGAAGAGGAAGTAGCGGCTTAGCAGGTGCGGGCCTTGAGCTAGAGCTCCGAGCGAACGTTCTTGTTGTGATGTCGGGTGGTCCTCGCTCTGCAGCAGCTCACCTCAGGGGCTGAAGCCCCCGGTCCTGTTGAGCTTTTAGGGCACGACTGAAGTCGTGCCCTTCCCGTTCGCTGCGAACTCGCCGTTTCTGCACAATGGCCGTCAGTAGTGGAGGCCCAGGTTAGCGTCCAAAGTGCGGACGCGAACCTGGGGCACCGCGCGGTCTCGTTTGTTTTACTTAATGCTGAGTGGAGGCGCTTGACACTTGCGTCGCGAGATCCGACGCGGGTGGGAACGCCGTCCGCTGGAAATAGAACGCGACGTTTACCAACGCAATCATCACCGGGACTTCCACCAGCGGGCCGATCACTGCTGCGAACGCGGCTCCTGAGTTGATGCCGAAGACCGAGACCGCTACGGCGATGGCGAGTTCGAAGTTGTTGGAGGCTGCCGTAAAGGCCAGCGTGGTCGTCTTCGAATAGTCCGCACCTACCTTCCTGCCCATATAGAACGACACCAAGAACATCACCACGAAATAGATGAGCAGCGGCACCGCGATCCTCAGCACATCGAGCGGTAGACGGACGATGTACTCGCCTTTCAGGGAGAACATCACCACGATCGTGAACAGCAAGGCGACCAGCGTGAGCGGGCTTACACGCGGGATGAAGGTGTGCTCATACCATTCGCGGCCTTTCGCGCGCAGCAGAAGGGTACGGGTGGGCAAAGCCCGCGAGGAACGGGATTCCAAGGTAGATGAAAACGCTCTGTGCAATCTGTGCGATCGAGACATTTACCACCGCCCCGCGCAGGCCGAGCATGCGGGGCAATACGGTGATGAACACCCATGCATACACCGAGTAGAAG
>Ga0070712_100000639_pt1 | contig 20590 bp, 17 predicted proteins | sample LARL81metaG_FD_71396 | JGI IMG/M metagenome (GOLD analysis project Ga0070712, IMG submission 71396) | Corn, switchgrass and miscanthus rhizosphere microbial communities from Kellogg Biological Station, Michigan, USA - LAR L8-1 metaG | ecosystem: Host-associated > Plants > Roots > Rhizosphere ...
CTGGTTCTCATCGCGAATGGGCGCGGTGCAGCCTTCCAGATAGCTGACGTAAGCGCCTTCGTCGGCGATGATCAGCGTGCGTTCAAACTGCCCGGTATTCTGCGCGTTGATGCGGAAATACGTCGACAGTTCCATGGGGCAGCGAACGCCTTTAGGCACGTAGACAAACGATCCATCGCTAAAGACGGCAGAGTTCAGCGCGGCAAAAAAGTTGTCCGTCACAGGGACGACCGAGCCGAGATACTTTTTCACCAGCTCGGGATGGTTCTTTACGGCTTCAGAGAACGAACAAAAGATCACGCCCGCTTCGGCCAGCTTGGCCTTGAACGTGGTAGCCACTGAGACGCTGTCAAACACCGCGTCCACCGCTACTCCGGCCAGCAGTTTCTGCTCATGCAATGGAATTCCCAGCTTGGAGTACGTATCAAGAATTTCAGGATCAACTTCGTCCAGGCTCTTGAGTTCTTTCTTCTGCTTGGGCGCGGAATAATAAGAGAGCGCCTGATAGTCGATTGGCGGATACTTCACATTCGCCCATTTTGGCTCGGCTTGCTTCTGCTCCAGTTGCCCCCAGTAGCGATACGCTTTCAGCCGCCACTCCATCATGAATTCCGGCTCACCCTTCTTCAGGGAGATGGCGCGGACGACATCTTCGTTCAGCCCAGGAGGCAGACGGTCTTCATCGATGGAGGTAACAAACCCCCATTTATATTCCTGCTGTGTGAGGTCGTTAATCTGGTTGACTGTGCTGCTCATCTCACTCCTTCCGCAACGCTGTCTGCGGGTTTTATGGATGCCACTAATTCCTGATCGTGCTTGCGTTCGTGGTGCGCCATCTCATGATTCAGGTCAGATAAAGTCACGTGCTCCAGCGCGTCGCGCAGAGCGTCGCCAATGATTTGGGAGTTGCTCATGATGGCGCATGAACGTTCCATGTTGCACAGACCTTTGACCACGCTGCACTCGGTAAAACCAATAGGCCCTTCCAGGGCCAGGATGATTTCGGCCACGCTGATTGAACGGGCTTCACGGGCCAGGTTGTATCCGCCGTTCACGCCGCGGTGCGAACTCAAAAGCCGATGCTCGGAAAGCTGCCGCAATAGCTTGCCGACGGTCGGCAGCGGCAACTTCGTCTCTTTGGCCAGGCTGCGGGCGGTATGCGGCGTCTCTTCCGGGCTGCGCGCCACATGCGCCATCAGCACAATGCCGTAATCCGTCAATTTGTTGAGTCTAAACATCGTTTCTTGCGCTCAACCAGCCACACGGGCCAGCAGGCGAATACAATACCAATCCAGTATTATTTTATCGTTTGGGAGGGATGAATACAAGACCGGAATGGTATTGATTCAAAATGGCCTTAGCTGATCGGCCAGGACGTCATCGCCGTTTGGGTTTTCGCTCGCGCTCGAGCTTGTAATCATAATTCTCGTCGTAATCGATTTTTTCGAACATTCCGATAACGTCCAACTGCTTTCGCCTTTGAACGTATTCATCCAGGGCTGCCCTGATGGCCTCTTTTTTGGTGCGATGGCGTCCAAATTTCCGCGCTTCTGCAACCAGATCGTCAATGGGAATTTTTCGTCATAGAGCAGATCCGCTTACATCGGTCTACACTCTTAAGTATCGAAGAGCAAGCATTGACTTCCCTTTTTGAGTTAACTTGCAGCAAGAGGAGGCCCTCATGACCAGCAAATTCAGCGGCAAAGTAGCACTTGTCACCGGCGGCACCGGCGGACTGGGCCGCGCGGTAACGCTTGCGCTGCTACATGAAGGCGCACCCGTGATCGCCACCTACATAAAGAAGGACGAAGCAGATGCGCTGAAAGATGCCGTGGGTCCCAAAGCAAAGCTGGAACTCCTGCCTCTCGACGCTACGGACGAATCCGCCTGCCGCGCGCTGGTGGACGGAATCACGGCGCGCCATGGCCATCTCGACATTCTGGTGAACGCGATTGGCGGCTATGCGGGAGGAAAGCCCGTTTGGGAGACTGATCCGAAGACTTACCAGCTCATGCTGACCTTGAACCTGCATGCCGGTTTTAATTTGGCACGCACGGTGGTTCCGGCTATGCTGCGGCAGAAAAGCGGGGCGATCGTAAACATCGCTTCAAAAGCCGCTCTGGACCACGCAGCTGGCGCAGGCGCGTATGCCGCTTCCAAAGCCGCCGCTCTCGCGCTATTCGATTGCCTGGCCCAGGACGTGAAAGGCTCAGGCGTACGGGTGAATTCCGTTCTGCCTAGCATCATAGACACGGAGCCGAATCGTAGGGCCATGCCAACCGCTGATTTTTCCAAGTGGCCCAAGCCGGAAGAGATCGCACAGGTCATCCTGTTCCTGTGCAGCCCGGAAGCAAAATTGATACACGGCGCGGCAATTCCGGTATATGGCGAGAGCTGAAAAATGCGGGTCTAAAAGACCTTTATATGCAAAGTGCGTAAAGAACTGTTAACAGAAACTTCGCGAAACTTCAGCAAGCCGCTTTTCGCATTGATAATATAATCAATCTTTGAATCTCCCCCGTCGTTTATAACGTCAACATAAATATGTTTTGGCCGCGTGGTTTTTGGTATTTGGCTCGAGTGAATGTTGCACGTGGCGCTTCCTAAAGGACTAGCAGATGTGGATTGTTCGCCTCGCGTTACAGAGGCCTTATACATTCGTTGTGATGGCGCTTCTGATCCTGATCTTAAGTCCCATCGTCATCCTCCGTACGCCAGTCGATATCTTTCCTGAAATCAACATTCCCGTCATCAGCGTCATCTGGCAGTTCCAGGGTCTGTCTCCGCAGGAGATGGCGGACCGCATTGTCAGCAACACGGAGCGCGGTCTAACAACCATCGTCAATGACATTGAACATACTGAAACGCAGGCCATGGACGGCCGCGCCATCACCAAGATTTTTTTCCATCCGACGGCGAATCTACAGATTGCGCTTTCACAGGTAACGGCCATCTCGCAAACCGCCGTGCGGCAACTCCCGCAGGGGACCACACCGCCGCTGATCATCGTTTATTCCGCTTCCAGTGTTCCTATTGTGCAGGTTGGCATCAGCAGCAAGACGCTGCCGGAGCAGGCGCTGAATGATCTTTCCGTAAACTTCATACGCCCGCAGATGACCACCGTCAGCGGCGCCGCGATTCCCTTCCCTTATGGCGGCAAGCAGCGCGTGGTGGCCGTGGACATAGACACCGGCGCGATGCAGGCCAAGGGTCTGACGCCCGTGGACGTGGTAAACGCAATCAGCGTGCAGAACCTGATTCTTCCGTCGGGAACGGCCAAGATTGGCGCGTTGCAGTATGAAGTATCGATGAACGGCAGCCCCGACACGATCGCCGAGATCAATGGGCTTCCCGTAAAAACCCAAAACGGCGCCACCACTTACATCCGCGACGTGGCCCACGTGCGTGACGGTTTCTCCCCGCAAACGAATGTCGTACGGCAAAACGGCCTTCGCGGCACGCTGATCACGGTCATGAGAAACGGCGGCGCTTCCACACTGGATATTGTCAGGGACCTCAAGGACGTCCTGAAACGCCTGGCCCCTACGCTGCCGGACGGCGTGGACATGAAGCTGCTCTTCGATCAATCGCTGTTCGTGCGCGCTTCCATCAACGGCGTGGTACGAGAAGCGCTGATCGCAGCCTGCCTTACGGCCGCTATGATCCTGCTATTCCTGGGCAACTGGCGCAGTACCATCATCATTGCCATCTCTATTCCGCTATCCATCCTTTGTTCGGTCATCAGCCTTGCCGCCCTAGGCGAGACTTTCAACATCATGACCCTGGGAGGGCTGGCGCTGGCCGTTGGCATCCTTGTGGACGACGCCACGGTGGAAATTGAAAACATTGATCGCAACCTGGCCCAGGGAAAAGAGCTGAAACAGGCCATCCTGGACGGCGCTTCGCAGATCGCGGTGCCGGCGTTCGTCTCCACGTTATGCATCTGCATTGTGTTTGTGCCTATGTTCTTTCTTACCGGCACAGCTAAGTTCCTGTTCGTTCCGCTGGCTGAAGCCGTCGTGTTCGCCATGATGGCGTCTTACCTGCTCTCCCGCACGCTGGTTCCCACGCTGGTGATGTACTTCCTCAAGAACCATGAGCATGAAGACAAATTCAAGGTAGGAACCGGCATCTTTGCTCCGTTCAAGCGCTTTCAGATTGGTTTTGAGCGCCGATTTGAGCAGCTTCGCGACGCTTATCACCGTACGCTGCGCTCTGCCATGGACCATCGCGCTCTGTTTGTCACGTCATTCCTTCTGTTCTGTATCCTTTCCATGGGGCTGGTCTTTTTTCTGGGAGAAGATTTCTTTCCCAACGTGGACGCCGGCATCTTCCGCATGCACGTGCGCGCCCGCGCTGGACTCAGGATTGAAGAAACGGCCCGCCTGTGCGACGAAGTGGAAAACTATGTCCGCACAAAAATCCCAAAAGGCGAATTGGTTACGGTGCTGGATAACATCGGCCTGGCCTACAGCTCCATCAACAATTCTTACAGCACTTCCGGCAGCATCGGCCCATCGGATGCGGAAATCCTGTTTTCACTGAATCAGGAAAAGCACCATCCCACCGAGGAGTACGTGAAGCAGCTTCGTGAAGACCTGCCGCGGCAGTTTCCCGGAGTTGAATTCTTCTTTCAGCCCGCTGATATCGTCACACAAATTCTGAACTTCGGTCTTCCCTCTCCAATCGACATTCAGATTGTCGGCAAAAATCAGGCGCAAAATTATCTGGTGGCCCAGGACATGGCTAATCAACTGCGCCACGTTCCCGGCGCAGCTGACGTTCACGTGCAGCAGATGGTTAATGCCCCTGCGCTCAACCTGAACGTCGACCGCACGCGCGCTCAGCAGGTCGGCCTGCAGCAACGCGACGTGGCACAGAACCTCCTGGTGTCACTGAGCGGTAGTTTCCAGACAGCGCCCACATTCTGGCTGAATCGCGAAAACGGCGTGACTTACAACGTTGCCGTACAAACGCCGGAATATCGCGTGAATTCGCTTCAGGCGCTGATGAATACGCCGATTACCGCCCCGGGAGCGCCTGCTCCGCAAGTGCTTGGAAATCTGGCCACAGTAACGCCGGGAGTGACTCCGGCCGTAATTTCCCATTACAACATCCAACCTGTCATGGACGTTTACGCCAGCGTTCAAGGGCGCGATCTGGGCGGCGTAGCACGTGACACGCGCAAGATCGTCTCCAGCTTTGAGAAGAAGCTGCCCAAAGGGTCGCGTATTGAAGTGCGCGGCCAGGTGGCCACCATGACAAGTTCCTTCGCAGGCCTGGGCATCGGCCTGGTAATGTCAATCGTGCTGATCTACCTGCTGATTGTGGTGAACTTTCAATCCTGGCTGGATCCGTTCATTATCATCACGGCGCTTCCCGGAGCTTTGGCTGGAATCGTGTGGATGCTGCTGCTGACCCACACCACGCTGAATGTGCCATCTCTTACCGGCTCTGTGATGTGTATGGGCGTAGCGACAGCCAACAGCATTCTTGTAATCTCTTTCGCGCGTGAGCGCATGGCAGAAGGGCTTACGGCATTCGATGCCGCAATGGAAGCCGGGTACACCCGTATGCGTCCAGTGATTATGACCGCTCTGGCCATGATTATCGGCATGGTGCCCATGGCGTTGGGAATGGGTGAAGGCGGCGAGCAGAATGCTCCGCTGGGACGCGCCGTGATCGGCGGACTGATTTTTGCCACGGTGGCGACCCTGCTCTTTGTGCCGGTGGTTTTCAGCATGATTCATTCGCGCAGAGCAGAAAAAGCAGCGAGAAAAGCTATCCTTCAAGAGGAAGCTTATTCCAGGACGTAAAACGGACTTATGACACAGCTCACGGAACAAAGAAACTCGGAACCGGCAACAAGCGGCGCGCCGCCGGCGCAGCACCACGCCGCACCGGCCAAAAAGAGTGGATTGTTCGCCATCATCGTGCTGGCAATCCTGATGGTGGCAGGCGCGTTTGCTCTGGTGCGCCGATTCACGGAGCGCGGAGCGCTGGCCAAAGAAACCGAGCGGCTGGCCATACCTACCGTCGGCGTGATCAAACCCAGTGCCGAACCTGCTGCTGACCAACTTGTGCTGCCGGCACAACTTCAGGCGTATGTTGAATCCGCAATCTACGCCCGCACCAATGGCTATCTGCTGCGCTGGAATAAAGATATTGGCAGCCAGGTAAAAAAGGGCGAACTGCTGGCAGAAATCGACACTCCGGAAGTTGACCAGGAGCTCTCACAGGCCAAAGCCGCCCAGCAGCAGACCGTGGCGCAGTTACAGTTGGCAAAATCCACTGCTGAACGCTGGATCAATCTACGCAAAACCGATTCAGTGTCACAACAGGAAGCCGATCAGCAATCCAGCGCCTATACGCAGGCCGTGGCCAACAACGCTGCCGCGGAAGCCAATGTGCGCCGCTTGCAGCAGCTTGAATCGTTCAAGCACATTTATGCCCCAATTTCCGGCGTGCTCACCCGCCGCAATACCGATCTAGGCGCTCTGATTACCGCAGGCAGCTCCGGTACAGGCAAGGAATTGTTCGATATCGCCCAGGTTGATCCTTTGCGCGTCTTCGTGAGCGTCCCACAAAGCAATGCTCCGGCGATCCGCGCCGGGCTTCCGGCTTATATTGAGCTGCGTGAGTATCCTGGCCAGAAATTTAGCGGCAGAGTGGTCCGCACCGCTGACTCCATTGATCCTGCGACGCGCACTTTGCTGACAGAAATCGATGTCCCCAATCCCCAGGGCCATCTGCTGCCCGGGTCCTATGCTGAGGTCCATTTCGCCGTTCCGGTACAGATCGCGCGCCTCTCGATTCCTGTAAATGCGTTGCTTTTTCGACCGGAAGGGCCACGCGTTGCCGTAGTCGGTTCGGATCTCAGAGTCCATCTAAAGCCCATCAACATTGGCCGCGACTATGGAACCAAGGTGGAAATTCTCGGTGGGCTCGATCCCAATGACCAGATCGTGGTCAACCCCGCCGATTCCCTGGAAGACGGGCAGGAAGTCAACATCAAAGCCGGCGCCGGCAGCGGACCACAATCGTGAAGCAGAGTTATTTCCGTCTCGGTCCCGTACTTCTGCTGCTCTTCTCTATTGGCGGCTGTACAGTGGGACCAAACTACCACCGTCCAGACGTAGCCACTGCCCCTGCCTGGAAAGAACAGCCGCCGTGGCGCGCCGCTGAACCGAAAGACTCTATCCCTAAAGGCAATTGGTGGACTACATTTGCTGACAGTGAACTGGACCAGTATGAAACGCAGGCGCTCAAATCGAACCAGACCATTGAGGTAGCGCGCTTTCAGCTGGAACAGGCGCGGGCCTCGGCTCGAATCACCCGGTCAGGATTGTTTCCGCAACTGACTGCGGGCATTGCCGCGCAACGCTCGCAAACATCCGCCGGCAGGCCGACCTCGACTGGGATTCGGCTCACCAGCCCGTTCTTGTCCAATGATTTTCTGATTCCATTTAACCTAACGTGGGAACCGGATGTTTTTGGCGGCGTCCGGCGCAGCCTTGAATCCGCGAACGCCTCTTACCAGGCTTCCGCCGCCGCTCTGGAAAATGTGCGGTTGGTGATTACCTCGGAACTGGCGGTGGATTACTTTACCCTGCGAGAGCTGGATGCCGAGATTGCGGTCGTCAACGCCTCGGTTGAGGCCCAGACTAGATCCTTGACCTTGGTGCAGAACCGCCATACCGGAGGCATCGCTTCCGGACTGGACGTGGCCCAGCAGGAAACACTGCTGAACTCCACGCGGACGCAAGCCACGCTATTGCACCAGCAACGAGCGCAATTTGAACATGCGATAGCCGCCCTGGTCGGGGTTCCTGCTCCCAGCTTCAGCGTGCCGGTAAAACCCCTGGCGCTGGCCCCGCCTGCGGTGCCCATTGGAGTGCCGTCAGACGTTCTGGAGCGCCGGCCAGACGTTGCCCAGTCTGAGCGCCAGATGGCGGCCCAAAACGCACAGATTGGCGTCGCCAAGAGCGCCTACTATCCCGGTATCAACTTGTCAGCGGCGGGCGGCTTTGAAAACACTGGTCTGGGCAGCATCATTGGAGCTTCCACCGGCTTTTGGGCGCTGGGGGCCAATGTGGCTGAGACAGTCCTTAGCGGCGGAAAACGGCGCGCCCAGGTGGACTTTGCCAAATCAGGATACGGCGCTTCCGTCGCCAACTACCGCCAGACCGTTCTAACAGCCTTCCAGGAGGTCGAGGACTCGCTTTCCGGCCTTAGCGTGCTGGCGGAGGCAGCAGAAACCCAGCAGCAGGCCGTGAACGCATCGCAGCGGGCTTTGCAGATCGCCAATGATCGCTATACCGGCGGCCTGGTTACTTACCTTGACGTGATCAACGCGCAACAGAACTTGTTGGACACCCAGCGCCTGGCCACCCAGATCCTTGGCCAGCGCCTGGTAACTTCCGTGAGCCTGGTAAAAGCGCTCGGTGGTGGCTGGGATTCTTCCAGCCTGCAATCCATCCGTGTGAAAGCCACGGTAAAGCAGGCCATTGAGCCGTGATGGCGCAATTGGCAGTCAGCTCTGCTGCGGCTATGCCAACGTTTATCCGTGGACTCCCATGGAATCGTACAATGGTATCGATGGGCAGAACGCATCCTGTTGCTTCGGTCAGATCACCTGCTGTCAGACCGCCCTTCTACGCCGTCACGTTCTCGGTCCGGCGCTTCTGTACGCTTCTTTTCATCGCCTTGCTGGCGTGCGCTGCCGCTGCAGCACAAGCTGCCCAGACTCCCGCAACAACTGAGCAACTTGAGCTAATCGCGCGCGCAACAGAACACGAACTGCAGGCGCTGGAAAGTCCGGTCCCCTTCCACTATCAGGAACGATTGGAGTGGTCCTGGGGAACGGAAACTCGATCGGTGATTGAGACCTCTGAAGGCCGGGCGGACCGTATCGTGCAGTTTGCCGACGGGCCGCTTTCATCTGAGCAGCAAGCCAAACAGGAGCACCGGTTGAAAAAGCTCTTGTCTGACCATGACGCTGTGAAGAACGAATTGCAGGACCAGAAAGCCGAGATGCAGCGGCGGATCAGGATGGTGAAGGCCTTTCCCAAGGCATTTTTCTTTGATTTTGTTGGCCGCGAAAACGGCCTGCTCGGCTTTGATTTCCGCCCCAACCCCGACTTCTCTCCCAAAGACCGGGAAACTCAGATGTACCGCGGAATGGAAGGAAAGGTCTGGGTGGAACCCGTACATGAACGCATTGTTCAGGTCCAGGGCAAGCTGGTGAAGGATGTCTCCTTTGGCTGGGGAATCGTCGGACGCCTGAATAAAGGCGGGATCTATGAAATTTCCCAGACCCAGTTGTCGCCTGGCATATGGCGCATCACTACCTTGAATGTTGACGTCAAAGGAAGAATGTTTTTTCTGAACTCCTTCCGGTTCATGCGCCGGGAGAGCAATTCCCACTTTCGAGCCGTTTCTGCTTCGCTTACCTACCCGGCGGCCGTACAGACCCTGCTGGCCTCTCCTCTCCTGCCGGAAAAGAACCATGTTTCCAGCCCGCCGGCTCCTGCCCGTTCGTCCAATCAACATCATTCCGCGAGATAGCGTCGCTTTACCCGCGTCATCCCCATTCCCATCTATTCGAGCATGACTTCCAACTTTCATAGCATGCCCAAAAAAACTATTTCCGAGAGGATGAGGAGCAAAAGCCAGTCTGCTTGCATCCAATAAGCGAATGGTAAAACGTTACTCACTTATGGCTGCTGGTTGGGCGCTGCTCCCGCTGGGCGTAGTGGGACTGTTTTTACCCGTTCTTCCCGGTGTGCTGTTCCTGGTTATCGGCTTGTCGATTCTTTCAGTGGAATATGAATGGGCGCGGCGCTGGATGGGAGCATTGCGTTCCCGTTTCCCCGGCACCGATAAAAAACTCCAGGGAATTATTGCCCGTCTCTAAGCCCGTGGCTAAAGACAGACAGTCTCTCTTTTTCCCAGAAATCTTTGCCCTCTGCTTTTAGGCCGTCTGCAGCGCTGGCGCCTTCTCCGGCACTCCGTCCAGAATCTGGCACACTTCCCAATCCGGCACTGGCTCAACATTGTCATACCAGTGGCTCACGGAGAAGAACAGCTTTGGTTCCAGCACGCAGATCACCTGATCAGCCACAGCCCGCAGCCTGGCTAAACCCTGGGTTGAGCCTACCGGGACCGCCACAACAATGCGCCCTGCTCCTTCCTTGCGAATGGCCTGGACGGCGGCAAGCATGCGAGACCCGGTGGCCACTCCTTCATCCACCAGAATCACGGTCTTGCCCTTCACTTCGGGTATTTTCTGGTCGCGGGCAAAGACGCGTTTGCGGCGCAACAACTCCTGGCTCTCACAGAAAACCACCCAGTCCACTACTCTTTCCGGAATGTGCAGTGCGTTGATGATTTCTTCATTCATGATTCGCACGTCATCGCCCGCTAGAGATCCCATGAACATCTCTTTTTGGCCGGGGACCCCGAGTTTGCGGACGACGTGAACGGTCAAGGGCAAATTTAACGCCGTCGCCACCTGGGCTGCTACTGGAACTCCGTCGTTGGGAATGGCCACCACAACCACATCACTCTGGTTAGCGAAGGCCTTCAGCCGGCCGGCCAAAATGCTGCCAGCTTCAGCACGCCCTGGAAAAGGCAGTGGGTACGTATCCGCGAGAAAGGTGGTGGAGGTAGTCGTCATCATGCTTACAGTGTCATTTTCACCCCTTCGCCGTGGCTGTGACTTGCGTCACGCTTCTTAAATTAGAAGAATTTTAGCCACCGCATGGCCCTAATGACATCAGGTGTGACCTGTATCACTGACCACTTCTAAGCTTCGCACCATACTCTGCCTTTACATATTCGCCACTTGCGTTCGTTCTGTTTTGGGAAGAGGCACAGGGTGACACCTCACCTATCCAATCTCGCGCTGAAGAAAGAGGAGTCTCGCATCATTCGCGCCGCTCAACGTGGCGATCCCGATGCGTTCCAGTGCTTGTATGCACGCTATAAAAACTATGTCTATAGCCTCTGCATGCGCATGTGCAAAGACCCCGTTCTGGCTGAAGATCTCTCCCAGGACATCTTCCTTCACGTATGGAGGAAGATGGCCAGCTTTAGGGGCCAGTCGCTCTTTCGTACCTGGCTTTATCGTGTCACCATCAATATGGTCATGCTGTATTTTCGCAAGCAGCGGATTGGCACGCTCTCGCTGGATGATAAGACCCTGGAGGTGGCGGAAACAGTTTTCTTGAGTAATATTTCACCCATCCATCTCGATGACCGCATTTCCCTGAGAAACATGCTGTCCCTTCTATCGCCGCGCCATCGCAGGGTGTTGATGCTCCATGATGTTGAGGGATACCGTCACCAGGACATCTCTCACCTGCTGGGTATCACGTCTGGAGCAAGCCGTTCGCAGCTTCATAAAGCGCGCACCAAGATGCGTCTGGCACTTGGGGTCAGTGACCTTCATCACCGCCATGAAGCGCCGCTAAGAGTCGCATGAGCGCTCTGAACTGCGGATCGGGCAATTGACAGCCCGTGCCATCACGCTTACGCTTGCATTCATCCGATCATGAATAACCTGCTTCCGCGGTCCAATAGCATTGCCATCTCGCTACCAAGTTTAAAGAGGTCGAAGACACTTTCAATCCTTGCGCTTCTGCTTTTCGCGGCCGGTATCGGCCACGCCCAAACAGCCAGCCAGCGCTACCTGGATGACGTCAAACAACTGACAGTTCCCTCCATGGAAGGGCGTGGCGACGGAACCAAGGGACTCACACGCGCCGCGCATTTGATCGAGCAGCGCTATAAAAGCCTGGGCCTTGAGCCAGCCGGGGTGCAATCTTACTTTCAGCCCTTTGCCGTGGTTACCGGAGCGCGCCTCAAGGCGGACAATTCCCTTCACGTCCAGAACGGGCAAGCCAAGACCGCTTTAAAGCTTAACCAGGATTTTGTTCCTTTCAGCTTTTCGTCCTCCGGCAGCGCCGGCGGCGCTCTAGTATTCGCGGGTTACGGCGCTTCAGCCGCCGAGTTCAGCTATGACGACTACGCCAATCTTGACGTAAAAGACAAGATTGTCGTTCTCCTGCGCTATGAACCGCCGGGCTTCGCCAACCATGACAAGACGGGGCTCACGCAGCATTCTCAGCTCATTACCAAAGCGATCAATGCCAGAAATCACGGAGCGAAAGCCGTCATCCTGGTAAACGGCAAACTGGGCCAGGGTGAGGAAGATCTGTTGACGCAGTTTGGGAGCGTGAGCGGCCCGGTCAACGGCGGCATCATGCTGGTACAGGTGAAGAATGAAGCTGCGGAGGCGTGGTTTCGTGCAGCCGGGAAGTCCTTGTCCGATGTTCAGGAGCAGATCAATGCCGCCAACAAGCCTGCTTCGTTTTCTTTTCCTGACAATCTTCATCTCTCGCTGAAGGTGGATATTGAAACCACGCGGGCCACCGTGAACAACGTGCTTGCCTATCTCCCCGGTGAGACCGATGAGTACATCGTACTTGGCGCGCACTATGACCACCTGGGCCGGGGAAATTTTGATTCGCTGGCGCCGTCGCAGATTGGCCAGATCCATCCCGGCGCCGACGATAACGCTTCCGGCACCGCCGGCCTGCTCGAACTGGCGCGCCGTCTTGCACCGATGAAAGGCAAGCTGCGGCGCGGCATCCTTTTTGCTTCATTTGCCGGAGAAGAGTTGGGATTGCTTGGTTCGGCGGAATGGGTGAAGGAACCAACGCGTCCGCTGGACAAAGCCGTGGCCATGCTCAACATGGATATGATCGGCCGCATCAAGGACGACAAGGTTTATATCGGCGGCGTAGGCACGGGATCTTCTTTTCAAGGACTGCTGGAGCAGGCGCAGAGCAAATCAGGATTCAAGATCGAATACTCTCCCGGCGGCTATTCCTCCAGCGATCACACCTCTTTCGTGACCAAACGCGTTCCTGTGCTGTTCTTTTTCTCCGGACTTCACTCCGATTATCACAAGCCTTCCGACACATGGGACAAGATCAACGCCGAAGGCGCGGTGCGCCTGCTGGACGTGGTTGAAGATGTTTCAGAAAAGATTGCCGCCGCGCCGGAACGGCCGGCATTTGTGACCGTGGTGGAAGACAAACCGGCAACAGGCGGTGGCAGCGGTTACGGCGCATATTTTGGCTCCATTCCCGATTTTGGGCAGGTGGAAAACGGCGTAAAGTTTTCTGACGTGAAGCCGGGTTCTCCGGCGGCAAAAGCCGGATTGAAGGCAGGAGACGTGCTCGTTCAGTTCGGCGACCGCCCCATCAAAAACCTTTATGATTTCACTGACGCCCTGCGCCGCAGCAAAGTGGGCGACGTGGTGGAAGTGCAGGTCCTGCGCGAAGGCAAGCCGGTAAACGCCAGCGTGAAGTTGGAACAACGAAAATAGCCGGCTAAAAAGCGCACAACGTTGCGGAGGAAGTGAATGATGATCAAGTTTGTTCAGTCGCGAACGCTTGGTTTCGCGGGGATAGTCGCGCTATTCACCGGCGCTTTGCTAATGGTTGGAAACAGCCAGGAGCCAGCTTCCAGCCCGGCAAAGCAGAGCGCACTTGCCCTTCCGGGCGAAAAGCATCTGCGGAACGTTCGCCAGCTCACTTTCGGCGGCCAGAATGCCGAAGCCTATTTCTCGCCCGACGATCGCCAGCTCATCTTTCAACACCAGGGCGCTGACGTGCCGTGCGACCAGATCTATACCATCCCCGTGGACACGCCGGACGGAAAACCGGCACAACCAAGATTGGTGAGCACGGGCAAAGGCCGCACGACGTGCAGCTATTTCTTCCCCGCCGGAGACAAGATCCTGTTTTCGTCCACGCACGGAGCGTCGCCGGAATGCCCGCCGAAACCTGATTACTCCAAGGGCTATGTCTGGCCCATCTACGCGACCTACGATATTTACACCGCCAAACCCGACGGCAGCGATCTACATCGCCTGACGCAAACGCCCGGCTATGACGCTGAGGCCACCATCAGCCGTGACGGAAAGACCATCGTCTTCACTTCCATGCGAAACGGCGATCTCGATATTTACGCAATGGATGCCGATGGCAGCCATGTCCGCCAGTTGACCCACGAACTTGGTTACGACGGCGGCCCATTCCTGTCTTATGACGGCAAGAAGGTCGTCTATCGCGCGGAGCACCCCAAAACTCCGCAGGAAATCGCGGACTACAAAGCGCTTCTGGCGCAGGGCCTTATCCGGCCTGGCAATCTGGAAATCTGGGTGATGGATGTGGATGGCAAGAACAAGCGCCAGGTGACCCACAACGGAGCGGCTAATTTCGCGCCCTATTTCTTCCCGGATGGCAAGCGCATCATCTTCGCTTCCAACGTGGCCGATCCCAAAAACGGGCGCGACTTTGATCTTTACGTGGTGAATGTGGATGGAACCGGCCTGGAGCGAGTCACGTTTTACCCGGACTTTGACTCATTCCCCATGTTTACTTCGGACGGGAAACGGCTTGTATGGGCGTCGAACCGCAACGGCACCGCTCCTCATGAAACAAATATTTTTATTGCGGATTGGGCCGACTAGCGCGCTTGGGTGGCGTGGCGTGACACCAGGGAAGGATGATGGTCTCCCCGGTGAAACTCAAGCGCCATGCTCTCCGCGCACCTCTGACAAAGCCAAAAGTACTCAATGGTGGCCCGCGTTACGGCGCTGATTCCCCGTGGCACGGCAAAGATTTTACCCTGCCGGAAATAAATAAACGGCTCATGGCATCTCGGGTTTGCGCACTCTGAAACCACTTCCTTGCCTCCTTTACGCGGCTGGCTTGACTCTATCCAACCTTTGGATCTTCATTCTGTGATCCCAGTCACGAATACTTGTGACGCTCAAAGCCCTTCCAGCTTTGGTCTTGCCGGGCTTCGGCTGTGATATCCATCACGTTGAGCTGCGGTACTGGAGCGATACGATGGCTACAGTGTCAGAGTTATTCGTCCGGCGGCAAGTCATTCTGAAAACGCAGGTGACAGGAGCTTGAGTCATGAAATCATCGAAAACCAGTCTTGTTTTTATCGGGTTGCAGGCAGCCGTCCTGCTGGCGGGCCTTTTTGCCGCAGCAAGCACCGCGCCGGATGATAAGGCAAAACAGAAGACAGATCAGCCCATCAATCTTATTCACTCCCTGAACGGCCCTGACCTGTACCGCGGCTACTGCGCCTCATGCCACGGAGCCCAGGGTAAGGGAGATGGTCCGGTGGCGCCTGCACTCAACTCGAAAGTGCCTGATCTCACAACCATCGCACAGCGGAACGGCGGCGTTTTTCCCGCCGCTCTTGTAAATAAGATCATTTCCGGAGACCAGATCATCCTCGCGCATGGCTCGCGCGAAATGCCGGTCTGGGGGCCAATTTTCCATCAGGTGCAGGAAGACCGTGATTATGGCGAAGTCCGGCTGCAGAACCTGACCAACTATCTAAAGTCGATCCAGAAATAGCCACAGGCAAGAGCATCTCCAAACCATGGCACAATATGTACTATGGTCCTGGGAGAGGCGCGGCAACTACCGCAAGCCATTGCCGATCTGGCGGGGCAAGTTGCGGAAGCGGCACAGAGAATCCGGCAGTCCGTTACTGAAACTCCGGTCGAGCAGATTACCGGGCTGGCTCCCGATGCCGCCGTTGATGTCATCTTCAAACTGGAAAACCTTCAGCAGACGGGCTCATTCAAGCTTCGCGGCGCCAGCAACAAGATTCTTTCTCTCTCGGCTGAACAGGCTTCGCGCGGAGTGATTGCTGCCTCCAATGGCAATCACGGGCTGGGCGTGGCAGCGGCGGCCCGGCGCGCAGGCATTTCCGCCGAAGTTTACGTCTCATCGCATGTATCGCCCTCCAAGGCCAGGCGCATTGAAGAATACGGCGCTCGTATCCAGCGCACCGGGAATGATCCGCTTGAGGCTGAACTGGCCGCGCGCGGCGCAGCCAATGCGCAAGGCAGGGTTTTTATCTCGCCGTATAACGACGACCAAGTCATGGCGGGCCAGGGCACCATCGCCGTTGAATTATTACGGCAGGTTCCATCGATTGATGCTCTGTTCGTGGCGGTAGGTGGCGGTGGCCTCATTGGGGGCATTGGGGCCTATATGAAACATGCTTCGCCTGCCACGGAGATCATCGGGTGCTGGCCGGAAAATTCACGCGTGCTGCTGGAATCGATCAAGGCTGGGCGTATCCTGGACGTTCCGGAACAACCCACGCTCGCTGAGAGTACCGCCGGCGGCCTGGAACCCGGCTCCGTAACGTTGGACATTTGCGCCTACGTGATTGACCGCGCTGTGCTCGTTTCAGAAGATGAAATTCTTGATGCAATGCGAAGGGTGCGTACGCTCCGAGGCTGGGTCATCGAAGGCGCGGCTGCCGTCGCCGTGGCTGCATTCATGAAGGAAGCGCAACATTATCGGGGGAAACGAGCGGCAATCGTGATCTGTGGCGGTAACGTCTCAGAGAAAGTGCTGGCCCAGCTCGAGTGAGCGCCTTTGCTCTTGCAGGAGACGTTGCTGCGACCGCACTTTGGTTCCAGCGCCGATCAGGACAATCTCAGGATCTTACCGTGCAATAGTAGATTCCGCTGGAATACGGCGCGTTTGCATAGTTCTCAACCACCACAGAAACAACCTCACCCTGCGCTCCGCGGACAATTTCTTCCACGGCTCGCTGTGGAAGTGCAAGCATCCGGATCGGATTCAGCTTCAGGCGCTCGTACGCATAGCTGTGAGAAATGCCAAGAATTCGTGCAAGCCTGTAAGCCCGACGTCGCAACTGTATCCGATTACGTAGTGGCAAATGCTGCGGCATTTGGAAAACCAGCAGCCCGCCCGGCGCAAGCACACGCAGCATGTCCTGAATGATTGCTGCCACATGGGTTGTATCCGGCTGATGCTGCAAAACGAGCGAGGAGTAAATCAAGTCCGCATAATCGGCCGGGAAACTCTGCAAATCATTCGCTTCGCGAAATTCGCATTGGGGCGCAAGCTGGCGGGCCTTTTGCAGCATGCCTCCAGAGATATCAACACCAAAACACTCGGGGAAATAATCATGCAAGCCGCGTGTCAGCCGTCCTACCCCGCATCCAAAATCAATGGCTCGGCGGCGCTCTCGTGGCAGTCCCAACGCGCTGGCGGTCTGCATGAGGCCTGAAATTTCCTCTTGTCCGGTACGCAAAAACTCATTGATTTCCCAGCTCCCAAATTGTTTCTTGGGGTCTGATAAGATCGCCCAAAGCGGATCGATTGCAGCCATTTCTTCCCAGTCACGCGCATGAAGCGGATCAGTTGGCATGTCAACATGAGTATAAATCATGGGTTTTGGCGTCTTATACGTCTGGCTAAGATAAGCATGAGCACGCAACGCCAATTTATCACTTCACCAAACTGGGTTCAGCGACGAAGCCTGCTCGTAAGATACTGTCATACAGTTCTTCAAACTCTGACACATATCGAGGAAGCGAAAACACTTCACGGGCCCGGCGTCTACCGGCTTCTCCCATGCTGATGCGCTTTGGGGGATCTGCCAGCAACTCCTCCAGCGCTTTAGCGATCGCGGAAGCATCTGAAGGTGGGACAAGAAACCCGGTTTCACCGTCCACAACCGTTTCAGAAGGGCCTCCGGGCGCGGTTGCGACTACCGGCTTGCCCGACGCCATAGCTTCGATAACTACAAGCCCAAACGGCTCCGGCAAAATCGAGGGTAGAACAAAAATATCGAATGCTGCGAAGATATCCGGCATGTCAGCCCGAAAATCATTGATCGTCAATTTGTTGTCGAGACCGGCATCGTGCACTTCTTTGCGAAAGCGGTCCATGTAAAATTTCTCGGTATCGAATACTCCGCCTACCGCGGCGAACTTTGCTTCCGGATGCCGCTCAGCAATTAGTTTGGCGGCCTGCACAAAAATCGCTTGGCCTTTCCAGCGCGTCACCCGGCCCGCCATCCCGATCAGCACCTCGTCATCCCTTACGCCCCATTCTGCGCGCACGCGCGCTCTTCCTTTGGCGTTGAGGAACGGTTCCACGTCAATTGCTCCGCGCACGAATGTGAAGCGGTCTGCGAACTTCGCGGCGTCCTTGAGCATGTGGTCCCGCACCGCCTGTGACACGGTAACCACCCGGGTGGAGAAGCGGGGAATCATGTAATGCAGCGCGCTACGAACTGTGGCCGGTTCGACCATTAACTCGTGAATGCTCCAGACGTGGGGTACCCCCGTAAACCGCGCAGCCAGCGGGCTGGCAAGAATGGTATTGGTATTGGTATGGACGAGCGCAATGTTACGCTTACGGATCAGACGCATAAGCTGCCGGACTCCTGCCAGCAGCTCAAAGCTGAATCGAGGCAGCTTTTGCAGCTTGAAGTATTTGCGCCGTAAGACCCCTAAAGGAATAAAACAGCATTCAATGTTTAGCTTTTCCAGTTCGGGAGAAAGCCGGTTGATGTGCCGGGTGTCCGTGGGCAGCACAACAATCGGAACAAAGCGGCTGCGATCAAGGCGGCTGAGCAGCTCAAGCAACACCTTCTCTGCGCCATAAAGATCATTGTTGTTGTGGACGACCAGGATGTTTTGGGGCGAAGCCATTCATCGAATCCGGGGAGATCAACGAGCATCATAAATTACGAGGTCACAAGAGCAGTCTGATATTCAGGCGTTCCGGCGCGGGCCCTATATTGTCGTCGCACAGCCGGCAGAAGATCACGCGTGGCTTAGAATGCCCTGCTCACGTTGCGCCAGGTAGGTTTCCAGCCCTTCTTTCCAGTGTGTGAAAATGTTGAGCCCATTGCTCTTCAGCGCTTTGTTTTCCAGCACGGAATATTTCGGCCGCTGCACTTTTGCCGGAAACTCTCCCGGACGCGCCGGCTCCAGCGCAATCCTGGTTTTTGTGAGTTCGAAAATCGCCGCGGCAAATTCAAACCATGAACAACTGCCTTCCGCCGTTGCGTGGTAGAGTCCGTAATCTGACGAGCGGCTCAGCGCCACCAGTTGACGCGCTATCTGGGCGGTGGGAGTGGGGGTCACAAATTCGTCATCGACTACCCTTAACTCTTTCCGTTCTTGTGAGAGCTTGAGCATGAGCTCAATAAAGTTCAGTCCCCCCTTGGCCCGGCACGGATTTGCGCCATAAATTGCGGAGGTGCGAACAATAAAATGGCGGGGATTGGTGCAGCGCACAAAGAATTCACCTGAGAGTTTGGTGTTGCCATATACGTTCAGCGGCACGGGCATATCTTCTTCAACATACGGCGAGTTCTTCCGGCCGTCGAAAACGTAGTCTGTGCTGATGTGAAGGAGGGTAGCACCGGCCTCTTTCGTGACGTGGGCAACATTGCGCGCGCCGATGGCGTTAACGGCAAAGGCCAGCGCCGGCTCAGCCTCACATTTTTCTACGTGATGGAAGGCTGAAGTATTCACCACCATCTCAGGATTCAGCTCGTTCAGCGATTCCCGGACAGATTCAAGCGAGGAAACTTCGAGGTCCTGGTGCGTGAGGCTTGTAACGGCTTGGCCCTCTTCAGCAAAAGCCCGCGTAACATCATGGCCGAGCTGGCCGTTACCTCCAATCACTACTACTTTCACTGCCGTGCCCCAACCGGGTTCGCGGCCAACTTTGGGCGCTCGCTCTCCTCCAGGCCTTTGAACACCTGGATGTTGTAATAGTTGGGGTTGTCCCAATCCTTGCATTTGGACATGTTTTCAATCAGGTTGCGCACGATTGTTTTCACGCCGTGATGGGGATGGAAACTCAAAATGTTTTTGGCCCGCTCAATCGCCACTTTGTAATTGCGGATGTCCTGAATATGGGCTATATCCAGCGCCGGGCTGCTTCCCATCTCTTCATGGATCGTGGTCTTCACCAGATCGGCAACTTCGCCGACCGTGTGATTGCCGGAAGCGATATTGAATATCCCGGAAAGCGACTGGTTGGCTTCCACGGCCCTGATGTAGGCCATGGCTGCATCGTCAATACTCAGTATGGGACGCCAGGTAGCCGGATTATTGACGCGAATCACTCCGTCTTTCATCGCGCATTTGAACATAGTGTTGATGATGAGATCGAACCGCATTCGCGGGCTGTATCCGGAAACGGTGCCCTTGCGCAGCGCGATGACGGAAAAGTCGGTGTCGATCAACTGCATGACCGCCTGCTCACCCTGGAGCTTGGAAATGCCATAGGGATAAGACGACGATACTGGCCGGTCCTCATCAAAGAGCTCGTTTTCCGTGTAGCCGTAGACCGAACAGGAGCTGGCGTAAATGTAGCGCCGAACCCCGGCTTGCTTTGCGATGTAGCAGAGATACGCGGGCGCCGCAGCGTTGAAAATAAAATTCTTGCTGGGCGAAAACTCCGCCATGGGATCGTTCGAGAGACCGGCGAGAAAAATCACCTGGTCATAGTTTTTCAGGTCGCTTACCTGCAGATCGAACAGGTCGCGGTTGATGATGCGGACTTCAGCCGGAAGCGCATTCCCAAACCAGAAAAGGTCGACGACATCCACGTCGTAGCCCCGTTCCAGCAGCTTGGGTATTAAAGCAGAACCAACATATCCGGCTCCTCCCGCTACGAGAATCCGCATAAGCCTCCTCAAA
>Ga0070712_100000645_pt1 | contig 20511 bp, 18 predicted proteins | sample LARL81metaG_FD_71396 | JGI IMG/M metagenome (GOLD analysis project Ga0070712, IMG submission 71396) | Corn, switchgrass and miscanthus rhizosphere microbial communities from Kellogg Biological Station, Michigan, USA - LAR L8-1 metaG | ecosystem: Host-associated > Plants > Roots > Rhizosphere ...
GAGGAGCGACTGCTCGATGAGCTTTCCTCGGTGGTTTCGGCCGCTGCCGCTGCGATCCTTGCTGCGCGCCGACACCCGCTCGAAGCGCATATCAAGCCTGATCAGTCACCGGTCTGCGCCGCGGATCATGCGGCGGAAGCTGTAATATTGGATGCGATTTCCAGGCTTCTTCCAGGAGTACCTGTCGTATCGGAAGAGGCAACCGCCAGATCCCCCGTGCTGAACGCGCCATCCGGCACTTTCGTACTGGTAGACCCCTTGGACGGAACGCGCGAACTCCTCGCTGGGCGGGATGAATTCACCGTGAACCTGGCAGTCATGGACGGTGCCGCCCCGTGGCTCGGCATCGTCGCTGCACCTGCCGCGGGGGTACTGTGGCGTGGGATTGTGGGCAGGGGCGCCGAGCGGCTGATCCTGCCGGCCGGCGCTTTTGCGAGCGCCGCCACCAGCCGCGCACGCATCCACACCCGCAAGTGCCCCCACTCAGGCCTGATTGCGGCAGTAAGCCGCTCGCATCTTGATTCCCGCACCCTCGCCTTCCTGACGAGGCTACCACTAGCGCAGCGACTCCCCTGCGGCTCGGCCGTCAAATTCTGCCACATCGCTCAGGGCAACGCGGATGTTTACCCACGACTTTCAACCACCTGCGAGTGGGATGTCGCGGCGGGTCATGCCGTCCTCGCGGCTGCGGGCGGGGTTGTAACCACGCCGGAGGGCGGTGCCTTGAGGTACGGCCGCGGCGATAAGGAGTTTCGCGTGGCCGGGTTTATCGCTTGGGGCGATCCCGCAGCTCCTGAGGCATTGGGACTGGCGAACTTCGGTGGCGCCCCGCCGCCACCATAGTATTGTCGCTGTTGTGGCGATTCGGTTGCGCTTTGGCCGCAAAGGCAAGTTACCGGTTGTGAACGGCCAGGGCCGCCCTTGCGGTCGATCTAGCCTTACGGAGCCCGTGATGCAGGCCCTTCTACGGTCCATTTCTCTGGTGCTGCTGCTCTTGTTCGCATTGGCGAGCGATTGGGCCCGAGCGCAATCTGAGGCTCAACCTCCGGCCAATCCGGGCGCCCAAAGTGCACCCTCCGGTGGCCAATATTCCTCCATTGAGGTCATCGATGCCGGTCACCGCTTCTTCGGCACAGTCTCGCGCGGGCTCGCCCAGATCGTCGAAAAAGCCGGGAGCCAGTGGGGTCTGCCCAACGGATATGTGCTGGGACAGGAGGCCGGCGGCGCGATGGTGGCCGGACTGCGTTACGGGGAAGGCATTCTCTATACCAAGAATGCCGGCGACCTTCGGGTGTATTGGCAAGGCCCTTCGCTTGGCTTCGATTTCGGCGGCGACGGAGCCCGCACCATGATGCTCGTGTACAGTCTTCCAGCCACGGACGCCATCTATCAGCGCTTCGTCGGCATCGACGGATCGGCGTATTTCGTTGGGGGCTTGGGCATGACGGCGTTGACATTCAACAACGTCGTCGTGGTCCCAATTCGCTCCGGCATCGGTTTTCGTCTCGGCGCCAATGTGGGCTATCTGAAATTTACGCCAACTGCGACCTGGAACCCGTTTTGAGACTCTTCCGGGTGGGTTAACCGATAGGTATCCTGGCAGCGCCAGATTCTCCGTGGCAAAGTAATACGAATTTAGAGTTGGTGTAGTCGAGGAGGCGTATTCCCATGGTCGAACCGATCATGTACGGCGCGATCGGATTTCTTATCGCGGGCTTGCTCGTCATCGGCTTCATCCCGTTGGTCCATGCGCGGGCGGAGCGGCTCACCACACGACGCCTCGAAGCGCTTACCCCGCTTTCCATGGCCGAGATTCAAGCCGAAAAGGATCAGCTCCGCGCAGAATTCGCCATGTCGACACGCCGGCTCGAAATGAGCGTCGAGCAATTAAAGGCAAAGACCACCAACCAGCTCACCGAGATTGGCAGAAAGAGCGATGCAATCGGACGCCTTAAGCTCGATCTCGGCGAGAAAACCGCGAGCTTGTTCGCGCTCGAGGCCAAGGAGAAGCAGCTTTCCTCCGAGCTCCACGCCGCACAGGCGGAGATCGCGACCAAGGAGCGCGCTTTGGCCGAAGCCGAGCGCGCGCTTGCCACGATGCGTGCGGAGTTTTCACTGGTCAGCGTAGACCAACGTGAAAGCGCGGCCACCGCGGAGACCCGGCGGGTCGAGCTGCTTGCTTTGCGCGCCCAAGCCGAGGCGTTGAAAGGGCAGATCGAGAGCTACGACAAGGAGACGCAGGAGCTTGAAGCTCGGCTCCGCCGCAAAACCACGGAAGCCGCCAAGTTGAACGAACAGCTCGCGGCAGAGCGCGGCAGAGCGGAGCACTTCGCCGGACGCGCGACCGAGCTCGACCGTGCGCTTCTCGTCTACAAGAAAGAAGCGGAAGTGCTCGGCCGGCACGTGGAGGAGCTGACCATGCGACTTGATGAGCAGGGACGCTTTCTCGTCGATCGCGAGTCCACGTCCGACGAGTTGCGCAATCAGGCAGCCAGTGCGCAGCGGGTCGAGTCTGAAGTTCGCGCCGCATTGGCCGAGGTCGAGAATCGGCATCGCTCGGAGACCCAGGCGATCCGGGCCGAAAAAGCTTCGCTCGAAGCGCAGATCCGGCAGTCCCGGGAGGAGCGCGCCAAGCTGGAGAGCGAGATTGCGGCCATGAAGCGCGACGCCGAAACGACATGGGCAGAGGAGCGCATGGAGAGCGCGCTACTGCGCGAACGCATCAACGACATAGCCGCCGAGGTTGCGCGTCTCACTGCAGCCCTGGAAGGACCAACCTCTCCGATTGCGGCCATCGTCAACGGCGATTCGGAGCATTCGACCGGCGCAAACGGCAGTAATGGGACAGGTGTGGCGCTAGCTCCGCAAATTGAGCAGGCGAAGGGAACGTTGGCGGATCGCATCCGCGCGTTGCAGAGTCGCGCATCCAGCGTTCCGCAGCCCAGCGAAGCCTAGGGCTGCGTCCAAGGATTGACCCGCATCGGTGTCATTGGCCGACCGCGCTAACCTGAGTCGATTCCCTCCGCCTCGCTTGACAGCCCGTCTCCCCTCCTTAAATGCTGGCCTTGGTGCGGGCGCTTAGCTCAGCGGGAGAGCGTTCCCTTCACACGGGAGAGGTCGCAGGTTCAATCCCTGCAGCGCCCACCAGCCTTCGCCGCTTCGAGCTACGGCTGGCAAGCCGGCCGCTGCGCTCGTGACTCGGAAGAGCCACGGCGGCATATGGCGCACGACCACGCTACCGCTCGGGTTTGCAAGGTTCCGACCATCACTCGTGATCGTCGTGTGCAACGCTTGGCAAATTCCAATTCAAGCTATTTGCAAGTCATCAGCTGTTAGGGTCAACTTGGGCCTCTCGTGCTGATTGGGCAGGTGCCCTTAGCGAAATCCTCAGCTGGCTCGATCAGCCCGGGTCTGCGAATAGGCCGCCGCTCGGGACGCCGATAAAATCGAAATGATCCAGGTTACCATGTCCCCCGAACCGCAACGAAGAGAACCGTCGGTCATTGTCGTCATGGGCGTGTCCGGCGCGGGCAAGACCACGATCGCGGCCATGCTGGCGATGAGTTTTGGCTGGACCTTCGAGGACGCCGACTGGTTTCATCCGCCCGCCAATGTCGAAAAAATGCATGCCGGCAAGCCGCTCACCGATGAAGACCGATGGCCGTGGCTGCGCGCCATTGCGGAATTCATCGAACGCACGCAAAAGGCAGGCCAGCATGCCGTGATCGCATGCTCTGCGCTCAAACGCGCTTACCGCAACATTCTGATCGGCAGCCGACGCGAGGTGCGCCTCGTGTATCTCAGGGGGGAGCGGGAGCTGATCGCACGCAGAATGACGTTGCGTCATGGGCATTTCATGCCGCCCTCGCTGCTCGAGAGCCAGTTTGCCACGCTCGAGGAGCCGGGCACGGAAGAAGATGCGATTGTCGTGTCCATCGATGCGCGTCCCCGTGAGATCGTGGAATCGATCGTTGCCAAGCTGGGGATCGGGACAAAGGGGTTGCGGCGATGAGCGGCCATGATGCGACCGAGCGACCGAGAATGTCCTCGTGAGGCGGATTTCGCTTGTCGTCTCGGATGTCGATGGAACCCTGGTTACACGCAGTTGAGCGCTATGTTGTGGGCACTGCCGGCGGCCGTTGACGTGGAGGCGCGAGCTTGCTTTCTGGACGTTGAGCCGCTTGGGCGACTGTCGCCCGGGGATTCACTGTGAAAGGCCCGCCATGAAGTTCACCGGCGACATCGATGTAGGTGCTCCGCGCGAAGCGGTGTTTGCGAAGGTGCGGGATGCGCGGTTCTTTGCCTCCTGCGTGGAGGGCGTGCATGATCTCACGGAGATCGATGTCGATCACTACACGGCGGTGCTTGAAACGAAGATCGCCTATTTGAAATTCAAGTTCAACGTTGCGGTCGAGGTGTTGCGAACTGAGGCGCCGAGCGAAATCGAAGCCAAAATCGAGGGGACACCGAGCGGGATCGTCGGACGGCTCACGGCGCGTTCGCTCACGCGGCTCATAGAAGATAATGGAGGGACCAAGGTGAGCTACGAATTGGATGCGGCGCTGACGGGAAAGCTGGGCAGCCTGGGTCAGCCGGTTCTGCGCGCAAAGGCCAAGGACATGGAGCGGCAATTCGCCGAGCGCATTCGCGCCGCCTTCGCTGCGGCTACCCCGGAGAACCCGGTATGACTCCGTTTGAGCTGCTCGAACCCGGTTCACTCGCTGAGGCCATCAAGCTGCTGGATCCCGAAGATTCGGATATCCGCCCGATTGCCGGCGGCACCGCGCTGATGCTGATGATGAAGGCGGGGGTGTTCCGGCCGCGGTGCCTCGTCAGCCTGCGCAAGCTCCCTCCTGAGCTGTCGCGTATTAGCGCCGGGTCAGGAGGGGAACTCGCCATCGGCGCAATGTGTCCGCTTTCCAGGGTCGAGCGGTCGGCTGACGTCGCTCGGGTCGCCCCGGTGATACCGCGCGCCATGCTGCGGCTTTCCAATGTACGGGTCCGCAACGTCGCCACCGTTGGCGGATGTCTCGCTCACGGCGACCCCCACATGGACCTGCCCCCCATCTTGATTGCGCTCGGCGCGCAGGTGTCGGCCGTCCACTCCAAAGGGGAACGCAGGATCGCGGTCGAAGACCTCTTCGCCGGATATTTTGAAACGATCCTGCAAAAGAACGAATTGATATCGGAGTTGCGCATTCCGCCGCAGGGCGGCGCTCGCACAGCATATTGCAAGGTCACGACCGGATCGGCCGAGGACTGGCCGGCCGTCGGAGTTGCGGTCTCGGTCGAGCAGGAAGGCTCAGTACTGAAATCCGCGCGCGTCGTCGTGAGCGCCGCAACCGAGAAAGCGATGCGCCTCAAAGGCGCGGAACAAGCGCTTGCCGGCGGGGCAGTCGACGACCAGGCTTTCAAGCGCGCCGGGGATGCGGCTGCGGACGAGGTCGAATGTATCTCGGACGTGCGCGGCTCCGCGCCTTACAAGCGCGAGCTCGTGAGGGTATTCGTGAGGCGCGCGCTGCGCCAGGCGCTCGACGGCGGCGGAGTGGTGCATTGATGGACGCGCCGGCGCTGCACGGGCAGCCGCAAGCGGGTGGCCAAGTCGGGCGGTCGCTGCCGCGCATCGAAGCGCGCGCGAAGGTGACGGGGCGCGCGGAATACACGCATCCCATGCGGCTTCCCGGCATGCTGCACGCAAAGATATTCCGCAGCACGGTCGCGCATGGCCGCATCATCTCGATTGATGCAAGCGCGGCACAAAAGATGCCGGGCGTGCATCGCGTCGTCACGTCCGAGGACGTGCGCAGGGTCATTCCGGAGCCCTACTATGGCCCGGCTTTCCATGACCAACCCATCCTCGCAATCGACAAGGTCACATACGTCGGCGAGCCGGTGGCCGTAGTGCTCGCCCGCGATCCGCATATTGCGGACGCGGCAGCACAGCTCATTAGCGCCGAGTACGAGGAGCTCCCGGCTGTTTTCGACGAGGTCGAGGCGACGGACAACCAGATCCTGGTCCACGAGGAGCTACGTCCCGCCGGGACCTTCGCTGACCTCAAGCATCTCAAGGGTCGCCGGGGTACTAACGTCGCCCTCGAATTCAAGCTCCGCCGCGGCGACGTCGATGCCGCATTCGCTGCGGCCGCGCAGGTGTTCGAGCACACCTTCAAGACCCAGAAGGTGCTGCATGCAGCACTAGAACCGATTGCTTCGATCGCGGATTGGAAGGAGAGCGGCCTCACCATCTACAGCGCGTCACAGGGACCGTCGTTCGTGCGCACCGAGATCGCGCGCCTCATCGGCTGGCCGGAGAATCGCGTGCGCGTGAAGGTGCCCTATCTGGGCGGCGGCTTCGGCGGCAAGCTCTACATCAAGCTCGAAGCGCTGGCGAGCGCGCTCTCCATGATCGCGCGGCGGCCGGTCAAGGTCGCGCTCAGCATGGAGGAGCAGTTCTACACCATCACCAAACACCCAAGCACGTTTCGGATCAAGACAGGGCTGGACAAAACCGGGCGCATCACCGCGCGCAAGTGCGAAGTTTATTGGAACGGGGGGGCCTATGCCGACATCGGCCCGCGCGTGACGCAGAAATCGGGGTTTACCGCTTCGGGTCCCTACGACATCGATAATGTCTGGATCGACTCCTACGCGCTCTATACCAACTTGCCACCGGCCGGAGCGCTGCGCGGGTTCGGGATTCCGCAGCTGGTGTGGGCGTACGAAAGTCACGCCGACATGATCGCCCGCGCGCTCAAGCTCGACCCGCTCGAGTTCCGGCGCAAGAACATCCTGCGCGAGGGACGCCCGCATGCGACCGGGACCATCATGCGGGACGTCAAGCTCGAAACGGCGCTCGATCGTGTCGCCGAGCGGCTCAACTGGAAGCAGCCGCTCGAGCGCGGCCGCGGATTGCTGCGCCGCGGCCGCGGACTGGCGATCGCCATGAAGGCGGTGATCTCCCCGACGACCTCGGTGGCCAATGTCAGTATCGCCGCCGACGGCAGCGCCATCCTCTCTTGCGGCACCGTCGATATGGGACAGGGCTCCGATACAGCGATGGTCCAGATCGTAGGCGATGTGCTCAATGTGCCGGCCGAGAGCATTGGAGTCGTCCCCCGCGACACCGACGTGACCCCGTACGATATGGGAACGCTCGGCTCGCGTTCGCTCTTCCATATGGGACATGCGGTCCGACTTGCCGCGGAGGAGGCCCGCGACAAGGTCAAGACCCTGGCACGCGAGGTGGGCGAGCCCGAGGGTAGCAATGCCCCGATCAGCGAGCTGTTCAAAAAGAAGTACGGAATGCAGGCGGGCACCATTGTCGGCACCGGCATCTACAAGCCGGATTATGTGCCGCCCGACCCCGCCAATGGATTGACGCCCAATGCTACCCCTTTCTGGATGTGTGCCGCGGCCGGAGCGGAAGTCGAAGTCGATACGGAGACCGGCAGCGTCCGAATCCTGCGGCTGGTCAATGTCGTGGATTGCGGCAACCCGGTGAACCCTGCAATCGTGGAGACGCAAATTTCCGGTGCGGCACTGATGCAGCTCGGTTTCACCATGTTCGAGAAGATGCAGATCGACGCCGGGCAGGTGACCAACGCGTCACTCGCCGATTACAAGATCCCGAGCGTGCTGGACGTGCCGCCGCGGATGGAAAATGAGGCGGTTACCGCGCATCAATCGAACGGACCCTTCGGCGCGAAAGGCGTCGGCGAGACCGGCACCTTCTGCGTATCGCCGGCTATCGCCAACGCCATCGACGATGCCTGTGGCGTGCGGCTGACGGAGTTGCCGCTCAGCCCGGAAGCCGTGCTTCGGGCGCTGCGGGCCAAGGACAACAAGGAGCTGGAAGAGCAGTGATGACGACACGCACCATCAGTTTCACCCTCAACGGCGAGGCGGTCACGGCCGACATCAAGTCATATCATAACGTCGTCGAGATACTGCAACGCGATTTCAACCTGACGGGCGCACGCGAGAGCTGCGGGCAAGGCATGTGCGGGTGCTGCACGGTGCTGGTGGACGGTACGGCCGTATCGGGCTGCCTCTATCTTGCAGCCTTCCTCGATGGCACCGAAGTGAGGACGATCGAGAGTCTCGCGGATGGGGACACGCTCAGTCCGGTGCAGGAGGCCTTCATAGAGGCCGGCGCGTTTCAGTGCGGGTATTGCACGCCGGGTTTCATCTTGATGGCGACCCAGCTGCTGGATGAGAACCCAGACCCCGACGAGGATGAGATCAAGCATTACCTCTCGGGTAATCTGTGCCGTTGCGCGGCGTATCCGGAGATCATCAAGGCGGTCAAGATCGCCGCGCGCAAGCGCAAGGGGGAATGAACAGCGAGCGTCGAGCTCGCAAAAGGACCACCCGCATGCATCATGAGCCCATGCATGTCGAGACCGATGTCCTGATCATAGGATCGGGTGGGGCCGGCATGTACGCCGCGATCGAAGCAGCGCGCGCGGGCTGCAGCGTTTTATTGGCCGATCGTAGTCTCATCGGGCGCGGTGGTGCGACGGTGATGGCGCAGATGACGGTCGCCGTCGCGCTCGCGTCCGAGACGCCCGATCACTGGCGCCATCACTATGAGGATACGCTCGCAGCCGGCCGCGGACTGTGTGACGAGCGGCTTGCGCAGCTACTCTGCGAGGAAGGTCCCGAATGCATCCGGGAAATGGACGCGTGGAGGATCGGATGGGCACGCGAGAACGGTCGGATCGCGCAGGCATTCGCCCCGGGACACGATCGCCCGCGTTGCGTCTATGTCGATTTTCTCAACACCGGGCCCGCGGTCTCCAAGACCCTGCGCGGTGTGATCACGCGGACCGGCGGCATCCGCAAAGCGGGCGATCTCCTGATCGTCGATCTCGTCCGTGTGGACGGAGAGATCGCAGGCGCAGTGGCGCTGCATCTCGCCAGCGGTTGCGCCGTGACCATTGCCGCCAAAGCAACCATTCTCGCAACCGGCGGGCTTACCCGGCTTTACCGCCGCAATAGTGCTTCCGCCAATATGGGCGGCGATGGCTATGCGCTCGCCCTGCGCGCGGGCGTCGCGCTCATCGACATGGAGTTCGTGCAGTTCTTTCCCATCGGCCACCTTGCGCCGCGCCTGATCGGCATGGATCCCATCATGTGGGATCCGTTCCGCTACAAGCTCGGCGGGCGTCTGCTCAATAGCGAGGGCGAGGAATTCACCGCGCGTTACGGCGTGAGCGAGGACGGCCGCTACGTGACCACGCGCGACGTCGCCACCTACGCCATCATCAAGGAGGTGGAGGCCGGTCGCGGATCCCCCCACGGCGGAGCGTTCCTGAGCTTTCAGCATTGCTCCGAGGCGAGCCTGCGCGAAGCCTTCGGACCGGTCATCGACCGCCTCGCAAAGAACCATATCGATCTGACCAGGATGCCGGTCGAGGTTGCGCCCATCGCGCACTACCACATGGGGGGCGTCGTTGCGAACGAGCGCATGATGACCGAGGTGCCGGGCCTGCTCGTCGCCGGAGAGGCGGTGGGCGGCGCGAACGGCGCCAACAGACTTTCAGGCAACGCCATTACCGAGGCCCTGGTATTTGGCCGGCGCGCCGGGCGCAGCGCCTCGCAGCGGGCGAGGGCGATGCCGGTACATTCCTTCCAAGCGCAAGCGGCGCGCTCCGCTCTCGATCTCGTGCGTGCTGGGCCAAAGCAGGGCGACATCAACACCGCCGCCATGATCGAACGCCTGCAAGGGGTCATGGCGAACCACGTCGGCCCGTTCCGGACGCAGGCGAAGCTTACGCGCGCGCTGAGCAGCATCGAGGAAATGATGCGTGCGCTCGGCGAGCGGCCGATCGGCGATTCTGGTGCCTTTGATCTACGTCGGCTCGAATGGTTCGATCTGCGGAACATGCTGCTTGTGGCGCGCGCGGTAGCAACGGCTGCGGTTGCGCGCAGCGAAAGCCGCGGTGCACACCAGCGCGAGGATTTTCCGGAAATGCTGCCGGCCTGGCAGTTCAATCAGCTCGCGCGATGGGACGAGCGCGGCATCACGCTCGTCAAGACACGCGCCGCAATGCACGCAGCAGCGCAATGAGGGCCATCGCAAAACTCAAGATCTGGCGCGGCACGGCGAGCGCGACAGGCCGCTGGATGACCTACGAGGTGCCCTTCGAGCCGGGCCAATCCGTCCTCGACGGATTACGCTGGATCCGGGCGAATTTGGACCCTGGCCTCGCCATCCGCTTTTCCTGCATCAACGCGAATGCTTGCAAGGAATGCATGATGGAGCTTGACGACCAAACCGTCTATGCCTGCACCGCACGCCTCGAGCCGCGCGAGATGATACTGCAGCCCCTCTCCAACAAGCGGCTTGTGCGTGATCTCGTCACCGAGATCGCCCCGCCCGCAGAACGGTTGTTGAAATGATGTTGCACGCCCGACCCAAAGAGATGTCCGTTGAGCGCAAGCCGGCAGCGTTTGCGGACCTGCGCGGTTGGATCGCCGCGCTGGAAGCGCAAGACGAGCTCGCCAACATCAATGCCGAGGTGGATTGGAATATCGAGCTTGGCACGATCATGCGGCTGGCGCAGGGTCCGGGCACGGGAAAGGCTCTGCTCTTCAACAACATCAAGGACTACAACAAGTCGACCAGTCGGTGCCGTCGCATCTTCGGCTCCGGGCTCAACAGCTATCGCCGCGTCGCCATGCTGCTGGGCCTGCCGCCGGACACCCATCCGCGCGAGCTGGTGAGGATCGGGCGCAGCGTGCTTACCGGCAGCGTTTCGCCGAAGATCGTGACCAGCGGACCGGTCAAGGAGAACATCCTCAAGGGCCCCGACATCGATCTCTACGAGTTTCCCTCACCGCATTGGAATCGGCTTGATGGTGGCCGTTATCTCCTCACTTACGGCGGCTGCGTTACCAAGGACCCCGATACCGGCGTGATGAATGTCGGGATCTACCGCGGGATGGTTGCGAGCCACGATCGCATTCCCATTCTGGTGTGGCGCGCGCAGCATATCGGCCATCACTACACTGCGTGGCAGAACGGCGGCGAGGCGGAGATGCCTATCGCGGTGGCGATCGGCTGGGAGCCGTCGCTCGGCTTCTGCGCCGGCGCTCCGGTGGCGAAAGGTGTGTGCGAATACGACGTGATGGGCGCGATCCGCGGCGCTCCGGTCGAGCTGGTGAAATGCGAGACCGTGGACCTCTATGTGCCGGCAACCGCGGAGATCGTGATCGAAGGTTATCTCGGCCTCGATCCCGATACGTACATCATGGAAGGCCCTTACGCCGAGTTCACCGGTTATCTCGCCGGCGACCGCTCGCCCAAACCCGCGATGCAGGTCACCTGCATCACCCATCGCAACGACCCGATCCTGCGCGGCACGATCGAGGGAGCGATGCCCGGCAGCTATTCGGAAAACTCGATCTGCTCCTCGATCATGCGCGCGGCGACGGCGTGGAACGTACTCGATCGCGCCGGGGTGCCGGGCATCACCGATGTGTGGTGCCCGCCGGTGCACGCCGGCATCAATCTTCTTATCCAGATGAAACAGAGCTATCGCGGCCAAGCCAAGCAGGCCGCCAATGCCGTCTGGGGCTCTTCGGCGGCGCATGTGCGCTACAAGCACATCACGGTCGTAGACGACGACATCGACATCCACGACTATGCCGCGGTCGACTGGGCGATCGCCTACCGCGTTAATGCGGGCGAGGATGACGTGGTGATCATGCCCTCGACCTTCGGTGCCGGCCTCGATCCCTCGACCCGCCGGCGCGACCGCAACGCGCATCTGTTCGGCACCGGCAAATGGAATCGCGTGCTGATCGACGCGACCATGAACCTGGATTACGACCCCGACCCCGACCTTGGCGGCGCGCGCTTTCCGCCCACGGTGTGGCCGGACAAGGCCGACATCGAGAAGGCCTATGCGCGCTGGCGGGAGCTGGGGCTGGGCAACCCCAAGGCAACCTGAGGCTTTGACGGGACCGACACGCGACCTGGAGGCGCAGCCGGAAGGTCGCAACGTGCGGTAGAGCGAAAAAGGCCTCATTGTAAACAACAGGAAAATTTACAATGATTTTTCTACTACAGATAGAGTGGTCAACATAGCACCTGAAATGCACTTTCAAGAACCGTCACTCCCGCCCGCCGCCCCGGCAGGGGCCAGCGATACGCAGCACGGATGAGTTCTGGCGCAATCGGGAGCAAAGCTTTCACCGCCAGCACCTTTCCCGCATTTTCGTTTGTTACGCGCCCGCCCGAACCCCGAGCCATCGCCCAGCAAGAAAAAGCCCGGCGGGATGCCCCGGCAGGGCTTTTCGGCGTGCTTCCTGAGAATGCCTATATGTAGATGAGTCCCGTTACATCGTCAACAACTTGGAAGTTGCACAACTTGGAAGTTGCATTTTCACCAGCGCCGATAGGCGCAGATATTCGCAAAGGACTTGGTCGACCTGCAGCCGGACGTGATTTAACGAGCTATAGCCCTAATCAACGAAACGGATTATGGATCGTGAGCCGCTCGATGACTTGGCCCGCGTGCAGATCCTCGGAATAGAGCATGGGGCAGCCCGCGCGCAACGCGGCGGCCACGATGAGGGCATCATAGAAGCCAAAACCGTACTCCCGTGCAACGCCAATTGCTACCTCGTGCGTGTCGATCGTTAAGGGCTGAGGTGGATCGAGCAACGCTCTCAGGATAGTCAACGCATCCTGGATCTCGTCCCAGTCGCGATGGATCTTACGACGTGAGACATTCACGAACTCGTTGAGCACTTGCACGCTGATAATGCCGCCGGCATGCAACAGTGCCTCGGCCTTGTCGCGACGCGGATCATTCGAGCTGAAAGCATAGATGATGATGTTCGTGTCCAGAAATGCTTTAGCGTTCATTCGCCTCATCCCGGTCGAATCTGAACCCGGGAGGCAAAGGACGCCTCAGAGCGCGCAATCGTTGGAGCGCCTGCTCGCGCCTTCTGTCTCGCGCAATTTCGAAACGGCGCGCCCCCGCGACCGTTATCTCGATTTCATCACCTTCCTTGAGCTTCAAGGCTTCCACCACGACGCGTGGAAGGCGAACCGCGAGACTGTTCCCCCACTTGGCGACCTGCATCGGAGCGCTCACTGATGATATACAATCCTTATGTATATCAAAGTCCGTGGATGTGCAAGACGCGAGCAGGCGCTCTTGAACGACGCGATCCTGTATCTGCAAGGGGTCGAGAACGGCCACACGGTGCTCACACGGAACCTCCGCGAATTCGACTGCTTTGATCAACTCTTACCGTCTGATCGGGTGCTGCTTTACGCGCGAGACCAGCAAGCCGAACCTCGATGACCGCTGGCCCCACATCGCTGCCCTCATGCGGGCTCGTACGGCAGTTGGTCAGCGGAGCGAAATCTGCATAGAATTCGCTCTTCTGTGTTCGCTGCGCTGGAGACTACCGCATGACCGAAACCACTGTAACCATTCCATCCGCCGGGTTGCGCCTGGCCGGAACGCTGCGCGTGCCGGACAAGCTCCCGAGCGGCGAACGGCGGGCCGCATTTCTGATCCTGCATGGGTTTGGCAGTAACAGAAGCTCCTCGAATGTGCTTGCACCGAGCAAGGTGCTGGGGGAGCTTGGCTATGTCACGCTTGCCTTCGATATTCGGGGATGCGGAGACAGCGAAGGCGAGCACGGGCGGGTCATCTGTCTGGAGCAGGTCGAGGATACCCGCAATGCAATGACCTTCCTGACGCGGCAAGCCTGCGTCGATCCCCAACGCATCGGGGTGATCGGCTCGAGCTTCGGCGGGGCGGTTGCCGTCTATGCCGCCGGAGTCGATGATCGCTTCGCTGCTGTCATCTCGAATGGCGGTTGGGGTGACGGGGAGCGCAAGTTCCGCGGCCAGCATAAAAGTGCACAGGAGTGGGCGCGCTTCACCAAGATGTTGGAAGATGGGCGCGAGCACCGCGCGCGTACCGGGAAATCGCTGATGGTCCCGCGCTACGACATCGTGCCGATCCCGCCGCACCTGCGCAGCAATCTTGCCAGCAACTCGATCGAAGCGTTTCCGGCAGAGACCGCCCAGAGCATGTTCGATTTCCGCGCCGATGATGTTGTGGGCCGCATCGCGCCGCGGCCGCTTCTTCTCCTCCATGCCGCCAACGATTCGGTCACCCCGACCGAGCAATCGATCGAGCTGTTCAAGCGCGCCGGGCAGCCCGCCGAGCTGCACCTCATCAGCGATGCCGATCATTTCATGCTCGGCGAATCCAACGCCCGCATCTGGGACCTGCTGCGGGGCTGGCTTGGCAACTATTTGCCCGCAGTCGCGCCGGCAGCAAAGCGCGCCGCCGGCATGCGCCATTGACGCTTGATCGCGGCGCTCCATGCTTTCGACGCGAGACGAACGGCGCGCCGCTGCGTCCCGCAACCAGCAGGACAAGCGCAAGGAGATCGCGTTTTTCGATGCCCATGCCGATGCGGACGAGTATGACGTATTCACGCCGCAAGCGAGCTCTCGCCTCGTCGATGCATTCGTCGAGTTGAGCGGACTGGGCGCTCGTGCGCGAGTCGTCGATCTCGGCTGCGGTTCCGGCGCTTTTACGCATCTCCTGCGCCGCGCAGGCTACGAGGTCGCCGGCCTCGACATCAGCGGCAAGCTCGTCGAGATCGGCCGGCGCAAGCATCCCGGAGTAGAATTCCTGCAGGGGGACATCGAACGCCTGCCGTTCGCGAACGCGAGCTTCGACGGCGTGCTGTTGAGCGGCGTGGTCCACCATTTTCCCGATCCGTCGCGCTGCGCCGGCGAGGTGTTCCGAATCCTGCGGCCGCAGGGCCGCTTTGTCGCGTTCGATCCGAACCGGATGAACCCGTTCATGTGGCTCTACCGCGACCCGGCCTCGCCGTTCTACAGCTCGCTCGGGGTCACCCCGAACGAGCGGCCGGTGCTCGCCGGGGAAGTAGCCGCCGTCTTCCAACGCGCGGGCTTTGCAGTCACAACGCATTACATCGCCGGCCTTGCGTACCGCTACGTCGCATCCTGGCGGACACGCCTTCTGCTGCCGATCTATAATCTGGTGGATGCGCAGGTGTTCGGTCTTTCCATCATGAAGCGCTTCCGTCCATTCGTGCTCACGGCCGGGTCGAAACCTGCGGCTGCTTCATGACGGCAGAGCTCGACATCGTCATTCCCGTCTACAACGAAGGCCGCAACATCCAGGCGACGCTGGCAGCGCTTGCCTCGTCGGTCACCACCCGGACACGCGTTCTGATCTGCTATGATTCGCCCGATGATGACACCCTGCCCGCGATCCGGGAAAATCCGCCTGCGGGCCTCGATCTCGCATTCGTGCGCAATCGCGGCCGTGGCGTGCACCGCGCCGTCATGAGCGGATTTGCGACCAGCACTGCGCCGCTTGTTTTGATGTATCCCGCAGACGACGACTACAATGCCGGTATGGTCGACCGAATGGTGGCGCTGGCGCGCGGCGGCTCTGACATCGTGTGCGCCAGCCGCTTCATGCCCGGTGGCGCGATGATCGGCTGCCCGTGGCTCAAGGGGATGCTCGTGCGCACTGCCAATTTCACGCTCCATCATTTTGCCCGTCTCCCAACCACCGATGCCAGCAACGGATTTCGACTGTTCTCGCAACGTGTGATCGAGCAGATCCCGGTCGAATCCCATCAGGGCTTCTGCTACAGCATCGAGCTCCTGGTGAAGGCGCATCGTCTCGGCTGGCCCATTGCCGAGGTGCCGGTGCGTTGGCTCGAGCGCAGGCACGGGCAGAGCCGCTTTCGGGTGATCAAATGGCTTCCGGCGTATCTGCGTTGGTACGCCTACGCTTTCGCCACGACATGGCTCCGGCGCAAAGCGGCGAGCGTCACGTTCAAGGGTGTCCGGACTTGAGCCGCGCGACCAATATGGAAAAGCCTCGCATCCGCTCGCGCCGCCTCACTACAGTCTCGCCCTGGGTCAAGATCATGGAGCGCGAGGTCGAGTTCTCGCGCGGCGCGCCGGTCGAGATCTATCACGCCGTTGAGCAGCCCGATTACATCGCCGTCGTCGCGCTGACCCCTGCTGGGAAGATCCCCATTGTGCGGCAGTTCCGTCCGGCGCTCGAAGCCTACTCGTGGGAGCTGCCCGCCGGACTGGTCGATCCCGCCGAAAAGCCCATCGACTGCGCTCGCCGCGAGCTCGCGGAAGAAACCGGACTGGCGGTGCGCAGCATTCACTCCTTGGGTGAGACCTTCCCCTGCACGGGCCGACTGAACAACAGGATTCATTCCTTCTTCGTGCGGGCCGGCAGCCGCATGGCGCGATTCGAAGCGGAGCCGGGGATTACCGTGAAGCTCGTCTCCCCGGCAGAGCTGGCGCGGCTCATTCGTGCCGGGAATTTTAGCTCGCAACTGCATATCGGCGCGCTGCTCCTTGCCGAGCTGCATGGCTTTCTCGCCTTGCCGCGTTCTCGGCGAAGACTCACGCGTCCGGTTAAATGATTCAGAGCCCGGCGATGATGGAGAGGGGTCAAGGCCAACGAGAAGTGTTCACATCACGCGCCCGCAGCTTGGCGTAGCAGACGTGCGAGCGCAAGGCGCGCGGGATGCTTTGCGAACTGAGAAGCAAGGGCGGGAAATCGGCGCTGGAACAACACAACGCCTTCCCGCTGCATCCACACGGTGATGACCAACAGCGTGAGCAGCCACGTGAGATAATAATAGCGTGCGGCAGGTGCATAGAAGAGTCCGACCCCTTGTTGGATCAGCGTAGCCAGCGCGGTGAGGCGCAGCCACGGATCGACCTCTCTCCACAATGCCATGCGGATGACCACTACGATGGCGGCGGCATTCACCGGCACCATGACGTAGGACTCGGATGGCCCCGCAAGCCAAGCGCCGAGTTGGCGCACGGCGCGACCGACATGCTCGCCGCCGAGCTCGAGATGGATGAGCTCCGCCACAGCGGCAGCATAAGCCGAAGGCGGCATGACCAGCGCTCCGGGATGGGCAGCGGTCGTGGTAAACAACACCAAGAGCCCGCCATAGAGCCAATTGTGCAGCGCCGCCGCGAGAACCGGCAGAAAGCCGACGCAGAGCCCGCTCAGGCGCGCAAACTTCTGCTGACAGACCGCGGCGATGCCGCTGCCCGCCAGCAGGACTCCTGCGAGGGGCGCGATATTGGGGCGCACCAACAGCGCGAGTGCAAAGAGAAAGCCTGCGCCCCACGCGACAGCGAAGGTCGCGCGCGGGCCCTTGGTGTTGCGTCGGACCAGAAGAGCAAAGCCCGCCAGAAAAAGGATATAGGCGGCGGGATCGGCGAACCCGCGCGCCGCCCATTTGACATATTGCACGAGGCTGGAGCCGAAGAGCACGCCGATAGGAATAGCGACAAAAATGAGCGTCATGCCCACGGCCCATTCCGGCGGCAGAAACCGCCGGAACATGATCCAGACCAGAAAGGGCAGCAGGAGAACAAGCGAGAGATAGCCGAGATACGTCTCGCCGAACACGGTGTGCTCGATCATGCGCAGGTAGCGCATCCCGGGGGTAAAGTAGAACACCTTCTCGCCGCCCTCGAACGCGCCCGCGATATCGCCGCCGAGGAGGTAGCGCAGCATGATCCGCGCCATGCCGTCATAAACCAAGCCGTCATCGCCTGAGTCGAACGGCCGTACGCCACCGATGAAGCTCGCGTCATTGAGGAAGACCACAACGAGCGTGGCGGCGATAAGGGCGAAAGCAAGAACGGCGCGACGATATCTCCACCGTACCAGCAGCCCGATCACCGCCGCCGCAGCCATCAACGCGAGTCCACGCTCGAACAGCTGAGCGAACCTGATGCGGCCCGTGGGATCGAGCCGCATTGCAAGCGGCGGCTCCTCCTTGATCGAGACACCGAATATGCGTCTCCCCACATCTTCGGAGGAGAGCACGCGGCATTGCATGCTCGGATGCGCCACCAGATCAAACCGCTCGCCCGCGCGTTCCCACAACACCTCGCCGCGCCAGCACAGGCTGCTCCCGACAAATTCCGCGGGAAACCGATAGCTGACGAACCAAGGCATTGTGATGCGCCAGCGATGCAGGAAGGCGAAGACGCCGCCGTTGCGCGCTGCGCGGTCGATATCGCTGACGCGAGAGTTCCAGTTGTATCCTTTCTCATTGATGAAACCGAGCCGCAGCCACACCGGATCAGCGAACGCAATTCCGGTAACACGGCGGGAGTGCATTGCGCGGCGATCGTAGATGCTGTCGGCGGAGAAGGCGTAAGGCGCTTGCGGGTATGCTTCGCCGCGCCAACAGCCATCCACTGCAGGGCTGCACCGGTGCTCTGGCGGGTATCTGGTATTGAACTCCGCGGCCATGAGCTGGAAGGCCGCTGGCGGCAGTCCCCGTTCAAGCGCACCGCCCGGCGCGTCGATCAAAAAAACATTATGCCCTTCATCGATGCGCGGAGCCGCCCACAGGATTTGTCCAATAACAGAAGCGATCACAGCAGCTACGGCAACGAGCCATGCCGTTCGGCTCCTGGACAATGTGCCGCAACAAATACCGACGGCGCAGACGACAAAAACCGCGTAGCGAGAGAGATCGTTGACCGGCAGCCCGAGCGCCGCGATCACGAGCACAAACACACCGAGCTTGCGCCAGGGCTCGTATGGGTTTCTCTCGCCAACACTGTTGTTGTTGATCGAGGAACGTGCCGCCCACTGGGTGTGCTCCCCTCCACCTTGTGGTTCTCGGGGTGGTGTTTCCCCGAGATGGGAGTTGATTGCTGGCGGTTCATACCGCGTTGATTCTGCTTGCATCAATGCGGACCAAGTATCACGTTCGCTCCTGTCATTTCATTTGCAGTGCTGCCTATGTGAGGCGAAAGTAGCACCGCCGGACATGGTCCTCTTTCGATGCCTCGCATAAAATTGACCAAGAGTATCATCGACTCGCTGCGGACGCCAAACTCGGATGTAGTCTACTGGGATGCGGGTGTGCCCGGATTCGGCGTCGAGGTCACGCCGAAGGGCCGCAAGGTGTGCATCGTCCTGTGCCGCACCGGCGGTGCCGGCTCGAAGCTGCGTAAATATACCAGCATTGTGGTGAAAGCATCGAGGTTGCGAGAGCAACAACACAGTTGTCCGCCCGGCGCAACAGATCGAGTTGATCGACGCCGTAGGAAACTAGACCGCCGCCCGCAGCGAAAACCCGGAATGGATAGATCGTCGGCAACTGATGTTGAGCCGCAAGATCGATGATCAGTTGGCGATTGTTCGTGGTAAGTGGTGTCGGCAGAGCGCGCCTAGTACGGGGTGTCATGCTGGACGTATCGTTTGAATTCATCCCCTGGCACGAGGCTGACCGCGGCCGTAAACCCGCAACAGATCAGAACACCGCAAGCACCACATGCACGATGCCCGACTCGCGTTTCGTGCCGCAATGGAGCCCGCTCTTCTCGAATACTTTGAGCATGGGAACGTTCTCTGGCAGGACCTCCGCAATCAGTTCTTTAAGGCCGGCTGCACGAGCGATCCCGGCCAGATGGCGCATCAGTGCCGTCCCGATGCCTTGTCCCTGGTACTCATCGATCACCGCGAAAGCGACCTCGGCCCTGCCAGGCTGCACGATGACGTAACGTCCGCCACCGACAATCATCGGTCGTCCGCCTTCGTCTACAACCACGACCAAGGCCACGTGGTTGACGAAGTCAATATTCAAGAAGAAGGAAATTTCCTGCTCCGTAAAACCGCGCTTTGAGGCGAAGAAACGGCGGAAAAGAGACTGCGTGCTGGTCCGGCCTATGGCAGCTAAAAGCTCGACACGGTCCTCTGTCCTGATCGCGCGGATTTCCAGATGGCGTCCGGTGCGCAGCAGTTCAGCCGCCGAATAGTTTGCTGCTTCCATCGTGTCGGCGACACCCAAATTTCAGCGGCTACTTGCTCCCAGCACCCTTTCAACCGAGATCATTACTGGGGTCTTCGAATACATTGCTTCTGCCATTTTTTACATTCGGGTTGAAACTTTGGGTTCGTCAGTATTTCTCGGCGACGAAGTTTCGTCCTCGTAGGGATGATTGATCGTCGTATTTGTGCTTGTCCGATCGTTTGGGAAGCTTGACCTTGGCGCGCGGCATCTTCTTGTAAGGAATCAGCGCGAGGATATGGGATATGCAGTTGAGCCGTGCCCGTCGTTTGTCATCTGAGCGAACCACGTACCAAGGCGCATGCTTGCTATCCGTCTTGTCCAACATCATATCGCGCGCCCGCGAGTACTCATAGCAGCGCCGATAGGATTCGAGATCCATCGGGCTCAATTTCCATTGCCGCAGAGGATCTTCTATGCGCGCAGCAAATCGCTTTTCCTGCTCTTCCTGACCGACCTCCAGCCAGATTTTGATCAGCATGATGCCGCCGTCGACGACGTATTTCTCCACCTGCGGGCAAAGCTCAAGAAATCGGCGATGCTCCTCCTCGGTGCAGAATCCCATCACGTACTCGACCCCGGCGCGATTGTACCAGCTGCGGTCGAAGATCACGATTTCGCCACCGG
>Ga0070712_100000646_pt1 | contig 20502 bp, 18 predicted proteins | sample LARL81metaG_FD_71396 | JGI IMG/M metagenome (GOLD analysis project Ga0070712, IMG submission 71396) | Corn, switchgrass and miscanthus rhizosphere microbial communities from Kellogg Biological Station, Michigan, USA - LAR L8-1 metaG | ecosystem: Host-associated > Plants > Roots > Rhizosphere ...
CACGATATTCGGCGGCAAGACGTGGACGGAGCCGAGCAGATAGATGGTGCTGTGCTTGCCGTGCACTGTCCACAGCGCCGGATGTACGCCAGCTGCGGGCGCCGCGGCGAGGAGCAGAAAGGTGCTGGCAAGGACCAGGCAAATCCGTCGCAACATGGTTTCGCCTCGCTTCTGCGGCCCATCGTGATGACAGGGACTTAGCGCGGACTGACGATATTCGGAACTTTCTTCGTCCATTCTCATTCTGTTCCGCTGGCCGACTGGGTATCGCCGGTACGATTGAGCCTATTATCCGGCCTTGCTAAAGCTTACCCGCCCGTAGCAAGTTCGGGTCACGCCAGAACCCCCGGTCAACGGGGCGTCTTTTCGGAATTTCACGTGGGGTCCGAACGCTTCGCATGACCGGCTTGTCCCTAATTTTGCAGTTTCTGCTCGCAGGCGTGCTCTGCGTGATCGCCGTTCTCTCCGTCCAGCTCGTCGTGCTCGGCTATTTTCGCCTCTACCGCTCGCCGCCGCGCATCCGCACCCCGCTCCTGCCGGACGAAGCATTGCCGCACGTTCTGGTTCAGCTGCCGGTCTGCGACGAAGGCCCGCTGGCGGTGCGCGTAGCGGCCGCCGCCGCGCGCCTCGACTGGCCGCGCGACAAGCTCGAGATCCAGGTACTGGACGATGGCCACGCCGGTGACCCGGAAGATCTCGTCCGCGCTATTCTCAGCGTCGTTCCTGTGGGGGTGAATCTCAACATCCTTCGCCGTGGCGAACGCTCCGGCTTCAAGGCTGGCAATCTCGCTTTTGGTCTAAAGCACAGTGACGCGCCTTATGTCGCCATCTTCGATGCCGATTTCGTTCCGCCGACCGATTTCCTGCGCCGCACCGTTCCAGCTCTGATCGCAGACTCCGGACTCGCCTATGTGCAGGCGCGCTGGGGTCACGCCAATCGCACCAAGAATTGGCTGACGCGGGCGCAGGGCATGCTACTCGACGCGCATTTCGCCGTCGAGCAGGAGGCGCGTTTCCGGGCGGGCCTGCCAATGTCGTTCAATGGTACGGCGGGGGTGTGGAGTCGTGCCGCGATCGACAATGGCGGCGGATGGACGGGCGACACGCTGACGGAAGATCTCGACCTTTCCATGCGCTGCGCCATGAAGGGTTGGCGCACGGCGTTGATGTCGGACGTCGTCGTGCCCGGAGAATTGCCGGAGACGGCCGCGGCTTGGCGAGCACAGCAGGCACGTTGGACCAAGGGTCATGCGCAGACGGCGCGAAAGCTCATGCCGCTGATTTGGGCGAGCGCGATGCCGCTTTGGAAGAAGACGGCGATGACGCTGCAGATGATCCAGTTTGCGTTCTACACGCTCGCTTTCGTCAGCGCCGTAATCAGCCTGACGCTGATGTACATGGGCGTCGACTACATCATGAGCGTGTCGCTGCTCGGCCTGTCGGTGTCCGCGCTCGGACTCATCGCCAGCACCGGTTACCTCTATCTCGGACAAGTGATGCTGGGTCGCGAGCGGCTGCCGTGCATCGCACGTTCGATCGCGCTCGCCGTCGTCTTCCCGAGCGGACTGATCCTCGCCAACAGTCGTGCGACCTTTGAGGCCTTCTTTAGTTCGCAGATGAATTTTCAACGCACGCTGCGCTCGGGCGAACGCTATGTCGGCGGCTGGCGCGGCGGTCCAGAACTTGTGGCCGGACTGCTTTTGCCGATTTTTGCTTTTGCCGAGCAGGCCTGGAGCGCGCCCTTTTTCTTCTTCGCGGTCACGGGCCTTGTTTCGATCGGCGCCATGGGATTGACCGGCTCGACGAGCCCTTTACCAAGACGCCAAATCCGATCCGGAGAATGATAGAAAAATCAACCACATTTTTTGCTTTTCAAAACCAGCCGTCTTGTCTAACTGCGTTTTGAACCATTCCCGCTAGCGTGGCCAACTGGCCACTGTCTGGACCTTTGGGGGGCAAATCATGGTCTTTGCTGATCTTGGCCGCTGCGCGGTTGCGCTTGGCTTGTGCTCGCTTGTGGCGGCGTGTGGGGCAACGGGCGACATCGTCGTCTCTTCCGGCAATCTTTCTAACGCTCACACCGAGCGTGGGACGACGCCATCCTCGCCGACGGAGGATCCAAGACTTTTCCCCGATGACGACCTTTCTTCGGCGCCGTCCTGGTCGGCCGGCGGCGTTCAGTGCGTTCCTTATGCACGCGATCATTCCAGCGTTGCGCTTCGTGGCGATGCCTACACCTGGTGGGACAAGGCGGCTGGGATTTATCTGCGCAGCCCATCGCCGCAGGAAGGTGCGGTCATAGTCATTGCCGGGTATGCCGGCTCACACCGTGCACATGTTGCCGTGGTGCGCCGACTGGTCACGCCGCGCGAGATTCGGATCGACCATGCCAACTGGCTGAACGACGGCGCGATCTATGTGAACGATCCTGTGGTCGACGTCAGTCCCGACAATGACTGGAGCCAAGTGAAGGTCTGGAACATCCGTTCGGGCAGTTGGGGCACGAAGACTTATGCAGTGCGCGGGTTCATCGGCCCCGGCCCGGCAGGTGGCCAGCCGCTCGTCTCCGCCAATGATGTTGATCCAATCGCGCGCCAGATTGCCGCGACGAGCACCGATTCGGGACTTCCCGCGGTGCCCACCGTCTTGGCCAGGCGCACCAGAGCGGTTCGCTGAACGAATTCCTGAGGTTGCGCATGGTTCTGCGCTATTCCGCCCCGCCCCTCTTTGCGCTTATCCGGCGCAGGACTATGGTCCGCGCCCTTGCGGGAGCAGCGCGTGGGCGCACCGCCAGACCGCCTTGCCGGATGAGTTCCAGCCGCAACCCGTGATCAAACCAGACGCAACGACACCCGACCCTCTGGCGAGCGAAGTGCTGGCGCCGGCAAAGACGGCGCCTGCCCATCCCACGGCGAGCGAACCACGCTCACTGAAGCGCGATGCCGTACTCACGCTTGGTGCGCTCGGCGTCGTCTTCGGCGACATCGGCACCAGTCCGCTCTACGCGATGCGCGAAACCGTGCTCGCAACCGGTGGCGTAACGCCTACTCCGGCCGCCATCTTCGGAGCGCTTTCTCTGATACTGTGGGCGCTCGTCATCATCGTGACATTGAAGTACGTAATTCTCGTCATGCGGGCCGACAATGACGGCGAAGGCGGAGTGCTCGCGCTTGCGACATTGGCGCATCGCTCGCCCGGTCTCGGACGCCGCATCAAAACACTGATCGGCTTCGGCGCCATTCTCGGTCTGGCGCTCTTCTTCGGCGACGGCATGCTCACGCCGGCCATATCGGTCTTGAGTGCTGTCGAAGGTCTGTCAGTGGTGAGCCACACCTTCGAACCGCTCATCCTGCCGCTCACGCTCGTCATTCTCATCGGGCTCTTTGTCATGCAGAGCCGTGGCACCGCGCGCATCGGTCGGCTGTTCGGACCGGTGATGCTGGTGTGGTTTTCGGTTCTGACAATACTCGGCGTGAGCTGGATCATCCGCGCGCCAATTATCCTAACCGCGCTCAATCCTTGGTACGGCCTGGCGTTATTCGCGCATGAACCGTGGACGGCGTTCGTCGCGCTCGGCTCGGTCGTTCTAGCGGTCACCGGTTGCGAGGCGCTCTATGCCGACATGGGTCACTTCGGAAAGTCGCCGATTCGCAGCGCCTGGTTCTTCGTCGCACTACCCGCGCTGGTGCTGAACTATTTCGGCCAAGGCGCCTCGCTGCTCGTCAATCCGCATCATGCCGCGACCGCGTTCTATGCGATGGCACCGGGCTGGGCGCACTACCCGCTTGTCGTCCTTGCCACTTGCGCCACTATTATCGCATCGCAGGCTGTCATCTCAGGCGTCTATTCGATGACACGCCAGTCGGTGCAGCTCGGTCAGTTGCCGCGCATGGAAATCCGCCACACCTCGATGACCGACTTCGGCCAGATCTACGTGCCGCGCATGAATGCCATACTGCTGATCGGCGTGGTTTTGATCGTGCTTGTCTTCCGCACGTCAGGCGCGCTTGCCGCCGCCTACGGCATAGCGGTGACGGGCGTGATGGTGATCGATACGTTCCACGCTTCGCTCGTCGCCGCCAAGCAGTGGCACTGGGGTGTCAGGCTCGCCGTTGCCGTCTTCGGCGCGCTCGGACTGATCGACGTGACGATGCTGCTTGCCAATCTCCTGAAAATTCCACAAGGCGGTTGGCTGCCGCTCGCCATTGCCGGCGGCGTATTCCTCGTGATGGAGACCTGGCGGCTCGGCCGGCGCATCCATCAAGACCGCATCCGTGAGGACTCGCTGCCCATCGGCCTCTTTCTCGAACGCGCCGACAAAACGCCTCTGCGCGTCGCCGGCACATCCGTCTTCATGGCGGCGCGCGGCGATGTCGTGCCCGGTGCGTTGCTGCACAATCTCAAGCACAACAAGGTGCTGCATGAGCGCGTCATTATCTGTAATGTCGTCGTCGAAGACACGCCGATCGTCGCCGAAAACAAGCGCCTCGGCGTCGAGAAGCTGGGCAAGGGCTTCTTCCGCGTACGCATCCATCACGGCTTTTTCGAAACGCCCGATGTGCCGCTGGCACTCGCCCAGGCGCGGCCGTACGGCATCGTCATCGACGTCGACACCGCGACCTTCTTCATCGGCCACGAAACCTTGGTCCCGGCGGAACATTCCGAGCTCGGCCGCTGGCGCACCTGGCTCTACATGCAGCTTGCTTCCAACGCGCTCTCACCGGCACGCTTCTACCATCTCCCGCCCAACCGGGTCGTCGAGTTGGGCACACAGGTCTCGATCTAGATGACCGACGTCGCAATCAAGGATTCCTCGTTTCGCCGCGAAGCCGGTCTCACGCTCGGTGCGCTCGGCGTCGTCTTCGGCGATATCGGCACCAGCCCGCTCTATGCCGTGAAGCAGTCGGTGATCGCGGCCGGCGGCAATCTGCCGGCGCCGCCCGCGGTCATGGGAGCACTGTCGCTCATCTTCTGGTCGCTGATCATCGTCGTCACCGTGAAGTACGTCTTCTTCATCATGCGCGCCGACAATAATGGTGAAGGCGGCGTGATGGCTCTGGCCGCACTGGCGCACCGTTCAACCGGCCTTGGCCGCGGCATCAAGACGGCGATTTCACTCGTGTCGCTCGCCGGTCTCGCGCTTTTCTATGGTGACGGAATGCTGACGCCGGCAATCTCGGTGCTCTCGGCGGTCGAAGGTCTCGGCGTCGAGAGCGAGAGCCTGAAGGAAGCCATCCTGCCGCTCACCCTGATCATCCTGATCGGCCTTTTCCTGCTCCAACGTTTCGGTACTGCGAGCATCGGCAAGATGTTCGGGCCGGTCATGGTGGTGTGGTTCATTGCCATGTCGCTGATGGGCGTGGTGGCGATTGCCAAGAACCCTGTCATTCTCGAGGCGGCCAATCCCTGGTTCGGCGTCGCGCTCTTCATCCATGAACCCTGGACGGCGTTCGTGGCCCTCGGTTCTGTCGTCCTTGCGGTGACGGGATGCGAGGCGCTCTATGCCGATATGGGCCATTTCGGCCGCCGCCCGATCCGCTGGGCCTGGCTCTACTTCGCCCTACCGGGGTTGCTGCTCAATTATTTTGGACAAGGCGCTGCGGTTCTAAGCGATCCGCACACGACGGCGAACACGTTTTACGCGCTGGCGCCGCACTGGGCGCATTATCCCGTCGTCGTGCTCGCCACCATGGCGACCGTCATCGCTTCGCAGGCGGTGATCTCGGGCGTCTTTTCGATCACGCGTCAGGCGGTGCAACTTGGCCAATTGCCGCGCATGGAAATCCGCCATACGTCGGCGACCGAGTACGGCCAGATCTATGTGCCGCGCGTCAACACCATGCTCGCCGTCGGTGTCGTGCTCATCGTGCTTATTTTCAAGACGTCGGACGCACTGGCGGCGGCTTACGGCATCGCGGTGACTGGCGTGATGGTGATCAGCACGTTCCTGGTCGCCATCGTCGCCGTGCGGCGTTGGCGCTGGCGGCTGCCGGTCGTAATCGCCGTGTTCGGGACGCTCGGCTTCATCGATCTCGCATTCTTGTCGGCCAATTCTCTCAAGATCGTGCAAGGCGGCTGGCTGCCGCTCGCCATGGCGGCGCTGGTGTTCGTCCTGATCGATACCTGGCGTATCGGCCGGCGCGTGCACATGGATCACATGCGCGACGACACTTTGGCGCTCGATCTGTTTCTCGAGCGCGCGCCGGCGTCGCGCGTGGCCGGTACCGCAATCTTTCTCGCCGCACGCACGGATGTCGTCCCCGGACCGCTGCTGCACAGTCTCAAGCACTACAAGGTGATGCATGAGCGCGTGGTGCTGGCGTCGATCGCCGTCGAAGGCGTGCCGTTCGTGCCGCCTGAGCGACGGGTCGAGGTCAACAAGCTCGGCAAAGGCTTCTTCGAGGTTAAAATCCGTTATGGCTTCTTCGAGACGCCGGACGTACCGCGCGCGCTCGAGCGCTGCCGCTCACTCGGACTGGCGCTCGATCCCGACACGTCCACTTTCTTCCTTGGCCGCGAGACGCTGGTGCCCGGCGAACATCCCGATCTCAGAAGCTGGCGCATCGCGCTCTATACCTGGCTGGCGTCGAACGCCTTGGCGCCGGCGGGTTATTTCCAACTGCCGCCCAATCGCGTCGTCGAGCTCGGCACGCAGATTACGATCTGATCAGTCGAGCGCGTAGACGAGCGCCTTCAGATAGGCGGTCTCCGGAAGCATGGGATGGACGGGATGATCGGCGCCTGCGCCGGCCTGGCGGATCAAGGCTGCGCTGCGGCCACTACGCGAGATGCCGGCGGCGCACTCGGCGGCAAAACGCTCCAGCGCAATATTGTGCGAGCACGAAGCGAGAAAGAGAAATCCGCGCGGCGCGACCACTGCCGCCGCCAGGCGCGCCAGTTTTCGGTACGCCTTGGCGCCGGGCTCCAGATCCTTGCGCGCGCGGACAAAAGGCGGGGGATCGGCGATGACGATGTCGAAACTCTCCTTCGCGGCGGCAAGCCGCTCGAGTTCTTCGAACACATCGGCCTTCACGAATTTGCACGATACGCCGTTTGCGGCCGCGGACTCGCTTGCGATGGCGAGAGCGGGCTCCGACGAGTCAAGACAGACGGTTTCCGCAGCACCCGATTTCGCCGCGGCGATTCCAAAACCACCGGTGTAGCAATAGGTGTCGAGAACGCTACGCCCGCCGGCCAGTGTGGCCATGAAGGCGCGGTTGTCGCGCTGGTCGTAGTACCAACCCGTCTTCTGCCCTGCAGCGACATCGGCGAAATAGCGCAAGCCGTTTTCCTCGACCGCGATCCGCGCCGCGTCGCCCTTCGCGCTGCGGACATACGTGTCCAAGCCTTCGAGCGCGCGCGATGGCGTATCGTTGCGCAAGATGACATTGACGGGTTGAATCGCCTTTTCGATCGCGGCGAGTAGCGGATCGAGCAGGCGTTCCATCCCCGCCGTGGTGATCTGCGCGACCAGCGTGTCGGCAAAGCGATCGATGGTCAGTCCGGGCAAGCCATCGCCCTCGGCATGGATCAGACGGTAGAACGGTTTGGCATAAAGCGCCGTTCGGATTGCGAGCGCACGCTCGAGACGGCGCACGAAGAAGCCCGTGCCGATGACCGTGTCGCTCGCAGGGTCCAGAAGGCGCACGCTGATCAGGCTCTTGGCGTTGAAATAGCCGGTGCCCAAGGGCGTGCCGTCATCGCCGGCAACATTGACGATGCAGCCGGCCGGCAGCGCCTTCGCCGCGCCATCCATCTGGACTTCGTTTGAGAAGATCCAAGGCGCGCCGGCGCGGGCACGGCGGCCCTCCTTCGGTTTCAATTTGAGCGTCGGATGCATGGCCGCACCTAGCACGCGGCGGCCGCCACGACCAATGCGCTTCTAGGCCCCGATTTTCGCCGCCGGCACGTTCGCCCACGCCCTTCGGCGCGCTTCGTTCGGCTCAGACATCACGTAAGGGTCACCATCGCCGAAGATCATCGTCGCGCGATCGGAGCCATCGTAGCGCGGCCATGCGCCGTCGTTGGACGGCTCGCCAGACTTCGCGAAGGCAACCCAGGCGTCCATCATGCTGTTCGAAAGGGCTTCGGCGGCTTCGCCTGAGCCGAAAAAGGGTGCCGCGCCCTTGATGCGGAATGTGCCGAAGGTGAAGCCGAGTTCCAGCGCGTGGCACGAGCCAAGCGCGCCGTCCATCGCCGGCGATTCCCAATCGAAGCGGTAGGCGAAGACGGGTCCATGTGCGGCCTGGGCATCGAGAAGGCGGGTGGCCGGCACGAAGAACGTATGATCGGTCATCAGTTCGTTCCAGCGATCGAACGGCGAGCCTTCTGCATAACCGGCGAGCACGTCTTCGGCATGGGCTTCGCCGACAAGGTTCGCGGCCATCTTGCGCAAGCGCGCCTCGTCCATCTGGCGCAGATTTGCCGCGGCGACGGTAAAGAGCTTCCACTCATCGCGGGTCGTTCCGGTCATGACGGGTATGCCCTTTGCCGAGCCGTTGGCGACACAGTCGATCGCGCGTTTGGGCAGGATGCTGCCGTCGATGGTCGGCGCGAATGGCATCGCGAGCCCGACTTCGCGCGGCGCCGCGATCAATTCCTTCTGGATGGCGAGGACCGATTCCCAAGGCACGTCGCTGGCGTCCGCCGAACCGAGCTTCTCTAGGACATAGTGCGCGACTTTGGCCGATGTTTCGCGCTCATAACCGATATCGCTGGCGCCCGATTGCGCGATGGCCTTGTGAAAGAGACCGCGTGCCGCAGGTGCCGCGAGCAGGGCACCGACGCTCATACCGCCGGCGCTCTCACCGAAGATCGTCACGTTGCCGGGATCGCCGCCGAATGCGGAAATGTTGTCTCTCACCCATATGAGCGCGGCGATCTGGTCGGCAAGACCCTCGGCACCGCTGCCGGGAAGTTTGCCGTCGCTGGCATCCTTGAGATTGAGGAAGCCGAACGCGCCCATGCGGTAGTTGATGGTGACGAGCACGATATCGCCGCGCGGCACGATGTACTTGCCGTTATAGGTGCCGACGCTCCCTGCGCCGGTGACAAAGCCGCCGCCATGAATCCATACCATGACCGCGCGCTTGGCGCCGTCGCAGGCCGGCGTTTGAATGTTGAGATAGAGACAGTCTTCCGAGCGCATGCCGGGCGTGCCGCCGAGCACCGCGCCGGAGGTGCTCTCCAGCTGCGGCGCGATATTTCCGAAGCGCGACGCATCGCGCACTCCGGCCCAGGGCTCAGGCGTTTGCGGCAGGCGCCACCGCAAGTGTCCGACCGGAGGTTTGGCGAAGGGTATGCCGTTGAAGCGCAGCACGCCGTCTCTGGCGATGCCCTGAAGCTTTCCTTGCGCGATCTCGGCGGTCGCGGCAATCGGTTGGTCCATCTTGTCCCCGGTTCTGCTCGCCAACTAGGCTTCAGGCATGATCGGTTGGGGGGAACTCAGGCGCAAGCCCCGTGATGCTTAACGCGATATTGACGGTCTGGACGGTTTACTACGGCATGCAAACCGTGGCGCACCCCGACCCGCTGAAGGCTTTCAACGAACGGGCGAAAGCTTCGGGCTGGACGTTTACGTGCGGTCCGGCGACCGGGTTCGACCATCCCGCACTGAACCATGCCGCGGCGCTCTGGCGTGAAAAGGCCAAGGGCCGGGCCATGCCTGCGCGTTCTGATCTCACCGCGCGCGTGATGAAGGCCTTTATGCCCCATATGTCGATCCTCGAGCGCGTCGGAACGGGAAAGTCGGCGCGTTATCGCGTCCGTCTGCACGGCACGGCATCGGCAAGCTATGCCGGTGACAAGACCGGCCGGTTCGTAGACGAATTCGTCCCGGCGCATCTGCTGGGCAGCTACACGAGCGTCTACGACACGGTGCTAGAACTGCAACAGCCGCTGCGACTGCTGCGCGATTTTCAGGCGCCCGACATCGACTATCTGGCCGGCGAGAGCCTAGTCGCACCCCTTTCGCGGCCGGGCACGAGCCCGCCTCTCATTCTTTCGATCACCTATGTCGAGCCGCGCTCCGCGCTGACCGCCCGCCGCTAGTTCCTGCGCGACTTACGCGGGCGTGACCGAAAATCCCGCACGCGGGAAATGCACCACGACTTCGCCCACCTCCGGCGCACTGCGCAGGATGGCGATCTCGTGCGCGTTGGCGAAGACGATTTCACCGGCGATCGGATCGCGGCCATAATCGTCGGCGGCGACTTTGACCTTGTCTCCGGGTTTTCGGCCGTGCGGATCGTGCGGGTCGTGCGAGAGCTTGGCGTCTGAAGCTGCTTCCTTTGCCACCGCAAGCGCTTCTCTCGGCGACATGTCTTCGGCCCGGCCATGACCGATGGCGCGGACGCGTTCGTACCATGCCTCGACGATGGGAAATTCTTCGATGGTCGCTTTGGCCTTATGTGGCAGCGCATTATTGATGAACCATGGGTTCATGAAAGCGTGGATGTCGGCAAGGCCCGGCGTGTCGCCGCCGAAGAATGCGCGCCCGTCGGCGAGCTGTTCGGAGAGAAAATGCGTGTGGGCGCGATATTGGTCGCGCATGAAAGGCACTGCAGCCTTCAGCGCGTCTGACGAAAAACCGCCGCCGCTCATTGCTGCGCGGTCCTTCTTGAAGTCCTCCGGCACGTGATCGCCGATCTCGCCGAAAATGATGGCGACTGCGGCCTGGAAGATCTGCCGGTCGGCCCAGAAACCGATGCCGTATCCTGCACCCTTGCCGTACGGCAACAAGCTTGGCGTCGGATAGCGCCGTTCCAACTCTCGCAGGATGATCTGCGAATCGCAGTAGACGTCCGCGCCGATCTGCATCACCGGAATCTTGCGATAACCGCCGGTCAGCGGAATGAGATCGGGCTTGGGCATAATCACGGGCTGGATCACAGAGCGCCAGGAAAGCTTCTTGATGCCGAAGGCGACGCGCACCTTCTCCGAGAAAGGCGAATTCGGGTAATTGTGCAGAATGATTTCATGGGTCATGGCGTTTGCTCCCGTCCCGTCAGCTCAACTCGTTTGAAAAGCGGATATTGTTGTTCTTGAGACCTTCGAGCACGACGTCGAGTCCGCCCGAGCGGATCATCCACTCCAGGCGATGATCGCGATATTCGCGCTTGAACATGCCGCTCTGCACCGCGCCCGCCACTTGCGTCATACCCTTGATCGAATCGGCAGCGGCTTGCGCCGACTTGCGCACCGAGGGACGCTCATTGGCCCGTGCCAACCACTGGCCGAGCGGCGAGCGTTCCTCCGGTCCGAAGCCGTTGCCGCGCGCACCGTTGAGATAGGGAACGACCGAAAGATCGCCCCAACCGAAGGTCTCGCCGCCGAACCACGGGGCGCTCCCCAAATGGCGCGTCAGCCATTGATAGATACCGCGCGCCTGCGACATGGCGCGCGCCTCGAGCGTGCGGGCGCGTTCGCCTTCCGCACGCTTGAACCAACGAATTTCGCCCATGCCCCAGTTGATCGGTTCGAACAGCGTGTCCATCACCTCTTCGATGGTGCGCGCATTGGCGCGGTCGACCGGCGATTTCGGCAGCAGAGCGGGTGAGGGCCATTTGTCCTCGATATATTCGAGGATGATGGTGGAATCGAAGATCTTCACATCGCCATCGATCAACGCCGGCACCTCGCCGCGTGGATTGGCTTTCAGGAATTCCTGGTCGGGTTGGCCCGAGCCGATGGCGTTGGGCATCTTGGGTTCATACGCCACGCCTTTTTCGTCGAGCGCGATCTTGACCTTCTGCGCATAGGGCGAGAGCGGATGTTCATAGACGATGATTGTCATTTCCTGTCCTTCCAGATTTGCGCCATCCAGCCGAAGAGCGTGGCGGCGTCCGACGGCGTATCCTTGGCGCCGAACTCGCGATAAAGCGTTGCGACATTGACGGCGATGCGTTCGCCATCGCCCCAGCTCGCGAAATCATCGAGCGCGATGGAGCGCGCCGCTTCGAACGCGGCCATTCCGGAGTCAAAACGCTGCTTCGCCTCGTCGCGAATGTAAGCGAGATAGTCGCGCACGCGTGTGACACCTTTTTTGTCCGTCACTGGGCCGTGTCCGGGCACGATGGTTTCAACGTCCATGGCAAGAATCGTTTCGCAGGCCGCGATCCAGTTCTCGACCGGCCCCGCCCACATGATGGGATGACCGTTGATGAAGAGAATGTCGCCGGTAAAAAGTGTCTTGTCCGCGGGTACATAGACGAGCGCATCCCCGCCGGTATGCGCAGGGCCGACCTCGATCAGTTCGACGCGCTTGTCACCGACTTGTCGTGTGGTGTGGCCGGTGAACGTCTGGTCCGGCGCCCGGAACGACGTCTTTTCGAAATCGAAATCGCCGAAGCAATGGATCAGATACTCGCCCGTCAATCCAAGGCCGGGTGCTGCCTTCATGAATTGCGCAAGTCCCCGGGGCGTCTCATGCTTCATCGCTTCGGCTGCGCCGGCCGTCGCCACGATCTGGCAATCGGGCACGCAAGCATTGCCATAGCAGTGATCGCCATTGTGATGCGTGTTGACGAGGGTGCCGATCTTGGCTGACGAGGCGCGCTTGAAGCCGTCGAGCATCGCTTCGGTGTGGGCGGTGTCGAACATCGTGTCGATAAGCAGCGCCTCGCCGCTGTCGGTGACGAGACCGGCGTTGGAGAAACCCCAGCCTCCGTCGGGCTGCAGATAGGCGAACGAGCCGTTGCCGAACGCGACAACGCCTGGATCATAGCTTGCCCTACGGAAGCTCAACGACATCCCACACCCACGTCATATTATCTGGAGTGATTAGGACGCGGTCCGCCGCCCGACGCAAGCGCGCTGAGTCTCAGGTCGATTTGGGGGTCGAAAGAAAGATATAACCGAAGGTCAGCGTTGCCAGCATGACGATGGTGGCGCCGGCGATCGCGCCGGCCGGATTTCCCGTCTGGATTACGATCACGAGCCCCGGAATGAAGACCAGGAGGCCCACAAAGTGGGCGATGCATTGCGGCCAGGCGAGGCGCGAGCGTGCCAGGCCGGGGTAGGTATGATGGAGCAATCCGTAGAGCGTGGGCACGACGAAGCCCAGCAGGTTCAAATGCGCATGGGCGTCGGCGAGCTGGAAATTCTCGTTCATGCCCATCCACATGCCGAACGCCATCCCGGCGACCAGAACGACAAGTCCGGTGCCGATGAAAACCACGTCGATCCGCATTAACTCCTCCCCAAAAATCTGTAGCCCTGCCACTCTTCCACGATCCACGCGCTGTGAAAACGCGGACCTGCGGCGTTGGCGGCGGTGACCTGAGGCGCGCTGTGGATTATCACCAAGTCGCTGGGCGCATCGTAGAGGAACGAGATGATCGAAGCGGTGATCTGGGATTTTGGCGGCGTGTTCACGACCTCGCCGTTCGAAGCGTTCGCCCGCTATGAGCGCGAGCACGGCATTCCCGTCGGCACGATCCGCAAGATCAACTCTACCAACCACGAGGACAATGCCTGGGCGCATTTCGAACGCTCGGACGTCGACATGGACGGGTTCGACAAGATGTTCGCCGCAGAGGCCCGATCACTGGGTTTCGACATACCCGGACGCGACGTGCTGCCGCTTCTGTCGGGCGACTTTCGCCCCGAGATGATCGAGGCGCTGAAACGCATCGCCACGAAATTCAAGACCGGTTGCATCACCAACAACATGCCGACCAACACGGTCGCCGGCCCGTCGACACCAGCCGCCGGCCGTTCGATTTATGCGCGTGAGATCATGGAACTGTTCGACGCGTTGATCGAAAGCTCCAAGATCGGCATCCGCAAACCCGATCCGCGCATTTATCAGATGATGTGCGAGGAGCTCGGCGTGCAGCCCGCCGCGTGCGTTTTCCTTGACGATCTCGGCCCCAATCTCAAACCCGCGCGCGCCATGGGCATGACGACCATCAAGGTTGAATCTGGCCCGCAAGCCATTGCCGAACTCGAGGCGGCGACGGGCATGAAGCTCATTTGAGTGTCATGGGCGGCCTTGAACCGCCCACCCATCAGCGGCGGACCGCGTCGCCAAAAAAAGATTACTTACACTCGCGGACGCGAGCGTGATGGGCGACCGGGTCGTGCCTGGCCATGACGATTTGTTAATCTCACCCCCATGCGGTCGGGATTTTCGTCGCGCGCTGGTTGACGAGCAGCTTGGCGCGTCGTGCCTTCTCGGCATCCGACAATGTCGCCGGATCTTCGACCTCCGACGGCGGCAACGTCGCTTCCATGGCGCGCTTCACCGCGGGGCGCGCTTCCATCGCCGCCATCCAGCGCTTCACATTGGGAAATTCGTCGAGATCGATCTTGCGCAGCTTGTAGCCGGAGGCCCAGGGATAGCAGATCATGTCGGCGATGGTGTATTCGCCGGCCGCCAGCCACTCCTTTTTATGCAGGCCGAGATTCATCACGCCGTAGAGCCGATGTACCTCGTCGCTGAAGCGCGTCACGGCGTATCGGAGATCGCCGTTCGCCGCATTCTGCGAGGCGCGGAAGAAGTGGCCCTGCTCGCCGAACTTCGGGCCCTGGTTGCCCATCTGCCACATCACCCATTGGATGACGTCGTACTTTTTGGCGATGTCCTGCGGGAAGAACTTCCCGTGCTTTTCGGCGATGTACATCATGATGGCGCCGGACTCGAAGAGACGCACAGCTGTGCCGCCGCCTTTCGGCTCGGTATCGATGAGCGCCGGCATGCGATTGTTGGGCGAGAATTTCAGAAATTCCGGATCGAACTGATCGCCACGGCCGATATTGGTCGCCTTGATGGTGTAAGGCACACCGAGTTCTTCCAACAGGACAGTGACCTTCTTGCCGTTCGGCGTCGGCCAGTAGAAAAGTTCAAGCATCGCGTCGCTCCTTCAGTTCCGGCCAAAAGCCTAGCATGACGTTCGAGAGTGGAAGCGCTAAGATTTGCAACACACCCATCACAATACCAAGCAGGGAAAAACCATGACCATCTCGATGTATCAAGTATCGGTGCCCGTATTCCTGCGGGGGCTGGGCGCCCTTACGGGCGTACTGACCAAGGCCGAAGCATTCGCGGAGGCACGCAAGCTCGACCAGGGCGTGCTCATGGGTCTGCGGCTTTATCCCGACATGTTTCCATTGAATGTCCAAGTCGGACAGGTATGCACGCATGCAGCGCGCGGTGTGGCTCAGCTCGCTGGATTGACGCAGCCCGATTTCGGGGCGCCCGACACCACGATCGCGGGCCTGAAGGAGCGCGTCGCCAAGGCGATCGAATTCGTCAAAACCGCCAAGGCCGAACAGATCGACGGTAGTGAAGAAAAAGACATTGTGCTCAAGTTCGGCACGCGGGAAATGCCGTTCAAGGGTCAGCAGTTCCTCATCGGCTTCACCTTGCCCAACTTCTATTTTCACTACGCGACGGCCTACGACATTCTGCGCTCGCTTGGCGTGGAAATCGGCAAGCGCGATTTCATGGGTGCGGGTTGAATCGCACCCTCAATCGCCGGCTCCTGCTTCAAGGCTCGGCTGCATTCGCGGCCGCCGGGCTTGTCGGCTGCGCGAACGTTTCAAGGCTTCAACAATTTCCGGTCGTCGATCGCGCGCCGCCACTCGCTCCGTTGCGCGCACGCATCGACCGGGTGTTCGACATCACCGTGTGTCTGCGTCCGTTCCGCGCAGCGGGCCCGCGTCTCGATGCCGAACAGGTGGGCGACAAGCTCGTCGTCCACAATTACGGCCATGGCGGCAGCGGCTGGTCGCTGTCCTGGGGTTCGGGAACGTTCGCGGTGCGCAAGGCGATGGCGACCAGTCCGCGCCGCATCGCCGTCATCGGCTGCGGCGCGCTCGGTCTCACATCGGCTATCCTCGCGCAGGAAGCCGGTGCCGACGTCACGATCTACGCGAAAGAGCTGCTTCCCGACACGCGCTCGGCACGTGCCACCGGAACGTGGACGCCGGATTCGCGCATTGCGTTGACCAGCGCTGCGTCGCCCGAATTCGCAGCCCAGTGGGAAGAGATGGCGCGCATCTCGTTTCACCGCTATCGCCGTTATCTTGGCCTTCCCGGAACTCCCGTGGAGTGGTTCGACCGCTACACACTTTCCGACCTGCCGCCGGACCAGCAGCAGACGGGTGGAGCGGAAGACCCGCTCGGCTTTGCTTCCTATAGCGAGCGCATCCGCGATCTGATGCCGAGGGGCGAGCAGCTTGCCGAAGGATCGACACAGTTTCCGGTGCGCTACGTGCGGCGCAATTCGCAGATGAAGTTCAATATCGCCGATTACGGCCACACGCTGTTGAGCGATTTTCACGCCGCCGGCGGCAAATTCGTGCGCGCGGAGTTCGCGACACTCTCCGAGGTCGGGCGACTGAAAGAAAGCGTCGTCATCAACTGCACGGGCTACGGCGCCCGTGCCCTTTGCAAGGACGAGAGCGTCGTTCCCGTGCGCGGCCAGATAGGCTGGCTGATTCCGCAGCCGGAAGTGGCCTACGGCCTATTCTACGAGGGGGTGAGCATGCTGGCGCGGCGCGATGGCATTGTGGTTCAGGTGCTCGAGGGCGGCGACATGCGCGGTTACAACGACACCAATGAAACGGTCGACCGTGCCGAGTCGGAAGACGCGGTGAAGGTTCTCGCGCAGCTTTATTCGCGGTTTCGTGTCTCGTGATGAATCAACGAATGAAGTCTCCGAAGATCCATTGGCTGGTGGGCGTAGCGCTGGTGGCGATACAAGCCGCAACGCTGCATCGCTTCGGCCAGCCGTTCTTTGGCGCCAGCGGGCACATCTTGTTGTGGGCGAACGATCCCTTCAGTCCGGACATGTCGCAGCAGCTCACCGACTGGTACAGTTTTTCCCACCTCATCCACGGCTTCATCTTCTTCGGCGCGCTGCAACTGGCGGCGCCAAATCTTCCAATCGGTTGGCGGTTTCTCATTGCCATGGGCGTCGAGGTCACCTGGGAAATCACTGAGAACAGCCCGGCCGTCATCCGGCATTATCGCGAGCAGGCGCTTGCCGCGGGCTATGTCGGAGACAGCATCGTGAACTCGCTCTCCGATACGCTGATGATGTCGCTGGGCTTCTTCTTCGCGTCGCGCGTGCGCGCGAGATACGTCGTGGCGCTGGCCGTCGCATTCGAACTCTTCACCGCCATCATGATTCGCGACAACCTGACGCTGAACGTGATCAACCTGATTGCACCCAATCAATGGGCGCCGATAAAGGTGATCCATCACTGGCAGGCTGGCGCGGAGCGCTCTGTCGCGGTTCCCAAGTTCCCGGCGGCACTGGCTAAGTAGCTGCGAACACTCGCTGATTCCATTTTTCAGGAACGCTCACGCCCGCCAAACGTTTTATACCCGAGAGGGTACAAACCAGAATGGAGGTCGCCATGACATCCATGAAAAAGCTTATCGCAACGAGTGCTGTAGCCGCCCTGTTGGGCGTGGGCGCGCTCGCCGCATCATCGACCGCCGCCAGTGCCTACACGGTCTGTAACCGTTATGGCGATTGCTGGGAGGTGCGCGATCGCTACGACTACTACCCTTATAGTATCGGCGTTCGCTACTACGATGATGACTGGTATCGCCGCCACTATGGCTGGCGCCATCACTACTGGCGTCATCACTACTATGATGGCGGCTACTGGCGTAACGGTGTCTGGATCCAGTTCTAGGCTACAAACTGAGATCCGATTGCGACGGGATGCAGATACTGTGTCCCGTCGCTTTTTCTTTGAGACTCCCGTTCAGCGCAATCAGGCAAGGTCGAAGCGATCGAGATTCATGACCTTGTTCCACGCCACCACGAAGTCCTTCACGAACTTCTCCTTCGAGTCCGCGCAGGCATAGACTTCAGCGAAGGCGCGCAATTGCGAATGTGACCCGAAGATCAGATCGACGCGCGTGCCGGTCCACTTGACGGCCTTGGTCTTGCGGTCGCGCCCTTCATAGGCGTTCTCACCCGATGGCTGCCACTCCGTGCTCATGTCGAGCAGATTGACGAAGTAGTCGTTCGTCAGCTTCTCGGGCTGCTTGGTGAAGACGCCGTGCTTGGATTGACCGGCATTGGCGCCGAGCACGCGCAACCCGCCGACCAGCGCCGTCATCTCCGGCGCCGTCAGCTTCAGCAGCTGTGCCTTGTCGACTAGCGACTGCTCCGGCGTCATGAGTGACTTGCCGCGGTGGTAGTTGCGAAAGCCGTCAGAAATCGGCTCGAGCGGCTTGAACGAGGCGGCATCGGTCTGATCTTGCGACGCGTCCATGCGGCCCGGCGTGAAGGGCACCTTCACGTCAACTCCGCCGTCCTTCGCTGCCTTTTCGATTGCAGCGCAGCCGCCCAAAACGATCAGGTCGGCAAGTGAGACTTTCTTGCCGCCCGCGTTGAACTCCTTCTGGATCCCTTCGAGCTTCGCAAGCACCGTCTTCAGTTGCGCCGGTTCATTGACCTCCCAATCCTTTTGCGGCGCTAGACGAATGCGCGCGCCGTTGGCACCGCCACGCTTGTCGGAGCCGCGGAACGTCGATGCCGATGCCCAGGCCGCCGAAACGAGCTGGGAGACGCTGAGGCCGGATGCCAGGATTTTCGCTTTCAGCGAAGCGATATCGTTTGCGTCGATAAGCGGATGGTTCACCGCCGGGATCGGATCCTGCCAGATCAGCGTCTCCTTCGGCACCAGCGGGCCGAGATAGCGCTGGATCGGACCCATGTCGCGGTGCGTGAGCTTGAACCAGGCGCGGGCAAACGCGTCCGCGAACTGCTCCGGATGCTCCAGAAAGCGCCGCGAGATCTTCTCGTAGGCCGGATCCATCCTCAGAGCGAGATCCGTGACCAGCATGGTCGGCGTATGACGCTTCGACGAGTCGAACGCATCGGGAATCGTGGCTGCAGCGCCCTTTGCCCGGAATTGATTGGCGCCAGCCGGGCTCTTCTCCAACTCCCACTCATATTTGAACAGGTTTTCGAAGAAGCTGTTGCTCCACTTCGTCGGAGTCGTGCTCCAGGTGACTTCCGGACCGCCGGTGATCGCGTCCTTGCCTTTGCCCGTGCCGAACTTGCTCTTCCAGCCGAAGCCCTGATCCTCGATCAGCGCAGCTTCCGGCTCTGGGCCGACGAGCGAGCCATCGCCTGCGCCATGCGCCTTGCCGAAGCTGTGTCCGCCGGCGATGAGAGCAACCGTCTCCTCGTCATCCATCGCCATGCGTTTGAAGGTCTCGCGAATGTCCACCGCGGCGGCAACTGGATCCGGCTTGAAGTTCGGCCCATTCGGATTCACGTAGATGAGGCCCATATTCACTGCAGCCAGCGGATTCTCGAGATCGCGGACACCGGTGTAGCGTTGGTCGCTTTTTGGATCAGGAAACCAGGCTTGCTCCTTGCCCCAGTACAGCTCTTCAGGCTCCCAGACATCGGCGCGGCCGCCGCCGAAGCCGAACGTCTTGAAGCCCATCGACTCCAAAGCGACGTTGCCAGCGAGAACCATCAGGTCGGCCCAGGAGATCTTCCGTCCGTACTTTTGCTTGATTGGCCACAGCAGGCGACGCGCCTTGTCTAGGTTCGCGTTATCCGGCCAGGAATTGAGCGGCGCGAAGCGCTGCTGTCCGGCACCGGCGCCGCCACGGCCGTCGGCGATGCGGTAGGTTCCCGCGGCATGCCACGCCAGACGGATCATCAAGCCGCCATAATGGCCAAAGTCCGCCGGCCACCAATCCTGTGAGTTGGTCATCAAGGCATGGAGGTCCTTGACGACGGCATTGAGGTCGAGGCTCTTGAACTCCTTGGCGTAGTCGAACTCCTTACCCATGGGATCGGAGAGCGGAGAGTTCTGGTGCAGAACCTTCAGGTTCAGCTGGGAGGGCCACCAATCCTGGTTGGACATGGTCCGCTTTCCCGCTACCGGGCACTTGCTCTCGTTTTCCATGTCAGCTCCATTCGTCTTTGGAATTTGTGCGATCCGTTTCGACCAAGTGACGCGCCGACCTCTTTCGGCCCGCTCCATTGGCGGAAATTACTGTTTAGAACAATTCTAATACGTTGGGAAGATCGTTTTCGCCGTTGAGAAAACGTCCGGCTGGGCTCGCTGTCAATCGTTTGGAATAATTCTAAGAATGATATTTCTGCGCCAGCGTCAGCTGCGCCGCACGCGCACCACGACATCGATGCGGTCAACCGTCGTGCCCTTGGGTGGCGTGGGAACTCCGGCCACCGCAATATCTTCCCCGGGAATGTCGATCAGCCGGCCGTCCTCTTCGACGAAGAAGTGCTGGTGATCATTCGTGTTCGTATCGAAATAGCTGCGGGCGGCGTCGACCACGACCTGCCGTAGAAGACCGCAATCGGTGAACTGGTGCAGCGTATTGTAAACCGTGGCGAGGGAGACCGGCACACCTGCCCGGCTCGCCTCAAGGTGCAGCGATTCCGCTGTCACATGGCGGTCGGCTGCGCCGAACAACAACCCCACCAGTTCGATACGCTGACGCGTCGGACGCAATCCAGCGGTGCGCAGTCTTGCTGCGGCGTCCAGACC